>Ga0209579_10000337_pt1 | contig 53295 bp, 60 predicted proteins | sample Coa_R1_2_FD_187152 | JGI IMG/M metagenome (GOLD analysis project Ga0209579, IMG submission 187152) | Surface soil microbial communities from Centralia Pennsylvania, which are recovering from an underground coalmine fire - Coalmine... | ecosystem: Environmental > Terrestrial > Soil >...
GGGCGACAACGTGAGCCTGGTGATCGAACTGATCACGCCGGTGGCCATGGAAAAGGGCTTGCGGTTTGCGATTCGCGAAGGCGGCCATACGGTAGGCGCCGGAACAATCGCGGAAATTGTGCAGTAGTGAGAAGGCAGAAATCAGAAGGAAGAATGCAGAAGTGAAAGCAGATCAATTCTACATTCTGAATTCTTACTTCTGCATTCGATAAACGCGGCTTGCGGCTTGCCGACAGTTCTTTCCTTCCGGATAGCCGGGAGGGGTTAGAGAGATGAAACAGTGATTGGAAAAGAAAGAATTCGCATCCGGTTGAAAGCCTACGACTACCGCATTCTGGACCAGTCGACGGGCGAGATTGTGGAAACGGCGCGGCGCACCGGCGCGCAGATTGCGGGACCGATTCCGCTACCCACGATGAAGAACAAGTACACGGTGTTGCGTTCCCCGCACGTAGACAAGAAATCGCGGGAACAGTTTGAGATCCGGACGCACAAGCGGCTGCTCGATATTCTCGAGCCTACGCAGCAGACGGTGGACGCGCTGATGAAGCTCGATCTGCCGGCGGGCGTGGATGTGGAGATCAAGGCGTTCGGGAAAGAGCACAAGTAAAGCTTCTAGCTTCTAGCTAAGACGGATAGCTTCCAGCCAATAGCCACTGAGCCAAGCTGGACGGAGAAGGAAATGGCAACGAAGGTCGCGGGAATTCTGGGCAAGAAGGTCGGCATGACGCAGCTGTTTGACTCGAAGGGCGACGTTCGCCCCGTCACGGTGCTGCAGGCTGGTCCGTGTGTGGTGACGCAGCACAAGTCGGCTGCGAAGGATGGATACGAGGCGGCCCAGATTGGCCTGGTGGAGTTTGTGAAAGAGTCGCGCCTGACCAAACCCGCAAAAGGACATCTGGCGAAGAACAATCTTCCGCCAGTGAAGTTCATGCGCGAAGTTCCGCTGGAGGTTGAAGGCACGGCGGACGGCGACGGAGCGGTGAAGGTCGGGGATCGCGTGCTGGTCGAGATTTTCGACGGCGAGAAATTTGTCGATATCGTGGGAATCAGCAAGGGGCACGGATTTCAGGGTGTCGTGAAGCGGCATCACTTCGGCGGCGGTCCAAAGTCGCACGGTTCGATGTTCCAGATTACGGGTTCGATCGGCTCGTCGGCGTTTCCGTCGCGCGTGTTCAAAGGCATGCGCATGTCGGGACACATGGGAAATCAGAAAGTGACGACGCGGAATCTGCGCGTGCTGGGCGTCGACAAGGACGAGAACCTGCTGGTGGTCGAAGGCAGCGTGCCGGGGCCGCAGGGCGGATACATCGTAATCACGAAGGCGAAAAAGCCGCCACGAGAGCGCCGCGGATTTGCGGGTTCGGCGACAGTCGATCCGTTGAAGGCGGCGAAACGCGCGGCAAAGAAGGCATAGATATAGATAGTGATCAGTGGCTAGTGGCCAGTGGTCAGAAATACAAAGACATATGGCAACGATTGACATACACAACTTAAGCGGCGAGAAGGTTGGGACGCTCGATCTGGCCGATGAGATCTTCGGCGCGGTTCACGAAGATCTGCTCTGGGAGGCGGTGAAACATTACCGCGCCAGCCAGCGCGCCGGAACGCACAAGACCAAGGGGCGCTGGGAGGTTTCCGGCTCCGGCAAGAAGCTTTGGAAGCAGAAGGGCACCGGCCGGGCCCGCATCGGATCGATCCGTTCGCCACTGTGGCGGCACGGCTATACGGTGCATGGTCCTCAACCGCGCTCCTACGACTACGCGTTTCCGCGCAAGAAGTTGCTGGGTGCGTTGCGCTCGGCGCTCGCGGCGAAACTGGCTGAAGGAAAGCTCATCGTGGTCAATGCGTTCGACGTGAAAGAGCCGAAGACCAAGGAATTCCGCAAGGCCCTGAACGCGCTGAAAGTCGACAAAACGGTTTTGATTGTCGAGGAAGCGAAGCGGCAGAATCATAATCTGGCATTGAGCGCGCGCAATATTGCAGGACTGGAACTGGCGGTGTCAAACGAAGTGCACCCGTATCACATCCTGAAGCATGACCGCGTGATTTTCTCGCAGCCGGCGATTGAAAAGCTGCAGGTGTCGCTGAAGTCTTCGATATCGAAGCGGAAGCACAAGCCGGAAGAAGATGAAGCGGCGAAGAAGCCGACACATGAGCGGCGTCGCCGTGCGCGGCATGAAAAAGCGGCGGAGGTGGCGTAAGCCGAATCAATATGAAATCCGCATATCAGATTATTCAACGTCCGGTGATTACCGAGAAGGGCCTGGCTATCAAGGAAAACCAGAACACGCTGGTCTTCCAGGTGGCGCCGAAGGCGACCAAGACGGAAATCAAGGAAGCAGTGCAGACGATTTTCAAAGTGAAAGTGCATTCAGTGCGTACGGCGACGTATCCGGGAAAAGAGCGGCGGCGCGGAAAGTTCGCCGGCTACCGTCCGGATTGGAAGAAGGCGTACGTGCGGTTGCGGTCCGGCGAGAAGATGCCGGAATACGCGCAGAATCTGTAGCGGTGACGGCAAGAAGAAGCAGCAGGTTCCTCACCCGCGCTTTGCGCGTGTTCGGAATGACAAGTTTTCAGGGTTAACGGCTAAGAGCTAAAGGCTGATTTTTTATGGCAATCAAGACATATAGACCGACGACGCAGACCTTGCGGTATCGCACGACGATCGTCAACGACGACATTACGACCAAGCATCCGCACAAGCCACTGCTCGAGCCGAAGAATCGTACGGGAGGCCGGCGGAATTCGGGCGACACCACGATGCGATTCATCGGCGGCGGACACAAGCGCAAGCTGAGGATCATCGACTTCAAGCGTGACAAGACCGGGATTCCGGCGACCGTGGTGAGCATCGAGTACGACCCGAATCGATCGCCTCGCATTGCGCTGCTGGCGTACGCCGACGGGGAGAAGCGCTACATCATTCAGCCGGAAGGGCTGAAGGTCGGTCAGAAAGTTGTGAGCGGGCCTGAGGCCGACATTTTGGTTGGAAACGCGTTGCCGTTGCGAAATATTCCACCTGGCACGCAGATTCATAACCTGGAACTGAAGCCGGGCAAGGGTGCGCAGATGGTGCGTTCGGCGGGGGGCGCGGCGCAATTGATCGCGAAGGAAGAAGAGTACGCGCTGGTGAAGCTGCCTTCGGGCGAGACGCGCAAGATTTCACAGGACTGCATGGCGACGATCGGACAGGTCGGCAACATCGACCACGAAAACGTGACCATCGGCAAGGCGGGACGCTCGCGGTGGCTGGGAAAGCGTCCGCACAATCGCGGCGTGTCGATGAATCCGGTGGATCATCCGCACGGCGGTGGTGAAGGCAAGACTTCCGGCGGACGCCATCCGGTGACCCCGTGGGGGCAGCCGACGCGTGGATACAAGACGCGCAATAACAAGCGCACGGATAAGTTCATCGTGAACCGGCGGAGCAAGTAAAGCAGGTTCCTCACCCGCGCTTTTGCGCGTGTTCGGAATGACAATATTTGAGGGAGCTGTTAGCCGAGAGCTGACGGCTGAAAGCTGAGAGCTGACTTTATGGCACGTTCAACAAAAAAAGGCGCGTTCGTCGATGCTTACCTGCAGACGCGGGTTGAGCAGATGAATTCGCGCAATGAAAAGAAAGTTCTGCGCACCTGGTCGCGGCGCTCCACCGTGATACCTGAAATGGTGGGACACACGATTGCGGTGCATAACGGAAAGAAATTTATTCCGGTGTACGTGACCGAGAATATGGTCGGCCACAAGCTGGGTGAGTTCAGCTTCACGCGCAACTTCAAGGGACACTCCATGAAGGCTGCGACGGAAGTGGCGGCCAAGCCGGCGGGAATCCCGGGTGGGCCGGGAGCGATTACTCCCGCAGCTTCATCGGCGCCGGCACCGAAGGCATAAGAATCAGCTTCTAGCTACTAGCTTCTGGCTGCTAGCTCAGACGCGAAGAGTTGAGACACGACTATGGAATTTAGAGCGGAAATGCGGTACTTGCGAGTTTCGCCACAGAAGGCGCGCCTGGTGCTGGACCTGATCAAAGGGCGCCGGGTGGAGGATGCACGCAACACCTTGGCATTCACCAAGAAGCGCGTGGCGGCGCACGTAGGCAAGCTGCTGCAGTCGGCGCTCGACAATGCGAACTTTCTCGCCAGCGAGAAGGGGCTCGATGTCGAAATCGATAACCTGTACGTGAAGAGCGCGATTGCGAACGACGGTCCGCGCATGAAGAGGATTCGTCCGGCGCCGCAGGGTCGCGCCTACCGGTATCAGCGGCGCATTGCGCACATCGAGCTGATCCTGGCGGAGCGCGGCAAAAGCAGTGAGGCTGCAGCCAGCACGGGCGGTAAGGCGGCGGCTCCGGCCAAGGCCAAGCGGCGCGCGCCGGCGGCGAAGGCTTCGGGCAAGAAGAAGGCAGCGGCGAAGTAAAGCAGGTTCCTCACCCGCGCTTTGCGCGGGTTCGGAATGACAACGCGATTTAGGTTTTGTGCGGGTTCGGAATAACAGCGGGATTTGAGCAGGCTTTGATTTAGGAGCGGGTTGATTTAGGAGAAGCAATGGGACAAAAAGTCCATCCTTATGGTTTTCGCCTCGGCTACACCAAGCCGTGGAAGTCGCGCTGGTTTGCCGAGCGGGATTACGACAAACAGCTGCATGAAGATGTCAAGCTGAAGGCGGAGTTGAAGGACAAACTTAAGTCCGCGGGCGTCAGCTCGATTGAAATCGAGCGGCCGGGTAACAAGCTGCGCATCATCATCAAGACGGCGCGGCCGGGGATCATCATCGGACGCAAAGGCGCGGAAATCGACAAGCTGAAGGGCGAGCTGCAGAAACGCACTGGAGGCAAGGACATTTTTGTCGACATCCAGGAAGTGCACAAGCCTGAGCTGGATGCTCAGCTCGTATCCGAGTCGATCGCGCTGCAGCTGGAAAAGCGCGTAGGATTTCGGCGCGCGATGCGCAAAGCGGTGGATTCGGCACTGCGCTTCGGATGCAAGGGAATCAAAGTGCGCGTAAGCGGACGGTTGAACGGAAACGAAATCGCGCGCTCCGAGTGGTATCTGCAGGGGCGGCTGCCGCTGCACACGCTGCGCGCTGACATCGATTATGGATTCACCGAAGCGCGCACGACCTACGGCGTGATCGGCGTGAAATGCTGGGTGTACAAGGGAGAAATTCTCCCGACGAAGAAACGGGAACCGCAGACGGCGGTTGGCGGATTCTAGGCGGAGCGAGCAACAGGTTCCTCACCCGCGCTTTGCGCGCGTTCGGAATGACAGGTTTGTAGTTAAGAGCTAGACGCTAAGAGCTGATCTTATGTTGATGCCAAAGAAAGTGAAGTATCGCAAGCAGCAGCGCGGTCGCATGACCGGGAAGGCCTGGCGCGGATCGACGCTGGCGTTCGGAGATTTCGGCCTGAAAGTACTCGAGCCGGGATGGATCACCGACCGGCAGATCGAAGCCAGTCGCGTGGCCATGACGCGCTTTGTGAAGCGCGGCGGGAAGATCTGGATTCGCGTGTTTCCGGACAAGCCCGTGACGAAGAAGCCGGCTGAAACCCGTATGGGCAAGGGCAAGGGCGCGCCCGATCATTGGGTCGCGGTGGTGAAGCCGGGGAAGATTTTGTTCGAGATGGAAGGCGTTACCATCACGGACGCGACCGAGGCAATGCGGCTGGCGTCGCACAAGCTGGCGTTGCGCACGACGCTGGTGAAGCGCGAAGGAGCGCACTAAGAGCTGTGAGCAATGAGCAACGAGCGTTGAGTCGAGCTGGATGTAGATCGCTCATAGCTCACTCCTCATCGCTCGATGCCGGAAAGAATTTATGAAAGCAGACAAAGTCAGAAATCTTACGGAAGAGGAACTGCGGCACCAGGAGCGCGAACTCGCCGACCAGCTCTTCAAGCTGAAGTTTCAGCTAAACCTGGGACAGACCGAGAGCCTGAAGAAGATTCGCGGCCTGCGCAAGGACATCGCGCGGGTCAAGACGATCATTGGCGAGCGGGAACGCGCAGCCGTAACGGAGAAACGATAATGGCGGAAACCAAGGCATCAGGCCAGGCAGCCGAGCAGGCGCAGGGCCGCCGCAAAGAAGTAGTCGGGGAAGTGGTCGCCAACCGCATGCAGAAGACGATCGTGGTTAAGGTGACGCGGAAGAAGTCGCATCCGTTCTACGGCCGCGTGATCGCGCGCAACAAGAAGTTCTATGCGCACGACGAGAAGAACGAGGCGCATGTGGGCGACGTGGTCCGGATCGAAGAGACTCGTCCGCTGTCGAAGCTGAAGCGCTGGAAGCTGAAAGACATTGTGCGCAAGGCGGCGCTGGTGCCGGAAGCGGCAGTGGAAGTGGCGAGCTAACAGCAGGTTCCTCGCCGCGCTTCGCGCCGGTTCGGAATGACAAGAGGATAGGGAGATAGCCATGGCTGTGATGATGAGATCGATGCTGGAGGTCGCCGACAACTCCGGCGCCCGCAAGCTGCAGATGATTCTGCCGCTCGGCGGCTCGACCGGACTGAATGCCGGGCTGGGCGACATAATCACGGCGGCCGTGAAAGAGTCGGCTCCCGAGGGTCAGGTGCAGAAGGGCAAGGTCGTGAAGGCGGTCATCGTACGCACGCGCAAGGAACACCGGCGGCGCGACGGAACCTATATCCGCTTCGACCAGAATGCGGCAGTGCTGATCAACGATGCGGGCGAGCCCGTGGGCACGCGCGTGTTCGGGCCGGTGGCACGCGAGTTGCGCGAGAAGAAGTTCTTGAAGATTGTGTCATTGGCTCCAGAGGTTATCTAGAGCTTGAGAATTGAGTGATTGAGAAATTCAGTAGTTGAGTAATTTGATAAACGGAGTTGAGTGATTTTCAATTTTCCAATTACCAAATTCCTCAATTACGAAATGAGTTTAGACCATGCAAACTGTGAGCACGGAAAACAAGCGAGTGGACATCCGGCGGAATGACACCGTGAAGGTGATCACCGGACGGGACAAGGGCAAGGAAGGGCGCGTGCTGCGCGTGTTTCCGAACGATTCGAAGCTGTTGGTGGAGCACGTGATGATGGTGAAGAAGCACGTGCGGCCGAATCCGCAGCGCAACATCAAGGGCGGCATCGCCGAGCAGGAGAGCCGGATTGCGATTTCGAACGTTCAGCTTGTCTGCCCGACCTGCGGGCCAGTGCGCATCGGTCACGAAGTGCGTGGCGATCGCAAGGTGCGCGTGTGCAAGAAGTGCGGAACGACGCTGGATAAATAGATTCAGTAATTGGGAAATTGAGAAATTGGGTAATTGAAAGTCAGCAGCGCCCGATCTTCAATTGCACAATTACCAAATTACGCAATTACTCAATTCTCACGAACCGGTAACCACTCCGAAACCGTGAGAGGAAGTTGAAGAGACGAAATGGCAAAAGAGAAAAAAGGACAGAAAGAATCGGCGCAGGAGCAGAAGGCGCCGGACCAGGCGCGGCACAGCGCGAAAGAGCGTCCGCGGCTGCGTGCGAAGTTCGAGAAGGAAGTCGCGCCGGCATTACTCAAGGAATTGGAACTCAAGAATCCAATGGCGGTGCCGCGGCTGAACAAGATCGTTGTCAACATGGGCGTGGGCGAGGCGACGCAGAATGCGAAAGTCCTCGATCCGGCGGTAAACGAGTTGGGACAGATCACCGGTCAGAAGCCCGTAGTCACGCGTGCCAAGAAGTCGATTGCAGCGTTCAAGGTGCGCGAAGGGCAGTCGATCGGCGCGATGGTGACACTTCGCGGCGACCGGATGTACGAGTTCCTTGATCGCCTCGTCAACATCGTTCTGCCCCGCGTTCGTGACTTCAAGGGAGTGTCGACCAAGTCGTTCGACGGGCGCGGCAATTTCACGCTCGGCTTGCACGACCAGTTGATCTTCCCGGAAATTTCGTATGAGAAAGTCGACAAGCAGAAGGGTATGAACGTCACGATCGTGACGACGGCCGCAAACGACAACCAGGCGCGGACATTGTTGAAGCATCTGGGAATGCCGTTCCGGGCGTGAAGCCAAGTTTCAAGGTTTCAGAGTTTCAAGGTTTCGAGCAAGCTAGGAGCTAAGTTTGGCAACTACAGCAAAAAGAGTGAAGGACGCAAGGAAGCCCAAGTTTTCCACGCGCAAGCACAACCGCTGCAAGCTGTGCGGACGTCCGCGCGCATTTCTGCGCAAGTTCGGCATTTGCCGCTTGTGCTTCCGCGGGCTCGCGCTGCGCGGCGAGATTCCAGGGGTTTCGAAGTCGTCGTGGTAAGGATGCGCGCCGAACGCGCGCGTTAGCGTTCTCGCAGAGAATGCGAGAGTGATGCGCGGCGTGCTCAGGTCCTTCGCGAGACAAAAGACGTCTCGTTCAGGATGACAATGCAGGATGTGAAGTAAAAGCCGTTGCAGGTTCTCGGACCGAAACTTCGAGCGAACGAACGGCTCAAGGAGAAGCAGACGATGAGGTTGACCGATCCGGTGGCAGACATGCTGACTCGAGTGCGGAACGCACTCCAGGCCCGGCACCAGAAAGTGGATATCCCGGCTTCGCGGCTGAAGCTGGAGATCGCCCGCATCCTGAAGGAAGAGGGCTACATCTCCAATTTCAAGCCGACCGAAGAAGAAGGCCATAAGGTCATCCGGATTTATCTGAAGTACGGCGCCAACAACGAAGCGGCGATCTCGAAGGTCGAGCGTGTGTCGCGGCCCGGATGCCGCGTGTACGTGCGTCGCACCGAGATTCCACGCGTGCTGGGCGGGATGGGAATCAACATCCTTACGACTCCCCGCGGCGTGATGACCGGACGCCAGGCACGCAAGGAAGGCCTGGGTGGCGAGTTGTTGTGTCAGATTTGGTAAGAGGCTTTTAGCTATTGGCCTTTGGCTATTAGCTAGAACGCCCGAACAGAGAGATTTAGCCAAGAGCTAGCGGCTAAGAGCCAAGAGCGATCTATGTCACGAATTGGAAAAAAGCCGATCCCGATCCCCAAAGGGGTGACGGTCAAAGTTGAAGGCAACACCGTCCTGGTGCAGGGGCCGAAGGGCAAGCTGGACACGGCGCTGCCGGCCGGCATCAAGGTCGAGCAGAAGGACGGAAACATCGTCGCGATCCGCGAGAACGATTCGCAGGCGGCGGTTCACGGACTGGCGCGCGCGCTGGTCAACAACGCGGTTGAGGGCGTCACGAAGGGCTGGACGCGCGAACTGGAAATCGTCGGCATCGGCTATCGCGCCGAGATGAAGGGCAAGCTGACGGTCGTGTTCAACCTGGGATATTCGCATCCGATCGAGTATCCGTTGCCGACCGGAGTCGACGCGCTAGTCGATCCGAAGCAAACAAAGATCACGCTGACGGGAATCGACCGGCAGAAGGTGGGACAGGTCGCGGCGGAAATGCGGTCGTTGCGTCCGCCCGATCCGTACAAGAATAAAGGTGTACGCTACGCCGGCGAACGCCTGAAGAAGAAGGTCGGAAAGACCGGAGCGAAGTGACGCCGTTTAGCGGGCGTGAGCGAAGCGGGAGCCCGCTGGCGTCATCCCGAGCGTTCCTTGCGAGGGATCTCGACCTCCTGCGCGAAGTTGATAAGGAAGCGAAACAATGCTGACACGAATCACGAAGAACGAGAAACGCGGACACGTGCACGAGCGCATCCGCAAGCGGTTACAGGGAACTGCGGAACGTCCGCGGCTCAACGTATACCGTTCGTTGAATCACATTTACGTGCAGGTGATCGACGACCTGAGCGGCAAGACGCTGGTTTCGGCCAGCACGGCCGAGGGCAAGAAGGAAGACCGGCGCACCGGCGGTAACGTGGCTTCGGCCAAGGCGATCGGCAAGGCCATCGCCGAACGCGCGAAGGCCAAGGGCGTTACAAAGGTCGTCTTCGACCGCGGCGGATACTTGTATCACGGGCGCGTGAAGGCCTTGGCCGACGCGGCGCGCGAAGCGGGATTGCAGTTCTAAAGGCAGCTCTCGGCTGTCAGCTCTCAGCTTTCAGCTGGAGCGGCAGCCTGATAGCTGAAAGCTGATAGCTGAAAGCTGGGTTTAAAGAATGCCAACAGTGATTAAGAAACTCGATGCAGGTTCGTTTCAGTTGAAGGACCAGGTGGTCGCCATCAACCGCGTGACGAAAGTGGTCAAGGGCGGCAAGAATCTTTCGTTCGCGGCGCTGGTCGTCGTGGGTGATCCCTCGGCGGCGGTGGTGGGCTATGGTTCCGGGAAGGCCAAGGAAGTTCCGCAGGCCATCCGCAAGGGAATCGAGTCGGCCAAGAAGAATCTGATGAAGGTGAACCTGACTCAGACCAGCATTGCTCACCTCGTTCTCGGACGATACGGTTCGGGAAAAGTGCTGCTGAAGCCGGCTCCGGAAGGCACTGGTGTGATCGCGGGTGGCGCGGTTCGCGCAGTCATGACTTCGGTAGGTGTGCAGAACGTTCTGACCAAGTCAATCGGCACCACGAACCCGCACAACGTGATCAAGGCGACGTTCGACGCGCTCAAGCAGCTCAAGAGCCGCGAGAGCGTAGCAGCCATGCGCGGGAAGACGGCGCAGGAACTGTAAAGACAGTACTCAGCACCTGGTACTCGGTACTCAGTTAGGATTCGAGGTTTACGAGATGACGGCGAAGAAGACGGATTTAGGGGGCGGAACGATTCAGCTAAAGTGGGTGCGTTCCGCGATTTGTGCTCCAGTGAAACAGAAGCTGGTGATCAAGGGGCTGGGATTCACGCGGTTGAATCAGGTGATTCAAAGGCCCAACACGCAGGCCATCCGCGGCATGGTGGCGAAGGTGCCACACCTGGTCGAGGTCGTGGACTGATGTTATCCGGTCCCAGCCTTCAGCTCTCAGCGCGCAAACGTGCTGTAGCTGAAAGCTGAGAGCTGACGGCTGAGAGCTTAATTATGAATTTATCGAATATTCGAGCACCGAAGAACGCAACAGAGAAGCGCAAGCGCGTGGGTCGCGGCATGGGCTCCGGCATGGGCAAGACCTCTACCCGCGGTCACAAGGGCCAGCGCTCGCGCACCGGTTCGCGCATGATTCGCGGCTTTGAGGGCGGCCAGATGCCGCTGCATCGCCGCATGCCGAAGCGCGGCTTTACCAACATCTTCCGCAAGGAATTTAACATCGTCAGCATCGAGCGGCTGGTCGCGCTCGGCGAGACGACGATCACTCCTGAAGTGTTGCGCAAGGCCGGGGTGATCAAGACGAAGCATCCGGTAAAAATTCTCGGCGATGGAGAACTCACGACAGCACTCACGGTGAGCGCGCACAAGTTCTCGAAGTCGGCGCAAGAGAAGATCACCAAGGCGGGCGGCAAGTTTGAGGTCCTTATAGTAAAGGCAGGGCAGTAATGTTTGAAAAGCTGGCGAATATCTTCCGCATTCCGGACCTGCGCAAACGCATCCTCTTTACCTTGGGGATGCTGTTTGTGTACCGGCTGGGCGGGCACTTGCCCACGCCGGGAGTGAAATGGGAACAGCTGGAGCACTTCTTCGATCAGAACCGCGGGTCATTCCTGGGGTTCGTCGACTTGTTTTCCGGAGGCCAGCTTCGCCGGCTGACGATTTTCGCCCTGGGCATCATGCCGTACATCACGGCATCGATCATTCTGCAGTTGCTGACGGTCGTGTATGAGCCGCTCGCCAAACTGCAGAAAGAAGGCGAACTCGGGCGCAAAAAGATTACGCAGTGGACGCGCTATATCACCGTCATTCTGAGCGCGGTGCAGTCCTACGGTATTGCATTCGGTTTGGAAAAGAGCGGGGACTTCGTCATCAACCCCGGCTGGAAGTTCCGGCTCATGACGATGTTGACGCTGACCACGGGTAGCGCGTTCATCATGTGGCTGGGCGAACAGATTACTGAGCGCGGCGTGGGCAACGGTATGTCGCTGCTGATCTTTGCGGGCATTGTCGTGGGCCTGCCTCGCGGCGTGGCCGACCTGCTGGAAAAAGCAAAGAACGCAGCCTGGGGAGCGATGACGTTCCCGCTAATGATCGGCTTGGTCATCTTCATGATTGTGGTGGTGGCATTCATCGTATACGTCGAACGAAGCGAACGACGAATACCGGTGCAATACGCCAAACGTGTAGTTGGACGAAAGGTGATGGGCGGGCAGTCCACGCACCTGCCGTTGCGAGTGAACGCGGGCGGCGTCATGCCGGTCATTTTCGCGTCTTCGATTTTGACTTTGCCCCAGACGATCGGGTATGGCCTGCGCAATAGCCGATATTTCGGCGACCTGATTCGCCTGCTGGGCTGGGGCGAGCCGCTGTACACGGTGCTGTATGCGGTCGGTATTATTTTCTTCGCGTACTTCTACGTCTCGATCGTGTTCAATCCGAGCGAAGTTGCCGACAACATGCGCAAATACGGCGGGTTCATTCCCGGCATTCGTCCTGGGAAGCGGACCGCGGACTTCATCAATGAAGTCCTCACGCGTATCACGCTGGTCGGCGCCCTGTATCTGATTCTAATCTCGTTCATCCCAGAGTGGATGATCGCTGGCATTCACCTGAACCATCTCTGGGGCCCGATTGGAAGATTCTTCGAAGGCCTGCCGAACTGGGTGACCAACGGTCTGGGAGTGAACTTTTATTTTGGCGGAACATCGCTGCTGATCGTGGTGGGCGTTGCGATGGACACGGTGACGCAGATCGAGGCGCAGTTGATCATGCGCCACTACGATGGATTTACGCCGCGCAGCGGACGGATTCGCGGCCGACGCATGTGGTAAGCATGCCGTAGAGACGCAGTTTGCTGCGTCGGGTATGCAGTGCCCTTGCTTCGGCCAGAATGTTGCAGGCAACGTTCCTGAGATTTCTGACGTTGTGCGCAACGGTGTGTGGTTGTAAGGAGTGGGGTTGCTGCACCTTGTTGCTGTACCTCGGCAGTAGTACTGGGGCGCCGGGGAGACTGGGATCGGGAGGCTTTGGCCAAGCCGATGGCGCAGGAAACCTCGCGAGACGTGGGTCCCGTGGTGCTGCTCGGACCACCGGGTGCCGGAAAAGGCACTCAAGCCAAGCGCATCATGGAGCACTACGGCATTCCTCAGGTGTCAACCGGGGATTTGCTGCGGCAGAACGTGGCTGTAGGCACTGAGCTTGGGCTCGTGGCCAAGGCTGTGATGGCCCGGGGAGAGCTGGTATCGGACGATCTGGTCTGCACCATGGTGCGTGAGCGCCTGTTGGAGCCGGATTGCAAGCGCGGCTACATTCTCGATGGATTTCCCCGGACTGCGGCCCAGGCTGGGTGGCTCGATGCGCTGCTCGAGCATGAGCTCTTTGACAACTCGCGTCCCACCCGGGCCTGGCCGATTGTGATCCGCCTGGACGTGGACTATAATCAACTATTGCTCCGGATCACTGGACGCCGTTCTTGTCCCACCTGTGGGCGGATTTATAACGTCCACCTCCAGCCGCCCCGCGTGGATGAAATCTGCGACTTGGCCCACGGGACGAAGCTGGTGACCCGCAATGACGACCGGTTGGAAGTACTTCAGCCACGACTCACGGCATATCAGGAGCAGACTCGTCCGGTAGCGGACTACTACCAGCGTACGGGCAGATTGATTTCGGTGAATGGCGATCTGCCCATGGACGATGTCACGGCCCAGATTTTTCGGATATTGGAAGATCATCACGCGTAAGAATCGCGTGCGAACGAAGAATGGCGATTGTGTGTAAATCGACGGCGGAAATCGAAAAGATGCGGCATAGCGGCCACATCGTTCGCCAAGTTCTCGATCATGTGCGCAGCTTGGTTGCTCCAGGTGTTACGACGATGGATCTGGAGCGCGCTGCCGAGAAGAAGATCAAGGAACTCGGTGCGAAGCCCGCGTTCAAGGGATACTACGATTATCCGTGCGTGCTCTGTACCTCGGTGAACGAAGAGATCGTTCACGGCATTCCGTCGGAAAAGCGGGTGCTGAAAGAAGGCGACATCGTTTCGATCGACTGCGGAGCGGTGCTCGACGGATATTACGGCGACGCGGCAATTACTGTACCGGTCGGTGGCGCATTGAAGCCGGAGCTGCAGAAGCTTCTTGAGGTCACGGAGGCGTCGCTGTACCGGGGGATTGAGCAGGCACGCATTGGCAACTCGGTCGAAGATATTGGCGCGGCAGTCCAGGCGCATGTGGAAGCCGCGGGGTTCAGCGTGGTGCGCGAGTTCGTTGGGCACGGGATTGGAACGCGCTTGCACGAAGAACCGCAGGTTCCGAACTTCGGGAGTCGCGGTCACGGAGCCCGGTTGCGCGAAGGCATGGTGCTCGCCATCGAGCCCATGGTGAATTACGGCAAGCCGGAAACGCGTGTGCTGGGCGACAAGTGGACCGCAGTGACCGCAGACGGAAGCTTCAGTGCGCACTTCGAACACTGCGTCGCGGTGACAAAAGATGGTCCGATGATTTTGACGCAATAACCAGCTTTTAGCTGCTAGCTCCTAGCTTCTAGCTAGTCGAGCCGGTTAGCTAGGAGCTAGTAGCTAGAAGCTAGGAGCTAATGAGCAAAGAAGACGCGATTGAAGTGATGGCGGTGGTGTTGGAACCCCTGCCGAATGCGATGTTCCGGGTCGAACTGGAGAACAAACACCAGGTGCTGGCGCACGTTTCGGGCAAGATGCGTAAGAACTTCATTCGCATTCTTCCCGGAGACAAGGTCGCAGTGGAACTATCGCCATACGATCTGAATCGCGGACGAATTGTGTATCGCTACAAATGACGCCGGTTAGCAGGCGTGAGCGAAGCGGGAGCCTGCTGGCGTCATCCTGAGCGCTCTTCGCGAAGGATCTGGCAGGAGAATAGGCTGGGTTTATGAAAGTACGGGCATCGGTAAAGAAGATTTGCGACAAGTGCAAGGTCATCCACCGCAAAGGTGTGGTGCGGGTGATTTGCGTCAACTCGAAACATAAACAGCGCCAGGGCTGAAGAAGCTGCTAGCTTCTAGCCCCTAGCTTCTAGCCCAGGTCAAGCGGTTTGCTAGAAGCTAGCAGCTAGAAGCTAGCAACCGACGAAAGCTTGGCAGTTAAGAGGATTGGGATTCTATGGCACGTATTGCAGGCGTCGATCTTCCGCGCCAGAAGCACATCAACATTGCGTTGACCTACATCTACGGGATTGGACATCCACGCGCCGGCCGCATCCTCGACGAGGCTAAGGTCGAGCCGATGAAGAAGGTCCAGGATCTCAGCGAAGAAGAGGTCAACCGCATCCGTACGGTCATTGAGGCCGAGGGTTTGGTGGAAGGCGATCTGCGCAAGGAAGTTTCGATGAACATCAAGCGTCTCATCGAAATCGGCTCCTATCGCGGATTCCGCCATCGCCGCAACCTGCCGGTCCGAGGCCAGCGCACACATACGAATGCCCGTACCCGCAAGGGTCCGCGCAAAGGAACGGTCGCCCAAAAGAAGAAAGCGACGGCAAAGACCTAGACCCAGTTGTCAGTTCTCAGTTCTCGGTTCTCAGTTTAGAGCCGGGTTTACTGAGAACTGGGAACTGAGAACTGAGAACTGATTCATGGCAAAACCAGCAGCAGCGGGGGGCGCAGCAGCCACACCCGAGAAAAAAGGCAAGAAGAAAACCTTCAAGAAGAAGGAGCGCAAGCACGTGCCGCACGGGCTGTGCTATGTACAGGCTTCCTTCAATAACACGATCGTGACCATCACCGACATGAACGGCAACGTTCTGTCGTGGAAGAGTTCGGGATCGCTCGGCTTCCGCGGGTCGCGCAAGGGTACGCCCTTCGCGGCGCAGCAGGCCGCATCGAATGCCGCGAACATGGCGCGGGATCATGGCGTGCGCAGCGTGGACGTTCGCGTCAGTGGCCCGGGTTCCGGCCGCGAGTCGGCTGTCCGTGCGCTGGCTGCGTCCGGCATTGAAGTGCGCTCGATTCGCGACGTCACCCCGATTCCGCACAACGGTTGCCGCCCGCCGAAGCGGCGCAGAGTGTAAAACAGCTCCTAGCGAAGCTGTTTCGTTTGGCTAGAAGCTAGCGGCTAGAAGCTAGCGGCTAGAAGCTAGTAGCTGACTTTTGTCCGGGACGAAGGGTGAAGCCAAACCCGTAAACCGGTCATCTAAAGGAGAAGAAACTTGGCGCGTTATACCGATGCAGTCTGCCGTCTATGCCGCCGCGAGGGCATGAAGCTGTTCCTCAAAGGCGCAAAGTGCTTCAGCGATAAATGTCCCATCGAGAAGCGCAACTTCGCCCCCGGACAACATGGGAAAGACCGTAAAGCCAAGATTGTTGGCTATGGCCTGCAGTTGCGCGAGAAACAGAAAGCCAAGCGCATTTACTTCACCCAGGAAGGCCAGTTCCGCAACTACTTCGAGAAGGCGGCACGCTCGAGGGGTGTAACCGGCGAGTTGCTCTTGCAGCAGCTCGAGCGGCGTCTCGACAACGTCGTGTTCCGCCTCGGATTCGCGCAGTCGCGGCGCCAGGCGCGGCAGTTGGTCCGCCACGGGCACGTCGCGGTCAACGGCAAGAAGGTTAACATTCCTTCGTTTGAAGTGGCCGCGGGGCAGGAGATTTCGATTCGCGAGAACAGCAAGAAGCTCGCCGTCCTCGAACTCGCCAAGGAATTCGCCAGCCACGGCACGATGCCAAGCTGGCTGGAAGTGGATCGCGACGCCTACAAGGCGCGCGTGCTCTCGCTTCCGAAACGCGAAGACATTCAGCTGCCGGTGAACGAACAGCTGATCGTAGAACTGTACAGCAAGTAAGAAGGATTGAGTAATTGGGGAATTTAGTAATTGAGTAATTGAAAGGCACGTCGGAATGAGGGGTTGGGTTTGAATTACCCAATTACCAAATTTCTCAATTACTCAATCGGTCCGCACATTCGAGCCAAATCAGCCTTCGTCAACGCTGACCTGAACCCGGACCGGTTCAGGGAGTTGACGTTGAGCCAAACGGCCGAAGGAGAAACAAATGCTTTGGAAAGGTTTTCAGAAACCGAAACGTCTTGCAGTCGACACCTCCGCCCTCACCGATAAGTACGGCATGTTCTGGGCGCAACCCTTTGAACGCGGCTTCGGCACGACCGTCGGCAACGCCCTGCGGCGTGTGCTGCTGAGTTCGATTGAAGGCGCAGCCGTTACCGCGGTGAAGATGGAAGGCGTGCTGCACGAGTTCCAGTCGATTCCCGGTGTCGTCGAAGACGCGACCGACATCATCCTCAACCTGAAGCAGATTCCCTTCAAGCTCGCAGGCGATGCGCCGAAGGCGATCTACTTGCGCGCCGATCAGCCGGGCGTCGTGACCAGCGGCATGATCGAGGCCGACGGCGACGTCGAAGTGCTCGACAAAGACGTCTACATCGCGACGGTCAGCGAAGGTGGCAAGCTCGACATGGAAATGCGCCTGAAGCGCGGGCGCGGCTATGTTTCCGCCGACAAGAATTTCGACGAGGATCTCGGCATCGGTTTCATTCCGATCGATTCCGTGCATTCGCCCGTGCGCAAGTGCAACTACACGGTCGAAGCCGCGCGTCTCGGTCAGATCACCGACTACGACAAGCTGACGCTCGAAGTTTGGACCAACGGTTCGATCACCCCGGCTGATTCGATTGGCCTGGCGGCGAAGTTGCTGAAGGACCACATGAACATCTTCATCAACTTCGAAGAGGAAATCGAAACTGGCACGTCGTCGTCCGACGATCGCAAGCCTGAGATTCACAACGAGAATCTCAACCGCTCGGTCGAAGAGCTCGAACTGTCCGTGCGCAGCTACAACTGCCTGAAAAACGCGAACATCCAGACCATTGGCGAGCTCGTGCAAAAGACCGAAGCCGAAATGCTCAAGACCAAGAACTTCGGCCGCAAGTCGCTGAACGAGATCAAGGAGATTCTCTCCTCGATGGGTCTGAGTCTTGGCATGAAGATCGACGAGCACGGCAATGCGGTCCCCGGACCAACGTCGAACGTACCGTTGCCCGCATCGGCCTACGGACCGGACGACCAGCTGTAACCAGCTCCTTTTTCGGTGGAGAGTTTCGGGTGCTCGCTCTCTGGTAGCACCCGAACTCAAAACTGAGAACTGAGAACTGAGAACTGAGAACAGGGGTTCATCCCATGCGCCACAAAGTTGCAGGATACAAACTCGGACGGAACACATCGCACCGGCGCTCGCTGCTGCGCAACCTGGTCACTTCGGTGATCCTCGAAGAGCGGATCGAGACGACCGTTCCCAAGGCCAAGGCCGCCCGCCCGCTCGTCGAGAAGATGATCACGCTGGGCAAGCGCGGTGATCTCGCCGCACGACGCCTCGCCGCCGCGTACCTCATGACGGATGCGGCTGTCGTGAAACTATTCGACACCGTAGGCCCGCGTTTCGGCGATCGCGAAGGCGGATACACGCGCATCATCCGCACTCACTGGAATAAGGGCGATGGCGCCGACAAGGCTTTTCTCGAGCTGCTCGGCAGCGAGAAGATTCTCGACGAGAAGAAAGAGAAGCGACAAGAAGCCCGCGCCAAGAAGGCCGCAGAGGCCAAGAAGGCGATGGAAGATGCCGAAGCGCAAGCCGCGCACGATGGAGGCGTCGAGCCGGTGAAGGAAGAAGACGGCAAGAAAGAGTAAGTTTTTGCCTATTTTTAGATCGCGTCTCCGGGAACCAAGTTGATGTCTCCCTCACCCAGCCGCACGTGTAGCTGAAACTTGCCCGGACCATCCCACTTAATGGACCGTCCGAGGCCACGTTTGACCCGCTCAAAAGGTGTTGCAAACAGGTTGCCCGCAGTGACCGATGCTTCCACGTGCTGGTACTGATCTGGATTTGCGATCTGAACCACGATCTGGCCCTTTGAGTTCTCTAAATCCTTGTCGCCGTTTATTACGGCAACTCGCAGACCGCCGCCCTGTTGGTGAATCTGCAGATCCGCTGATTTCGGTACCTCGATCGTCGCATGAAAATGGGACGAAGTCCCGGAGGTACCGATGCGCGCGCTCGGACCGTTCACTTCGATGGCGACTGGCGCACTGGCCGGGCCACTTGCTGTTCCCATCACCCATTTGACGTGAATCTGGTTCGAATGGCTGGGGACGACGTCGTAGTCGCCCGCGCTCAAATCCATGCGTATCTTTCCACCCTCAACAAAGGGCTTTTCCGCACTGCCATCGGATGGGCCCTGAGCCACAGAGAATGTCGCAGCCAACAGAATCAGCAAAGCGGCTTTCATTGGTGCCTCCCACTGCTTTTGGTAGTTACGGCGATTGAGCTGTTCAAGTTCCCGTAATTGTAGGCCCTGCGATGGTAAACCCGGTGAGTCCGCAAAAGCCTGTTGTTTTTCTCAACTTACAGGGTCCCGGCGGGGAAGAAGTGATTGAGAATGGAAGTTGAACCGGATGGCCTTTATTCTCGAACGCGAATCCACTGCGGAATGGTTGATCCTCGCTCCCCACTCGTACATGTCCAACCGCGCCTCACGCTGGTAATCTTGCCGTCGCTTTCTCCGTCTCCGTACACTTCTGTAATGGCCTTCACGAAAACCCAGATCGGCATTGCGGTCGGCGCCGGAACGCTGCTGGTGCTGGTGTTTGTCGGCTATCTTTGGTGGCTAAGCAATCAGGGGCCAGTGCTGGCGCGGTCAGAGGATCACGATCCGCTCACCGGCCTGCCTGTCAGCATCAAGATGAATCCCCTGCGCGACCGCTCCACCGAGCACGCGGCCAACAAGTTTCTTCACGAATTGCGCGATGGACACTGCGACGACCTGCTGTCGAAGTGGGAGCACGATTACCACAAGAAATACGCGAAATACATTTGTGCCTCTGAGGCGCAGCACCCGCTGCTCTCCTGGGAACTGGTGGATTGGGAAGACGCTCCACCGCTGATCATCCTGCACTATCGCGGCAAACGCGAGAATAATCCCGGGCAGGCCGGAACCTACCAGAGCCTGCTGACTGTCACCACCGAAGACCGGACCGGCGAGTGGGTTGTCACCAAGTACGACGCGATGTACTGAGCTCCGCACCGGGGCCACGGAGCGGGACGCATGGGGACGATCGAAGATTGGGGCGTAATCCTTGCGATTTCAGTCTTCGTGGGCCTATACGGGTGGCTTCGCGACATAGGCCGCAAGCCCTACATTAACAAACTGCGGAGATCGCTGGCCGGCTGGGTTCTGTTCAGCAGTGCGGTCGGCATCTGGGAGACTTTTCGTTCGCGGGCTTTTCGAGTTCCGCTTGTATTCATCTTCGTTCCTGTCGCCGTTGCCAGCGTAATTCTCATCTATTCTGCCAGGCCCAGAGGCGGTCGACAGGCCTCAGCAGAGCCGTCAGCGGATAACCACAAGTAGCGGAGCGCGCTTTTTTGGGGCGCCCTAACGCCAGATTCAGCACCGCCCCGCAAAATCTTTCCCGCGTGGTAGAAATTAATGAATGCCCGCTGCTGAACTTGAACCCCAACCATCCGCGTCGCGCAACATCTACTCATTCGGCCTCACTTCGTTCTTCAACGACACGGCGACGGAGATGGCTTACTGGGTTCTGCCTGCGTTTCTCGTCTCGCTCGGCGCAGGGCCGGCGCAGCTAGGGCTGATTGAGGGCGTTGCCGAGAGCGTTGCATCGTTCGCCAAGCTTTTCTCCGGATATCTCACCGACCGCATCGACCGGCGCAAGCCCATCGTCGTCGCGGGATATTTCGCCGCCAACGCCGTGAAGCCGCTGCTTGCCATCGTCACTGCGTGGTGGCACATTCTGTTGATTCGGTTTACCGACCGGCTCGCGAAAGGTGTGCGCGGCGCGCCACGCGACGTAATGGTCGCCGAGTCGGTGGGGAAGAACCAACTCGGTTCGGCTTACGGACTCATCCAGTCGATGGACTCCGCCGGCGCGATCGCGGGACCGCTCATTGCCCTCGCTCTTCTCGCCCACTTTGCAGTTCGGACGATCTTTCTGGCTGCGGCCATTCCTGGAGCTCTGGCCGTTTTGGTCGCACTTTTAGGAATTCGCGAGACGAAACGCCCGCATTCAGACGACACCACACTCAAGTTCTCTAAACCCGCGCGCAGCGCGCCAGTTCCTGCAGCCAGCAACGCGTTGCCTGCCGCATTCTATCTTGTGCTTTTCTCCGTGACGTTGTTCTCGCTCGGGAACTCGAGCGACATGTTTCTCGTCATGCGGGCGCAAAACGTCGGCATCCGAGTGGCGCTTGCGCCCCTGCTGGGCCTGGTTTTTAACATTACCTACACGCTCGGATCCTGGCCCGCAGGATGGTTCAGCGACCGCTTTTCGCGTCGCTGGATTGCCGCTGCCGGCTATTTTATTTTCGCAGCGGTCTACTACGTCTTTGGACGCGCGCCCTCGACCCTGGCGATATGGATCACCATGGCCGTCTACGGTTTGTATTATGCACTGACGCAGCCGGTACTGAAGGCCTTGGTCGTGGAAACTGTGGGGCAGGAAGTGCGCGGACGCGCGCTGGGTCTTTATTTTTTCGTGACCAGCGTCGCAACTCTCGCGGCCAGTCTGATCACGGGCGAACTGTGGAAACATTACGGCGCGAGTATGCCGTTTTACGTATCGGCGGGATTCGCGGCCATCTCTGCGTTGATCTTGTTAGGCAGTCCCAGCGAAAAGAAGAGTTAATACACGTTTGCGAACTGCGCGGTTGAAGACAACATTCGCACGCGCGGTTCGCCAGCGGCAAATCACAGTGAAGCCATTCCTCCCGATTGCGGTTCGGGCTGAGCCGTACCGTTCTTAAGCGCTTCGTCGAGGATCTTCTTCATTTCGCGCGAAGCTTGCCGCGCCAGTTCGCCTTGCTGGCGGCCGAGTTCGCCTTGTTGCTGGCCGAGTTTTCCTTGCTGAGCACCCAACACGCCCATCTCGTCGCCGAGCTTTGATTGCTGATCTCCTGCGTGAGATTGAATCTCGCCGATCTTGCTCTGCAGTTCTCCAATCTCAGACTGCAGATCGCCAATCTGCTCCATCGTGGCGCTGGAGCCGAGCTTTTGCAGCTTCGCCTTCAGGTGGTCAAGCTCTGCCGACATATCAGGAACCTGCACGCGAACTTGCTCCATCTTTTCGCCAACTTCTTCCTGTTGTTTTCCCAACGCTTCCTGCTGCTCGCCCAGAGCTTCCTGCTTCTTCCCGAGTTCCTCTTGGGGAGCCCAGAGCTTGCGTGCGCGATCGATCGTGGCCTGGTCGCGGATGACGTAGGACTTTTCGTCGCGCTCGAACCAGATGAAGTCGCCGGGAATAACTTTCTTCAACTTCTCCACATGGCGCGCATCTTCCGACGATCCCGACATAGTGAGCGAATCGCTTTTGCCGGAGACGATTACAAACCGCTGCTCGTCGTCGTAGCCGTAGGCATACGAATAGCCGTGGCCTACTGAGTAACTCGAATCTTGCGATCGGCTGCTCCATGCGGCGCGCGGTGCGGTCGTGCTGAACGGCGCAAGCGGAGCCATCGCAGCACTCGGCGCTGCCGCAAGAATGCCACTCGGACCAGCCACGGCTGCCGGAGGTAGCGGCGCAACAACCGGAGCGGACGGAGGAGCTGCAGTCTCTGGAGTCGCTTCGGATTGCGCGTCTGCTTCCGGCGCCGGAGTCGCCTCGTCGGCCGGCATCGGCGCGACGTCTGACTGCGCGGGCGGCGCAATGGCAGCGCTCGGCTTAGGAGATGCCGCGGCTGCCGGAGGCGCGGTTTGCGAATTCTGCCAATCCTGAGCACTCTGGTCATGAGTGGTCGGGCGAACCGATGCTGCTACATAGACGACGGGAAGCGCGATCGCGATGATCGCGACGGAAATAGATTTCTTTAGACCCATGGTGACCGCTCCTCTTGCTTCTTTCCACGCGAGAATTCTTTCTACTCTTTCTTCAGCCTGACCCGCCTTCGCCATCGAGACGCCCTGCCACCACACACGTCCCGGGGCGGTTTGCAACGCTTCGAAGAATCCGAGCAGAGTCTTGGCGTATTCGTTCCGGTCCGTGCCGCATGACAAGGCGGCTTCGTCGCTCGCCAGCTCAGCCAGGTCCGCGAGATGGCGGTCCAGCCACCAGGCGAGCGGGCTGAACCAGAATATGGCGCGATGCAAAAGCGAAAGGCGTTGCGTCAGAGCGTCGCCACGCGCCACATGCGATACCTCGTGCGCGATGACGGCGTCGAGCTTCGCATCATCCCACTCGCTCCAGCCAGCAGGCACCAGGATCGTTGAGCGAAATGCACCGACCGTGACAGGCACGGAAATCAATTCCGACTCCGCGACGCGCGGAATGGTCACGAGTCCGGATGCGCAAGCACGCGACGCAAGGCGCTGAACCACGCGCTGTTCTTGAATCGTCTGCGCCTTCTGTGCAAGCCGCCGGCTGAATACGACGCCTACAATGAGGCGCGCGAGCAGAAGCAATGCGAGTGCGACGTAGATTGCGGTCGCGATCAAGCTCCATTGGATCGAGGCCCAGAACGAAGTCCGCGCCGGCGTCCCCGCGTATGGCGTTGCAACTTCTGTCGTCGTTGCCAGAGCCGGTTCTTTCACAGAAGGCACAGAAATGTTTTCTACAACGTCGGGGCCCGACGTTCGCTTCACAGCCTCACGATGCGAGACGAACACGTCCTCGGCCAGCGGCTGGGCAGCACTTGAAACGGTCGTCGAGCTTTGTTGCACAGGCTGAGCAGAGCCGGGCGCGAGGAAGCCGGGCACCGGAACTGACAAGGGCGGCAGCATTCGTCCAAGCAGAGGCATGGCGAGAGCGGCGTAAAGGATACCGGTCCATGCGAAGAGGCGAAGCGATGTGGTCTTCACGCGAAACACGGTCAGCGCGAGTCCTCCCGCGGTCGCCAGAAGGATTGCGCGCGCGGCGGGAATTGCGAGTTGCGTGAGAAGCGTTGACGCGGAGCTTGCATCGACATGCGTCATGACTTGTCGTCCTTTTTCTCGGCGATCTTGTGTGCCAGGCGTTCCAATTGCTTGCGGTCGAGCACCGCATTGTCGACCATACCGAGAACCAGTTGCTCAGCCGATCCTCCGCAGAAGCGGTCGATGATGCTCTTCACGGCGCGCACGGCTACATTCTGCCGCGCATCCGAGGCCTTGTAGATGAAAGTTCTGCCTTCGGTTTCGTGCGTCACGTAGCCTTTTTCTTCGAGCCGCCGCAGAACCGTGCGAATGGTCGAGTCCTTCATGGGACGCGTCGAAGCCAGCGCCTCACGGCACGCTTCCGAGGTCGATGGACCGTGAGCCCAGATGAAATCCATAACTGTCTGTTCGACGTTTCCCAAGTTCTTTAGACGGGCTTGCCTTGTGTTAGTCATTGTAGCGTTACAATATGTAACAGTAAGCCGCGAGCCTGTCAAGTGAAAAACGGCGGGGATTTTTCCGGTTGAAATGACAGAAAAAATCGGACTCGCGAAGGGTTCGCGAAGAAACCCTGATTCCAACCGCTAGAAGATCCTGAGCCAAAGTAGCGTGAGTATCTGCGCAGCGACCCCTGCGCAAGTATCTAGAACAACGTCCTGCCACCGGCCGGTGCGGGACGGAAGAAAACTCTGGTGCCACTCGTCGAGGCTGGCTACGAATGCGGTTCCCAGGATCGCGATGTTCGCCCAGCGCAGCGTCCACTTTGGATTGCCCGGTGCAGGCAGCGTCTCACGCCACGCGCGGAATAATAGGATGCTGAGCAGCCCGTACCCGAAAACGTGGCCTCCCTTTCGTAAAAAGAAATGCCAACGCTCGAAGTGGCTGTGATCGACGCCAAAAATAAGATGCAGTATGGGATAAAGAAACCGACCCGTGTTATGCGCGGAGAGCAACGCGCTCGATTCGATGGCGATGACGATCAGCCACAGGATTGCGGCGATCCAGGCCTTCAGAACATGGTGCCGGTCAGAGCTCAAGCGGCGAAACCGCAGCACGGATGCGCCAGCACGGAGCAGTCGTCACTCCAGGCGTTGCGGGAGACCGCGCTATTCAATCGCATAGTTCGGCGCCTCGCGGGTGATCATGACATCGTGCACATGGCTCTCGCGCAGGCCGGCGCCGCTGATGCGCACGAAGCGCGTCTTCTGCAGCAGTTCCGGAATCGTCGAGCAACCGCAGTAGCCCATGCCCGACTTCAGTCCGCCCACCATCTGGTGCACGATCATCGCCACCGAGCCGCGATAGGGAACTCTGCCTTCAATTCCTTCGGGAACAAGCTTCGCGAGGCGGTTCGAATCACCATCCGACGCGGAGACCGCGGCGGAAGATTCGCCGTCCGTGCTCTGGAAGTAGCGCTCGCTCGATCCCTGAGCCATCGCGCCGATCGATCCCATGCCGCGATACGACTTAAACGAGCGGCCTTGATAAAGAATCAACTCGCCGGGACTCTCGTCTGTGCCGGCGAAAAGCGAACCGATCATGACCGCGCTCGCCCCGGCAGCCAGCGCCTTGGTCACGTCGCCAGAATATTTGATGCCGCCGTCGGCGATGATTGGGACGCCTGAATCTTTCGTAGCGCGGTACGCCTCGGCGATCGCAGTAATCTGCGGTACGCCGGCGCCGGTCACGACTCGCGTCGTGCAAATCGATCCCGGCCCAATGCCAACCTTAATGCCGTCGGCCCCGGCGCGAGTCAGTTCGCATGCACCGTCGAAGGTGGCGACGTTGCCGGCCAGCAGTTCCACGTTGGGCAGTTTCGATTTCACCATTCGCACGGCGTCGAGCACTTTGGTCGAGTGTCCGTGAGCGCTGTCGATCGCAAGCACATCCACTTTCGCTTCGGCCAGTTCCTGCGCGCGCTCGAGGAAATCTCCAGTGGCGCCGATGGCCGCGCCTACCCGAAGACGTCCGTGAGAATCCTTGGCCGCATTGGGATACTTCAGTTTCTTCTGGATGTCTTTAACCGTGATCAAGCCCTTCAGGTTGTACTTGTCGTCGACGACCAGCAGCTTCTCGACCCTATGCTCGTGAAGAATCTTCTCCGCGTCTTCGAGCGTGGTGCCCACGGGTACGGTGATGAGATTCTTTTTCGTCATTACTTTATCGATTGGAATGTCGAAGCGGGTTTCAAAACGCAGATCGCGGTTCGTGAGAATCCCAACCAGTTTGCCGTGTTCGGTGATCGGAACTCCGGAAATTTTGTACTTCCGCATCACTTCGAGCGCGTCGCTCACTCGGTCAGTGGCGTGCATGGTGACGGGGTCAACGATCATGCCGCTTTCCGACCGCTTCACCTTGTCGACTTCGTTCGCCTGCTGCTCAATGCTCAGATTTCGATGGATGATGCCCAGCCCGCCCTGCTGTGCCAGCGCGATCGCCATGTGCGACTCGGTCACGGTATCCATAGCGGCGCTCACCACCGGGATATTCAAGCTGATCTTCCGCGTGAGCTGAGTCTGGGTATTGGCATGCGCCGGAATCACATCCGAGCGCGCAGGCAGGAGAAGAACATCGTCGAAAGTGAGAGCCTCAGGAACGGGAAAATGAATCATAAGCTTTTCTCTGGAATGACCGGCCTTGTAGTAAACAATCATTCTAGAGATGGCCGGGGATTGAGGCAAATCGCCAAGCCCGCGGCAGCATCCTAGATTCGAAGCTAAAGACAGTATTGCGGTGATGGGTGGAGTAGTGAGTGGCAGGGAACCTATGCATTGCTTGGGTGGGCAGGTGTGGATTTGAAAAGGAGTCTGCGATGCGCTTTGCGATCATTGTCTCACTGGCGGTGGTTTTGCTTGTCGGCTCCCCGGCTTTCGCCGCCGACACGCGAGAGCGAAAGGTAGATCAGATCTTTGCCGCCTACAACAGGTCAGGCTCTCCCGGTTGTGCCGTTGGCGTGATGCAGGACGGTAATTTCTTATACAGAAAGGGATACGGCGAGGGCAGCCTCGAACTCGGGGTTCCTCTTTCTTCTGAATCTGTCTTCTACATGGCTTCTGTGTCCAAGCAATTCACAGCCGCCAGTGTCGTGTTAGCGGCTGAACAAGGATTCCTTTCGCTGGACGACGACGTACGGAAATACATCCCGGAACTCCCCGATTACGGACATGTCATTACCCTGCGGCAAATGTTGCACCACACCAGCGGATTCCGGGATTTCGAGACGCTCATGTATCTCTCCGGGCGCGACCTTGCAGATCTGCATTCCAGAGACGAGATGCTTAGTCTCATCACGCGCCAAAAGGGCCTCAATAACGTTCCCGGAGAAGAGTGGATTTACAGCAACACGAATTATTTTCTGCTGGCAGAAGTCGTGAAGCGCGCGACGAAGAAGTCCCTTGCCGAGTTTGCTGCCGAGAATATCTTCCAGCCGCTGGGAATGGTACGCACCCGCTATTACGACGACCATAGTTTGGTGATGCCGGGGCGTGTTGCTGCTTACGATCCCGGGAAAGGTGGCAAATTTCTAGTGGATTGGTCGACCAACTTTGACACTGTTGGTCCCGGTGGGCTGATGAGCAGTGTTGATGACATGCTTTTGTGGGACAAGAACTTTGACAAGAACAAACTGGGAAAGGGATCGCTCCTCGTCGAGATGGAGACACGCGGCCTGCTGAACAACGGCAATCAGACCCAGTATGGCCTCGGGCTGGAACTCAATACCTATCGCGGCCTGCCCACTGTGGGTCACGATGGTGCCCTGTTTGGATACCGCACCGGAATTCTGCGTTTTCCAGAGCAACATTTCACCGTCGTATGCCTTTGCAATCTGTCGAGCGCCGATCCGAGCGCTCTCGTACGCGCCGTTGCCGACGTCTACTTGGAGAAGAGCCTGCATGCCGAGTCCAGCGAACTCCCCTCGGCCGGCAACAACAGCCTTCCCGCCTCGAGCCTCTTTGCCGGCAAGTACCTGGACCCGCATAAGCATATCGTTTATTCGTTCGTTGTTTCAGACGGCAATCTAATGGCTTGGGGCGGGAAACTTCGCCGGGTGGGGCCGTATCAATTCAAGGACCTTGGCACCGGTACCATCACGTTCGAAAGCTCGGGCGGAGGAATGAAAGCCACGTTGATAACAGATGGAGAGATATTCTTTGCAGGCAACAGAATTGAAACGCCAAATCTTGGCGAGGCCGACCTCGCAGACTACGTCGGGCGATACAGCGGCGTGGAGATCGAAACCACCTACGATCTGTCGATCGACAAGGGAGGTCTCCTGCTTCGAAACAATTCGAGCACGCCTTTAAAACTGATTGCGGTGGCGCTGGACGAATTCGAGAGCGGCGACCTCGGTACGTTAGTGTTTCAACGAGATGCGAATCACCGTGTCAGCGGTCTGAGCGTGTTCTCCGTCAATGCCAGAGGCGTCAACTTCGAGAGGGTCCACTGAGAATCGCGAGATACCCGAAGGCTGCTGTTCCTCCATAATTCACTCCACTGTGATCGGCGCGGTGACGCTGCCCACTTTGCCGGTCACGTTGTCACGCACTACGAAACGAACGGTGTACGTTCCCGGAGTGAGGATCAGGGCATTCTGAAAACCGACGCCGTTGGCGCGCACCGAAGCCAGTTGCGCTTCCGGAACGGGTTTGGTGAATCGCTGAGCAGCCTGCCCAGCCTCTTTGCCGCTCTTGTCGTAGGCCATTGCCGCGAAATCGAAGTTGAGCTGATCGCGGCCCGCTGGATCGAAACTTAGGCTGCCCGCGGGCATGTGGGCCATGAACACGGCTTTTTTCTTGTCGCCGTCGGTCGCGACGGTCACCCACTCGACTGTCATAGGCACGCCGGTGCCCTCGATCGGAGAATGCAGAGCGTTGCTCATGTCGATATCGCGGCTAACCATGGGATTCATCGTCGAATTAGTAACGAAGAATCCGTTACGCGACCGCACCCCCACATCTTTCTTGTCGATCTTCACATGGAGCTTCCGCCATCCGGGTTTGTTGTTATGCGTGTCGAGGTAATAGCTGAGCATGTAATACGAAGATCCGTCGTCGGCGGCGCACTTGAAACTTCCCGCGATGTCGTTCGTGTTGTAAAAGGCCTTGCCTCCAGTCATGTCGGCGAAGTCGTTGAGCGTGTCGAACTTTGATTGCTGCAGCCACATGCGATTGGTCGTCTGCCGGTTTGCGATTGATCCGCTGACCGAACCGCTGCGATTGCCCTCGGCGAACATCGAATTATTCATCAGTCCGCGAATGTCCACCGGATAAACCGAAATCTCCGCTTCGTTCAGTGCCAGCATCGTGCGTTCGTACAGCACGGAGAGATAGCCGCCCGGTACACTCGAGGGCGACTCCATAGCGAATGGAAACCCTCCGGTTGCCCAGATGAGCGACTTCCGGCCAGGAATGCCCGACAACGACCACGAAATTCCAAGCAGAGCATTCATCGTAGTTTCGATCGCATTCGCCTGCCGGAATTGTGCTTCGACCGCGTCCCCATATTCCACAAACGATTCCATCGCCGCTATAGGATCCGCACTTGGAGAGAAAGTCGTCAACGGCATGTCGCCCGTAAGGGCATCGGCTTGCGCCTCTGTGCTCACGGTTTCCATTGGAGAAATTTCGGCACTAGCCTTTTTCAACGCTGCTGTCAACCGTGCTGGATCGCCGGTGAGACCCTGCACGACCTTGAGTCCGTGGCTGGTGATGAGCATCAGTGCCAATACCTGGCCAGAATCAAGGTTGCGAGCAAGGAATTTGACCAACTCCTTCCGGCCATAGGCTTGATCGAGAAATGGAGTGTTCACCGTATCGAGGGCGACGACCACAATATTGCGCGGTTGCGTGCCGTCGAGCGCAAGATTGCGGAACTGCCCGGGTTGCACGGATGGCGTTGCGATTGGACCGCTGTTCGCCGTCAATTCCTCGAAGGCTGAAATATCAACCGGTTTTCCATTCTCAAGCACCGAGAAATCTTCCTTCTTGAGACCATGAAGATGGTTGCCGGATTTGTCAGTAACGACGACTGGTACCTGGATCAGCACCGACTGTGTGCGAAATTCAACTTTGGGTTCGTCGCTGGCGGAAGTTTGATGAATGATCAGATCGCTTGCGCCACCCCGCCCGAGCACCGCCGCGTTGCGCGCATCGTTGCCGGCATTGACGTAGCTACCACCACTGCTGTGAGAGCCTCCTCCACCGCGGGTTTGTCCGTAGGAAACGGCAGGAATCAGAAGAACAGCACAGATGGCACAGAAGATGGGCAGGGGGCGAATCGACATACGGCCTCCGCAAGCGGCGAAGGAATTGTAGCGCGAAAAGGGCCGAGACGTTATCAAGAGTGCAGCGAAAGTCCTTCAGTTTGTGGGCATGCCGTGCGTTTGTCTTTTTGGCACTCGGGGGCGTATATTAAGTAACTGAGAACTGCTGTGTAACCGGCTTTTGGCGAAGCACACCAGTGGGCGCAAGCCCACTTTTTAGTTTGGGCCCCTCGGTGATTGCAGCCATCGCCTGTAAGTTACTGGATTCATGGCGCTTGACGTTGATCGTGTGCGGGAAATCGCGGACCGCGTCGCCGCTTCCAGTGGACTCGAAGTCGTAGAGGTCGAGATCCTCGGCGGAGGCAAGGCGCGCATGCTGCGCGTGTTCCTTGACAAGATTGCGGCAGGAACGGACCCGCTGGCGGGAGTGACGCACGAAGATTGCGCCAACTTCAGCCGCGAGTTTGGAACGATTCTCGACGTCGAAGACGTCATGCCGGGTTCGTACACGCTGGAAGTTTCGTCGCCTGGGTTGGATCGAAAGTTGACGAAGGCTGCGGACTTTACCAGGTTCACAGGAAGCCGTCTGAAATTGAAGACGCGGCAGCCGGTGAACAACAACCAGTACTTTGAAGGCCGGCTCGACAGTTTTCACGATGGGCGCCTCACGCTGGACTTGAGCGTGGCCAGTCACAAGTCGCGTAAGAAGATGGGCGCGGCCGCCGGCGAGAAAATTGAAATTGATTTCGCCAACGTCGAGCGGGCGAATCTAGTGCCGGAAATCTAGAAGACGGATGTTAGGTCTTCGGTGTTAGGTCTTAGGCGTTTTGCCAAAGACCCAAGACCTAAGACCTGGCGAGTGGCAAGTTTTTTGACACGGAATACCTTTTATGGCAAGCGAGCTCTACAACACGATCGACGCACTCAGCCGGGAAAAAGGGATTGATCCGCAAATTGTAGTCAGTGCGGTGGAAGACGCCATTGTTATGGCCACCCGCAAGTACTACAAGTCGCAGGAAAATCTCCGCGCCAAGCTGGATAAGGAAACGGGCAAGATCAATGCCTTCGCGGTGAAGTCCGTGGTGGAGACTCCCGAGCAGGTGGAAGATCCCAACCTGCAGATTACGGTTGAGGATGCGCGCAAAGTCGATCCAGGTCTTGACGTGGGTGGTGAGCTGCTTATTCCCAAGGTCACGGAAGGAATTCTCGGACGCATCGCGGCGCAGCTGGCGAAGCAAGTCATTTTCCAGAAAGTGCGTGAGGCGGAGCGCGACACGGTTTACAACGAGTACATCGGGCGCGTGGGAGAAATCGTCAACGCCACCGTAAAGCGCGTCGAAGGTCCAGATGTAATTTTCGACATCGGCAAGGCGGAAGCTCGCATGCCGCGCAAGGAACAGTCGCGGCTGGAGTCGTTCGCCATCGGCGAACGTGTGCGTGTGGTGATTGCTCGTGTCGAGCGTGCGGCCAAAGGCCCGGGCGTAGTTGTTTCGCGCGCCGCGCCCGATCTCGTACAGCATCTTTTCCAGACGGAAGTTCCTGAGATTTACGACGGGACGGTGGTGATCCGCGCCATTGCCCGCGAGGCCGGCGAGCGCACGAAGATCGCAGTCATGTCCAAAGACAAAGACGTGGACGCAGTCGGCGCCTGCGTCGGCATGAAGGGCATGCGTGTGCAATCGATCATCCGCGAGTTGCGCGGCGAGAAGATCGACATCATCGAGTATCACGAGGATGCCGTCACCTTCGCGGAAAAGGCATTGCAGCCGGCGAAGGTCAGTCGCGTCACTGTCGTCGACAGTGGCGAGAAACACCTCGAGGTCGTAGTCGACGACAGTCAGCTCTCGCTTGCCATCGGCAAGAAGGGACAGAACGTCCGACTTGCCGCGAAGTTGCTCGGCTGGAAGATCGATATCAAGAGCGAGGAAGAGAAGCGGCAGGAAGTCGAGTTGCAGATGGCTGCCATGGCGCCGCCGGCAACGACCCCGCTCGAAAACGTAACTGGTCTTGGCGAAGGACTGGTTGAGAAGCTTACGGCCGCTGGCGTGACCACGGTGGAAGCTCTCGCTGACATGACGCCGGAACAACTGGAAGCCATCGAAGGCATTGGGCCGAAGACGGTGGAAAAAATCAGCCTCGCGGTGAATAATTACTTTGCGAGCCTGGAAGCGGGAGTAGCTGAGGCTGAAGTCCCGGCCGAGGGCGCAACCGCGGAGGGTGAAGTTGTAGCCGAAGTGGCTGCAGCGGAAGTGACCGACCAAGAGGCTACAGGCGAAGTTGCCGCGGAAGCTGAAGTGGCTGCCCCTGAGTCGCCGGCCGAAGCCGAAGCGGCCTCGGGCGCAGAAGAAGAGCATGAGCCGAAAGATAAAGATGGCTCCGCTCCCGAAACAACTGAATAAATTTATGGCACGCGCGACTAAGTTTTATGGCACGCGAGTGCAGTACGCTGACTCCGTGAGGATGCAATGAAGACCTAAGCGCAACGCGGGGTACAAGAAAGGCCGGATGAGCAAGGTTCGAATCAACGATCTCGCCAGGGAGCTGGAAGTTAAAAGCAAAGCCATTCTCGACGCGCTACCGCTCGTCGGAGTGACGGAGAAGAAGACCCATTCCAGTTCGCTCGAGGAGCATGAAGCAGAAAAAGTACGGGCCCACATCCGCGGCTCGTCCGAAGCGCAGACGCCGTCTGCCCGGTCCGCGCGTCCGCTGCGCGGCGAAGAAGAAATCAAGACCAAGATCGACTTGTCGCACATCTCCCGGCCCGGAGATGTGCTGAAAGCCATCACGCAGCAGAAGGAGGCGGTCGCGCCTCCGCCACGTCCAGCAGCGCCGCCTCCCATCGCCGCGCGCCCGGTCGTTGTACCTCCGGCAGTTCGGCCAACGCCTCCGCCCGCAGTGCCTCAGGCGCCTGCACCGCCAGCGGTTGTTGCGCCGCCCGCACAATCCACCGTAGTCGCTCCAGAAAAACCGGCAGCTCCGCCGATTTCCGCTGCGCCTCCGGCTGCGCCAGCCGCGCCTCGTCCGACAACACCGCCTCCGGCAGCGGTAGTCGCACCGCCGGCTGTTGCCGCAGGGCCGCCGGTGACTGCTTCGGCAGCGCCACAGCCACCTGCGCCAGCTCCGCGTCCTGCGCCACCCGTAGTTACAGGACCGCCGCAGCCTCCTGCGCCGCGCATGATCGTTCCGCAGACAGGCCCGCGTCCGGTCTATAAAGCTCCGCCGCCGCGTATCGTTCCGCCCGCCGCACAAACAGGTGCGCCAGCGGGAACAATGCGTCCCGCGCCCGGCCGTCCCGTGCCGGGACAGCCAATTTTCCAGCGCCCGCGTCCGACGGTACCTGGCGGAGGTCCGCCGCGTCCGGCGCTTCGTCCCGGTGAGCGCCGTCCTATGCATCCGACGCGCCAGGCTCCGGCTGGGGCTCGTCCGCTCGGCGTTGGCCCAGGGCTGCCGCCTCCGGGACCCGTTCGTCCTGGCAGTCGTCCCGGTGCCCCATCGCGTCGGCCCGGACAGCGCTACATTCCGCGTGGCATAAAAGAAGGCCCAATGAAGGGCTACACGCCACCGCCACGCATGGTGGTGTCGAACGAGCCGATGCCGATCACTCGCAATATCACGATCACTGAAGGCATCAGCGTTAAAGATCTGGCGGAGAAGCTCGACATTCGCGCGAAGGATTTGATCTCGCGTCTTCTCGGTCGCGGTGTTTTCGCCACGATCAACCAGACGCTCGATGCCGAACTCGCCAGCGAAATGGCGCGCTTCTTCGGCGCCGAAACCAACGTGATCAGCTTCGAAGAGCAGGCTTCAAAAGACATCGATGCAGCCGCCGCCGCTAGCGGAGAAGAAGCTGTCGTCGAAGTTACGCCGCGTCCGCCCGTGGTCACCATCATGGGTCACGTCGATCATGGCAAGACGACATTGCTCGACTCGATCCGGCTCACCAGCGTTGCCGAGGGCGAAGCTGGAGGAATCACGCAGCACATCGGTGCTTACAAAGTTCGCATCACCGACAAGGAATCTCCCGCCTTCGGACGTGAGATTGTTTTCCTCGATACGCCGGGTCACGAAGCGTTCACGCGCATGCGATCGCGCGGAGCCAAGGCGACCGACATCGTTGTGCTCGTCGTTGCAGCCGATGACGGCGTCATGCCGCAAACGATTGAAGCCATCGATCACGCTCACGCCGCCGAAGTTCCCATCATCGTCGCCGTGAACAAGATCGATAAGCCCGACGCGATGCCTGACCGCGTCAAGAAGCAGTTGGCCGACCGCGGATTGGTGCCGGAAGAATGGGGCGGCAAGACCGTCTTCGTCGATGTTTCGGCGAAGAAGAAAACGAACCTGAACTTGCTGATGGAAATGATCTGCCTGGTCGCCGACCTCGCCGAGCTCAAGGCCACTCCGGAGCGCGCTGCGACAGGCGTAGTCCTCGAAGCTAAACTCGACCGTGGTCGCGGACCCGTAGCCACCGTACTAGTGCAAAATGGCACGCTCACTGCCGGCGACAACTTCGTTGTAGGTAACGTATTCGGCAAAGTCCGCGCCATGTTCGACGATCGTGGGGCTGCGCTTCAGTCCGCGCCTCCGTCAACGCCGGTCGAAATTCTGGGCTTGGAAGGTTTGCCGCAGGCTGGAGATCAATTCGTTGTGGTCGCGGATCGCGACAAGGCGCGTGGTATCTCCGAATACCGCGAGCAGAAAGCTCGCGAAGCCGCGCTGGCCAAGAGTTCTCGTGTATCGCTCGAAGGACTCGCCGAACAGATCAAGACCGCCGGCACCAAGGAACTGAACATCATCCTCAAAGGCGATGTGCAGGGCTCGGTCGAAGTGCTCAGCGATCTGTTGTCGAAGCTTTCGAACGACAAAGTTCGTCTCAAGCTGCTGCGCTCGGGAGTCGGTGCCATCACCGAAACCGACGTGCTGCTGGCCTCGGCGTCGAATGCCATCATCATCGGCTTCAACGTGCGACCAGAGCGCAAGGCGCAGGAGCTCGCGGAGCAGGAAGAAGTCGACATCCGCCTGCACTCGATCATTTACGAACTGCAGGACGAGATCAAGCGCGCCATGACCGGCCTGCTCGAACCGACGATCAAAGAAACCTACCAGGGCCGCGCCGAGGTTCTGGAAACCTTCCGCATCCCGAAGGTGGGAACGATCGCCGGATGCCGCGTCACGGACGGCGTGATCAAGAACAACTCCGAAGTCCGCCTGCTGCGCGACAACGTCGTCGTATTCAAAGGCAAAGTCGGATCGCTGCGCCGCTTCAAGGACGACGCCAGGGAAGTCACCAACGGCATGGAGTGCGGCATCTCGATCTCGAACTACGGCGACATCAAAGCCCGCGATGTAATCGAGGCTTTCGCTACCGAGCGGATCGCGGCGGAAGTGATCGCGTAGAAGCGCGAGTTTACGGCTTCCACGCAGGTTGGAGCCATTTTGTATTCCAGTTGCTACCTGTGGAGGTGGTGGTCAGTGGTGCCAATGCACTTCCATCCGCATTCATCGTCCAGAAGCACCACTGCGTGCTGGGCTGGCCGCTGCCGTCGAGAGCGTCGCCCGAAAGGAATGCTATTTTTGAGCCGTCCGGCGACCATGTGGGGACAAAGAGGTAGCTGCCCGGGTTGACATTGTAGTTCGTCAGGGGTTTTCTACCGGACCCGTCGGCGTTCATTACCCAGATATTCACAGACGAGATATCAGGACTACTGGTGTTCCCATCCAGTGCCGCTGTCGAGGAGAACACCAACTTCTTGCCATCGGGCGACCAGTTGACCACTCGCCCGATCATACCGCCCCAGCTATAAATAAAACTGGACCCTGGATAAGAGACCTGGTTGGAGCCGTCTGCATTCATCGTCCAGATCGTGTCTCCGCCGCCACACAGGTTCGTCATGCCGAACGCCAGCTTGGTGCCATCCGGCGACCAGACCGGCGCGTTAGCAGCAGAACAGCTGCCGCTTGGGATGGCGGTGAGTTGAACCGCAGCGGACCCGTCAGCGTGAATCGTCCAAATATTATTATCGGGTCCCTCATACGCCAGCTTGGTGTCATCCGGTGACCAGACCGCGCCGAAAGCCTGGCTGACGAGCAGCTTGGGGTTCGTTCCATCCGCGTTCATGATGTAAGTGCCGATTCCGTTTCCGGGCGCGGCCGCAACCGCCAACTTCGTGCCATCATGCGACCAATCCGCGGAGTTGCCTACGACGGTGTACGCGGCCGGTCCAACATTGGAGAGTGGTGTCTTACCCGATCCATCGGCATTCATCACCCAAAAATAGTAATACTGCGCCAGTGTGTTGCTTCCATCGAACGCGCCGTCGGAGACATAGACGATTTTGGTGCCGTCGGGTGACCAGAAGGGTTCCAGCGCCTGAGCCGTTACGTCGACATCACCTTGGTAATTTGTAAGTTGCGTAGCGGCTGTTCCGTCAGCGTGGATTGTCCAAATATTGTTAGCCAGGTTTTGGGAATCCGCCGAGTCTGTATTGGCCGGCAGCGCGATCACGGAGGGTGTGGGCGGTGGTGGGGGATTCTTTGAACCGCCGCTTCCGCAAGCGATCAGAAGGGATGAGCCGAATATGGCGACCACAGCGCCCACGAAAGAAACCGAACTCTTACTCCAGCAGTATTGCTTGCGCATTATTGCACCGTTTGACGGGAATTATTCGCCGCACGCGGCGGCGCGCATATTATAAGGTCAAAGCATCGTCGGTCTGCTAAATAGCGTCCGAACCACGAACTGAGAACTGAATGCCCATCGCTTTCCTCACCCTCGAACTCCACATCGAAGCCGCGCAATCGATCAAAGATCGCCGCCAGGTCGTGCGTAGTCTGAAAGACCGCCTGCGCACGAGCTTCAACGTTTCCGTCGCCGAACTCGACGCCGCAGAACTCTGGAACCGCGCCACCATCGGCGTCGTCAGCATTTCCAACTCGCGCGACTACCTCGACGGCCTCATGAAAAAAGTGGAGAGCGCCGCCACCCGCATCGCCAACAACCACGGGGCGGAGATTGCAGATTCGTTCGTGGAATACGTTTAGAAATAATGATCATGTGGAGACGCCCGTCTCGGCTGTCCCGCCAGGGCGAAGGTGGCGGCACGATCGAGCGATCGGCAGCGCGATCTGCGAAATCGAAAAGCACTGCTCATTTCCTATACGTCTCTAACGCGTTGTTACCTCCGTACTTATCCATCTTCCTCGAAAGCGGGTCACAATAGCGGAGCCCGGGTCACACACTTGTGCCCGATTTTCTGATATTCTCATGCGTTTTACCCGAGGTGCGTCGTCGTGGAGAAGCGCGGGCTGAAATATCATCGCGGGCGGGTCGGCGAGGCCCTGCGCGAAGAGATCGAAACGCTCGTTGAAGGCGAGCTGGCCGATCCGCGGATTGGTCTGGTCAGTGTCACAGCCGTTCATATCGCCGACGATGGCCGTTCGGCGCAGGTCTGGGTGAACGTGGAAGGCGATGACGAGGATGCCGACCAGAGTCTCCAAGGTCTGGAAGCGGCGCGCGAGTATATCCGTCATGAACTCGTGGAGCGTTTGCGCTTGAGGCGCGCTCCCGAATTGTATTTCCGGCTGGATCGCGCCGAACAGGAAAAGGCGCGAGTCGAAGAATTGCTGACGCGGGCGAAGAAACGAAGCAAGACTGGCAAGGGACCCCGTGGAGAGACTGCATAAAGACATGCTCGAGGATGTACTCCGGCAAATCGGGCAACATGATCGATTCGTGCTGACCTCGCACGCGCGGCCCGATGGCGACGCCGTCGGATCTGCCCTGGCCTGCTGCCAGGTTCTTCGCGCGATGGGCAAGCAGGCCGATGTCGTTCTTCACGATGGCGTTCCCCGCATCTATCGTTCGCTCCCGTTCGCCGATCAGGTCGTTCAATCGAGCCGCGTCGTCGGCAGCTACGAAGCGGCGATTATTCTTGAATGCGACAGCATTCATCGCACCCGGCTCGAAGGACTCGAAAATCGCTTTCTCATCAGCATCGATCATCACGTCAGCGGCCGGCCCTTTGCTCACGTGAATTGGATCGATCCGCACGCAGTCGCAACGGCCGAAATGGTATTTCGGCTGGCGCGAGAAGCCGGCGTGAAGTTCTCTCCCGAGATTGCAACCTGCCTTTACACGGCGCTCATGACCGACACAGGATCGTTCATGTTCCAGGGAACGAATGAGAACACGTTCGCGCTGGCCCGCGAACTCGTGATGGCCGGTGCCGATCCGGCGCACTGCGCTCGCGGCATTTATTTCGCGCACTCGGTCGCGAAGATTCGCCTTCTAGGAGAAGCTCTGCGGAATCTGACTCTCGAAGGCCACATCGGCTACGCCTGGGTGACGCACAAGCAGATGGAACGCTGCGCCGCCATCGAAGAAGATTGCGAAGGATTGGTGAACTACGTTCTGTCGATCGGTGGAGTGGAAGTGGCGGCGTTTTTCCGCGAGTTGCCGGACGGGCGATACCGCGTCAGTCTACGCAGCAAAGGCAAACTCAACGTCGCTCACGTAGCCGAAAGTTTTGGCGGCGGAGGTCACGAGTGTGCCAGTGGCTGCTCCATCGACGGTCCCCTGGCCGAGGCCGTCCGCCAGGTTCTTTTCCAGATTCGGCGCGGACCTTCCGTACAATAGAGAATCGATTGCAGATTTCAGATTGTAGATTGCAGATTGAAGAACTCATCTGCCGGCGTTTTCAATCTGCATTCTGAAATCTGCATTCTGAAATCCTTCATGACCACTCGCACCCGCACAGACGCCCTGTTGATGGCCGGTTTCTGCGCGTTTCTTTTTTTCTACGGCATCGGACAGTTCGGCTTGATCGGCGCCGATGAGCCCCGCTACGCCCAAGTCGCCCGCGAAATGCTCAGTCGCCACGACTGGGTCACGCCTGTTCTCGGAGGCCGAGCTTGGCTTGAAAAGCCTCCGCTGTATTACTGGCAGGCGATGCTCGCCTATTCGGTTCTCGGCGTGAGTGACGTCGCGGCGCGAGTCCCCGCGGCGATTGATGCAACGCTGCTGGTCCTCGTCGTGTACCTTTTCTTTCGGCGCTTTCGTCGCGGCGTGGAAGTGGACGCCGCGCTTATCACGGCATCGTGTGCTGGAATCATCGGCTACGCCCGCGCCGCTTCTATGGACATGGCGCTGGCCGCAACTTTCTCCATTGGGATGCTCGCCTGGTGGGCCTGGCGCGAAAGCGAAAAGCGAATCTATCTGGCGCTGTTCTATTTGTTCATGGCGCTGGGCATGCTCGCCAAAGGCCCGGTCGCACCGTTCCTGGCCGCAGCCGTGATCATGTTCTTTGCAGCCGCCGCGCGTGAGTTGCGGCTAGTTGTAAAGACGCTCTGGCTGCCGGGCATTCTTTTATTCTGCGTGATTTCACTGCCGTGGTACGTCGCGGTGCAGTTGCGAAACCCGCAATTCTTCCGCGAATTCATTCTTCAGCACAATCTGGCACGCTTCTCGACGAATCTCTACCATCACCCCGAACCGTTTTGGTATTACGCGCCGGTCATGGCGCTCGCTCTCGTGCCGTGGATCGTCTTTGTAGCCGTCGCGTTCGTTCAATCGGCGCGTTTGTGGTGGGACGAACTCAGGTCCGCTCCCACCGATCGCGATCTCGAACTGCAGTTCAATGTGTTCGCCTGCTGTTGGCTGGCCGTTCCGGTGTTTTTCTTTTCTATCTCGCAGTCGAAGCTTCCCGGTTACATTCTTCCTGCAATTCCCGCGGGTGCCGTGCTGCTTGCGGAGTACCTTCGCGAGTGTTCCGAACACGAGGAACCCGTTCCCAAGTGGCTGGCGATATTGCACGCGCTCGTTGCTGCCGCGCCGATTATTCCAGCCGTGCTGATCGCCTACTTGATAACTGAGCACCGCCTTCCCACGGGCCGCCCGATGATCGTTGCCCTGGCGCTCGCGTTCGTGCTGTGCATCGCGATCGCCATGACGCTGGTCAGCCGCTTGCGCCTGCGCATGTTGCGCTTCGTAACTTTGATCCCGGTTGTGTTGTCAGTGGCTGCAGTGCTGAAGGTAGGAACAACCGCGATCGATCAAACGCTCTCAGCGCGTCCGCTGGCGGTCGAGATTGCGACCGTAGAAACGCGTCAGCTTCCGCTCGCTGTTTACGGCGTTCCCCGCGAGTTGGAATACGGGCTGGCGTTCTATCGCAATCAGACGATCACGCGTTACGAGTCGGGAACTGTCCCCGCGACAGATCATCTGCTGGTCGCTCCCGCAACGTGGAAAGTCAATGTCGCAGAGAGGACATCGGGCCGCCGCGTGACGTTTCTCGGCACCTACGAACCGCAGAATGTGGACTACTACTGGGTCGCGGCGGCGGGCGCAAAACCTTAAGCACCGCTGTTACTCGCTCGAATACGTCAACTCTTGCAGTCCCTGTCTCGGCGGAGCCTCCGCCAGCGCGGTGTTCCCGTATTCGAGCCCCCGCTCAAAAGCCTTCAGATTCAGCTCGCGAAAACTCGGAGGCACCGAGTCCGCCACGGCTTTGCGCACTGCGTCCGCGCTCAAAAGCTTCGTGACCGCCGTAAAGAATCCGACCATCACCGAATTCAGCACCATGCGTTTGCCGAGTTCTTCAGCGATGCGCGTTGCAGGAACACTGTAGACTTTCTTGTCGGCATTCACATTCGAGACACGTACAAGATCTTCCTCCACGATCAGCATGCCCTCCGGCTTCAACTCCGGTGCGAATCGGTTGTAGGCTTCTTGCGACATCACGACCATGATGTCGGGCCGCGTCACGTACGGATACAGCACCGGCGAGTCCGAAAGAATAAGCTGTGCGCTGCATGCGCCTCCGCGCGCCTCTGGGCCGAAGTTCTGCGTCATCGTCGCGAAGCCGTTTTCATAAATCGACGCCGCCTTGCCCAGCACTATAGCCGAGAGGATCACTCCCTGGCCTCCGAAGCCTGCCACGCGAATCTCAGTTAGCCGCATACGCACTCCGTTTCTGACTCTTCGATGTAACGCTCGCCGAGCGTTTCCACATATTGCGCACGCATCATCGACTGGTAATCGGGACGGTCGCGGTCCACGAACTTTCCGACCGCAATCTCGCCGTTAAGCGTGAGTCCAACTTCGCTGGTGGGCGCTCCGTGCCGCACCTTGCTCTTCTCTTTGTAATACTTCATCGTGTCGAGGCCGTCGCCCATCTTGTTCCGGCGTTGGTAAAGCGTGGGGCAGGGTGAGATGACTTCGATGAAAGAGAATCCTTTTTTCTGAAATGCCTCGCTGATCGACCGCGCGAGTTGCCGCACGTGGAACGTCGTCCAGCGTGCTACATACACAGCGCCCGCCGCTTCTACGAGATGGGGCAAGTTGAATGCCGGCTCGAATGTTCCGTACGGGTTGGTCGACGTTGTCGCGTGTCCCGGTGTAGTCGGCGCCGTCTGCCCGCCGGTCATCGCATAGATCAGATTGTTTACGCAGATAACTTTCAGGTCGATGTTGCGCCGCGCCGCATGAATCAGGTGATTACCGCCGATGGCCGACAAATCACCGTCCCCCGAATACACCACGACATTCAACTTGGGGTTTGCCAGCTTCAGGCCGGTGGCAAACGGGATCGCGCGCCCGTGCGTGGTATGAAAAGAATCGAGCTTCACATAGCCCGCCACGCGCCCGGTGCAGCCGATTCCGGAGACTAGTGCCAGCGACTCAACGTCAATCTTCGATTCGATCAGCGCGTGCGCGAAGGAGTTCACCGTAGTGCCGATGCCACAGCCGGGGCACCAGATGTGAGGCATGCGTTCGCTCCGCAGAAATTGTTCTACGGGATTGACAGTGTCGTCGTGCGGAACATCGTTCAGAACATTCAGCATCGGCTTGCCTCCACGATGGCGTTCAGGATTTCGTCAGGATTGTGGACCCCGCCCCCGGCGTGCGAAACGGCGAAAGTCTTCGCCATCCCGTCCGCGGCGCGTTGAACCTCGCGCACCATCTGCCCCAGATTCAGCTCCGGCACTACGAACGCTTTCACATGCGCGGCCAGTTCTTTGATCTTGTGCTCAGGGAATGGCCAGGCTGTAATCAGTCGCAACTTTCCAACCCGCAGTCCACGACTACGCGCTGCATCGATTGCCCGCTGTGCCACCCGCGACGTGATCCCGTAGGAGACCACGACCACGTCGGCGTCATCGAGTCGCTCCTCTTCGAACAGGCAGATGCGATCAGCCGCCTTGCGAATCTTGCTCTGCAGGCGCCGCACCAGCGTGTCCTGCGTTTGCGGAGTCATGTTCGGATAACCGCGTTCGTCGTGCGTCAGCCCCGTGACGTGAAATTTATATCCCTCACCGGCGTGCGCCATCTCCGGAACCAGATCGCCGTTCGTGCCGTACGGCAGGTAGTCTTCCACAGACTTGCGAGTATGTTTGCGTGGAGTTACTTCGATCTGATCCGCCGGAGGGATCACAACTTTCTCCGTCATATGGCCAACCACTTCGTCCATCATGAACATGACCGGCACGCGGAATTCCTCTGCCAGGTTGAACGCCTTGATCGTCAGATCGAAACACTCCTGCGGCGAGTTCGGACACAGCGCGATAATCTCGTAGTCTCCGTGCGATCCCCAGCGCGCCTGCATCATGTCAGCCTGCGCCGGGAGCGTAGGCAGTCCGGTCGATGGGCCTCCCCGCTGCACATCGACGAACACGCAGGGCGTCTCCGTCATCGCCGCGTAGCCGATGTGCTCCATCATCAGCGAGAACCCTGGGCCAGAAGTCACCGTGAACGCCTTGGCTCCTCCCCACACGCCGCCTTGCAGCGCGATCGAAGCTGCGAGTTCGTCTTCCATCTGGATGAACGTTCCGCCCACCGTCGGCACGCGCGAAGCGAAGCGCTCGACCACCTCAGTCGACGGAGTGATCGGATACCCTGCGGCGAACCGCGCACCCGCCGCCAATGCGCCCTCACAGCAGGCATGGTCGCCGTCGATGAAGTGCGTTCCCGTCAAAACACCGTGTGGATCAGCTTTCATTTCGCACCTCCGCCCGCCGGAGCGGCCTTCTCGTCGCGCGCACCAGCCTCCTTGACCCGCGTTCCATTGATCGCGAAGTCAGGACAATACATGCCGCACAGGTCGCATCCGCTGCATTTTTCGGGATGCACCACATGCGGCGGATGGTAGCCTTTCGAATTGAATGCGGAAGAGAGCGCGAGCACGTGCGTGGGACAGAACTCCACGCAAAAGCCGCAGGCTTTGCAGCGCTCAACCACGATCGAAACACGTCCTTTTGCCACGAGATCCCCCAGCGAAGGAGTGACGATCACTCCTGGAAATTCAATAACGCAGGATGTGATTATGCGATGACGCCTGCCGGGACCGGTGTGATGGGAATCACAGAACCGAGTGCCGTTGAGCACCCTTGGTGTTCTGGCCATCCCGCGAACAAATGGGCTAACAGGCTCATAAACAGAGGCTTTGCGAGAGGGATGCCTCGGTCGCTTGGCCTCCGCCGAACACACTTTCGTGATGAGGGTCACTGGGAGGCGTACGCTCAATCATCCATCGGTGCCGGCCGCTCCGATCCTGTTGTCGCCTCGTGTTCGCCTCGTTTGCCTCCCGTCGGCGAACCAACTAAACTCAAAATTTTGCCGCAATCTTTGCCGCCCAACGCCGAATCATGGCGGTGCCGCCGCAGGAGCCCTTTGGAGATCCTCGACCTCAGGCACTTTTCTTCCGTCGACCTGCGTCCGTTGCTGGACGATGAGACGCAGTTGTGGTCGCGCTTGCTCTCCTGGGACTACTCCGGTTCGGCGGGAATGATCCTCCGCTACGTCGATGCCAAAATTCTTCCCGGCTACGCGGCCGTCGACCGCGGACGCGTCTTCGGCTATTCCTTTTTTGTGTACGAAGGTAGCAAGGGTGTGATCGGCGACCTCTACGTGACCAATGGCAGCCGGTTGCCCAATGCCCGTGAAGTTGAATTAAAGTTGCTCACCCACGTCATCGAGACTCTGCAGCAGTCTCCGGGAATTCATCGCGTCGAGGCGCAACTTCTAGCGCACGAGGCCAACGCCGTTTCGCGTCCGTTTCTCGATACTGGATTTCAGCGGCACCCCCGCCTGTTCATGGTGCTGACGATGGGGAAGACTGTGCCAGAAAAAGCTCCTCCGCACCCGGACGTAGAGATCCGTCCCTGGACCGAAGGCGATTATCAGCCCTCTGCCGCCGTTATCACCGCTGCGTATCGCGGGCACGTCGACGCGCAGATTAACGATCAATACCACACGCTGAGCGGATCGCTGCGCTTCCTGAATAACATCGTGCGATTCCCGGGGTGCGGCGTCTTCGATGCCGAGTCGTCCTTCGTTGCACTCGATCGTAGATCGAAAAGTGTGATCGGACTGATCCTCTGCTCGCGCGTGCGCAACGACGTCGGACATGTCACGCAAGTGTGCGTTCTGCCCGAATACCGCTCACGGCACATTGGTGAGTCTCTGCTGGCTGCGACAGTCGCGAATCTTCAGAAGCGAGGTTTTTCCATGCTGTCGCTCACAGTGACCGAAGCGAATGCGCGCGCGGTCGCCCTCTACCGCCGGCTGGATTTCGATACGAAGAGAATTTTCGACGCGTTCGTCTGGGAAGGATAAAGGATAAGGGATAGAAGAGAAATTACCTGCGCAGCAGCCACATCGCCCAGCCCGCCACAATCACCCCGCCCAGGAACATTGCAAAACAATAAAGCCCGTAGCGCACCATGTCGCGCGTGGTTTCGCGATGGGTGATCCCGAAGACGACGGAAGCGACCAGGGCGAACACGAGGGCCGCGCCGAAATGGTTGAGCGTAATGGTCACCGTGCGCAACCTCGAGTGAAGGTTTGAGCTGAAAGCTGAGAGCTGAAAGCTGAAAGCGGTTTCATTTCTTCTTCCCGATCGCGATGTGGTAGGCGTCGGCGATAGCAATAAAATTCAGCAAGCCCGCGACGATCATAAATTTCGTTCCAAAGTCGGCGGTGGCAAATTGAATCGCGCCCTGCCCCCAATCCATGGCAAGCGTGATCACATAAAGGGCGCCCGATCCAACGTCGCCGATGAAGCCGAGAATGTCGAGAATTTCGCCGCCGTTCGCCTTGTAGATCCGGCCTTGCATGCCGAGTCCCAGCAGGAACAATGTCACGATCGACACAAACAGCAGGCCGCCGCGAATCCAGCGCTTCTGGATCATGTGTCCCGCGCCGGGAATCAGCCAGCCCACGGCCGGAGCAAGGATCGCCATCATGCTTGCCGGTTCTGCCTGAGTCGTTTTTTCCGTGGTGGAATTTGCCATTCAGATGGTCACAATCTCGCGTTGAATTTTCCCGGTCACTTCCGCCGACTTCGCGCGCACCAGCACATTTACCTCGGTGCGCACGCCAAACTCCGGCAGGTAGATGCCGGGCTCAATCGAGAAGCAGGAGTTGGGAAGAATCTGCCGCTCGTCGTGAATCTCAAGATCGTCCATGTTGGCCCCGTTGGAATGGACGTCGGTCCCGATCGAATGTCCTGTGCGATGAATAAAGTACTCGCCGTAGCCGGCTTTCTGGATGTGTCCGCGCGTGGCGCGGTCCACTTCCCATCCGGCGATGCGGCGGCCCGTGTTGATCGCGTCGAGGACAGTTTTCACTCCCGCGTCACGAGCATCGCGCACAATCTCGAAAATCTCCTGCATCCGCGAAGACGGTGCTCCGCCTACGAAGCCCATCCACGTAATGTCGTAGTACACCGCACCCGGCGTCTTCTTCTTGCCCCACACATCGAGCAGAATGAGATCGCCCTCGCGAATCGGCACAGGACGGCTCGCATGCGGCTCGTAGTGCGGATTACCGGCGTTGGCATTGACAGCCACGATCGGCGGATCGTCCGCTTCAACGTTCTCGCGACCGAAGGCTTCCATGAACCATTGCTGAACCTCGTGCTCTTTCGTGCCGCCGTTGCGCACGCGCTTGCCAATCTCTTTAAACGCCGCTGCCACAATCGAATCGATGCTGTCTCGCGCCGCGAAGTGCGACTGGATCTGTTCTTCGGTCCACGTGGATTCAAACTGCGCTACCAGATCGGCCGAACTGACCACGTTCTTTCCCAGGCCGCGCAACAGGTCGATCGTGCCACCGTCGACCAACGAGATCGTGAACACGATATTGTTCGGCGAGTATTGCAGCGCTAGATCGCGATGGTTCGCCAGGATCGCCTTTAGCTTTTCGAACAGTTCCTGCCATCCCGAATACTGATACTTTTTGCCCGGCAGGGAGTCGAGGTGCCCGGCTTCAATCTTGTGTACTAACTTGACCGGCTCGCCTTCGGCCGGAATCAGGTAGAACCACCTGCGAGTCACCATCAGACTGGTTGGCAGTCCGAGAACGCGGTAAGCGATGGGATCGCGATGGTGGTGGTCGTAAAACAGCCACGCGTCAATATTCCGTTCGCGCAGTGCAGACTGGATGGCAGCAAGGTCCATGGGCAAACGTCTATTGTAAACGAGGACAAGGTCGCATGGGGACATCAGGGCTTTTCGGCAGTGGCTTTTTAGAAATCTTCAACGATAAGTGTACCCGCCGTCATCCCGAAGGCCCGCGTTTTCTCCCGGGCGGGACGAGGGATCTCGCGTCCCTGTGTATGGTCGTACTGCCACAGAGTAAGTTAGCCCAAGGAGTGAGCACTGGATAGATCAAACAAAATGGAACCGGAGTCTCGCTAGGGACAGCGTCCGTGAGGCCGAGCACTCTATCTCTTCTCCACCGCCAAAATTCTTCTCTTCACAGGACTCGGCAACGTCTCGCACGCCGTCCGCAAAACTAAACGCGGCGCCCGTCGACGAATTTTCATGAGATAAGGCACTGTCCGCGTGGCATCGAACTTCGCCGTTTCCCGCAACAGCCACCCAAGCCCTTTCCGCACCATGTCGTCCTGATCGCCTAGCAGCGAATCGGAGAGCTTCTTGATCTGCGGAAAAAATTTCTTCTTCCGTGTGCCCCGAATCAGCGCAACGCAGGCCGCGCGCCGGTGCCACCTGTCTCCAGACCTCGCCCAGCGAAACACATCCTGGACCCGCTCGCGTTTCGCCGCCACCATCGGCGCAATCAGGTCGTGCACCAGCCCATCGTGATCGGCCCAACTGCTGATGCGGTCCAGCCACTCCTCGAACATCCGGAACTCGCGATCCCCACACCGCGCGTCGAGTTTCTCCAACAAAAACACAGCCGCAACTTTTTCTTCGAGCACGTTGCCGCAAAACAGATCATCTGCGACTCTCACCAGAAAATCGAAGTCATGTTGCTTCAAAATCTCGCGCCGGCAGCCCCGCACCGCTCGTCGCAACGCAGCCGTATACCACCCGTGCGATTGGATCTCGTCCTTGAAGAACCACTGCACTCCAGCGGCATGCTCCGCAGAGCCGCCGTCTCTGAGCGCGCGTCGGATCTCTGCCGCGACTCCAGATGGACTGTTTTTCATTTCGGTCTTCTACGTGGTACTGGCTGCAGTTCTCACGAATCTGTCGTAGATCCAAAGAGCGGCCGCGGTTGCCAACCCGATGCCTGTAATCCAGAACCAGAACAGTGTCGGCCGGTGCTGGACTTCCCCGTAATGATGCAGCAGGAAGCCGCCAAACGGTCCACCGATGAGCGATCCGATGCCGATGGGCACGAAGGCAAATCCCATATATGTGCCTTGCTGGCCGGTGGGCGCGAGCCCCGAGATGTATTCGTAATAACGCGGTGCCTGGATAATTTCTCCCATTGCCAGAAAGAACAAAGACAGCACCGCGCCCCAGATGGTTGGCCGCAATGCAAGGATCAGCCACGAGAGCGAAGTAATCACGGTGCCAAGGATCACTGCGGGAAATGCCGGAATTTTGCGAGTCAAGAAGTTCACCAGCAAAGTCAGGCAGATTACGCTGACTCCATCAACTACGAGAATGAGTTCGACGTCCGCATGCGGGTTGACGTAGCCGTGGATGTACCCGGGTAGGCTGATGTACTGCTGCCAGAACACGATCCAGTAGCCGGTGAAGATGACAAGGAACCACATGAACCTGCTAATCCCTGCGAGCGCCAGAATCAGGAAGCCGAGCCAGATCCACCAGGGCACAGCCCAAGCCGGTTGCACCCAGAGAGCTATGCGGAGTGCGAGAGCAACCGCCAGCACTGGCAAAACCAGTCGATAGTTTCCCAATACAATGCAGAAATTTCGCGCGACTTCAGCGACCGACGGCAGAGGCGCATCGCCGGGTTTGTGCGGTTCGCGGAAGAAGATCAGCACCACGAAGAACATCGCAAAAACGCCCAGCGCCACGACGCGATAAACGTTCTCGACGCCGAGGTGGCGGTGCGCCCACGACGCAAAAAAAGGCCCCGCGGCGCCGCCGATGTTGACCATGGTGTAATAAATCGAATAGCCAATTGACCGCACGTTTTCTTTTGACGCTCGCGCCGTAGTTCCGACTACACACGGCTTAACCAGTGCCACCCCGAGCGCTGGAAGGATGAGGATGAAGCCCACAAACAGACCAAGCGGCACAGCATTGCGCACAGGCGCCAGCCACGACGCTCCAATCGAACCGATCAGAAAGTAGGAGGCGCCGAGAATCAAATAGGCGATCGACAGCGCGCGGCGGAATCCCAGTCGGTCGGCGGCCGCTCCGCCGAAAATCGCGAGAAACCACACCATGCCGCCGAAGATGCCCGTGAGCGTCCCCGTCTGCTCGGTTGAAAAATTCAGCTTCTCCTGCAGGTACAACGCCAGCGATGCGAACGCCCCGTAATAAGCAAGCCGCTCAAAAATCTCTGTGATATTCGCGACCCAGAATGGCCGCTCGAATCCCGTGCGGATTTCTTCGAAGCGTTGAGAAAAGGTCAAGTGGCTCCTGTGTCTATGTGGCGCGTGATTGGTTGCTATGTGGCGCGGGCGCCCCCGCCCGCGACTGCCGGCGCAACCGCATGTCATGCACTCAGACGATCGCGCACATACTGCCCAGTCACTCCCACCACGCGCACGACCTTATTCCGGCTGGTCTGGCCAGCGGCAATGGTAACGGAAGATCGCGGCACCTTCAAAAGTTTCGCGAAGAATTCAACGCAGGCCTCGTTGGCGCGGCCCTCAACCGGAGGAGTGGTCAGCGAGACTTTCAGCGCATCGCCGAGTTCGCCAGTAATCGCATTCTTCTTCGCACGCGGATGAACCTTGACCGCAAAGCTAACTCCACCGTCGGATTCATGAACGGGAATCACGCGTTCTTGCCCAGCGAGAATACGGTTTCAACGGCGAGCAGCCCCGCGACCAGCACGATCTGCGGATTCGCCAGCGTCCGCACCTGCCCGATGCTCATCATCAACGCAGCCGCGAACACCAACATCGTCAGATCGGCGGCAATGCAAAACATCCGCAGCCCCTGCACCACGTATCCATTGCGAATCCGCAACACGTTCAGCATCGCTGTAAAGAGCAAAGCCAGATCCGTGCCGAGCAGCCAGATCCTGCCCGTATAAGTCTTCGGCACAAGCAGACACTCGACGATCGCCAGAACGAACATCGTCCCCGCGCTAGCGCGATCAATAAGGCCCATGTTCCTCTGTGTTCCCCTGTGTCCTCTGTGGTGAGGCCTTTGTTCTTTCCCCGAAGATCGCAGTTCCCACGCGAACGCAAGTCGACCCTTCCTCGATCGCAACGGAGAAGTCGTGCGACATGCCCATCGAAAGCACATCCATCCCAACGCCCGCGAGCCGCCGTGCGGCAATCGCGTCCCGTAACTCCCGCAGCTTGCGAAAGTAAGGCCGCGCACCCTCGGGATCTTCCGTAAACGGAGGCACCGTCATCAGCCCGCGAAACTCAAGACCCTCCAACCGCGGAACCGCCACCAGCAGTTCTTCCAGTTCCTGCGAGTCCGGCGCTACGCCGCTCTTCGCTGCCTCGCCTCCCACGTTGACTTCGATCAACACGCTCAATTTCTTGCCCAGTCCTCGTGCCGCCGCGTCCAACTTTTCCGCCAACTTCACCGAATCCACCGATTCCACCGCCGTGAAAAGCTCCACTGCCTTCCCAGCCTTGTTCGTCTGCAAGTGCCCGATCATGTGCCACTCGGCGCCTGCAAGATCGGCCAGCGCACTCGCCTTCCCGGCAAATTCCTGCACCCGATTTTCCCCGAACAGCCGCAGCCCAGCGTCGTAAGCTTCTCGAATGCGCTCCGGCGGATGCGTCTTGCTCACCGCCATCAATGCGATCTCTCCGGGATCCCGATGAGCCCGCCGGGCGGCCGCCACCACCTCCTCCCGCACCATCGCAATGTTTTCAACAATCGACATACAGAACACTAAACCACAAAGGACACGAAGTTTACACGACGGAATCCCAAGATTTCCTTCGTGCAACTTCGTGTCCTTCGTGGTTAAGCACTTCTCTCTGCCGGCGGTACGCAGCCATCTACTCCCCACCACCGCAATACTTTCGCAAGCGACGATTCCTCGCTCCGAATGATGGCGCGGCTCCCGCTAACGCCGGACCAACGTCACATGATTGCCGTCGGCGGCGCGGGTTCGTCCGGGCTGCCCGCGTTGGCGAGCGGCACCCGAATCATGACCAGCACCAACACGACCAGCGCGGCCACCGCCATCCAGATCGAAGGCGTCCAGTGCACCAGCGTGACGTCTTTTCCGGAGCCAACCAATCCCGCAATCACCAGGCCGCACAATGCTTCGCCTGCGATCAAACCTGAAGCGGTCAAGACGCCCGCGTTGTCCACCCGCGCCTTCTGCGCGTCGTTGTAACCGCGGCGGTCGCGCAGCATGTCAGTGATCCACCGAATCACGCCGCCAACGAAAATCGCGAACGTTGTCCCCAATGGCAGGTACATTCCTACCGAGAACAGCATCACGCTCTTCACTTCGATCATGATCATGGAGATGCCGAGCAGGATGCCGACCACGACCAGCGGCCACGCCATGTCGCCTCCGACAATGCCCTTGGAGAGCATCGCCATCAGGCCCGCCTGTGGAGCAGGAAGCGCGTTGCTTCCGAAGTGATAGGCCTTGTCGAGATAAGCGAGCGGGAAGAAAAGCACAAGCGACGCAACGACGATCCCGAACAAATCGCCAATCTGCATCTTCGCCGGAGTTCCGCCCAGGATGTGCCCAACTTTCAGATCCTGCAACATTTCTCCCGCGACCGCTGAAGATACGCACACGACTGCAGCTACGCCCAACACAGCGGCCACTCCACCGGTTCCCTGAACTCCCAGAGCGACCATTAGCAGCGCGGCGATCACGAGGGTACAAAGCGTCAGCCCCGACACTGGATTATTCGACGAGCCGATCAGTCCGACCAGGTTGCCAGAGACGGCTGCGAAGAAGAATCCGACAATGATCATTACGCCTGCCGCTACCAGAGACCCCGAAAGCACCTTCGAAGCAGTGAGCGTACCCGCGCCACTGATGAAGTAGTAGTAGAGGACAACCATCGCAATGAACACGAGTGCGACGCCAGCGAAGATTGCCTTGGACGGAAGATCACGCTCAGTGCGGTTCGTCGCCGCATGCGCCGCGGCCGATTTCTTTAAGTCCGACACCGCCCGGCCCATGCCGACCGCAAGCTGCTTACGCATCTTGAAGAGAGTGTAAGTCGCGCCCACTAACATGCCACCGACTGCGATTGGGCGGACAATCGAGTAATAGATCGCTCCTGCCAGCAGCGACCACGAGAGTGTTTGCCCGGCAGGCTGAGCCGCCTGAATGTAAGGTCCCAGCGTGAAAGTGAGCAGCGGGACGAGCAGTCCCCAGGCGAGCAATCCTCCAGCAAAGTTCAGCGCCGCCAGTCGTGGTCCAATGATGTAACCGACGCCGAGGTATGCAGGGCTGACGTCCGGACCAGTGAATAAGGTGGTCCCACCGGTGATCGTCGTAGTCACATTCGGATTGGTACCGGTGCGCAGTAACAGCTTCTTGCCCAGTTCGCTGATCCGGATCGGAAACGTATTGTTGGCAGGAAAAACGTTGACCGCTCCCAGCAGATACATGAATCCGCCGAATCCCATATTCGCGAAAAGAATCTTCGCTGCCGTCGCGCCCTGCTGTCCGGCCTTGTGAATCTGCGATGCAGCTACGGATTCGGGGTAGGGCAGTTCGGGATCTTCGACCATGACTCGCCGTAGCAGAGTCACGAACAAGATGCCCAGCGTGCCGCCAATGACCATCAGCGCTACCGATTGCCAGTAGTGCCCCGACAGCCCAGGCCACAGGTCGGCCATTACGAACGCCGGAATGGTGAACACCGCGCCCGCCGCCACCGACTCGCCAATCGATCCCACCGTTCGCGCGATGTTTTCTTCCAGCAGCGAACCTTTCAGCAGTCGCAGCAGCGCCATGCCAATGACGGCCGCGGGATACGTCGCGGCAATCGTCATTCCGGCCTTGAGTCCCAGATAAGCGTTCGCCGATCCCAGCACTGCCGTCAGGAACAACCCGATCAGCACCGCGCGGAACGTGAACTCCTTCATCTCCATCGTTTCAGGAACATAAGGTGTGTGTTTCTTGGGCGGCTCAGCAACTACTGGAGTACTCATAGGCGGAATCCTTTTAGGACGTAGATGGAAGCGGTATCGTCTGCGTTGCCTTCTCGATCTGATTCAAAACACCGGAACGGCGCACGTTAGCACGCGGCATGGGGGCATGACAAGTGTGCCGCCCGCCGACTGTCGGTAGCACATGATATGTCCGGTTGAGATAGCACATGAAATGTCCGCTTAGCGGGCGGTGAGGATGGGAGACCATGCGGAGCATGGAAGCTTATCCGAGGGCCGCGATGGAGCGGGCGATGAAAGTACAGGACGTGATGTTGCAGGCGATGGCGAAGAAGATCACGTGGTGGCAGGCGGCGGAGATATTGGGTATTAGCGACCGGCACATGCGGCGGTGGCGGGAGCGCTACGTGGAAGAGGGCTACAACGGGTTGCTGGACCAGCGGCGGGGCAAACCCTCGCGTCGCCGGGTGCCGGTGGCGACGGTGGAGAAAGTGTTCGCGTTGTACCGGGAAAAGTATTTCGATCTGAACGTGCAGCACTTTCACGAGAAGTTGCAGGCCGAGCACGGGATCGGACTGAGCTACACCTGGGTAAAGCAGGCGTTGCAGGGAGCGGGGCTGGTGGCGCGCGGACGCAAGCGCGGGGCGCATCGCAAGCGGCGGGAGCGGCGGCCGTTGCCGGGGATGCTGTTGCACATCGACGGCAGCCGCCACCAGTGGTTTCAGGACGAACGCTGGTACGACCTGA
>Ga0209579_10000339_pt1 | contig 52856 bp, 27 predicted proteins | sample Coa_R1_2_FD_187152 | JGI IMG/M metagenome (GOLD analysis project Ga0209579, IMG submission 187152) | Surface soil microbial communities from Centralia Pennsylvania, which are recovering from an underground coalmine fire - Coalmine... | ecosystem: Environmental > Terrestrial > Soil >...
TCGGCAATCGGCAATCGGCAATCGGCAATCGGCAATCGGCAATCGGCAATCGGCAATCGGCAATCGGCAATCGGCAATCGAGAATCGTCAATTTATTCGTATCGCAGCGCCACCATGGGGTCCACTTTCGTCGCCCTGCGCGCGGGGATGAAGCAGGCAAGCAAAGCAATCACAACCAGAGTCAGGGCCATTAAAGCGAAGGTGATGGGGTCAAAAGCGCGCACCCCGAAAAGCTCGCTGGCGAGCAGGCGCGCGAGCACAAGAGCAATGACCAAACCGATCAGCACGCCCGCGCCCACCAATTTCATTCCTTGCTTAATTACCAACACAAGCACCTGCCCGGACCGGGCGCCGAGCGCCATGCGAATGCCAAATTCCTGGGTGCGCTGGGTGACGGAATAGCTCACTACTCCATACAGGCCGAGCGCAGCCATCAAAAGCGCCATGGCCGCGAAGAATCCGAGCAGAGTAACGGCAAACCGGCGCGGGCCAAGCGAAGCTGCAACCAGTTGATCCAACGGAGTCAGTTCATAAACCGGTTGATTGGGATCAATAGCGCGTACGGCCTGCCGGAGGGGCGAGGCAAAGCTGGCGGGATCGCCTGGCGTCCGGGCAATCAAATACGCCTGCGCAATCGGCACTTGATACATGGGATAGAAGCAAACTCCCTTGCCCGAGTCTCCAACCAGGGCGTTACGATCAACGTGACCGACCACTCCCACAATAGTCGCCCACTTCGAGCGGGTCCCCCGGCGGAGCCTCTTCCCTACCGGGTCTTGATTGGGCCAGTACTGGCCAGCCAAATTTTCGTCAATGACCACCACAGGATCCACGCCCTCGCGATCCTGCTCGGTGAACGTGCGCCCTTCGCGAACAGGAACCCTCATGGTGGAAAAGTATGCCGGCGTAACCGCCTGCAAATCGCTGTGCGGACCAGGATCGCCCGGACCTTCAGGCCGCCCCTCGATGCTGAATGAGGATGACCCTCCCGACCCGCTGAAAGGGAGCGGATAAGTAGCCGCCGCCGAGGTCACGCCGGGTAAGCTCGCCAGGCGCTCCGTGATCGCGCGATAGAACTCAATCTGCTTTTGCTCCTCTTTGTATTGGCTATCAGGCAGGGTGAGCGCGGCTGTGATCACGCCGTGTGGATCGAACCCGGGAACGACTTGTTGAATTCGCGCCAGGCTCTTTAAGAACAATCCTGCGCCCACCAGTAACACCAGAGCCATCGCCACTTCGCCGGCTACCAGGAGCGAGCGCAGCCGCTGCTGGCTGGTTCCGGCTGTCCCCGATCTCCCCCCTTCCTTCAATGCTTCGAAATGGCTCGGGCCTGAGGCTTGCCATGCAGGGGCAATCCCAAAGAATATTGCCGAGAGGAGACCTGCGATGATTGCGAAGATAAGGACATACGGATCGGCTTGAATGTTTACGCCGCTTTCCTGTTGGGGCGCAAGTGAAGTGAGGATGCGAATCCCCGCCTGGGCCAAAGCCAATCCTGCCATCGTTCCAATGCCGCCAAGCACCATGCTCTCCACAAGGGTTTGGCGAATCAAGTCCCAACGGCTTGCCCCGAGGGCGCTACGAACGGCAAGCTCCTTGCCACGCGTGGATGATTTGGCGAGCATGAGTCCGGCAATATTTGAACACGCGATCAGAAGCACAAAGCCCACGGCGCCCATGAGGATCAGCATGGGCGTCTTCAAATTCCCAAATACGAATTCCGTGAGCGGAACTCCGAACATCCCCCATTCGGAATCCTTGGCGTAGACAGCCGCCTCGCCATTGGACTGGACGGCCTGATTGCCGCGCACCTTCACAAAAGCTTCCGCCTGCGCCACGGACACTTCCGGACGAATTCGCGCCACGGCGAAGTAGCCTTCGTTGAATCTGTTCTCCGGTCCAAATTCCTTGGGCGCAAGGCCCAGTGGGACCCAAAGTCTAGTTTGATTGGGCCAGTCAAAGTCCGGGCCCATTACACCAATCACCCGATAAGGCTGCTGGTTCAGTTGGATGGTTGTCCCCACAATTCCCGCATCGCCGCCGAACAATTGCTTCCAGGTACCGAACGAAAGAATCACCTCTAGATTGGCGCCCGGCAAGTCTTCCTCGGAATGAAACGTCCTTCCCAAAATAGGCTGGGCGCCGAATACTTCAAACCATTGCCAGGAGACTTGCGCGCCGAGCAGCCGCTCCGGTAAATCGCTGGCGGAATAGTTGAAGTCGGAAGGCATCATGATGGCAGCGGAAGAAAAAATCTGCTTGGCGTCGCGCACATCGGCGTAATCCGTCAACGAAATAGTGATGTCCTTAAGATTCAACTTGTCGTATTTAACCCTGACGGCAAGCAGACGGTCAGGCTGGGGAATTCCAACCGGATGGAGAAAAAGACTGTTCACCACGCTAAAAATTGCGGTGTTCGCACCAATACCGAGCGCGAGGGTAAGCGCCGCTACAATGGTGAAGCCGGGATTCTTCACCAGCATCCTGAAACCGTACTTCACATCTTTGAGTATGTTTCCCATTGGGGATTCTCCGGCCTTTCAAGAATTGACGATTTATGATTGACGATTGAAGACACAATCTTAAATTCAGTTTTTTTCAATCGGAAATCGTCAATCGAAAATCGTCAATTACTCATATCTCAGCGCCACCATCGGATCGACCTTCGTGGCCCGGCGCGCAGGAATGTAACTTGCCGCGAGCGCGACCATGGTCAGCACAACCGACACTGCGATGAAAGTCGCCGGGTCGGTTGGCTGCACGCCGAAAAGCATGCTGCGCAGCAAACGAGTGGCGGCAAACGATGCTGCCAGTCCCACCGCCACGCCCAGCAGCGCGAGGCGGAGTCCCTGGCCTACAACCATTTTCAACACGTCCAAACGACTGGCGCCAAGGGCCATGCGGACGCCGATTTCGTGCGTGCGCTGCGTCACCGCGTAGGAGATCACGCCGTAGAGCCCGATGGCGGCCAGCACCAGCGCCAGCCCCGCAAATACGCACATCAATACGCCCATAAATAGTGGCTGACCCACAGACTCGCTCATCACCTCATTCATGGGAAGCAAGTCCACCACCGGCTGTGCGGGATCAACATCGCGTGCCAGCCGCTGGACGCCGGTTAAGGCCAGGGGAGCCTGCGTCGCCACCACCCACGCTGTCTTATAAGCCTGGTCCATGTATGTGGTCAAATCGTCGGGCATTTGCGCCTGAGGCATGAACACAGTTGGAGGCGCGGGCGATTCCAACCCCAGTTCCCTGGTGTCGCCCACGATACCAACAATCTGGCGGCCGATTCCGCGCGGCAGGTTGCTTTCCGTCTGCCCGAGATACACCAGGCTGCCGATCGGGTCGCGGCCGTTGCAACACTTGCGCGCCAGAGTTTCATTTACAATTACCACCGGAAGCGAAGTTGCTGTGTCGGTTTCCGCAAACGAGCGCCCGCGCATCATCGGAATGGTCATGGTTAGAAAATAATTCGGACTGATGCCCCGTCCTTGAATGTAAACGCCTTTTTTCTCCCCGCCGCTCACCACATCGATGCCGAAGTTAAATCCCCATTCGAGCGGCAGATTGGAAGTGGTGGCAACGCGCTCCACGCCGGGCAGCGTCTTCAGCTTTTCAGCCATTTGTTGTTCAAAATTCCATACCTGGGCCGTGGTCTTGAATTTTTCCGGCGGAAGAGACATTCGAAATGTCCACAGATGGTTGGGATCGAATCCCGGCTTCACGGCCCACAAATGGAAGAGGCTCGCGATCAGCAGCATCGCGCCCGCCAGCAGCACGATGGATAGTGCGACTTCGCCCACCACCAGGATGCTGCGAAGGCGATGGCGGCTCAAGGCTCCGGTGGAGGTCCGGCTTCCCTCCTTCAGTGACCCGCTCAAGTCGAGTCGTGAAACTCGCAATCCGGGAGCGAGGCCGGCAATGACACCCGTAAAGATTGTGACCAATAGAGTGAAACCAAACACCGGCAGATCCAAACTTACCGGGCCGACTGCGGGGAAAAAATCTTTGGGGCTGAGCGCCAGCAGCACGCTGAGCGCCCAGGGCGCCACCAACAGAGCCGCAGCGGATCCGAGCGCGGCAAGCAGGAGAGCTTCGGTGATGAATTGGCGCAACAGCCGGAATCCGCTCGCACCCAGGGATAATCTGACGGCGGTCTCTGTTTGGCGCGCCGCGGTACGCCCCAGCAGCAAACTGGTTACATTGGCGGTGGCGATCAAAAGCACCAACCCCACGGCGCCAAGCAGCACCAGCAAGGGTGTGCGCGCAAATCCCCCAATCCACTCGCGGTATGGAACCAGGAACATGCCCCGTTCTTCGGGCCCGATGTGCTTGGGGTAATCCTGGCGAAAGGGACCCAATAGCGAATTCATTTCCGCCTGCGCCTGCTTAAGAGTCACACCCGGTTTGAGCCGCGCCACCACTTCGTAATTGTGCCCCTGGTCATTGGGGTCGATTTTCAATTGCAGCGGAAACCAAACGTCCATAGTCGGGCTGTTAGGTTCGACAAACTCGAAGTCCCGCGGCAACACACCCACTACTGTCGCCAGTTCCCCGTTGAGCTTGATCTGCTTGCCAACGATTTCCGGGTCGGCGGCAAACCTGCGGCGCCATAGGGCATCGGTAAGAATCACCACTCGCGGATTGCCCGGTTGGTCTTCTTCCGCCAGAAAATCCCGCCCGCGTCCCATGTGGACGCCCAGCACGCTGAAAAAAGTCTTGGAGACGGCTGCGCCGTGGATGAATTCAGGCTCAGTGGTGGAAGAAAGATTCATCCCGTACCCGGGATTAAAGATGGTCGACGACTCAAAAACGTGGCTGCGTTCCGTCCAGTATTGCCCTTCGAGCGGTGACACGGCAGGAATGGAATCCGAGCTTGAAGACCACGCCCAACTGAAATGCACCAGGCGGTCAGCCTGGGGATATCCGAGGGGACGCAGAAGCGCCGCGTTCACCACACTGAAAATGGCGGTGTTCGCGCCTATCCCCAGAGCGAGAGTCAACACGGCGACAATGGTAAAGCCGGGATTCTTGACCAATGCGCGGAAACCGTAGCGCAGATCCTGGAAAAGTATGCCCATCCGTCACCTCCGGATTACCCGCTAATCATGAAAGAATCCCTCACCAAGTCTAAATGTGAGTTTACAGTCTCTGACTTTTTACCCGCCGGATCGCTCAATTTTCCCCATCAAATCTTAGTACGCAATTCGTTCAAGAAAGTTGCTTTATTTTACGTTTGGCGGAATAGGTTGTTAGCCGGAGAAAGCAGACGCCTGGCCTTCTTGGCGCGCATCCGGAGTTCATCCATGAAATGTGGGGCACTACTCGCTATTTCGCTTCCTTCCAATTCAGCCCTGCGCCCATCTCCACCCGCAGCGGGACGCGCATTGGGAACGCGCCTTCCATTTCTTCTTGGACCACTTGCTGCGCGGCTTTCACTTCTTTCTCCGGCGATTCGAAAACCAGCTCATCGTGGACGGTCAAAATCATGCGAGTCGCCAGTTTTTCCCGCCGCAGGCGCGCGTGGACTTTCACCATGGCAAGTTTAAGCAAATCCGCCGCCGTGCCTTGCAGGGGTGTGTTCATGGCTTCGCGCTCGGCCCGATTGCGCGACGCGATGTCGCCGCTGCGAATCTCGGGGATGGGGCGCAAGCGCCCAAACAGGGTGCGGACGCGGCCCGTGTCGCGTGCTTCCTGCACGCAACCGTCGAGATATTCCTTCACGCGGGCGTAGCGGCGAAAATATTCGTCAATGTAGCGTTGCGCCTCGGTTTTGCTGGTGCCGGTTCGACCAGCGAGGCCGAAAGAACTCAGGCCGTAGATCACGCCGTAATTGATCGCCTTCGCCATCCGCCGATGATCGTGAGTTTGCAGCGCCGGCAAAATTCCGAAAATTTCCTGCGCCGTTCGCGCATGGATGTCCTCATTGTGGACAAAAGCTTCGATCAGCAGCGGGTCCCCGGAAAGGTGGGCCAGCACGCGCAACTCGATTTGCGAGTAGTCGGCGGAAATCAACCGGTGGCCGGGCTCGGCCACGAAGGCGGAGCGAATCCGGAGGCCAAATTCATCGCCGATGGGAATGTTTTGCAGGTTGGGGTTGGAAGAAGAGAGTCGGCCCGTGCGCGCCCCGGTTTGATTGAAGCTGGTGTGCACGCGCCCAGTGGCAGGATTGATGTACTTGGGCAGCGCATCCACGTAAGTTGATTTTAATTTGGCTCGTGTGCGGTATTCGAAGATTTTTCGCGGCAACTCGTGCTGTTCGCGCAGGGCTTCAAGCACCGAGGCGTCGGTGGAGTACTGCCCGCTTTTCTTCAGCCGCTTCCCGCCCGGCAATTTCAATTTCTCAAAAAGAATTTCACCCAGTTGCCTGGGCGAATCGATATCAAACGCCTCGCCGGCCAGGCGGTGAATTTCCTGGGTAAGGCCCGTCAATTCTTTTTCAAATTGGGTGGACATGGCGGCCAGAATATCCGGGTCAATCCGCACTCCGGCCTTTTCAACATCGCTCAATACTTCGCTGAGCGGCAATTCGATTTCATCGTAAAGGTTTTTCAGATTCTCCTTCGCAACTTCCGCTGAAAGCAGCCCAGCGAGTTCACGCGTGCAGCGCGCGGCGGCGGCGAGCGAGTTTTCCAAGCGCCGCCCCAGCCGCCGCAAAGCCAGATCGTGCAGGGATTGGCTGGTGGCCAGCGGTTCAACCAGGTTGGCGTAAAGCAGGGTGTCGTCCGCCACGCCGTTCAATTCAACCTGCTCTTTGGAAAGGAGGAGGCGGAGAAGTTTTGAGTTGTGAATCGTTTTGGGGCGCTGGTTATCGGCGAAGGTCAGCTTGGCCGCTTGCAGTAGCTTGGCGGCGTTCGAGGAGCCGTCGAGCATGACAGTGGCAACGCGCGACCCGTCAGAAAAGCCCAATCCGGAAATTCGTCCGCCAAAACCTTCTTCACCTTTAATCGCAGCCGCTATCGAAAGCGATTCTTTCGCATCCAGTCCTGCAAGCCATTCTTTCAACTCCTTTGGGCTGGTTAACTCCCGGGCTTGCTCACCCTCTAGGCCGCTCGCGGCCATCAATGGAGGCGGCGCCTCCTGAAGAAACTCGCTCAACAGTTTGGTGAAGCCGAGTTCCTGGCAAAGCGCGGTCAGCGCGGCGACGTCCGGATGGGCGGGCTGCAAATCGTCAATTGAAACTTCAAGCGGCACGTCGGTACGGATGGTGGCCAGCTCGCGGCTCAGCAGAGCTTCATTGCGGTAATCGCGCAGGGCCTCGCGGTAGCTCTGCTTTTCCACCTGGGCGAAGTTATCCAGAGCTTTTTCCAGCGTCCCGAAACGAAGGATGAGATCGGTGGCGCCCTTGGGACCAATGTAGCTTCGCTTTTTGCCGCCTTCCGGGATCGGCGGTTCCTTGCCGGGCAGCGGTCGCGCGCCGGGAATATTGTCACTGGGATCGCCGGTCAACGCCAGCCAGTCCACCACTTTCGCAGGGTCCACACCGATTATTTCCCGAACACTCTTCACGTCTACTTGCGACAATTTCAAAGCGCCTAAACCGCGCTGGAGTTTTTCCTCCAGCTCGTTCCTAAGCTTCTCAGTTTCAGTATCGTTGAGCTTTCTTCCAATTCGCTTCTCTTCTTCCTCAACCAATTCTTTGAGCGTATGAACGACCACCAAAGTCTGTTGATCAGTACCTGAGCGCGCAGGTTTCAACAAAAAAGTCCGATCGTCGACGAGCTGGCAAAGATCCTCGTCGCCCGAAACAATAAAAGTGTAATTCGGCCGATTACTCTGACGCGCCAGCGTCCCAATAATGTCATCTGCCTCGTAGCCATCCCTCTCGACCAGACGAAGCCCCATCGCGTCACAAAAGCGATGGACGAACGGCAGTTGAACACCAAGATCCTCTGGAAAAGCAGGGCGATTGGCTTTGTATTCCTCAAAAGCTTTATCTCGAAATGTCGGGGCGGATGTATCAAAGGCTATGGCAATTTGATCTGGCCTATGGTCTTTGAATAGTTTCTTGAGGGTACGAACGAAGATGTAAATGGCTTTCGTCGGCATTCCGCTGGGTGAAACCAGCGCCATTTGCATGGGTGCAAAAAAAGCGCGGAAGACGAGGGACATCGCGTCAATCAGGAAAAGCTTGCCGCCTTTTGCGGATTCCGCCAAAAGCTTCCTCCTCTAAGTCTGAATCACCCATTCTACATGATGGCTGGTGAATCTTAGGACCGAGAAATTATCCATGTTGGTTCACCCAAAAATTCAGCCATGACAGGGACTATTCTGTTACCTTCATTGACATAAAGTGTGGTCGATTTACCACATGCGAATCATGATCGATTTTTGGCTATATCTGTATCACATTGAATTATATCATGATAACATAGCTTGTGAGCTTGGCATCCAGAGTGCACTCGAAAACATCGAAGAAAGCTATGGTTCTTGACCAACAGCATACTATCGCTTCACCCGCCACCTTGTCCGGCATTGGCCTGCACACGGGAGTGAAGGTAACTCTTAAGCTTAGTCCCGCTCCAGTGAACACGGGAATCATATTTAAGCGGACCGACCTTGATTCGTTCCTCATCGAAGCGAATGCCAGAAATGTTGCTCGCGTGAGTTATGCCACGAGCCTGATGAAAAAGGGCGTGTTGATTTCCACTACCGAGCATTTGCTCTCTGCCCTGGCCGCATCCAAGATCGACAACGTTTACGCCGAAATTGACAATCTGGAGCTTCCTATCGTGGACGGCAGCGCCCTGCCGTTCCTAAGAATCATCAAGCAAGCAGGAGTGCAAAAGCAACGCGCGCGACGGAGCTTCGCCAAGATCTTGAAGCCCATCGAAGTGATCGAAGGCGCAAAACGCATTGCCATTTATCCCGCGGAAACCCCTCGCATTACTTACCGTATAGCCTTCAAGCATCCTTTGATCGGTGAGCAGACGATGGATTTTGAGCCTGGGCGTGGGAATTATGAAGCCAACATTGCGCCCGCCCGCACCTTTGGTTTTATCGAGGAAGTTGAAATGTTGCGCAAAAGCGGCCTGGTTCGCGGCGGGTCGCTGGAAAACGCAGTGGTGCTGACCAGCGATGGAATTTTAAATCCCGAGGGACTCCGCTATCCGGATGAATTCTGCCGCCACAAAGTTTTGGACCTTCTTGGCGACTTTGCCTTACTCGGGCATCCCTGGGTCGGCCACGTGGTCGCCGAGCGCGCCGGCCACGCCATGCACATCGCGCTCATCACCAGTCTCCTGCGCGATAGGAGCGCGTGGGCATTGGTGAATTCAGCCGACCTCGCCACTCCTGAACCCTTCCCCATCCAAGCCCCCGCCATCGCACCATCGCAAGCGTAGCCCCGGGCCCCAGATTTTCTCGATAAAGAGCAGTCGGCGCGGACCGCTCGCCGCGACGACACTGTGATTACCCTTTCCTCTTTAGGCGGCCTGCGTCAAGGGCCAAGCCGACGGCCACCACTGCCAACTGAATCAGAGCACCATTCGCGGTGGCCGCCCCCATACCCGCCGATGGCGTCCCCAGGCTGATGCCGAGCAATGGGACGCGCAGCAGGATCAGACCGGTCACGACGACCGCGCTGCCTGCGAGCGCCCACCACGCCCATATATCGCCCCGGCGGTAGGGGACCAGGACAATGACCAGGAAGAGAGTGTTGAACCCGACGGCGTAGGCGGCGGCAGTGGCCCGGCGCGCGCGAATGGCGGTCGCCACGTCCGGCCTCCCCGCCGATAGCTCGGTGAGGCTGGCAGGACCGATCCGGTCGTGAGCGGAACTGTAGGCAATTCTCAAAGAATTGAGACTATATAGGAGCGTCGCGGCACTTATCACCACAAGAATGATCCAGCTGGCGGTCTTCATGTCTGCCTCCGCATGATCACAAAATGGGATTCTTCCAAAACGGTTTGTCGGCCAATCTTACAGCATTTCTCGGAGAGTTTTCGGCTTTTGCAGATTGCTACTATCTTCCGGGGTGGATACTCTGTGCGGCATCAGAACTGGAAATCCAAAAAGGCGGAAGTGGCGATGTCTCGATCCAATCGGGACAGGTTTTCATCGCCGCTTCCCATGGCTCGCACCATTCACCAGACGGTACTTGGCGAAGCCCACGGCTGCTCGCGCTTTTCCCTCTTCGGGGGGCGGGGGAAATGGAAAGCTTTCCACCGGACCGTGGATAGTTGCAGGTTTTAACCTGCGGATTCTTGGTAGCGCATTAACAAAATCAACCCCAACGGGGTTGTCGCGTGGACGAATCAACTGTCTTCCCCGTCGGCCCCGCAAGGGCCGGGAATTTATTTCCGCGCTTACGCTTTCCGCGGGTTCCACCCGCGGCTACCCACAGTATTCCCCCTCCGGTGGAACCGTGCCGTGGTTTCAATCTTCTGTCTTCCGCCTCCCGGCTTGTTCCCTCCGATAGGGCTTGCTATAGTTCGTTCCCGCAATGGGCGATCCCCTGCTCTCAATACCCGAAACGTTTAACGTCGCCGAATATTTTGTGGACCGCAACGTGAATGAGGGTCGCGGTGAACATACGGCCATCCTTTTTCAAGAACAAAAGATCAGCTATCGCGAAGTGGCTGATCAAGTCCAGCGCGCTGCAAACCTTTTGCTGGCCGGCGGGCTTGTTCGCGGTGACCGGCTCATTCTCATCTTGTACGACTCTCCAGAATTCGTCGCGACATTCTGGGGCGCTATTCGCGCCGGAGTGATTCCGATCCCCACCAACACCCTGTTGACGGCTGAAGAATATGCATTCATGTTGCACGACAGTGGAGCGCGAGGACTGGTGGTCGAATCCAGTCTGTTTCAAAAAATTGAGCCTGCCCTGAATCAACTCCCGGAAATGAAAACGGTTTGGATTTCGGGGCAGCCACACACCGGGGGCAAGAATTTTGAAGATGACATGGCGCTGGCGCCAACCCTCGCGGTGATGGCCGCGACGCACCGCGACGATCCTGCCTTTTGGTTGTACACATCGGGCAGCACGGGCAAGCCCAAGGCGGCCATCCATCGCCATCGCGACATGGTTTATTGCCTGGAATCCTATGCCAAACAGGTCCTGGGCATCGGTCCGCCCGACATAACCTTTTCAACCTCCAAGCTGTTTTTCGCCTATGGACTTGGCAACGCGCTCTATTTCCCGTTCGGAGTGGGCGCCACCACCGTGCTTCTGCCCGAGCGTCCCAGCCCGGAAAAAATCTTTGAAACCCTCCTGCGATTTCGTCCTACTTTGTTCTTCGCCGTACCCGCAGTTTATGCGGCCATGCTTCAGGCGCCTGGAGTCGACACGTCCGTTATGCGCTCAGTGCGCCGCGCCGTATCGGCAGGTGAGGCGCTCCCTGCTCCGTTGTGGGCCAGGTTCAAAGATAAATTTGGGCCTTCAATTCTGGATGGTATAGGCTCCACGGAAATGCTGCATATGTTCATCTCCAATCGGCCGGATGACACAGTGCCCGGGTGCAGTGGCAAACTTGTGCCTGGCAATGACGCGCGAATCGTGAACGAATTTGGCCATACCGCTCCCACGGGCGAAATTGGGGAGCTTCATATTCGCGGCAAGAGCGCCGCGGCGGGATATTGGAATCGACCCGAACTCACTCAAACGACTTTTCCCGGTGAGTGGACTTTGACCGGCGACAAATATTATTGCGATGACCGCGGCTATTATTGGTATTGCGGCCGCACCGACGACATGATGAAAGTCAGCAGCCAGTGGGTTTCGCCTCTCGAGGTTGAAACGGAATTGTTGAGCCACCCGCTGGTCTACGAATGTGCCGTGGTGGGGGCGATGGATGCCGACGGTTTGACCAAGCCCAAGGCGTTTGTGGTGTTGAAGCCTACCGAAACGCCGCCCCGTGAAATCGAGGCTGAGCTTCGCACCTTCCTCAAGGCTCGCTTGCCCGGCTACAAGGTGCCGCAATGGATTGTCTTGGCTAAAAGTCTTCCCCGAACTGTAACGGGTAAAATTCAAAGATTCAAGCTCCGATCGCCGACCCAAGGGGCCGGAAAATAGTACGGTGAGCGATCAGAGCGGGCGCAACCAGCAAATGCATTTTAGGCAGGAATTCGCACCGGAAACATAAACTTATCACCGCTATAAAAGCATCTTATAATAGGCGGGTTTTGGGGAATCGCGGTTATGGGACTTTTCACCCTAGGTTCGCGAAGAAAGATTTCCCCGCGGATCCCTTCTGCTGATCGCCGCAAATCTTTTGATATACTCGCGGCAAGCTGGCAAAAAGTTCGAACACTTGTGGGGGTGTTATGACCGTAGCCGAGACGGAAAAGGAACTCAGCGTTTATGAATCAATGGCCGCGCGCTTCGACGTTGCGGCCCGCAAGCTGAATCTTGACGAAGGTCTTTACCGGTACCTGCGCAAGCCCAACCGGGAAATCATCGTTCACATTCCCGTCACCACCGACAACGGTCAATTGACTGTCTTTGACGGCTTCCGCGTGCAACACAGTATTGCTCGCGGGCCGTGCAAGGGCGGAGTCCGCTACGGCCCTCAAGTGACTCTGGACGAAATTCGAGGCCTGGCCGCCGAAATGACCTGGAAGTGCGCGGTGGTCAACATTCCTTTTGGCGGAGCGAAGGGCGGCGTTATCTGCGATCCGCAAAACCTATCCCAGGGCGAACTGGAACGTATTACGCGCCGCTACACGGCGGAAATCCTGGACTACATCGGTCCCGAGCGCGACGTCCCTGCCCCTGACATGAACACCAATGAACAAACCATGGCGTGGATTATGGACACCTATTCCATGCACGTGCGCCACACCGTCACTGCCTGCGTTACCGGCAAGCCGCTGGCTCTGGGCGGTTCGCGCGGGCGTCGTGAAGCCACCGGGCGCGGCTGCATGATTGTCTGCGACCAGGCGCTCAAGCGGTTCGGCCGCGAACCGGAATCCACCCGGGTAATCGTTCAGGGATTTGGCAACGTCGGCTCCCAGGCCGCCCGATTGATGCATAAGGCCGGTTACAAAATCATTGGAGTGGCGGACATTAATGGCGGAGTTTTGAATACGCGCGGGTTGGATCTTCCAGCTCTGCTCGAATTTGTGGGTGAGCGCAAGACGGTGGTGGGTTTTCCGGGCGGCGACGCCATCGACTGCAATCAAATCCTTGAGCAGGATTGTGAAATATTATTGCCCGCCGCCACCGAAAGCGTGATCAACAGTAAAAACGCCGGGCGCATTAAAGCGCGCATCCTGGTGGAAGGCGCCAACAGTCCCACTACGCCCCCGGCCGACGACATTCTGTTTGACCGCGGCGTATTCGTGATCCCGGACATCCTGGCCAACGCAGGCGGGGTCACCGTGTCCTATTTCGAGTGGGTGCAGGACCGGCACGGCTACTTCTGGACGGAAAACGACGTGAATCAAAAACTTCAGGAACTCCAGGTCGCCGCCTTCAACAGTGTGGTGGAATACGGAGAAAAACACAACGTCAACAACCGCATCGCCGCCTACATGCTGGCCATAGACCGCGTGGCATTCACCCTGAAGTTGCGCGGGATTTATGCCTGAGCCGGGATTGGCCCTTCGTTTCGCCCAGGTGTGCAAGTGGCTCTCAGGCGGAAATGATTTTATTGCGAATCGCAAACCGGACCAGTTCACTCAAAGAGGTCATATTGAGCTTACGCATGATGTTGGCGCGATGCGTCTCAATGGTCCTGACGCTTATGCCGAGGGACGCCGCAACTTCCTTGTTGGTCTTCCCCTCCACCAGAAATTGAACGATCTCTCTTTCACGCGCGCTCAGGCGGGTGCGTGGGCCCCTGCTCCTCTCGGTAGGTATGTCCGCTTCCCGATAGCCTTGAAGGATATGATCGGAAACCTTGGATGAGAAAAATGGCTCATGCCTCACCAGCGCCTCAATGGCGCTCATCAGCACTCGGCCCGCATCCGACTTCAGCAGATAACCACGGACGCCCACTTCCACCATTTCGCGGACCAACTCTTCCGAATCATGCATGGACAGGACCAGCACATCGGTCTTGGGGGCTATTTTTAGAATTTGCCGAGTCGCCTCAATCCCGTTAAGTTCGGGCATGCTGATATCCATAATCACAATGTCAGGATTCAATTCCCTCACGGCTTCGACTGCCGCACGTCCCGTGGACGCCTCCCCACAGATGTTCCAGTCCGGCCGCGCCTCGAGCATGGTCTTCAATCCCTTGCGAAAAACTTCGTGATCGTCGGCGATCAAAATGCGGATCTTGCTCATGGGCGCTCCCCTGCGACAGGCATGATGGCGCGGATCAGAATTCCGGGTTGGGCGGGTTCTATCTGAAGCTGACCACCCAGAGCTCGAAGGCGCTCACGCATGCCCATCAATCCAACTCCGGCCCCCTTGGTCATCTGACCGACAAAACTGAATTGGGAACTTTGCGGCATCCCTCTGCCTTCGTCCCGAACTTCAAGAATAACCTGACGGGGCTTATAAGCGATCCTGATTTGAGCGGTGAGGCTGTCCGAATGCTTGTGCACATTGATCAATGCCTCTTGAGCGACGCGGAACAGGCAAAGTTCGATCTCCCTGGGGAGCCGGGAGGAACTTTCTTCAATTTGGAGTTTGATCTCAATGCCGCTGCGTGCCATGAAACCTTCCGTGTATTGCCGCAAGGCTGATGCCAACCCCAGCTCATCCAGCATGGGGGGATGAAGCAAATAGGACAGCGTACGCAGGTTTTCCGCGCAGTCCTGCATGATGGAACCGGCATCCGTGAGGGCCTTCCTGGCGCGGGTGGAAAGCGCTGCCCCTGAATTTTCCAGGATGGCAAGATCCATCAACACCGACACCACGCTTTGGCCCAGGCCGTCGTGTAACTCCCGGGCAATTCGGCGGCGCTCCTCGTCCTGCAACCGTAGAAGGTCACCGGAGAGCTTGCGCAGGGCTGCCTCGGCTTCCTTCCTTTCGGTAATGTCGCGGATGGCGCTGGAGATCAGAAAGCCCTCGGCAGTTTGCAATGGGCTCAGGCTGATCTCCACCGGAAATTCCGAGCCGTCCTTGCGCCTACCGTAGAGTTCGAGCCCCGCGCCCATGGGCCGCATTCGGGGATCAGCGAAAAAGCCTTCGCGGTATCCTGCGTGGCCGCCGCGAAAGCGCTCCGGCACCAGCAATTCGATCGGCTGGCCCATCAACTCTTCCCTCCCGTATCCGAAAAGATTCTCCGCCTGAGCGTTCACCAATGCGATCCCGCCATCGCGGTTCATGATCACCATGGCATCCGGGGCGGATTCGAGGAGAGCGCGGAATTTCTCCTCCGCCCGCTTGCCCTCAGTGATATCGGTAACGATGCCGCAAATCGCGTGAACATCCCCACGGTCATCGCGCAGAGGAAACTTGGTCACCACGCTCGTATGCGCGCCATCCTGATGGGCGGCGACCTCTTCAAAATTGAGCGGCTCTCCCGTCTGAAGCACCCTCAGGTCATTGGCTCGGAAAGCGTCTGCCTGCGCGGGCGGAAATATTTCATGGTCTGCTTTGCCGACGATTTCTTTCTCCGCCAAATCGCAAAGTTTTCTAAACGGAGGATTAGTATAAAGGTATCGGCCTTCGGCATCTTTGATAAAAATGATCGCCGGACTGCTGTCCATAACGGCTTGAAGGCGGCGCTCACTGTCGCGATACGCCTGCTCCGCCCGCAATCGTTCGGCGATTTGATCTTGAAGCGCTCGATTGGTTTCGCCGAGCTCCCTCGTGGTGGGAAGCGCGAGCGCCCTGGGGACAAGCGGCACCAGCAGCGCTGCCGTCGCGATTGAGGCCCCTGCGGTAATCAACTTGACGACGCCCGCCAGCCAGTAGTTTCCGTGCCACACCGTCCAGATCTCCATCAAATGGGTTGTGCCGCATCCGAAGATGAATAAGGCAAACATCATGAACATCCAGTTAAAAGGCACCGTCCTCCGCTTGCGAACGAAGTAAACCAGGACCGCAGGGATAATGTAATAGGAGGAGGCAATCAATCCGTCTGAGATCACGTGGAGCCACACCAATCCCGGCCGCCACAGATAGCAATAGCCATGAGGCATAAAATCAGATGAGAACAAGCCTTTCACGAAATCCCACATGATTCCTCCTGCCCTTCATTCGCGGACCCACGGGGGGCTGCGCGGGACCGTCCACTTCCGGGCGTCGATCTGATGTCCGCCCAGTTGCCCAAATCGTTCCAGATGTTTCCACCTTGGATCTTCATTTCCTCAAAAGTGTACACCCACAAATCAATCTTGGACTCATCAGGTTTCGCGGACCTTACGGGCTTCGAGGTTTGTCGCCCCCCGCCCACTTGCGTGTTCGACCTCGCCAACAATGGGAAGGAATGGCAGGAATTACAAATACGCAAAAATACCTACGTAATCTGCCCTCACGGAATGAGTATTGTGCCTGATTGTGTGTCCATCCGTTAGGCTTCATAGTGATGCGACTCTTCATCGCATTCTCGGCATGCTGGGCGGATTGGATTTTAAAGGAGGGTGTGGACACAATGAGAATAAAGTTTTGGGGCGTGCGTGGTTCTATTCCCACTCCAGAGCACCGGAATTCACGCTACGGAGGCAACACAACTTGCGTCGAAGTCAGGCTGAACGACGGAACCCTGATCATTCTCGACTGTGGCAGCGGACTTCGGGGATTGGGCAACAGTCTCCTTCGCGAATTTGGCCAGGAGCCTGTCACCGGCTACATTTTCCTGACTCATTTTCATTGGGACCATATTCAGGGCATTCCCTTTTTCGCCCCGCTTTACAAGAGTGGCAGCGAGTTTCACTTTCATGCGGTCCGCCGGAAGGAGCAGGAACTCGCCGAAGTCATTCAGGGCCAAATCGCCAACCCCTATTTCCCAGTGGACATGCGGGTCCTAAGCTCAACCCGCAGGATCTGCGACCTCGACTACGGTCCCCGGAATATTAAGGGCGCGATCGTAAGTTCCGCCCCCTTGAACCATCCCCAGGGCTGCGTTGCCTATCGAGTGGAAGCGGACGGATGCAAATTCGTGCTGGCGACGGACACTGAACCCGGCTCAGCTCTGCACGACCGCTCCCTCCGCGAGCTGGCCCGGGGCGCAGACGTTCTGGTTTACGACTCCCAATACACCCCGGAACAATTGCAAGGCGCCAAGAAGGGTTGGGGACACAGCTCGTGGCTCGAAGGGACCCGCATTGCCAAGGAGTGCGGGGTGAAACAGTTGATCCTGATCCACCATGATCCTGAACATGATGATGACTTTATCGATAACATCGTGCAGGAGGCGCGCAGGGAATTTCCTGAGGTCATCGGAGCGGCGGAAGGTTTGGAACTTAAGCTCCCCCAGGAGGAAATGGTTCACGCCTACGAACCATCCACTCCGCGACAGGAGCGTCGCTTTGTGCTTGAAGTCCCTGTCCACGTAATATGGCGGGATGACCGCGGCGAGAAAAAGGCGACGGGAGGGTTCGTCCGTAATATCTCAAGGTCCACAATTTACTTTATGGTTCCCAGCTTCACTCCCGCGGACCGGCCTTTGGAGCTGGACTTCACGCTCCCTGATGAAATTCGAGAGCATGGGATGCTGGCCATGCGTTTCACGGTTCGGGCCATGCGAACGGAGCAGGTTGCAGCCGCGCCCCGCCACGATCCCTCCTGGATGGGCATGGTGGCGCAACTGGCGGGCGAGCATAGGATTTCGGCAAAGGAACCGGGCCGCCTGGCCTTTGATACCCTGAAGGCACAGAACGGTAATGGCCAGCAGCCTGTCTCACACACTGAGTTGAAACTGCTTCAAAAAGTGGGGTGAGGTTCGAGCCGGGCCGCCTTCAGGTCCTGACCATAGCGAATAAAAGCGCCCGATCTGGCCGCCGACATGTAAATGCGGCTCAAGAATGGAATTCACAACAAGTTGGAGTGATTAATTCTGGAATCTGATTGGCAAATTTCAATAAACTAAATCGAAGTTGCCATCCGAGTCTTGAAAGGTCGCCACCAGATCCCACGCGGGCAAATCTGAGGCAGTGCCCTTCACGTCAGTGAGTCTTCCTTCCTGGTCAAACACTTGCCACGCGACCTTCCCGCCCCTCTTCCAGCCTGTCTCATCCGTCCAGGCGAAAAGAATTTGGCCTTCGGAATTTTCTGTCACCACCGGATGCTTGCGGCCAGCGGCTTTTCCAGGCGCGGGAACAGCCGCGGAAACGCTCGGACCCACGGGTGATACAGTGGCAAAGTAAACTTGCGTTTCAGTTTGCCATGCAATCAAAATATTTTTCCCCACCTCGCCAATGTAGTCCGTGGACATAGGACACGCATTGAGTTGCCAAGGCGCAACGTTGACCGAACCAAAAGTTTTCGCCTGGTCGGTTGATACCAGCAGAGTCATATCCCGGTGAATCGCTTCCCGGGCAGCCCGATATAAAATGTAGAGGGTTCCCTGTTTGTCGGCAAAGGCGCGCAATCCGCAGCAACCACAGGCTCCGGTGGGCGATGGATTGGCAGCCACCTCGCGCTCAAAGGTTTTGCCATTGTCACGCGACCGCGCCACCCATACTCGCCGGTTGCTCTCGCCATTCTCATCCGGATTGCCGTGCCAGACCACATAGACGTTTCCGTATTGATCCGCTGCAACCGACCCGCCGCCGTCGAGCCCCACAGCAAATTGCATTACGTTTTTTTGCGGCTCGAATGCTGTTCCATTGTCATTCAAGCGGGCGTAGAGCATCGGGGTCTTATTTCCCGGGCCCCGGGGGTGAGCTTTATCCGATCCCAGCCACGCCACATGAACGCGCTCATCCCGCCCCAGGGCAATTTGCGCGCCGCGAACCGTACCAACAGCCATCGCGCTTCCCGGAACACTGTTCACCCGGATGGGCACGGAAAATCCTGCATCCCGCTTACCTTTTCGAACATAGTAAATATCTGAAGCCGTATCGGGCCCGCTCAGATACACCATGTGAATCACGCCCGCGCGGTCCGCAATCACTTGGGGCTGGATGCCGCCATTTGGAGTGCGGAATATTCTTACCTTAGGTGATGCTTTTGAGGTGTTAAGTATTTCCGCGGCCGAGGAATAGAGAGCCAGCCCCATGATGACCATTAGGCCTGCGCCGATAGTTTTCAGCTTCATCGAGAAACCAGCCTTAAGTCGCATCTAAGCAAGGGAGCCTATTTTATCCCAAATAAATGTGGTCCGATTGAGTTTCCCCTGCGCTTAGATACGAGCATGCCCTTGAAAACCGATAAGACAACACCGGGAGAATTTTCAAATCAGCCGAACGGGCAAAAATTTCTATCCGGCTATTGATTTGAAGAATTTGCTTGGCCAAATCGTTTTGCAATTACCTGGAAAATCCCTATTCGGATGACAAAACTGAGCTTATACCGCGTTACTGCTTGCCTTCCCCTTTAACCGAATACACAAACTGCTTGATTTCCGCGCGCTGCCTCTCCGTCTCAGCCAATTGTTGCTTGCGCAAACGATCGTGTAGCTCGAATTCGTGTTGCGCCCGGGTCTGGTCACCGGTTCGCGAGTAGGCCTGGGCCAGCCGGTAGTGCGCGTCCACCATCTCAGGCTGTAAAGCGAGAGCCTGTTGGTATTCGGCAACAGCCGCTGGGTATTTCTTCTGCTCGGAATAAAGATTCCCCAATTCGAAATGGGCATCAGGAAGTTTGACATCCAGGGCAAGCGAGCTTTTCAGCAGCGTTTCGATCTGCTCAAAATTGACCTGGCCGCCTTGGGCGCGCTGGCCTTTCCAAACGCTCATGGCGTAGTCAAAACGGGCGAGCGGGTTTTGGGGGTCGAGCTTCACAAACCGCGCGAGGCGGGTTGTGACTTCCTCCGTGCCGGCAGTTGTGAAGGGATACATCTTGCCCAGAAACACATAAGGACGGGGGTCGGCGGGGGATAGGTCAGACGCGGCGCACAGCGCTTTGATCGACTCGTCATAGCGGCCGCGCGAATAGAGGGCCACGCCCAGGCCGATCTGAAGCATGGCGGAACGCGGATAGCGATTCACTCCGCTCGAAAAGACCTCGATAGCCGGGTCGAAGGTGGCGTGCAGAAGCAATTCCGTACCCAGGTCGAAGATGTTCTCTTCGCTCGGGTCCATGCGCACGGCGCGGTCGTATTCTTGGGCCGCCGCCAGGTATTGGCCCGCGTGCTCCTCAACGTCGCCCAGCAGGTCGTGAAGCTCCGCCGTGTCCTGGCGGGCGATCATTTGCCCAAGTTGTTCGCGGGCACGCGCGAAATCGCCGAACTCGAGAAAGGCCAAAGCCAGGTCATACCCATTTTCGTAATGCGAAGAATCAATATGTTCAGCCTTTTCTATATAAGGAATGCCCTCACCAAGCCGGGCGGCGTGTAGATAAAACTCACCCAGATTGTGATTGGGCAAATAGCTCGCGGGCGAGGTTTCGAGGGCTTTCTTAAGCTCCCCCTCCAAGGCCGCATCGTGCGGCGACAGCGCGGCTGGATGGGAGGCGGAAGAATTTGCAGGCGCCCCCGCGTTGTCCTTCAACCTCGCCACGCCTTCAACCATTCCGCGCGACCTCTGCGCCTGCCCGCCGGAGGAATACCCCCCCGGATCGACGGCGCCATGCGCGGCGCTCGGCTTGAGTGGCGCTTGGTCATCGTATGCCGGTGCGGAATCAAGGTCATCTCGCCCTTTCGCCACCAGAGTTATATCCGCAGTGACCAATTCGCCGGCAGCCTTTACAATAATCCGGCGAACGCCCGCATTAAACCCGGATTTTTCTGCGGTCAGTGTGTAGGTTCCTGGCGCGATGGAAGATAGGGTGTAAGAACCATCTTCCGCGGTAAATGTTGATTGGGAAAAGTTTCCGTTGCCGATGGTAACTTTCGCCCCGGAAATTACTTCTTCCGCCTCACTTCTGATCCTCCCGGAGATTTTCCCCGCCTCGCCCTGGGCTTGGCAGTTTTGCGTAAACCCAAACAACGGAATGCAAATCGCGAGGGTGAATATGAAAAGATGGCTCATCTGCCCGACGCCACCTTCCTTGACTTCGATGCTCTCTTTGGAAAACGATTCCTGAGAATTCATATCATTCCCTGCTTCGAGAATTCTAACATCCCCCGCTCTTACGTTACAAACTTGCCCCGGAATATGTGATTGAAGTTCAACTGCTAAGTCGCAAATCTATCGCCAGGGCGCCGAAGCATAACCATCTCAATCAGGGATCCGGAATGGCATTGGGGTCAATCGTGCCGGCCTTCGCTCACTTTCAAAAATTGAATCGATTTTCCCCAAGAGTACGCCGCCGTGTCCGAACTTTTTCCTTGACTTTGCGGGCAGACGCGCCAAAATGGTGTGACATTCTAGATACAAAGATTACGTAGATTCACCTGCCAATTTAGCTATCGCACTTTCAGGAGGCGGTTGTGCCCAGAGGGAAACCTTCAACCAGAGAGATGCGTATTCACTTGATCCCGCTTAGAACTGTCGGCTTGCTGGCGTTCTTCGGAATGATGGCTTTTACCTGCGCCGGAGAGAGTGGAGTTCGCCCGGAAGGAGCCCCAAAGGGGCAAAATCGGTCAGATTCTCAAGGTCTTGGGCAGCGGACGAACTCCCATACGCAAGGTACCCTCGCTACCGATAAGTCCCGCGGCGCCACCCGGGATTCCAGGAAAACCTTAGAGGTTGCACCCGGGCAAGCTCCCTCCAACGCCAAGGCGCGCCTGATTGAGAATTACGGCAAGCTGCCGCTCAGTTTTGAACCCAATTTGGGGCAAGTGCGGCAGGACGGCCAGGGAAAAGTGAAGTTCATCTCCCGGGGCCGCGGGTATTCCCTCTTCTTGACAGGCAACGAAGCCGTCCTGGGATTGAGCAAATCGGCCGCGCCCGATGGTTCAGCACGCCGGCCTGATCCTCGAAATCCTTCCGCCAATGCCAGTGCGGCCAAGACAGACTACGTGCGCATGAAGCTGGTAGGGGCCAACCCCACACCCAACATCACCGGCGTCGAAGAACTTCCGGGCAAGAGCAACTATTTTATCGGCAATGATCCCAAGGCATGGCATACCGATGTCCCTAACTTCGCCAAAGTGAAATATAAGAATGTTTATCCGGGCGTTGACCTGATCTATTACGGCAATCAGGGGCAACTGGAATTCGACTGGGTGGTGCAACCCGGCGTCAATCCGAGCGCCATCACTCTCGATATAGGGGCGGGCCTTGCCTCGCCCTTGCGAATCGCGGCCAACGGCGATCTAATCATTCAAACCGGAGACGGCGAAGTTCACTTCCAAAAACCGGTGGTGTACCAGGAACAGTCGACAGTTGGCAGTTCACAGTTGACAGCCAAGGACGAGGATCAAAAGTCGAAAATCGAAAATCGTCAATTACTCAATGGCCGCTATATCCTAAGAGGCAAGCACGGCATCGGGTTTGAGGTCGCATCCTATGACCACAGCGAGCCGCTCATTATTGACCCTGTCCTTAGCTACTCCACCTACCTCGGTGGGGTCGGCCAGGATACGGCTTTCGGCATTGCCGTAGACAGCACCGGAAACGCATATGTGACCGGAGGCACTTCCTCCACAAATTTCCCCACAACCGCGGGCACGTTCAATCAAGTTTCCAGCGGTGCCAGCCTTTGTGCGGGGGGTGCGGCTGCCAGTGATCCTTGCGGCGACGTCTTTGTAACCATGCTGAACCCAGGTGGCACAGCGGTGGTTTACTCAACTTATATAGGGGGAACTGGCGACGATATCGGCTACGGCATCACTATCGATTCGACCGGCAACGCCTATGTGGTTGGCCTAACCAACTCATCAGATTTTCCGACCACAGCGGGCGTTTTCCAATCCACCCTGGGCGGGCTTGGCGGATTCAACCAGGGCGATGCGTTTGCACTTAAACTGAATTCGACGGGATCGACTTTGACCTACTCAACATACCTGGGGGGAAGCAACAACGACTTCGCGCAGGGGGTCGCCGTGGATTCCTCCGGCAACGCATATATCACGGGGTTTACTTGCTCGGATACTAATTTCCCCATCCATAATCCCCTTCGGACCCTTTCCACTTGCACGGTGGGCGGCGACGCCTTCGTCACTGCACTAAATCCGACCGGGGCCAGTCTCGTTTATTCGACGGGTTTAGGCACAGGCGGCGGCGTTGGTTTTGGAATTGCAGCGGACTCTACCGGCGATGTCTACGTAACCGGTGGTCTCAACGGCACTCCCACCTTCGCGACCGCGGGTGCGGCGCAAACGACTTCCGGTGGGAGCGGGGATGCGTTTGTTGTCAAGATAAATTCAGGAGGGTCTGCCATTGGGTATGCGACCTTTCTTGGAGGAAGTGGTGGGGATGCGGGCACCGCTATCGCAATCGATTCCTCAGGCAACGCGTATGTGACGGGCGCGACCAAATCCACCAACTTCCCCACCGCGAGCCCGATCCAGGCCGTACTTGGCGGCCCGCAGGACGCATTTGTAACCAAGCTGAATGCCGCGGGGTCAGCGCTGACCTACTCCACTTATTTGGGCGGCAGCGGCGGCGATGTAGGCAACGGTATCGCTGTAGATTCGCTGGGCCAAGCCTATGTGGCCGGGGGAACCGCCTCGTCCAACTTCCCCCTGGCAAGCCCCATACAGGCTGCTCTTGGCGGCGCGCACAACGCCTTTGTCGCGAACCTGAATGCCGCCGGCTCAGCGCTCGTTTTCTCCACTTATCTCGGAGGTAGCGAGTATGACTCGGGATCCGGTATAGCCGTAGACAGTTCCGGAAATGTCTATATTGCGGGTCAGAGTCTTTCGAATGATTTTCCCGTTACCTCGGGAGTGTTCCAGTCCACCTACAGCGGCATGGGCGACGCCTTCGTTGCGAAAATCAGCCCATCGAACGTACCGGGCGTAATTCTGAATCCGCCAACCCTCACCTTTGCATCGCAGGCTCAGGGCACCACCAGCGCCGCGCAGATCGTCACTCTGCGCAACGTCGGCAGCGGTGCTTTGACCCTCAGTGTCGTGGCGAGCGGCGATTTTGCTCAAATTAATACTTGCGGCGCGACCGTTGCCGCGGGCGCGAGTTGCACAATCAGCGTCACATTCACGCCGACGGTGTCCGGCCCGGAATCAGGGGCCATCACCATCACCGACAATGCCGCTGGAACTCCTCATATCGTCACCCTTTCGGGAACCGGCTCAATCGCTATAAGTCTCTTTCCCTCGAGTTTGACTTTTTCCAACCAGCCCGTCGGCACCACCAGCCTAACTCAAATCGTTTCGATGACCAATTCGGGCCCCACGCCGGTGACTATCTCCAGCATTTTGGCGGGCAGCAGCACCTTTTCACAGTCGAACAATTGCGGCCCGGTCCTGGCGGCCCAATCAACCTGCTATATCGACATTTCCTTTACCCCCACCACTATCGGAACAGTCGCCAGCAATCTGACGGTGACGGACAGCGCGGCCGGCAGTCCTGAGGTTGTAACTCTTCAGGGCCAGGGCATCGCCATGGAGCTCTCCACACAGAACCTCTACTTCTATGAGGGCCAGCCCCTGGCGACCACCAGCCCTGCGCAGACGGTTGTCCTGGCCAATACCACTGGAAGTCCGGTCACCATCTCGAGCATTATCGCCAGCGCTGAATTCGCTCAAACCAATAATTGTCCGGCCATCTTGCCGGCCAAATCCGGTTGCACGATCAGTGTTACCTTTACTCCGACGGCTACAGGCTACCAATTCGGCACCATCACCATTACGGACATATCACCGGACAGTCCCCAGGTGATTAACCTCACGGGCCTGGGCGGATCCGCGGTCGTTTTGCCATCGGTAAGTTTCTCACCGACTTCAGTCAACTTCTCACCACAGACAATCAACACGACTAGCGCCCCCATTCCGGTGACGATGACCAACTTGACCGCCGGGCCTTTCACTATTACAAGCATTCTTGCCAGTGCTGGTTTTGCCCAAACCAACAACTGCGGAGCAAGCCTCGCAGCCGGCGCCAGTTGCACCCTGAACATCACTTTCACCCCCAGCGCAGTGGGCTACACCAGTGGAACCGTAACGGTCACCGATAGCGCTCCGGGTAGCCCGCATATCCTGAGTTTATCGGGTCAGGGTCTTGTGATGACGCTCTCTAATAATGAGCTCTTTTTCCAAGGCGGCGTTGGGGTTACAACCCCGTCCCAACCTGTAATCTTGACGAACACCGGGGCTACGACCGTGAGCATCACCAGCATCGTCACCGTGGGTGATTTTGCCCAAACCAACAACTGTGGAGCAAGCTTGGGGGCCGGTATCAGTTGCACGATTAACGTCACCTATACGGCAACGGCGCTGGGTTCCGCTTCCGGGTATATCACGATTAATGACAGTGCACCGGACAGTCCTCAGTTTATCTATCTTTCAGGCCTTGGGACCTCCGTGGTTCTTTCACCTTCCCCCCTTACCTTTTCCGCCCAGAGTTTGGGGACCACCAGCAGCTCCCTCCCCATCACACTGACGAATGAAACGGGCGCGAATTTGGCCATTACAAACATTACGATCAGCGGTGATTTTGCCCAGGTTAACGATTGCGGAACCAGCGTGCCGGCAAACTCGACCTGCACCATCAGCGTCACTTTTACTCCTTCTGCCACCGGTTTCCGGAGTGGAACCCTGACCGTGACCGATGGCGCCTTGGATAGCCCACACACAGCTACCCTCGAAGGGACAGGAGCAGTCATATTGCTGAGTCCCTCACCGCTCTTTTTCTCCTCGCAGGGGCTGGGAACCACCAGTGCGGCTCAAAGTATCACGCTGACCAATACGAGCGCGTCGACGGTGGGCATTACGAGCATTGCTGTGACTTCGGGCACGTTTGCCCAAACCAATACTTGTGGAAGCAGCGTGGGGCCGGGAGGAATTTGCTTTATCAACATCACCTTTACTCCCACTGAGGACGGACAAGAATACGGAGCGATCACAATAACCGATACCGCTTCCGACAGCCCTCAGGTGGCTCAGCTATTGGGAAATGGGATTACCCTGTCGCTTTCCCCTACTTCAATTTTCTTCGCCTCGCAGACCATCAACACGACCAGCGCTGCGCAGACCCTTACGGTGACCAATGTCACTAACAGTCCCGTAAGCATTTATGGCGTTTCGGCAATAGATATCGGGCTGGGTGTTGATTTTGCCGCGACCAACAATTGTGGAGCCACCTTGGGCGTAGGGGCGAGTTGCACCCTCGGTATCACATTCCACCCCGCCGCTCTCGGCACCCGCTACCAGTACTTCTACCTCGCAGACAGCGCAGCCGACACCCCGCAATCCGTTTTCGTGGAAGGCACCGGAGCGGCAGCATCGGGCTCACCCATCTTGTCCCTGGTTCCGCCCAGCCTGACATTCCCGAGCCAGGCAGTGGGAACGCCCAGCACTCCTCAGGCCATAGTAGTGACGAACACGGGAACAGCCTCCGCGACGATCGGCACGGTGAGCCTCACTGGGACCAACGCGTCTGACTTTTCCATTTCCGGCGATACCTGCACGAGCGCGACGGTAGCGATAGGCGCTCACTGCACCTTTAGCATCACCTTCACGCCATCGGCCACCGGACCGAGGTCGGCCCAGGCCAGCATCCCCTCGAACGCGCCAGCCAGTCCGCAGATTGCAACCCTCTCGGGCACGGGCGGCACTGGTCCGGCGGTAAGCCTGTCGACTTCAAGCCTGACCTTCACCAATCAGAGTCTGGGCACCACCAGCCCGGCGCAAACCATTTCACTGACCAACACGGGCGGGACAGCGTTGAACATTACCAGCATTGTCCCCAGCGGCGATTTTGCTGAAATCGACAATTGCTTCGGAAGAGTGGCAGCAAGGGCGAGTTGTGTTCTCTCCATCACCTTCACCCCAACAGCAGTGGGGACGCGAAGCGGCTCCATCACCTTGACCGATGACGCCAGCCCCGGAACACAAATCATTGCCCTATCGGGGACTGGCGTGTTGTCAGGCGTAACGCTCTCCGCAAGCAGTGTGACCTTCCCCAATCAAGGAGTGGGGACAACGAGCGCCGCCCAAACGGTGACCCTCACAAATACAGGCAGAGCGCCTTTGCCCATCACCAGCATTGTGCCCAGCGGCGATTTTGCCGTCATCAATAATTGCGGAACAGCGGTGGCGGGAGGGGCGAGTTGTGATCTCTCGATTACGTTCACGCCGACCGCGGCGGGAGCACGAAGCGGCTCCATCACCATCACCGACGGCACCACCCCCACCTCGCAAATCATTACCTTATCGGGCACAGGAGTGTCGGCTACCTTTACGCTGTCCGCAAGCAGTCTGACCTTTCCCAATCAAGCAGAGGGGACGACGAGCGCCACCCAAACGGTGACCCTTGCCAATACGGGCACATCACCCTTGGTCATCACCAGTATTGTGGCCAGCAGCGATTTTGCCGTCACCAGTAATTGCGGCGCAACCGTGGCGGGAGGGGCCAATTGTGTTCTCACAATTACCTTCACGCCGACGGCGCTGGGGGCGCGCACCGGAACAATCACCATCACCGACAATGCCACACCCCCGACGCAGATCATAACGCTCACCGGCATAGGGACAGCGCCGTCTCAACTCACCCTCTCGCCGACCACCCTGAGTCTGCCGGGGACGCACATTAACCAGACCTGTACGCCCGGGACGGTAACGGTTTCGAATGTAAGCTCGATCGCGCTCACCCTATCGAGCATCGTCACCGCCGGACCCTTCGTCGTTTCTGCCAACACTTGCCCGCTGGCGCCCGCCACTCTCGCTCCGGGAGCCACTTGTACGGTAGGCGTCACTTACGAGCCCACGGCGGTGGCCACCCAGACGGGCACGCTTACAATCGCAAGTAACGCCTCCAACGGTCCAAATACCACCGGGCTAACTGCTGTCGGCCTGCCGGATTGCTTCCTGGCGCCCAACTCTTCCGCTGCGGCCGTGCTGCGCGGTTTGAATACGACCACGTTTGTGATCGCCCACCAGGCTTGCAGCGCCACCGGACCCGTGCAGTTGTCCTGCTCGAATCAGAGCCCTGCCGTTTGCAGCTTCAATCCCCAGGTGCTCACATCGCCTGATACACCCAGCACATTGACGGTGAGCAATCTTCAGGCATTGACCAGCGACTTGAAATTCGACGTACACGCCGATGCCACGCTCGAGCATCTTTATACCGGGCTGGCAGTTGAACTGATGGACTTCCAGATGGCATCGGCGGCCGCGATCGGAACGGTGAACGCGGGCCAGACAGCCAGCTATGCGCTGGCCGTGGAGCCGCAACACGGATTGCAAGGGACGGTGACGTTCACATGCCAGGGAGCTCCGGCGGGAGCAACGTGCTCGTTAACTCCGCAGTCGGTAACCCTGACGGGATCTGGGGTGTCGGATGTGACCGTAAACGTTTCCACCACGGCGCGATCGCTGTTGGCGCCCGCGAGGTGGAGATCCTGGCCTCCCGCTGGCAGTCCGATAAGCCTGATGTTCCTCATCGCGCTGGCCATGCTCGCGGGCCTTGCAAACTGGCCTCGGGCCCGGCGAAAGGCGCGGAGCCTGACCGCGATTCGGTTGCGAGTGGCATTGCTGGCGGCCGGTCTGATTATAGCCATGGTATTGACTTGGGGGGCGTGCGGGGGCGGGTCCGTTGCTCCAATGGCCACGAACCTCATTGCAACCCCGTCCGGGACCTATACCCTTACGGTGACCGGCACGTACACGGCTTCGGGGAGTAACGTGCAAATTGTCCACAACTCCACCATCATCATGACCGTGCACTAACAAGATGGGGGACCATCGGTGAATTTACAGACGGAGGATGGATATGTTTAAGCCTCGTTGGCTGGCGATTGCAGGGGTTGTGCCACTTATCCTAACTCTCGATGGCCTCGGCGTGGGGAACCTTAAGCGCCCACAAACAGTCGGCTCCATTGCAGGAATAAAAGGGACTGTCCTGGTGGACCATCAACCTGTCCTTGACCGGGAGGCCGTGTTTACCGGCGACGTGATTTCAACCGGCGCATCCGCGGGCGCATTCTTGAATCTGCATGGCACGGTCGCCATCCTGGTGGAGAATAGCGAACTTGCTCTTACGGGGACTGAAGAAGCAATGACCATGGCTCTAAGAAAAGGGGCCGTGGAGATTCGAAGCGGCAGTTTGCAGCCGGCGCAAATTCAAATCGGCCGCGCCTCCGTGATTGTGCGCAATGATGGCAATTTCCCCAGCATTTGTAGAATAGCGTCGGCGGACAAAGCCTCGGTGGTTATTGCCGATCGCGGCCGCGTGGAGATTCATGGCGCCGGAGCGCCCATGATCGTTCGTCCGGGAAAATCTGTCCTTCTCGAGAATGGAATGCCGCAGGCTGCGGGAACATTGGCCGGCAAGGTTTCGGGCGAAGTTCCCCGAGCAACAGTGCAGCGCGGGGGGACCGGAAACGCCAACCCTTTAACCATGTCGGACTCGGTCTATTGGAATGATTTCGTGCAAACGTTGGATAACGGGCGAGTCCGTATTGCCCTCACGGGCGGCTCCTACCTGAATGTCGGGGCGCGTTCTCAGATGAGGATCATCCAGCACGATGTGCAATCCCAACAAACCACGGTTGAGCTGAAGCTCGGGACAATGCGCGGCGAAGTGGTAAAGCTGACCAAGGGTGGAAAATTTGAGACGCAAACCCAAACCGCAGTGATTGGAGTGGTGGGAACAATCTGGGTGGTTAATGCATTTCCGCAAAACACGCAAGTCTTCTCCGTCACCGGAGACGTCACGGTCAGAAATATCGATCCGAATATCCCCGGTACAGTTGTCTTGCACGCCGGGCAGTCAACCAACGTCGGCAAAGACCAGGCCCCCAGTTCACCGTCCCCAGCCACGGCGGCCCAACTGCAAGCACAAATGCAACAAACGGATGTTCAGGAAGGCGTAGTCACCACAGCCACTGCGGGCGCCGCGGGCGCTCAGGGTGGAACTACAGGCGCCGGAGCCGCAGGCACTCAAGGCGCCGCAACCGGTGGAGGGGCTGGAGCCGCGGGCGGCGGATCAACCGGCATCATCAATGGCGTGACGGTGGGGGCGGTTGGCGCATCGGCAGTCGCAGGAGCTGTCGGCATCCACGCACTTTCACAGTCCCATTCTAATATCGCGTCCGCTGAATCAAGTCTTTCGAATGCCGCAAACGCTGCCGGCCAGGCAGCAACATCGGCGGCGAACGCGCAAAGTGCAGCGAGCCAGGCGGTTTCGGCGGCACAACAAGCCAATAATATCGCTACGACAGTTTCTGATCAGGTGAACAGCATTTTGAAAGGTTGCGGCTGCATACTTCCGGGTAACAATGTCATTTTCCGGTCCACAATGCCCGTTTCACCATCGGGCCCACAATAAGAGCTGCCTGGTGCGACATTTGATCGCACAGATTCGACGGCATGATACGAAGTGTTTCCGGGGACTACGTAAACCGGTTTCCCCCGGGCCACACCTTTCCCGGTAGTGGTGTCATATGCATGGTGCGAGCTCTACCGCGCCGTCATTCCCGCGAAGGTGGGAATCGATTGCCGCCAGGCGACTGCGTCTCAAATGATTTAGGAAAATGGATTCGCTTTCGCGGGAATGACTGCCTATCGGAGCGTCCGCGTTGGGCAAATGACTCCAATACCCCCCGAAGCCCAGTGTCTCAGCTTAAATGTAGAGGCGGCTTTACGCCGCCGCTTGGCGAGCCCCAGAGCGCGACCTGGGGTCCCCGCAATTCGCCGCTACAAGTTCAAACTACGACGCTACCCCCTGAAAAACGAATCGATACTTTTCCGAGCGGGTGTGTCCAATCTTGACTCTCAGTTGGTGGGCAGATAAAATCCCTTTCCAAGTCATTGCATGCCAATGGTATGGAAGAAATAATTTCCCACTATCGAATCCTGGAAAAGCTTGGTGGCGGCGGGATGGGTGTGGTTTACAAGGCCGAGGACACCAAGCTCGGGCGCCTGGTGGCCCTCAAGTTTCTTCCAGAATCCGCAGTTTCGAATCTAGATACGTCATCGGGGAATGCCCCCGTGAAGGGCGGCGCTACGCCTGACCATCAAGCGCTGGAGCGCTTCAAGCGCGAAGCGCGCGCCGCCTCCGCCCTCGACCATCCCAACATCTGCACCATTTATGAGATTGACGAAGCGGATGGAAAACCTTTTATCGCGATGCAACTGCTCGAAGGGCAGACGCTGAAGCATCGGATTGCCTTGGGTCCGATCAAGGTGGATGAGTTGCTGGACCTGGCCATTCAGATTGCCGACGGGTTGGACGCGGCGCACCAAAAGGGCATTGTTCATCGCGACATCAAGCCGGCCAATATTTTCATTACCCAGCGCGGGCAGGCCAAGATTCTGGATTTCGGCCTGGCAAAGTTGACCGTAGGGGCGGGGCTTGCCCCACCCTTGCCCGGCCAAGCGATAGGGCCGACCCAAGGGTCGGCCCTACAAGACGCGGCGACGATGGGCGAAGAAAACCTCACCAGCCCCGGCGTGGCAATGGGCACTGTAGCCTACATGTCTCCCGAGCAGGCGCGCGGCGAAGAGCTGGACGCGCGCTCCGACCTGTTTAGCTATGGCGCCATGCTCTACGAAATGTCCACCGGCAAAGTCCCCTTCACCGGGAACACGTCGGCGGCGGTTTTTGGCGCTCTTCTCCATCAAGCGCACTTGTCTCCTTTGCGAGTGAATCCCGCATTGCCTCCCAAGCTGGAAGAGATTCTCAATCGCCTTCTGGAGAAGGATCGTGATCTTCGCTACCAGAGTGCGGCCGACTTGCGCAGCGAACTGAAGCGACTGAAGCGGGATACGGAGTCGGGCCGTTCGGGGGCGGTTGCGGCCTCCGCCCAGCACGAAGTAGGGGCGGGGCTTGCCCCGCCCAGGGAGGCGTCGCAATCGGCGCCCCCGCATGACCATTCTGATTCTCAGCAGATCGCCCACATCGCCTCCCGCCACAAGGGGGCCCTGGCCGCAATGCTGGGCCTTGCTGCGATCGTATTGGCTGGCGCCGCGTACATGACCTATCAGTGGCGGAGCGGCGCAGGGCTGGGGATTAAAACGCCTGCTGGCCCCGGCAAAGTGACGCAAATCAGCCACTGGAATAGACTGATTGATTCGGCCAGGCTCTCCCCCGACGGGCACTCCATCGCATTCGGTTCGGCCGCGGGTGGGATTGAACAAGTCTTCCTGATGCTCACCTCGGGCGGCGAGCCGCTTCAATTAACTCGCGACGGGGGGGATAAAATTGTCGACAGTTTTTCCGCTGACGGTACCGAAATTTATTATGAGCGCAACCTCGGCCGCGATGAGGTTTGGGCCGTACCCACGCTGGGCGGTACTCCACACCGGATTGTTTCCGGCAAATCCCTGGTTCCATCACCGGACGGCAACGCTCTCTATTACCTGAAGACGGACTCGCCCCAGACCGTATTCCGCGCAGGGAAATCCGGCCTGAATGAGGAAACGATTCTTAGCTTTGATGGCGCCCCGAGCACGCCTCTCTCTATTCTGCCTTATCCGGATGGTGAAAACCTGTTTGTAATTTTGGGCGATATTAATACCGGCACACAGTTGCGGTTTTGCCGCTTGAACTTGCTCAGCCGCAAGGCGACTGACATAGGGCTGGTATCAAATCGGCCTTTGCAACCTGATTTGACATGGGCGGAGCCGGGGAAAACAGTGCTTTTTAGTCGCAACGTCAATGGCCTGAGCAATCTTTGGAAATATGAACTTGCCACTCAAACCTTGACGCAGGCCACTTTCGGGCCGGGTCCTGATTACTCGCCGCTGCCTGACCCGTCAGGCAAAGGCCTCTACTATGTGAATGGAAAGCAATCCGGCTTTCTCACCGCCTACTATCCCAAATCCAGGCAATCTGTGGACATTACGACTTCTGAAGACGACTGGCAACCCGCCATTTCGCCGGACGGCAAGCGGGTGGCGTACATCAAATTTCTTGGACCGGGTCAAAACGAACTTTGGGTTTCAGATCTGGACGGCGGCAACAAAATAAAGCTGGCCGCCTCTGTGAATTTGGGTACGGGCATGTGGACGTCCGACGGATCTAGAGTATGTTTTTTCGATAATTCGGGAGAAGAAGCCAAGGGATTCATTGTTGGGGCGGATGGCCGCGGCCTTCATGCCATGGACAAGATTGAGAACCTTGCAGGTTGGGCCAATTGGTCGGCCGACGGGAAAGCCATGTATATCTCCAGCGACTCTGCCGGACACGGCCCGTCCGTGTGGAGAACTGATGCCAACGGTTCCGATCCTCATCTGTTTTCGCAGGACTGTTGTTACGCCCTGGACCCTTCCCCGGATGGAAATTATTTGATTGGCTTGGTCCCCAGGGGCGATAAGGTGGGTATCTACGAAATCTCGATACAAGACAAGAAATGCACTTCCTTGGTTCCTGGTGTCGAAACCTTTTCCGTATGGCTTGCTCCCGATGGCAAATCTTTCTCTTATCCCGTCGCAGAACAAGGCTCGGTGGTTTTTTATCGCCAGGGATGGCACGACGGCCAACTGGTGGGCAAGCCCGAAGTAGCGCTAAGACTTCCATTTGCCTTCCGCCTGTATTACAACGGTAACGCCTTTGATTTTTCCCACGACCTTTCTTCCATCGTCTACTCGCGCCCCGGCGGCGAAGACGACCTTTACCTTTTGAGTCCGTCGCAATAGCAACCAGCGCAGCGTGGGTCCGCGGCGCTTGCTTGGGCTTTTTGTGCAACACCACTGAGTAAAAGCATCAACCACCCCGGCGCTGGTGCGCCACCCCTCCTCATCCGAGGAGGGGAGCTTTGTAGCCGTGCGCGGCCCTGCAAATAAGGAGGAGAGTTTCTTGTTCAATCGCAGGCCCAGGAAACTCCCCTCCTGATTCAGGAGGGGTGGCGCTGCAAGCGCCGGGGTGGTCGCAGTGTTACCAGAGCTGGTTGCAGTTTTTCCCAGGGTTGTTGAGGTTTCGCGCGCGCTGGTATTACTAAGCCCCCGTGGTCAGCACCACTCGAAATCGGGCGCGTCCACTCATCATGCGCTCGTAAGCTTCCGCGGCGCGCTCGAGAGGGAAGGTCTCATTCATCGAGCGAACCCCCGCCATAACGCTGAAATTCAGCGTGTCTTCTGAATCGACTGCGGTTCCTGACGGCCATCCAGCGATGGCTCTGCGCGCCATCAGGAGGGATACGGCAGAAACCGACAGAGGCTCAGCCGGCGCTCCCAGAATGAGCAATTTGCCGTCAATCCCCAAGCCGCCCACCACCGCGCTCATGGCTGCGGCATTGGTGACGGTAGCCAGAACCAATCGCGCGCCTCCGAGATTGGTGAGTTCTTCTCCGGGATCCTGCGACGTGCTGTCAATGTAATGCCGCGCGCCCAGTTTCAACGCCAGGGGAGCCTTGTCCTGCCCGCGCGCGATGGCGACGGTGTTAAAACCCATCTCGGCGGCGTATTGAACTCCCAGATGTCCAAGGCCACCCAGGCCCAGGATCGCGACCAAATCGCCGGCGCGCGCTCCGCTGTGACGCAGCGAATTGAACGTGGTGATGCCGGCGCACAGCAGCGGCCCGGCATCGGCGGCGGACAGCTCCTTGGGAATCAGAGCCAAGGCCTGCGCTGGCGCGATCATGTACTCTGCATACCCGCCATCGAACGAGAATCCGGTGATCAGCCCCGTGCGGCAAAGAAGAAAATCACCACGACGGCACTGCTGGCAATGCCCGCAGTGGCCACCGTACCAGCCTACACCCACGCGGTCGCCGGGTTTCCACGGAACCACGCCCGGACCCACGGCATCGAGCACGCCCGCCACTTCATGTCCGGGGACTCGCGGGTATTGGATGCCGGGGAAGTGGCCGAGTTTCACCAGGGAATCGCTGTGACAGATTCCACAAGCTTCAACTTTGATTCGGACCAACCCCGGCCCTGGCTCGGGAATCTCCCGCTCCACTATCTCAAAAGCCGCGCCGGGTTTGGGGACTTGTACTGCGCGCATTTTTCCCATGATTCCTCCTGCCTTGATGATGCGGGAGGTGCGCAAAAAGGTGCGAGTGCCGGAAGTACGGCCTCGGCCCGCACTTCCAGCGATGCAATTCCGAACGTTGCCTCCCGTTTCAAGGGGTATTAAGTTTGCTCCTTCTGGGTTACAATAGGTTCTTGGCAATTCTTCTTTCGTGACGCCATCGGCTGTCCTGGATCATCTCCTTAGACAACCTGCAATCTGAAGGCGGAGGTTTACTTTGAACGATTCGATTCGCAACGTGGCGATTATCGCGCACGTTGACCATGGAAAAACGACTCTCGTAGACGGCATGCTCTGGCAGAGCGGAACTTTCAAGGCCAATGAAGCGCACGTGGAGCGAGTGATGGACTCGAACGAGCTCGAGCGCGAGCGCGGCATCACCATCCTGGCCAAGAACACCGCCATTTTTTACAAGGGCGTGAAAATCAATATTGTGGACACTCCCGGCCACAGCGATTTTGGCGGGGAGGTGGAGCGCGCGCTCAAGCTGGTGGATGGCGTCCTGCTGCTGGTGGATGCCAGCGAAGGCCCGCTGCCGCAAACCCGATACGTGCTGCGCAAGGCGCTGGAAGCAAAGCTGCCTCCCATCGTGGTGGTGAACAAAATCGACCGATCAGACGCGCGCGTGCAGGAAGTGGTGAACGAAATCTACGATCTCTTTATCGAGCTGGGCGCGGAAGAAGAACAGATCGATTTCCCCATTCTCTACACCAACGCGCGGCGAGGCATCGCCAAGAAATCCATGGAAGATTCCTCGGAAACTCTGCAGCCTTTGTTTGAAGCCATTGTGGAAAGCATTCCCGCCGCGCCCGGCGATCCGACGGCGACGTTGCAATTGCTGGTGGCAAATCTCGACTACAGCGAATACCACGGGCGCCTGGCGATTGGCCGGATATTTTCCGGGACGCTGCGGCGTGGCGATGAAGTGGTCATCGCCAAACTCGATGGGACCATGCACAAGACTCGCATCACCAAGCTTTATGGCTTCGAGGGCCTGGAGCGAATTGATCTTGAGGCAGCGCAGGCGGGGGAGATTGTCGCCATCGCCGGCGTGGAGGGCATCACCATCGGCGAAACGGTAACCAGTGCAGAGACGCCTCTGGCCTTGGGCAACATTCCCATTGACGAGCCCACCATCTCCATGATTTTCACCATCAACACCTCGCCATTTTCCGGCAAAGAGGGAAACTATGTTACCTCGCGCCACCTGCGCGAGCGATTGGACAAGGAGTTGCTGACCAACGTTTCCATTCGCGTCGAGCCCATGGAGAATACGGAGTCGTTCAAGGTGATGGGACGCGGGGAACTTCAACTCGCCATCCTCATCGAGATGATGCGGCGCGAAGGTTATGAGTTGATGGTAGGAAAGCCGGAAATCGTGACCCGTCGCCACAACGGCAAACTTCAGGAGCCCCTTGAGCAGTTGGTCATTGATTGTCCCGCCGATTTCGTGGGCGTGCTTATGCAGAAAATCGGCAGCCGGCGCGGAATCAACACCAAGCTGGTGAACCAGGGCAGCGCCAAGGGCAGCGGACGCGTGCGCTTGGAATTCTCCATTCCTTCGCGCGGGCTGATCGGCCTGCGCAGCGAAATCATGCAGGACACGCGCGGCACCGCCATTGTCAATACACTCTTTGACGGTTACATCGACTGGCAGGGAGAGATCCCCGCCCGCCTCACGGGGGCCCTGGTAGCGGACCGGGCGGGTAAGGCTACGGCCTTTGCTCTTTGGAACCTTCAGGAACGCGGCGAACTTTTTGTGGGGCCGGGAACTGAGGTTTACGAGGGGATGGTTGTGGGTGAGTGCTCGCGCTGGGACGACATGGACGTGAACGCGGTCAAAGAAAAAAAGCAGACCAACATGCGCGCCTCGGTGGCTGATGAGGCCATCCGATTGGTTCCCTTCCGCCCTCTGAGCCTCGAACAAGCCATCGAATTTATTGCCGAGGACGAATTCGTAGAGGTCACTCCTTCATCCATCCGCTTGCGCAAAAAGATTTTACAGGAAAACAAAAGGCCCAAGCGCCATAAGCATGCGATGGAAAAAGACGCTGAGGTTGTAAAGTAACTCTTCAAATGCTCGCGGCATCCGGGGCCATCCGGTTCCGGGAATCATAGCATACGAGGTGTTGCACTTGCGGCGTGAACTCAGCGCTTCCCTCACCTTCCGAGGCAGGGTTGCCTCGCGACAATATACTTTGAATCAATTAGATACGTGTGTTTCCAGACTCCGCTCCGTCAAGACCCGCATCTAAGCCAGTATGAGCATTGGCCGAAAAATCAGGACTGGATTCGGCCAGCTTGGTTTTCTAATTTGCGCAGGAGGAGCCATGAGGAACGTTTTCAAAAAGAGTTTGTCAACGGTTCTGGTTCTACTGGGCCTGGCAATTGTGGTTCCCCAGGGTGTTTGGGCAGGTACGAATGACCAGAATAAATCAAATGGCACGCGGGTATGGGTTCCCGGTGAGGAACGCATTCAGAAGGATGTTTTGCATCAACTGAGAATGCTCCCTTACTACTCAGTTTTTGACAATCTTTCGTTCCGGATCAATGGGAATGAGGTTGAGCTAAATGGGCAGGTGGTTCGACCGGTTCTGAAGTCGGATGCGGAACATGCTGTGCAGCGCGTGGAAGGAGTCAGGCGGGTCATCAACAACATCGAAGTGCTGCCTACCTCGAACTTTGACGATCGGATCCGCCTTGCAGAATATCGGGCCATTTACCGGCGTGTGGGGCTCGACCGTTACGGGTTCCAGGCCAATCCGTCCATCCACATCATTGTGAAGAACGGAAACGTCACGCTGATGGGAGTAGTGGCCAATAACATGGATCGAAACATCGCTGGAGTTACGGCCAACACCGTGCCGGGCGTGTTTTCAGTAACTAATGATCTGAAAGTGGAAGGTTAATCGCTCCGTCGAAATCGAGAATACCCGCCGGGTAATGCCAGCGCAATAAAGAACTGGCACTACCCGGTTTTTGTTTTTTCCGGCATCGATCGAGCTTGCGAATGAGCACGTATGGCCCTACGAGGGGTGAATCTGATGAGGTGCGCGGCGGGGCAAGGAGAGTTTATTTGTGCGTCATTGTATATACGCCGTCCCAAACGCCCTCGGGTGGCTGGCCCATCAGGTGCTGGCAGCGGTCCAGAAAAACGCGGCTGGGCTGGTCCGCGGGGTAGTCTCCAACCAGTTTTTCAAAAATCCCGGTGGCAGTGTCCCACTGGCCGCCGCGGTAGCACTCGAGACCCTGCTGAAATCGTTCAACTAAATCGGCATAACTTTCCTTTTCATTATCCAAAGCAAGGAGCTCATAAATTCGCACTGGTCTCATTTTGCCTTTAACCCGGATGAGGTCAAGTTCCCTCACCACCAGGTTCTTGCCCGCCGCACGGTAGGTATACTCGCTGATAATAAGGCGGGTTCCGAATTCTTTATTGATGCCTTCCAAGCGCGAGGCCAGATTGACGTTGTCTCCCATGATGGTGAAGTTGAAACGGGAGTCGGAACCCATATTCCCGACCACCATGGGTCCGGTATTGAGGCCCACGCCGATATTAATTTGCGTCCGGCCCTCAGCCACCCAACGATCCTGAAGCCTTTTCAAGACCTGGAGCATTTCCAGCGCCGCCCGGCAAGCGCGCTCCGCGTGGTCAGGTTGAGGAAAGGGCGAACCCCAGAAAGCCATGATCGCATCTCCAATGTACTTATCGAGGGTTCCCCAATTTCTAAAAATCACCGCGGTCATTTCGGAAAGGTATTCATTTAGAAGGTCCACCAGGGCGCTGGGGGATAATCCTTCGGAAATCGCTGTGAAGCCGCGAATATCCGTAAACATTGCCGTGAGCTCTTTTTCTTCACCACCCAGACGAAAGAGGTCTGGGTTTTTCAGCACCAGGTCCGCAATGCCAGGCGCGACATATTGGTATAACGTCGCTCGCATTTTTTTCTTTTCGCGCTCTTCGAAGAAGAAACGGTAGCTGACGATTAAGGCGTAGGTGACCGCCAGCGTCGCTGTGGGTAGGAATAACGCGATCCAGATCCTTCGCGAGGCAAAAAGGTAATAATTCAACCACCAAAAAAGGCCGAGAAGGATAAAGAGGAGCAGAGTGGCGCGAGTGGCTGGCACCACGCTTAACAGCACCCCCGCCACCAGACTGAAGAGCAGAATGAATCCAATATCGATGACATTCTCAAGGATCCCGCGATGGATGAATTCACCGGTCAGCAAGTTGTCGATGAAATTGGCGTGCACTTCCACCCCGGGGAAATCGGTAGGCTGAAATGGGGTGGGCCGAAGGTCTCCAATGCCCGTGGCCGTCGCGCCGATGAGGACAATCTTGTTGGCAAACGCCTTTTTCATGTCTTCGCCGTCGGGCAATTTGCCGGCTACGACATCGGCTAGTGAATACCACGGATATGTTCTGGAGGGGCCATGATAGTCGATTTGAACAAATCCATCGGGATCGGTCGGAATAGCCAGAGGTCCAAAGTCGACGCGTTCCAGGCCGGCCTGCGTGAGGACGGCTCCCACTTGATCGAGGGAGCGATTGTTGTAAGCCAGAACGGTGGCCACGTCCAGCGAAGGATAATAATTTCCCTGAAATCGGACCAGCATCGGTTCGCGCCGGACCACTCCATCCTTATCCGTAATCACATTGACAAAGCCGAAATTTTTCGCATTCTCCGCCAGCTTGGGCAGATTCGGTTCCACGCCCGCTGCCTCGTAGCGCATGAGTTCCCCAAATTCGGGATGGCCGACCTGAAGAGCTTGGAATGAGAGATAGTTCAAGAACTCGTCGACGCGGGCTTTGTTCTGTGTTTTTAGGTCTTCGTCATTTCCAAAAAGCAGGAAATAGCCCAGGATGGCGTTATCGAACCGGTGCATCGCGTCGGCAAATTTCTGATCGCTGTCCGAGTCGGCTTCGAGCGTCTCGATGTGTTTCGCGAATGCAGGGTTCAGTCCCGGACCCTTGCTGTAATCCTTTCGCAGTTGTTGGAGGGTCTGCAAAGAGGAATTATCGTCGGGTTGAGGGAAGGTGACGTCGAATGCAATCACCTTTGCTCCTGCGTTCTTGAGAGCGTCGAGGGCTGCGGCAAAGTGACTTCTCGAAAAAGGCCAGTGCCCAAGCACGTCCTGACTTTTTTGGTCGATGGTTACAATGACGACGGGAGAAGTAGGAGGGCGCTTGCCTCGAATTTGGAAGCGCATATCGAGCGTCTTAAGCTCCATCTCGTAAAGGAAGTTCAACGCTGCTGCTGGACGCCCGCCAATATAGAGGAATGCATATAAGACGAGGCTTAGAATGCAGATGCCTGAGCTGATGAATAATCCGTACTGGTGGCGGCGGGTAAATCGCCACAGCCATGACGCGGCTTGCGCGACCCGACCTATCATTTGTCTCCCCGAGCGAATGAGTTTTTAGATCCCTGCCCATGCCGATTCGGGCGAATCGAGGTCAAGAATATCACAAACTGGGTGAACTCGAACGCGGAAGGGAAAAGGGGGGTAGTGGGTCGGTTAGATTCTTTTGCAGCGGCGGTCGGAGTTTATCCCGCTGGTGCGGGACCGCCGTTTCTTGATTCGATAGGTTAGGGCGGTCCCTGCCGAGGCGGGATAAACTCCGACCGCCGCTCCAACAATCTGCCCACGATCAAAAGGGGTAATGGTGTCATTTGGAATTGCATTCCTCTCGAGGAATTGGTCATTCACGCGAAGGCGGAGCTCCCCCGGCGGGCAAATGACACCACCACCCTTCGGGGATTTGCGTTGCCACGCCGCCCAACTGTTCGCTATCATAAAAAAACTCTTATATGAGCGCGAACAACAATGCATCACCCTTGGTCTCCGCTGAGAACCTGCACAAGCGCTACGAGGATGTTCTGGCCCTGCGCGGCATCAGTTTTGAAATGAAAAAGGGAGAGGTGTTTGGTTTACTGGGCCCGAATGGGGCGGGAAAGACCACCACCATTGAAATTCTGGTGGGACTTCGGCAGCCGGACGAGGGCTCGGTTCGCGTCTGCGGCCTTGACCCGGCACGGGAAAGCAACGAACTGAAGGAGCGGATCGGGGCGGCGTTGCAGGCCACCGTGCTCCCCGACAAAATGACCGTTGAGGAAGCGTTGCGGCTCTTTGCCAGCTTTTACAAGCATAGGGTTCCCACCGAATCGCTTCTGGAAACTTTTGGGCTAATGGAAAAGCGCCACGCCCACTTCGATAAACTTTCTGGCGGGCAGAAACAGCGCCTGGCCCTCGCTCTTGCCCTGGTGAATGATCCCGAACTGGTGCTCCTGGACGAGCCCACGGTGGGCCTGGATGCCATGCTGCGCCGCGATATCTATGCGCTTATCGAGCGATTCAAAAGCGAAGGCCGCACGGTCCTGCTGACCACGCATTATATCGAAGAGGCTGAGAGACTCTGCGACCACGTGGCCATCATCGACCATGGACGCGTGGTGGCCATCGGAACACCACGCGAATTGGTGGACCGCTCGGGCAGAGGGACGCGCCTGGAAGTCCGGTTGGCCAAGCCTGTGCCTGCCGAGAAATTGAAATCACTTGACGCCGTGATCGACAGCCGCGAGTCGGATGGAATCTATGTGCTGCATGCACAACCGGCCACCCAGGCCATCGTGGGCCTGATTCATTTCCTCGAAGCGGAGAACAATGCCTTGCTCGATTTGCACATTGCCCAACCCAGTTTAGAGGATGTGTTCGTGGAGATGACAGGGAGGAAGTTGAGCGAATGATGAATGTAATTCGTCTTTCCATTATGACCATTCGCCTGGTGATGCGCACCAAGGTCGCGCTATTTTTCACCTTCTTGTTTCCATGCATTTTTCTCTTTGTCTACGGCGGAATTTTCGGCCACGGCGACCCCAATGCGATGGCCTACATGTTTGGCCAGGTTCTGACCCTGAACATTTTAGGCGCGGGATTCTTTGGCCTCGGGCTGCAAGCCGTCATGCAGCGCGAGCGGGGCAGCTTGCGCCGCTACCGCCTGGCGCCGGTGGGCTCCCTGACCATTGTGGCCAGCAATCTGTTGGCGAATTATTTGATTCAGATTCCGGTTGTAGGCCTGCTCCTGGTCTGCGCCATGGGCATTTTCCACATGCCGTTCAAATTGAGTTTCATCCCCATGATATTTGTCCTTTTGACGATTGGTATTTTTGCCTTCGCGGGTTACGGGCTGACCATCGCCAGCGTTTCCAATACCATGCAGGAGGTGCAGGTTTACAACAACCTGGCGTGGTTTGCTTTGGTCTTCCTTTCTGGAATCACCATCCCCTTGCCCGCCCTTCCCCACTGGATCCAGACCGTGGCCACTTTCTTGCCCGCCACCTACCTGGTAACAATGTTTCAGGCGGTGATGGCCCAGTCGGAACCTGTATCCGCCCATCTGCCCGAACTAGTCACGCTCGTCGTCTCTGGATTCGCGGGCTTGTTCATTGCCTGGAAATTGTTTCGCTGGGAGAAAGAAGAGAGAATTTCAACCGCGAACAAAGCTTGGGCCTTCGCCTTGCTCATCCCGATTTTCCTCATGGGATTGTGGATGAATGTCTACGCCAACCCTTCCGCGTCTTGGAACAAATCGTATTCGAGGATGATTAAACAAATGTCCTCTGTCGTGAGCGCAGCCAATGGCACGGCGGGAACAACGCTGGAGGATTTTGAAGGCGCGGCTGCCTCTCAAGACATTTCAAAGACTTGGCAAGTCCCGATGGAGGATGTCCGTCCCTTGGCGGAGATCACCATCATCGCACCGGGGGCCAATGGATCTCAGCATGCTCTGAGAGTCAGTGGCCGTGTCCCCATGCCCAGCCAGAACCAACTCCCTGTGCAAGCTTCCGACAATTTTGTGATTCCAACGACCGTAAAGACCTTTAGTGGAATTGAGTTTTGGATCCGGAGCGATGATTCGCGGGAATATCGATTCACATTGTTGGACGAAAATACAAAGCAAGGCACAGCGCCCGAGATTACTCTCAGACCCTCTTCGAAATGGGCATCCATTAGAATTCCCGCACCGACTCAAGCGCAAGGAAACGCTTCGCCCCCTCAGCCTTCACACTTGAAGCTCTTCATCGCACCCTTGGGCCAGGCTGGCGATTTCTCGGTCGATATCGACGAAATCAAAACCTACTGAGCCGGCCCAATCAACTACGAGGCAAAAGCTATGTTACATCTGAGGCGTATTCGTCAGCACCCCCTCACCCGGTCGCCTGGCGCGAACCACCCTCTGTCACCGCTGCGACCGAAGGCTATGATTCGTTGGATTTATTTCTCACCTCGGTCGCCACGGCGACAGCGGGACCGGGAGGTGAGTGGGTTCGTTACCATTTCAAATGCGTTTGTATTGCTCCGCCCTCAGGCCTCTTTATCCTCATATTGCTGCTTTAATTTGCTGACCACGCCCGGATCGGCCAGGGTTGTGGTGTCGCCCAGCACGCGGCCTTCGGCAATATCGCGCAATAACCGGCGCATGATTTTGGCGCTGCGTGTCTTGGGCAGCTCCGAAGAAAAGAAAATATCATCGGGCCGGGCAATAGAACCGATCTTGGTGGCAACGTGCTTGCGCAACTCTTCCTTCAACGCATCGTTGGCCTGCACGCCCTCTTTGAGTGTTACAAAAGCGGAAATGCCCTGCCCTTTGATCTCGTGCGTTTTGCCGATAACGGCCGCCTCAGCCACGGAGGGGTGGTCCACCAGGGCGCTCTCCACTTCATAAGTCGAGATGCGATGGCCGGCCACGTTCATCACATCATCCACGCGGCCGAGCAGCCAGAAATATCCGTCTTCATCGATCTTAGCCCCGTCGCCAGTGAGATACTTCCCCGGATATCGCGACCAGTATTGCTTAACGTAACGGTCCGGATCACCGTAGATGGTGCGAAACATTGCCGGCCAGGGCTTGGTCAGCACCAGGTAGCCTCCGCCGCCGGGGCCGACCTTTTGGCCTTTCTCATCCACCACTTCAGCCTCGACCCCGGGAAAGGGTCGGGTGGCCGAACCGGGCTTGGTGGCCGTCAATCCCGGCAGAGGGGTGATGAGGCACATTCCGGTTTCTGTTTGCCACCACGTATCAACAATGGGGCAGCGGGCTTTGCCAATATTTTGGTTGTACCAAATCCAGGCTTCGGGATTGATGGGTTCGCCCACAGTTCCAATCAGGCGCAGCGATGAGAGATCATACTTGGCCGGCCAGTCAGTACCCCATCGCATGAAAGTGCGAATGGCGGTGGGCGCGGTGTAAATAATGTTCACTCCGTACTTGGCCACAATGGCCCAGAAGCGGCCCCGATCAGGAAAATCCGGCGTGCCCTCATACATCAGCGTCGTGGTGCCATTGGCGAGCGGTCCATAAACAATATAAGAATGTCCCGTCACCCAGCCGATATCGGCGGTACACCAGTAAACGTCGTTTTCCTTTACATCAAAAATATAGCGGTGAGTTGTGGCCACACCCACCAGATATCCCGCCGTGGTATGCACAATACCTTTGGGCTTGCCTGTGGTGCCGCTGGTGTAAAGGATATAGAGCATGTCCTCGGCATCCATAGGCTCGGCTTCGCACTTGTCCGAGGCGGCGGCCATGACCTCATGCCACCAGAGGTCGCGCCCGGATTGCATCGCAGCGTTGGCGGCCTTGCCCACCCGCTCGAGTACGACGACCTTCTCAATGGTGGGCGTTTCCTTCAACGCCTCATCCACGTTGACTTTCAGCGGCACAACGTTTCCGCGCCGCCACGCCCCGTCCGCCGTAATCAGAACCTTGGCCTGTGCGTCATTGATGCGCTCGCGCAGGGATTCCACCGAGAATCCGCCAAAGACCACGCTGTGCGGCGCCCCAATTTTCGCGCAGGCCAACATGGCGATGGGAAGCTCGGGCGTCATGCCCATGTACAATGCCACGCGGTCGCCTTTTTTCACGCCCAAAGACTTAAGGACGTTGGCAAATTTATTCACCTCGCGCTGAAGCATTCCGAAGGTGAGCACGCGCGAGTCGCCGGGCTCGCCCTCCCAAATAATGGCGGCCTTGTTGCGCCGCGGTGATGCGGCGTGCCGATCGACGCAGTTGTGAGTAAGGTTCAGTTTTGCGTCCACAAACCATTTGGCCCAGGGAACATTCCAATCCAGGACTTTGGTCCATTTCTTAAACCAATGGAGGTGCTCGGCCTCTTGAGCCCAGAAGCCCTCGCTGTCTTTCAAGGCCTTGTCGTAGAGCGCCGGATCAGACGCGTTCGCCTGCCGGCGGAATTCCTCGGGAGGCGGGAAAGTCCTCTTCTCGGACAAAAGAGCATCGAGGTTACGGGATTGATCACTCATGTTGGAATAGCCTCGCAGGTGGAAGAAATGATGAACGACGATACTTGAACGATGAACTTTTAAAAAGACTGAAGGATGATCGAATGTTGAGGTTGGGAAGCGTGGCAGTGGCATGACTTTCCAGGCACGCGCGATGCTGAATGGAGTCATTCCCGCGAAGGCTGGAATCCATGCCTATAATCCTCTGGAAATCGGCTGAAAAATTATTGGATTCCCGCCTTCGCGGGAATGACCGGGGAATCGAATGGCATCCGCTTCCAAATGAAAGCATTGCCAGAACCGTCTTCTTACTGCTAGTCATGAATCCCTCTTGCCCGATCACATTCTTTATTTTCGCGAATACGCCATGTCAAGCAGTTCCACAACATGCATTACTTTCCGCTGCCTGCCCTTTTCTCCCGATTGCACGACGCCGGCGCGCAACTGGAGCAGGCATCCGGGGTTGGCGGTCAAAATCACTTCCGCGCCGGTAGCATCAATCTGCCGCATTTTTCCTGCAAGCAATTTCTCCGCCATTTCGTTATGGGCAACATTATAGATTCCGGCGCTACCGCAACAAACTTCCACTTCCTTTAATTCAATCAACTCAAGCCCGGGTACTGCGGCCAGCAGTTTTCTGGGCGCGCTCTTCACTCGCTGGGCGTGAAGCAGATGGCATGGATCTTGATAAGTCGCTCTCAAGTTCATTTCTGCAAAATCACGATTGAACTCAATGGCGGCAAGAAACTCGGTGACGTCTTTGAAAATTGCCGAAAACTTTTGTGCCGCCTCCAGGTTTTCCTTTTCCTCTTCTTCAAAGAGCACGGGGTATTCCTTCAAAACAGACCCGCATCCGGCGGCGTTGGTAATGATAGCGTCAAATCCTTCGCCGTTTTTGCCGGCATCAGGAAAAAAAGTTCGAATATTTTGCCGGGCCAGCTTTCGGGCCAAATCGCGAATGCCGGCATGTACGTGCAGCGCGCCACAACATCCCTGATCCTTCGGGATCACCACTTCGCAACCATTGCGCGCCAACACGCGCACCGTCGCGTCATTCAAGCGGGCAAAAGATAAATTGGCAATGCATCCGGCAAAGAATGCCACGCGGTACTTGCGCGGCCCGACGGAAGGGACGACTGTTCCCAGTCGCTCGGTAAAAAAAGGCCTTTCCATTCGAGGTGAAAGCCGCGCCACCTGGGCCAGACGCCCGGGAAAACATTTGAGGAGGCCGGACGCCATCGCGGCCCGATCCAATCCCAATCGCTGGACCAAGCGCAGGAGTTTTCCTGCCCGGTCAAGGCGATTGCGATGGGGAAGAATTCTGTAAAAGAATAAATCTCGGAGCAGGCGCGCCCCCAGCGGCCGCTTATAATGCTGCTCAATCTGCCCGCGCGCCGCTTCCACCAGCTTGCCGTACTCCACACCGGAGGGACAAGCGGTCTCGCAAGCGCGGCAATCCAGGCAAAGGTCGATGTGTTTTACAAAGGCCTCGCCGAGCGGCAGCCGTCCCTGCTCCACTTGAATCATCTGAAAGATTCGCCCTCGGGGCGAATCCATTTCCAGACTCAATTCGCGATAAGTGGGGCAGGCATTCAGGCAGAGGCCGCAGTGAATACACTTCGAATAATCATTCCAGCGCGGCGCTTCTCCGGCGCCGTAGCCGGATTTGTGATTTATTTCTAGCGAGGCAGCCCCTATTTCCTGCATAAGGAATTCATTGTGCCAGATTCGCCCGAAATTTCCTAACCTGCTTGCCGGTTGCGAAGGGTTTGCTGGGGGCGCGGGCAGGGGCCCCGCGCTCCAAATAGAACACATTCACTCTGCTATAATAGGCAACTGATTTTTGTGGCTCGTCTGGCAGCGTCGCGAGTTCCCATCCATACTTGCGTTTTCCGGAACACGACGATATCGAACCGAAACCATTAAATTCACGCGGAGAAGCTTTTGTATCTCGAAACTCAACAGAAAGTTCGAGAGAAGTTTGTGGAGGCGGTGGAACGAGTCTTCGGCCTCAAGGTCGCAGAGCCCGCCCTGGGCTTTCCTCCCAGCGTGGAGCTGGGCGAAATTTCAGTGGCCGCAAGTTTTGAGCTTGCCAAACAACTTCGCCGGCCGCCGCGCAAGATTGCCGAACAACTTCTTCCCCATCTCACGCCCCTCGAAGGAGTGCAACGGGTCAGCCTGGCGGGCGCCGGATACTTGAACTTCCATCTGGACCGCGCACAAATCGCCACCGCGCTTTTCAAACTTCGCACTTCCCCTCCCCGTGCCCAGCATGACGGAAAAACAAAGATCCTGGTGGAACACACCAGCATCAATCCCAACAAGGCGGCTCACATCGGCCATTTGAGGAACGCGGTCCTGGGCGATGCCTATGTTCGCCTGCTCAAATTCCGGGGAAACACGGTGGAAGTGCAAAACTATATCGACAATACCGGCGTGCAGGTGGCCGACGTGGTGGTGGGTTTCGTTCATCTCGAAAAAAAGACGGTCGAAGATATTCGCAAGCTCATTGCCTCTGGCGCCGGCGCGCCTCGCGCCCAGCGGTTCGATTACGTCTGCTGGGATATTTATGCGCGTGTTTTTCAATACTACGACGCGCACAAGGATTCACTCGCCTGGCGCTCCGAGGCGCTGAAAGACATCGAAGAGGGCCACGGCGATCTTGCCGGCATGGCGGAGGTCATTTCCACCGCCATCGTGCGCCTGCATCTCGAAACGATGCTTCGCGTCAACATCCGTTATGATTTGCTGGTGCAGGAGAGTGAAATCCTCAAGCTCGACTTCTGGAAGTCCGCTTTCGAACTAATGAAACAAAAAGGCGCCGTCCGCTACGAGGAGTCGGGTAAAAACCGCGGCTGCTGGGTGATGAGCATGGACGAACCCGGTGAAGCGGCCGATGACGAAGCAGCGGTTGAGGACGTAAAAATTATCGTGCGCTCGAACGGCACCGTTACCTACGTGGGCAAGGATATCGCCTACCACTTATGGAAATTCGGCTTGCTGGGAAAGGATTTCGGTTACCAGAAATTTGAGTCTTACCCGGACGGCCAACAGGTATGGCGAACTTCCGTCGAGCCTGGCGCGGGCGCGCCCTCTTTCGGGCATGCCGCGCGCGCCTACGCCGTGATCGACGCCCGGCAATCCTACGTTCAAAACGTGGTCCATTCCGCGTTTCTTGCCTTGGATTATCAAGAGCAGGCGCAGAATCTGCATCATTTCGACTACGAAGTGGTGAACCTCTCGCTAAAGGCCGCCGAGGAGATGAAAATCGAAATCAGCGATGAAGATCGCCAGAGGAATTACGTTGAAGTCTCGGGGCGAAAGGGATTGGGAGTGAAGGCCGATCATCTGATCGATTTGCTGACCGAGAGGGCGACGCAGGAAGTGTCGTCCCGTGAAATAACCCGGGACGCCGCCGAACAGGCCATTTATGCGCGCATGATCGCCGTGGGGGCGTTGCGATATTTTCTCCTCAAGTTCTCGCGCCGGAATATTATCGCCTTCGACTTTAAGGAGGCGCTGGCATTTGAGGGCGAGACCGGTCCCTACTTGCAATACAGCGTCGTGAGGGCGCGTAATATTTTCCGGAAGTATGAAGAATCCCATCCGGGATTCACTCCCGCTCAGATGGCGGAGTCAAATTCCCTGGATTCTCTCCAGAAATTTCTGGCCGAACCCGACGGGCGAAATTTCTGGGAACTCATGCTGACAGCGGCCCAATTAGAAGTGGTGGTGGACCAGGCCATTTCCGCCGAGGAGCCCGCCGTCCTCGCCAAATACGCCTTCCGTATGGCGCAGGCCTTCAATAATTTCTATCATCGCCATCATATCCTCAACGAAACAGATCCCGACCGGCAGAATTTTCTTCTTTACCTGGTGAACCTCTTCGAAATGACACTCCGGCAAACTCTGGACTTGCTCGGCATCGAAGTTCCCCAGCGAATGTAGAATAAAGTTTTGGAGTCGATTGCGACAGTTTCATTTTCCCAGGTTTAAAAGCAAATGAACCAAGGTAGGAATACCGTGCCCCGTGGGACCTTTGGCTCGATAGGGTTTTTCCTCATTCGACCATCGCGTGCCCGCGATGTCCAAATGAACCCATGGGGTGTCCCCGGCGAACTCGCCCACAAACATCGCCGCGGTAATGGCGCCGCCGTAACGCCCTCCGGTGTTGGCGATATCCGCGATTGCACTTTTGTATAGCTCGCGATAGTCCTCGTCTACTGGCAATTGCCACATCTTCTCGCCCACGGCTTTGGCGCTGGCCAGGACGCGATCCACCCAATCCTGATTGTAGCCAAACACTCCGGTAGTGATGTTGCCAAGCGCGACCATCACGGCGCCGGTGAGCGTTGCCGCGTCTATGAGCACGGTGGCGCCCAACTGTTTGGCGTAGGTGAGCGCATCCGCCAGCACCAGGCGGCCCTCAGCATCGGTATTCAGAATTTCGATTGTTTTTCCCGACATGGAAGTGACCACGTCGCCGGGTTTGTAGGCATTGCCGCTCGGCATATTTTCGGTGGCCGGGATCAGCGCCATCACGCGCACGCGCGGCTTGAGTTGCGCGATGGCCTGCATCACGCCCAGCATGGTCGCGCCGCCGGCCATGTCCGTCTTCATCTCATGCATGTCGGCGGCGGGCTTAATGGATATGCCGCCGGTATCGAACGTAATCCCCTTCCCCACCAGGCCGATCACCGGCGCTTCCGGCGCCTCGGGATGAGCGTAACGAATCACAATTAATTTCGGCGGCTCAACGCTGCCCTGGGCGACAGACCAGAAGGCGCCCATCTTCATGTCGCGAATTTCCTGAGTGTCCAACACTTTGCATTCGAGCCCGAATTTTGCCGCCATCTCCTGGGCGCGCTCTGCCAACTTGGTGGGTGTCAGGGTGTTGGAAGGCTCGTTCACCAGATCGCGCGTAAACGCTTGGGCCTCGGCGATAATGCGGCCGCGTTCGAGCGCGGCGCGCGCCACGTCATCAACAGTTCCCTCGGCGACGAGATCGAGCCGGTCGATGCGACGCTCACCATTTCGTTCGGTGCGCAGAGTGTCAGCATCGTAATCGGCCACAATCGCGCCTTCGACTATGCTTTGGACCTCTTCCGCCCTGGGCTCGCGCCGGCCAAGCAGCCAGGCAACTTCATGCACGCCTCGCGAGCGGAGGTAGCGCACAGCGGCCCCACTCAACCGCCGGAGCTGGGCGATGTTGAAATTTTCCTTCTTCCCCGCTCCCACTACCAAAAGCTTCTGAGCTTTGCAACCCACGGGCCGGTGGACAAGCGTGAATTCGTACGCCTTGCCGGTCAACTCGCCTGACGCTTGTAATTCCTCGAGTAACGTGCGCGCGCCGGCGGGAAGCTGCTCCACCGTGCCGCTCGAGGCGGGATTGCCCTCAAATCCAAAAGCCACAAGAACGGAGCATTTTAGGTCTGCGAGGGGTTCGTTTCTGAATTCGATTTTCAAGGCGTCTCCTTGGGGAAGTAGGATTTAGGAATTAGGATTCGGGATTCAGTTATAAGTCGAAGGCATTCGGAAGAGGCTACGCGAAAAGCCACGCAGATCGGATCAGAGTTCATACCCTTATACCTATAATCCAGCACCCGGCTTAAGTCCCTAGCCCCCAGTCCCTAGTCCCTAGAATCTAGAACCTATTCCTATGTTCCCGCATTTCGATTTCGGTTTCCCGGTCGATAGTCCGCCGGCGTTCGGTTTCGCGCTTATCGAAAACGTTCTTGCCCTTGGCCAGGGCAATTTCGCATTTGATCAAATTCTTTTTCAAGTACAGACGAGTGGGGATAACGGTCAACCCTTTTTCCTGGGTGCGCCCTTTGAGCTTGTTGATTTGTTCGCGCCGAAGGAGCAGGCGCCGGTCGCGCAACGGGTCCGGATTCAAGTAACTGCCGGCAGAGTATCCGCTGACATGGCAATCCACCAACCAGATTTCGTTCCCGCGCACCACAGCGTAACCGTCCTTCAGCGTAACCTTCCCTTCTCGAATCGATTTCACTTCGGTGCCGGTTAATTCGATTCCCGCCTCGAATTTCTCCAGCAGATGATAATAATGGCCCGCTTGACGGTTAAGGGCAAAATTCTTCACCGCGGGTTTTGAAGTTTGCGCGCTCATACAAGATAGATTGCGCCCGGAGGCAACTCGAAACTGGATATGTTAGCACACCTCCGAAAAATGTTGTGCTGAGTTGGCGCTTGCGATATGATGTGAATGCGGGGTGGAGCAGTCTGGTAGCTCGTTGGGCTCATAACCCAAAGGTCGTCGGTTCAAATCCGACCCCCGCAACCAAACTTCCCTTCTACCAACAACGATTTGCAGAACATGTGGCTCACACCATAATGCCCGTTTGGAGTGCATTGTCCGTGAAGTGTCCGGGTTTCGGTTTCAGCGTTTACTGATGACATCGATGAACGCTGGGCGACTCTCGACGAGTAATCTGGAAATTAATTGCGCTACCACTCTTAGGGGCTCCGATCACTTTTCCGGGAAGTCGAAATACCGGGAACTGAGAGACAGTCTGCGGGGTTTTCATTGGAAGGTGAACTGACCTTTCGTGCCTGTCTGCTTGCCTGACCGCAAAACAAGAGCGTTGAATTTTTCATTTTTCTTCAAGCTGCCGAATAACACATGCAAATGCTTCAAGGTCGGCATCAACATCAAATCTTCGTATATTTCTGGTTCTATATTTCGCGCCGAGAAATGCATGAACTCCTCTAAAGCGGGAGCGCGGCGGATTGCACTGACATCCTTAAGCGCCTTCATATTTTCCAAAACCAACCTCCGCAAATTATAGAGCTTTGACAAGTCCGGAATTGCGCTCACGTTTATCAATGACTGAAGGAAGAGATATTGCAAGCCGCTAAGTGTGGAAACTACTCCGACATCGGCCAAGCCTCTGATTTGCCACAACTCCAGATACTTGATGCTCTCCTTGCCCGCAAGGGCGGACAAATTCCTTATGCCACCTAGCTTGATGTCCAGCGACCATAGTCGGGGCAGTCTTGAAATGTTATCCAAGCCTTCTGTTGTAACGGACCTCAAGGTCAGGTCCTCAAGCTTCATGAGTTCGGACAGGACCTCGATACCCCGCTGTTGCCCTTCGAGGTATAAGTGAGTTAATGATTGAAAATGCGAGAGAAGGTTCAATCGCGGCTTCTTTGATTTTGTCGCGGTAAGGGACAAGCTTTCTATTCCGGCTGGTAATTGCTTGAGGAAATCAAAACTGTCGAGGCTGTAGATTCCTATCGAGAGTTTTTCAAGATTCTCCAGGGTAGCTAAGTGTTCGACGCCTGTCGCTTGCATCAGGCAATCTGCGGAGAAACGCCGAACATTCCTTAGTCGGCTTACAAACGACAAATCACAGACCAACGAATAGAAACCGTAAACCAGTGCTGTCCCATCATAAGTTGAACAGATCCAGTTGGGTACAAGGATCTGGATCTTGAAGTTGGTTGCTGTATTGCGAAAAGGCCAATAAAATCGGCGTTTTTTCGAAAATCGTCACGCTCAGGATTTGCAGAGTTTTGTACAAACTGAGGTCCAAGTGAAGTTGCTT
>Ga0209579_10000340_pt1 | contig 52631 bp, 47 predicted proteins | sample Coa_R1_2_FD_187152 | JGI IMG/M metagenome (GOLD analysis project Ga0209579, IMG submission 187152) | Surface soil microbial communities from Centralia Pennsylvania, which are recovering from an underground coalmine fire - Coalmine... | ecosystem: Environmental > Terrestrial > Soil >...
GCATATCGGGCAGCAGTCCGAGCGCCTGCGCCCCCCCGGCGTTGCCGCGGCCGCGCAGAAGGCCCACCGCGACCGCGGGCCGCGCTTCCCGAAGCGCGCCGAGCGCGGCGACTACCGCCACCCCCTCCGGCTGCTCGAGGGCGGTGCGGCCGACGAGCACGAGCGGCCGCTCCGCGGCGCCGAACAGCGCCGCCGCATCGCGCAGCGCCTCCGTGCCGGCGGCGGCGCCGTCCACGGCGCCCCCACTGAGCGCCTCGACAATCGCGGGCTCGCTCCCGCGGCGGTACGTGAACGCGCGCCGTGCCCACCGGGCGATCTCGGGCGTCCACGGGTTGGCGATCACGAGGCGGGCGCCGCGGTCGACCGCCTTCTTCACCCGCAGCCACACGATCGGATACTCCTCCGTGAGATCGCACCCGAGCAGAACGATCACGTCGGCGCGCTCCACGTCGGCGATGGGGAACCCGAGGCCCCACGGCGCCTCGGCGGCCGGATGCGGGAACGCGGTATCGTCGCGGAAGTCGATCGAGTTCGTGCCGACCACGCCGCGGAACAGGCGGGTCAACAGATACGCGTCTTCGTTCGTGCCGGACGCCCCGCCGATGACGCCGATCTGGTCGGGCGGCGTCTTGCGCAGCGCCGCCGCGATCCGGTCCAGGGCCTCGTCCCAGACGGCCTCACGCAGCCTTCCACCGTCCCGCACGAGCGGCGTGCGCAGCCGGTCGGCGGCGCCGGTAAACTCGTACCCGAAGAACCCCTTGTCGCACAGCCAGACGTCGTTGACCTCGGGATGCTCGCGCGCCCGCATCCGCGTGACGTCGTTGTCGCGCACGTCGAGCGTCGTCGCGCACCCGCAGCCGCAGTGCGGGCACACGCTCTGGGCGTGCCGGTTGTCCCACGGACGCGACCGGAACCTGTACGTGGCGCTCGTCAGCGCGCCGACCGGACAGATCGCGATCGTGTTTCCGATAAACTTGCTCTCCACCGGGTCCATGAAGGGCGTGGCGATCTGGCTGTGATACCCGCGCTCGAAGCCCTTCAACGCGTCGTCGCCGGCGATGATCTCGCCGAAGCGGACGCACCGCCAGCACAGCACGCAGCGCTCGCGGTCCAGCACCAGCGCCGGCCCCATGCGCACGTGCTTGCCGTAGGTACGCTTGGTCTCGACGAAGCGGCTCGCGCCGGGCCCGAATTTGAGCGTGTTGTCCTGGAGCGGACACTCGCCGCCCTTGTCGCAGATCGGGCAGTCCAGCGGATGGTTGACCAGGAGAAATTCGAGGATGCCCTGCTGTCCCTGTTTCACGCGCTCGGTGTTCGTGCGCACGACCATATCCTCGCCTGCCTCGAGGGTGCACGAGGTGGCGAGCTTCGGCATCTTTTCTACCTCGACGAAGCACATCCGGCACGCGCCGATCGGCGGCATGTGGTCGTGGTAGCAGAACACCGGGATCTCGATGCCGAGCTGCCGCGCGGCATGCCATACCGTCGTGCCCTTCGGGACCGCCACCGCGCGGCCGTCGATCGTCAGGTGCACCATCGGCACGGCCGGCCCCGCCCCGCCGCCCGCCCGATCCGCGGCTGGACCTCCGGCCGCGGGCGCGGCCGGAACCGGCCGCCGTGTCGCCTCGGTCCCCTGCCCGGTCGTGGGGCCGGTCCGGGGCGCCGGTGCGGCGCGCCCGCCGGCATCGGGACCGCCGCGGTCCTCGGGGCTCACGCCGGCACGCTTTCCCCGCGCCGGGAGGCCGCGGCCCCCCCGCGGCCGCCGGCCTCGATCAGCTGCACGTACTCGTCGCGGAAATACTTGAGGGACGCGCGCAGACTCGGCGGCACGCTCTCGCCGAGCAGGCAGAAGCACGTGCCCGTCATGTTGCGGCTGATGCCGTCGAGGAGGTCGAGATCTTCCATCCGGCCGCGGCCGTCGAGGATGCGCTCGAAGATCTGGCCGAGCCACACGGTGCCCTCGCGGCACGGCGTGCACTTCCCGCACGATTCATCGCGGTAGAACTCCACGGCCCGCCCGATCACCGCCGGGATGCAGGCCGTGTCGTCCATCACGATGATCGCGCTCGACCCGAGCATCGTCCCGATCTTCGCGAGCGAGTCGAAGTCCGCCGGGACGTCGAGATGCTCCGGCAGCAGGATGGCCGACGAGGAGCCGCCGGGATAGACGGCCTTGAGGGTCCGGCCCGGACGCAGGCCGCCCGAATGCTCGAAGATGATCTCGCGAAGCGAGGTCCCGATCGGCAGCTCCTTCACGCCTGGCCGCACGACGTGGCCCGATACGGAGTAAAGGATCGGCGGCCCCGCCGCCTTGTACGCCTCCGGCCCCATCGCAATGACGTGCGGGAGGTGCGCCATCGTCTCGGCGTTGTTGAGCACCGTCGGCCGGTCGTAGAGGCCGCGCACCGCGGGATAGTACGGCGGCTTCTGCCGCGGGAACGCGCGCCGGCCCTCCAGGCTCTCGAGCAGCGCGGTTTCTTCGCCGCAGATGTAGGCGCCGGCGCCGCGGTGAATCGTCAGCTCGAGGTCGAAGCCGGTGCCGAGAATGTTCGTCCCGAAGTAGCCCCGCCCGTAGGCCTCCGCGAGCGCCCGGCTCAATCGCTCAAATCCGAGGAAGAACTCGCCGCGCAGGTAGACGTAGGCGTGGTGCACGCCGTTCGCGTAAGCGGCGATGAGGCTGCCCTCGAGGATCGCGTGCGGATCGCCCTCGATCAGCGTGCGGTCCTTGAAGGTGCCGGGCTCGCCCTCGTCCGCGTTGACGACCAGATACCGCGTCTCCCCTTCGCGCTTCGGCGTGAGCTTCCACTTCCGGCCGGTCGGGAAGCCCGCGCCGCCGCGGCCCCGCAGGCCGCTCCGCTCCGCCATGTCGGTCACCTGGTCGGGCGTCAGCTCCTTGAGCGCGCGCGCCGCCGCCCGGTACCCGCCGGTGGCCAGGTACGCGTCGATGGACGCCCGCTCCGGCCCGAGGTGCCGGGTCACGATCAGCTCAGCCATCGGCACGGAGCCTCCGGACCAGATCGTCCACCCCCTCGGGTGTGACCCGCGCGACGCGGTCGGCGTCGGCGAGCAGCACCGGCGCCTCTTCGCACGCAGCCAGACACTCCGCGATTTCCAGCGAGACCACGCCGTCCGGCGTCGTCTGGCCGGCCCGGATCCCCAGCCGGTCGCACAACCGGTCCATCACCTGATCCGCGCCGTTGAGATGGCACGCGAGGTTCGTGCACACGCGGACGACGTGCCGACCGACCCGCTCGGTGTGGAACATCGAGTAGAACGTCGCGACCGCGGCGACCTCGGTGACCGGCACGCCGAGCGCCTCGGCGACGTCGGCCAGCGCCGGCTCCGGCAGGTACCCGACCTGTGCCTGCGCGGCGTGCAGGGCGGGCAGCAGCGCGGACTGCGCGCGCGCATACCGCGCGCGGGCCCGGGCGATCGCCTCGAGGGTCTCCGCGGTCAGCATCCGGGCCATCAGCGGTCGATGTCTCCGAGCACGATGTCCATGCTCGCGATCGCGACGACGAGATCGGAGAGCGGATGGCCTTCGATCATCGCCGGCAGCGTCTGCAAATTGTAGAAGGACGGCGCGCGGACGTGCGCCCGGACCGGCCTGTTGCTGCCGTCGCTCACGACGAAGTAGCCCTTCTCCCCCCGCGGCGATTCGGTCGCCACGTAGCTGTCCCCGGCCGGCGGATGAATCCCCTCGCTCACCAGCTTGAACTGATGGATCACCGCCTCCATGCTGCGCGCAAGCTCCGCCCGCGGCGGCAGCGCGATCTTGCGGTCGTCGACGATGATCGGCCCGTCCGGCAGCCGGTCGAGCACCTGTAGCGCGATCCGCCGGCTCTGGCGCATCTCCTCCATGCGCACGAGATAGCGGGCGTACGCGTCGCCTTCCGCGCGGACCGGAACGTCGAAGTCGTATTCGTCGTAGCCGCCGTACGGCAGCAGCTTCCGGCAGTCGTGCGCGATCCCCGACCCGCGGAGCACCGGCCCCGTGGCGCCGAGCGCGATCGCGTCTTCCCGCGCGAGCGGCGCCACGCCCTCGAGCCGTTCCCGCCAGATGAGGTTGTCGCTGAGAAGCCGCTCGTACTCGTCGAGCCGTCCGGGCAGACCGTCGAGGAACGTCCGCGCCGCCGCGACAAAGCCGTCCGGCAGATCCTGGGCGACGCCGCCCGGCCGGAAGTAGCCGGGCATCATGCGCTGGCCCGACAACATCTCCGACAGATCGAGGTACTTCTCCCGGTCGGTCATCGCGTACATAAACACACTGGTGACGTTCACGTCCAGCGTGCCCGCGGCGAGGAACATGAGATGGCTGCCGATCCGGTTCAACTCACACATCAAAATCCGGATTGCGCGCGCCCGCGGCGGCGGCTCGACGCCGAGCAGCCGCTCGACCGCTTGATAGAACGCCATCTCTTCGTTGTAGCTGGCGAGGTACTCGATCCGGTCGACGAGCGTGACGTTCTGGAGGTAGGTGCGCGCCTCCATCTGTTTCTCGATGCCGGTGTGGAGATACCCGATCTCCGGGGTCGCGCGCCGGATGATCTCGCCGTCGAGCTCGACGACCACGCGGAGGACGCCGTGGGTCCCCGGGTGCTGCGGCCCGACGTTGAGCGTCAGCACCTCGCCTTCGGCATGGTTCGTGCCTGTGCCGGCCGCCGTTGATTTCATGGCTGCGGGCCGCCGGGCGGCGTCGTGCCTCCCGATCCGGATCCGCTCCCCGGCGGGAAGTAAGGAATGATCGCGCTCGGCACCTTCGGCGTGTGGCCGTGAAACTCGACCGGCTCCTCGGACAGCGAATAGTCGCGCCGCAGCGGGTGGCCTTCCCAGTCGTCCGGCATGAGAATGCGCCGCAGATCGGGGTGGCCGTCGAAGACGACGCCGAACATGTCGTAGACCTCGCGCTCGGCGAAAGCGGCCGCGCGGTAGAGACCCGTCGCGGTCGGCAGGCGCGGCGGGTCGCCGTCCGCCTGCACCTTCACCGTCAGCCGGTCGGCGGAGCCGGCGCGGCCGAGCAGGTAGACGACCTCGAACCGCGGCGACGCGGGGATGCGGTCCCATGCCGTGAGATCGACCAGCATGTCGAGGCCGAGGCGGTCCCGGGCGGCGCCGAGCACGTCGAGCAGCGCGCCGACCGTCACGAAGATGATCGAGCGGCCCCGCTCTTCCCGCGGCGTCGTGAGGCCCCACGGCACGTGCGGGCGCAGCCGGTCGAGGAGCGACTCGTGATTCACGGCTTGGCGATCCATCCGGTAGTCAGTGTCGGCCGACCCTGGGCCTGCGGCGCCACCCAAGGACGCGCCGGCAACCAAGAAACCGGCGCCGCCGGCCACGATGTCATCGCAGCTGCCTCGCGGTCGCGCCGCGCGCGATCAAATTTTGGAGAAGGCCGAGGCCGTGGAGGAGCGCTTCGGGACGCGGCGGGCAGCCGGCGATGTAGACGTCCACCGGCACCACCTTGTCGACGCCCTGCACGACCGCGTAGTTGTTGTAGAGTCCGCCGGTGCTGGCGCAGTCGCCCATCGCGATGACCCACTTCGGCTCGAGCATCTGGTCGTAGATGTGCCGCAGGACCGGCGCCATCTTCTGACTGACGCGGCCGGCCACGATCATCAGATCGGCCTGCCGGGGCGAGGCACGGAACAGCTCTGACCCGTACCGCGCGATGTCGAAGCGCGAGGCGGCGCTCGCAATCATCTCGATCGCGCAGCAGGCCAGGCCGAACTGAACCGGCCACACGGAGCCCGCGCGCGCCCAATTGAGCACCCGGTCGACGGTCGTCGTGAGGACGTTCCGCTCGACGTCGCGCTCCGACTGGATCACTCCCACTCGAGGGCCCCCCGCTTCAGGACGTAGAGATAGCCGACTGCGAGCAGCCCGAGGAACGTGAACATCTCGGCGATTCCGGCGGGCCCCAGCTCCCGGACCAAGACCGCCCACGGATAGACAAAGACGATCTCGACGTCGAACAGGATGAAGAGCATCGCAATGAGATAGTAGCGTACGGGGACGCGGCGGCGGGCGCTGCCGGCCGGCCACACCCCGGCTTCATACGGCAGGCCTTTCTGCAGCGTCGCGCGCCGGCCTCCGACCGCCATGTGGAGCCCCATCAGCGTGCCGGCGAGGAGAAGCGCGAGCGCGAAGTGCACCAGAACGGGGATATAGCCCGACATCGATGTGCCCCTCTGGAAGAGAACGCTGTGAGCGGCGCGCCCGACGACGCTCAAAGTTCATAATTGCAGAAGCGCTAAGGTGTGTCAACGCGGCCTCAGGCGGCGAGGCCGGACTGCGTCCCGGGCGCGGCCTACGCGGCCTGCCGGAGCTGCGCCACTACCGTTCGCAGCGTCGCCAGCGCCTCGTCGATCTCAACGGTCGTGGTGGGACGGCCGAGCGTAAGGCGCACCGCGGACATCGCGCGTTCCGCCGGCACCCCGAGCGCGCTCAACACGTGCGACGCTTCGAGGGTCCCGGACGAGCACGCCGACCCCGCGCTCACCGCGACGCCGCGGAGGTCGAGGGCGATGACGAGCGACTGGCTGTCGGTGCCCTCGACGGACAGGTTGACGTTGTTGGGCAGCCGGCGCGCAGGATCGCCGTTCAGCACGACGCCCGGAATCGCCAACGCCCCCGCGATCAGGCGGTCGCGCAGCGCGGTGAGCCGCTCGGCTTCATCGTCCATCTCGACGCCGGCGATGCGCAGCGCCGCCCCCAGGCCGACGATGCCCGGCACGTTTTCCGTGCCGCCGCGCCGTCCCCGCTCGTGCCCGCCTCCGCGCTGCAGCGGAACGAGCGGCGTCCCGGTGCGCACGTACAGCGCGCCGACGCCTTTCGGTCCGTACCGCTTGTGTCCGGAGAGCGACAGGAGATCGACGCGCAGGTCGTCGACGCGCGCCGGCAGGGCGCCGACCCACTGCGTGGCGTCCGAGTGAAACGGCACGCCGTGCTCGCGCGCGATTGTCCCGATTTCCGCGAGCGGCTGCAGCGTACCGATCTCGTTGTTGGCGGCCATGATCGAGATGAGCGACGTGTCCGGCCGCACGGCCCGGCGGACGTCGTCGGGGTCCACGATGCCCGAAGACCCGACCGGGACGACGGTCAGCTCGTAGCCGCGCTCCTGAAGGACGTGGCACGCTTCAAGGACCGCATGGTGCTCGATCGCGGACGTGATGATGTGCCGGCCACGGGGCGCACCGCCCCGCGCAGACGGGGCCGAGCCGACGCCGACGACCGCCAGATTGTCCGCTTCGGTGGCGCCGCTGGTAAACACGATCTCGCCCGGACGCGCGCCGAGGAGCGAGGCCACCTCGACGCGGGCGCGGTCGACCGCGGCGCGCGCCTCCTGGCCAAACCCGTGCAGACTGCTCGCGTTGCCGGGGTGCTCGGTGAAGTACGGCAGCATCGCCTGGAGCACGCGCAGGTCTACCGGCGTCGTGGCCGCGTAGTCGAGGTACACCCTCATGCGGTCGTTCTCCGCGGGGTGGTCCGCCGTCAGTGCGGCGCGCGGCGCTCGCGCCGGCGGGCGCTTCGCGGAAGGCCGACGATCACGATGCTGCGCCGGGCCCGGCGGCGCCGCCCGGTGGCCCGCGCGCGGCCTCTTGCCCGGTCTGGCGCAGGACCTCCGGCCGCGTCTGGGCCTGCGGGCGTCTTCGGCTCACGCCCTAGGCCCAGGGCCAAAGATGCGCCTCCTGCGCGCGGCGACGGGACGGCACGCATGCCCTGGAACGCCGCGGGGGTGCCTCCTCGGCCCGAGGCCTGATGGACGGCGCGCTGGAGGATCTCCACTTCCGCCCAGGAGTAACGCCGCGGACGCCGGTCGGCGCCCGGCAGCAGCGCCGCGTCCCAGCGCCGCAACGAGGCGGGCGACAGCCCGATCATGTCGGCGACGACGCGCGGTTGCAGCAGCGGTGCGGTGAGATGGCCCATAGCAAACCACGCCCCCAACGATGAGCGATGTACCGGCTAGTATACCAGGAACGCCCGATCGGGCGGGGATGTTCGGCGTTAAGATGTTGTTATGCTTTGATGTTAGGGCTTTCGCGCGGCCACGATCCCCCAGCGGTGGATGAATCGCACGGCGTCGCCGTCGAGGGACGCGTTCATGCCGGCGCGGTCGTCCGGGAGCGTCTCCAGCAGCCGGCCGCGGACCAGCGCCGCACGGTCCGGCGGCGTGTGGGCCAGGCGCAGCCACTCGCCCAACTCCCGGCCCGTCGCCCCCGCGGCGCGGCCGGTGACGGTCAAGCCCTCGCCGGCGAGCAGCCCCTCGATCTCTCGCGCGCTGTGCATCTTCATGTGCGCGGGATCGCGCAGCCGCTCGATCTCGTTCTGCAGCGCCCGCGCGCCGTCGTCGTCCGCGCCGACGAGGTCGCCGATGATCACCCGTCCGCCCGACCCGACGACGCGCACCATCTCCCGCACGACCACGCGCGGCTCGCCGAAGTGGTGCAGCGCGTAGGTGGTCACCGCGAGAGAAAATACCCCGTCCCGAAACGGCAGGTGCTCCGCGGCGCCCCGGACCAGCGACACCGCCCCGACGGGCGTAGAGGTGGAGAGATCCCGAAGCCGGCGCCGCGCCTGCTCCAGCATCGCGGCGGTGACATCGACCCCGGCCGCGTGCCGCACGAAAGGCGCCAGCGTCGCGAGCACCGCTCCCGGGCCGCAGGCGACGTCGAGCGCCCGGTCGTCCGGAGCCGGCGCCGCCAGGCGGAGCAGCGCCGCGTTCTCGTCGCGCCGCTCGGCGACCGAACTCGACGAATACGCGCGCGCCGTGGCGGTGAACCGCGCTTCGTTCAGGCGGCGGGCGAGAGCCGCCGCGTCGCCGCCCTCGTCTTCGCCGCGGCCGCTCCCGCGCGGAGCGCTCACGGCAGCGGCACCATCGTGCGCTGCCGCCCGGCGAACGTCGCCACCTCGCCGTACCCCGCGGCATGCGCCAGCGCGGCGGCGCGGTCGAAGTCCCGGCCGACATCCTCGGGCGTGTGCGCATCGGAGTTGATGAGCGTCGGGACGCCGGCCCGGCGGCAGGCGGCCAGAAACGCCGGCGCCGGATACAACTCGCCCACCGGCTTCCGCAGCCCGGCGGTGTTGATCTCCGCGCACACGCCGGCGCGGCCAAAGGCCTCCGCGGCCGCCTCGTACTGGTCGAGGATGTCCGCGGCGGGACGGTACCCGCACACCTTGATCACGTCCGCATGTCCGATGAAGTCGAAGAAGCGCGTACCGGCCGCCGCGGCGATCAGCGCAAAGTACTGCCGGTAGGCGTCGAGCACGTCGCGGCGCGTCCACTCCTCGGCGCGCGACAGGTCGTCGAAGCCCCACCACATCCCGCCGCGCTCTTCCGGCGGGATCCAGTGCACCGACCCGATCGCGTAGTCCCAGGGATAGAGGCCCATCAACCGCTCGAGCTCGCGCTCGTAGCCGGGCAGGTAGTCCCATTCGAGCGCGACCTTCACCGGCAGCCCCGCCTTGCGGGCCGCCTCGACGAGCCGCAGGTAGTCGTCGAGCGATTCGGTGCACTGCTCGTCAACCCACCCCGACACCGCGTCGCGCGGCGGATACATGGCGCGGCACTCGCGAAACCTGTGCGGGTGCTCGCTGAAGCCGATCTCGGTGAGCCCGCGCGATCGCGCCGTCTCGACGAAGCGCTCCAGCCACTCGAGCGTCCAGGGACCGCGTTCGAGGTGGATGTGGTAATCCGGGCGCGCGTTCGGGGCCATCGCCGTCACAGGCGGGCGGTGCGCACGCGGCGCGCAAAGGTTTCCGCGTCCGGATGATCGCTCGTCAGCAGGTCCTGGGCGGCCCCCTCGCGATCGTACTCGGTGCGCACGATCTCGGCCCGCCACGCCCCGCGCTCGAGCGTCAGGACCGCCCACGCCGGCCGCGGATCGCCGTCGAACGGAAACCCGACGCTGCCGGCGTTCACGATCAGCCCGCCGGCCACCTCACGAATATAGGCGCGGTGAATGTGCCCGTAGACCAGCGTCCGTGTCTCCGCCTGTTCGAACGCGCGTGTCACGGTCGCCGCCGGCGACGCGGGGTCGATCATGTCGGTGGTCGACCAGGGCGTCGCGTGCACCAGCACCAGCGGCGGTCCGCCGGGCGGCTCGATCCGCCGCAGCCGCGGTAGTGCACGGAGCCAGTCCACCTGCTCCGGCGTGAGCCGCGTCCGGGCCCAGGCCGCGACGGCGCCGACCGCCCCCTCGGGCGAGGCCGCGACCATCTCATCCGTGTTGCCGATCACCGCCGGGTAACCGGTCTCGATCAGCCGCTCCACGGCCTCCCGGGGGCGCGGGCCGCCGAACGCAAAGTCGCCGCCGTTCAGGATGCGGTCGAAGGGCCCGCGGGCGCCGATGTCCGCCAGCACCGCCTCGAGGGCGGCCGCGTTCCCGTGTACGTCCGAGAAGATCGCGACCCGCATTGTCTCCTACCGGGCGCTGCCCGCCTGGACCAGCGGCACGTCGAAGACCGCTTCAAGAAACCGCGCCACAATCCGCCCCGTGGCGCCCCAGATCACGCTGGACCCTGCCTGATAATAGTACATCACGACGCTGTCGCCGCGCGGCCGGCGATACAACTCCGCCCGCACGTTGCGCGGATCGAGGAGCGTGCGCAACGTCACGACGATCACGGCGTGCACCTCGTCCTCGCTGACGCGCAGGCGCGCCGGATACGGCAGCGCCGCCACGAACGGCGACACCATGAACCCGGAAATGGCCGCCTCCTCGTCGTCGAGCCCGCCGAGCACCCGCACGTCGGACGGAGGGACGCCGATCTCCTCATGCGTTTCGCGGAGCGCGCCCGCGAGCGGCTCCTCGCCGTTGTCGAGCGCGCCCCCTGGAAACGAGATCTGCCCTTTGTGATGTTCGACCTGATCGGTGCGCTGGGTCAGGACGAGCGCCGGCCCGGCTTGTGTCACGACGAGCGGCAGCAGCACCGCGGCGCGCCGCAGGCCCGCGCCGAGCGGCGAGATCTGGCGGGGACGGTCGAGCACGGTGCGGATGTGCCGGTACAGGGATTCGGGATCGGACAACAGCGCATCCACTCCCGGCTTCGCGGGGCGTTCCGGCCGCGCGCCGGAATCGGGGTTCGGAATCACCATATCCTCCTTCATAACGGGGACGACGCCATGATACCACGGACGCCGCCGAACGAGAAAGGACGCGTTCGAACGCGCGATCAGGCCCAGGGCGCCGTGAGACCGAGCGCGGCGAGCTTTGCTTCGAGCTCCGCGCGTTCGCGATTGCGCGCGAGACTCCCGTCCTTGCGCCGCGCGAGCAGGCCGTGCCGTTCCGCGGCGGCGATCGCGCCGGCGCGGTCGTTCATGTTGAGCAGGCGGATCAACTCGGCTTCGATGCCGGAGAGGTGCAGCGCCCGGCGCCGGTAGTCGAGAAAGGCCTCCCACACGATCGGCACCCACGCGGCGACGATCTCCTCGCCGATCACGCGGGCGTAGGTCCGGATCTCCTCCTGCGCGTGATCGTCCATGCGCAGATCGAGGAAGTGGAGCAGGTTGTGCAGGTTGATCTTCCAGTACGCCTCGGTGTACGTGGACAGCGGCAGGTCTTTGCGGGCCTGTTCGCGCGCGACGCCGGCGGCGAGCCGTTCCTCGTAGACGCGCCGGGCCTCGTCCTGGAGCGCGCGCTCAGCGGCGGACAGCTTCTCCCCGATCTCGACCGGCAGCGTGCCGCTGCTGCCCTGGCGGTTGAGCGCCGACTGCGCGCGCCACCGGTCGGGCGGCGTCTGCTGCGTCGCGTCGATGGCGACGGAATAGCGAGTGCTGTACTCGTTCGTCGAGCTAGTTCTATGTCGGATCCACTGCCGCCATGTATCCATCGGCACGCGTACGTGGAACTTGATGTCACACATTTCGTAAGGGGTCGAGTGTCTGTGACGCATCAAATAACGGATCAGACCGCGGTCCTGATGGATCTGCTTAGTCCCGGCGCCGTAGGAGATGCGCGCGGCCTGCACAACCGCGGTATCGTCGCCCATGTAGTCGAGCACGCGGACGAAGCCGTCATCGAGAACTTTGAATGGCCGGCCGAGGATCGCGTCGAGCGCCGGCACCCGCGTGCGTGGGATTTGCTCCGGGATGGCCCGATTGTCGGACCCGGCATCAAACATTGCGTCGGTGACACGGGAGTTGTCGGATCCTGGCATGAGGTCGCGGCTCTTGGCGGAATCCGAAGTCATGTGGGTTTGTCTGTTTCCCGCCGCATCGGAAGAGCGTTGGCTCCCCTTGTTCGACGCAACACGGATGAACCCTTGGGCCCGGCCGGCAGGAATCCATTCCAACTGACTCACTACCTCCCGGCAACCCTGGAGGACATTGCGGAAACCTCGGGGTATAATTGGGGTCGGCAACGGGAGTCCCCGAGGGAGAGAAGGAGGCACGTAGGATGACCTACACGATCACCGAGCCCTGCATCAACGTCAAAGACCGTTCGTGCGTGGAAGTCTGCCCGGTGGACTGCATCCACCCCAAGACGGACGAGGATCAGGGCGAAGTGATGCTCTACATCCACCCGGACGAGTGCATCGACTGCGGGGCGTGCGAGTCGGTGTGTCCGGTGACGGCGATCTTCGCCGAAGCGGACGTACCCGACCAGTGGAAGAACTTCAACGAGATCAACGCCGACTATTTCAAGATGAGCAAGGAAGAGTTCGCGGCCAAGCACGGCCGCAACCCCTAAATCTCTCCGGGCGGCTGAACGACGCGGGCCCGGCGGCCACAGCCGCCGGGCCCGAACCGTTTCCGCCGATGCCGGACGCCCTTAGCCGCCGGGCGCTCCCGCCTTCACCTTGCCGAGCGTCGCCTGCGCGATCGCAACCGCGCGCTCCACGTCCGCGCGCGAGACGTCGAGATGCGTGACCGCGCGGATCCGCGTCTTCGAGGTCGCGCCCATCCGCACGCCGGCGTCGGCGAGGCGCTTCGCCACCTCGGGCGCCGTCATCCCGAGGCCCGTGACGTCGAAAAACACGAGGTTGGTCTCGGTATGCTCGACGTCGATGCGGATGCCCGGGATCTCCGCGAGCCCGCGCGCCAGGATCTTGGCGTTGGCGTGGTCCTCGGCAAGCCGGTCGACGTTGTGGTCGAGGGCGTACAGCCCGGCCGCGGCGATGATCCCGGCCTGCCGCATCGCGCCGCCGAAGAGATGCTTGTAGCGCCTCGCCTCCTTGGCGAACTCGCGGTCGCCCGCCACGAGCGCGCCGACGGGACAGCCGAGGCCCTTCGTGAGGCAGAACGTCACCGAATCGTACCCTTTCGTCTGCTCGGCGGCCGGCACGCCGGACGCCGCGACCGCGTTCATGAGCCGGGCCCCGTCCATGTGCGTGCGGAGGTTGTGCCGCCGCGCCGCCTCGGCGACCTCGCGGAGCCGTGCGACCGGCCACACCGTGCCGCCGCCGCCGTTGGAGGTTTGCTCGACCGAAACGAGCCGGGTGCGCTGGCAGTGCGGGTCGTCCTTGCGGATCGCCTCCTCGACGTCGCGGCCGGCAAACACGCCGCGCTCGCCGGTGACCGTATAGATCATGACGCCGGAAAGCAGCGCCGGACCGCCGGCTTCGGCGTTCACGATGTGCGCGGTCCGGTCGATGACCACCTCGTCGCCGGGCTTGGTGTGGACCTTGACCGCGATCTCGTTCGCCATCGTCGCCGACGGGAGATACCAGGCCTGCTCCTTGCCGAGGAGCGCCGCGACGCGCTCCTGAAGCGCGTTGACCGATGGGTCTTCGAGTTTCTGCTCGTCGCCCACGGGGGCGCGCAGCATGAACTCGCGCATCCCTTCGGACGGTCTGGTCGCGGTGTCGCTTGAAAGGTCGATGAACGTGCCCAAACGCCTTACCTCCTCGGTGTGGGACGGTGGTTCGCGGGCGCCGTGCCGCTCTTTGAGCCGGAGCCGCTCCTCTTACGCAACAATTGGACTATTGTTTCTTTGTCGGCGTTCTTCCTGTCTGTTAGAATACGCGCCAAGGAGCGGCACATGCCGCCGCTCCGATCCGCGCAAGACATCGCGGCGCCGCCCGCCCAGGGGGCGCGCGGTCAACGCTCGTGCCAGAGGGTTTGGGGCTTCAGGTTGCGGGAGATGCCGAGCTGACCCGCCATCAATGTCGTCCAGGAGAGGAATCCCTCGATCATCATCAGGGCTTCGTCTTCGACCTCATCGGGGTCGAGCGTCTGATGCACGTTACCCAGATGGTCGCCGATGCCGCTGCAGAACGCGCGAACGTCGCGGAGCAGCTCGACGGAGACGTGGCGCGCCTCCGGCCCGATGACCTTCGACCGGCACGAGGCGGCGCGCAGCCGCGCGGTTTGCGCGCTGGACCAGTCGACGAGATTATCGAGAACGTAGACGGCTTCGCCCGGGCCGCGCTCAACCACCACCGCCACGAATCCCTGACAGGCGCGCCAGACCTGGCGTATCAGGCTTGCCAGAAAACGTTTTTCGTCGGCGGAAAAGCCGGTCTGCCTGGCCACTGTATCCTCTCGAGCGGAACCCCGTGTCCCGTGGACCGCCGTGCGGCGGACTCCGCGGGTTTCCCTGCGATGAACGCGCGTGCCTGCGTTTCGACGCCGCAAAATCGCCCTCCTGTGCCGGGCGCCCGACAGTGAGGGGAATCGCGGAGATTCTCCGCGACCTGGGCGAGCCGCCGGCCGCGCCCTTTGCACCGGCGCCCTTCCAACAAGCCGCGCTCGACGCGTTGGGGCGCGGCGACGTCCTCGTGTCCGCGCCGACCGGCAGCGGCAAGACCTGGATCGCGGAACAGGAAATCGCCCGGCTGCTCGACCCGTCCGGGACCGGGACGCCGCGGGTTTGGTACACGACGCCGCTCAAGGCGCTGTCCAACCAAAAATTTCGCCGGTTCCAGGCAATGTACGGCGAGGACCGCGTCGGGCTCCTCACCGGCGAGCGCCGGCTGAACGCGCGCGCGCCCGTCCTCGTCGCCACGACGGAGATCTTGAGGAACGCGCTCTACGGGGACGACCGCGGCCTCTCCGACGTCGTCGTACTCGACGAGGCGCACTATCTCGCCGATCCCGAGCGCGGCACCGCGTGGGAGGAGATCCTGCTGCTGGCCGCGCCCGCGACGCGCCTCTTGCTGCTTTCGGCGACTATTCCGAACGCCGCGCAGCTGGCCGACTGGATGGCCACGGTCCGCGGGCGGCGGCCCGAGGTCATCACGCTGGAGACGCGCCCGGTGCCGCTCGAATATCTGCTCGCCGACGGCGACGGGCGGCTTCATCCACCCGATCCGGCCCGGATCCGCACTCGCCGGCGGCACCCGCAGTGGCTTGCGACCGTCACCGACGGACTGGTCCGGAACCGGCTCACACCGGCGATCCTTTTCTTTCCCAGCCGCCGCGAATGCGACGAATCGGCGCGCCGGCTCGGCACGCACGTCACGCCCGGCGAGCCCGAGCGCGCCCGGCGTATCGAGCAGTGGGTCCGGCGCGTGCCGCAACTGGCGGGCCACCCGCTCCTTCCAGGCCTGCGGCGAAGCGGGGTCGCCGCCCACCACGCCGGACACCTCACCGGGTGGCGAATGTGCGTGGAAGAGCTCCTCGAAGCGGGGCTTGTGCGCTTCGTCTGCGCGACCACCACCCTCGCGGCCGGTCTCGACGTTCCCGCCCGCACCGTCGTGCTCTCCACCCTCCACCGCCACGGGCCGGCCGGGCCGGAATCGCTCACCGCGACGGAGTTTCATCAGATGACGGGCCGCGCGGGCCGGCGCGGCCGTGACACGCTCGGGATCACGGTCATCGTCGCCCCGATCCCCGACGACGCGGAGGAAGGTCTTGTACTTTCGGACGCCGCGCCCGAGCCGATCCGCTCGGCGTTTGCGGCGAGCGACGCGCAGGTCCTCAACCTGCTCTCGCGGTCCAGCCTGCCGAAGGCCGAGGGCATTGTGCGCCGGTCGTTCGCCGCGTACGCGCGCGCCCCGGAAGTGGACGCGATCCGGCGGCACCTCGCCGCCTTTCCCCAAGACCCGCTGACGGAACGGCCGTGCGGCGATCGACTCGCGACGCGGCACCGGTTCGAGGATCTGCTGCGGCGCCTTCGGCGCGCGCGGCACGGTCCCGACGCGACGGCCGAGCTCACCCGGCTAGGCGAGGAGCTCGTCACCATGCCGTGCACGGGCTGCCGCGTGACGGAACGCTGCCTTGCGAGTCTGCCCGACCTGCGCGCCGTCGAGCACGAGCGGCAGGCGCTCGAACGGGAACTCGCGGCGCTGAAGGATCGGGAAGTCGAGCCGTTTCGGCGGCGCGCCGGCGTTCTGCGGGCGCACGGATATCTCGACGCGGAATACCGGCCCACGGCCTGGGGCCGCGTCGCGGCGCGCATCCGCCACCCTCGCATGATCGTGCTCGCGGAAGCGCTGCGCGCCGGGGCCCTTCCCGACGATCCGGCGGCACTCGCCGCGGTCGGCGGCGCGCTCGGCACGGAGCGTCCGGCACCCGTCCGAACGCGTATCGGCCGGGTCGATTCGGGGTTCCATCGCCGCGGTGATCGCTACCGCCGTCCTCCCGCCTTCCATGCGGATCGTCGCCCGTCGGGGGTTCAGGTTCCCCCGGCCTCGCGGGGCGCGCTCATGACGCTGCGCCGGATCGTCGCGCGGTTCAACGAAGACTTCAAGGAAGCGAACCTGCCCCTCGATCCGCTCGAGGCCGAATTCGCCGGAGAGGGCCACGAGCCGCCGGCCGCCGTTTGGCGCGCCGCGGTTGTCGCCGCGTGGGCGTCCGGGCGCGCCTGGGCAGAGGTGACGCGCACGTTTGAGATTGCCGAAGGCGACCTGCAGCGGCTCGCGTGGCAGGCCGCCGAGATCCTGATGCAGATCGAAGACGTGCCGGACTCGCCGCTGGCCGCGGCCGCGCGGGTCGGGCGAGAGGCCATCTTGCGCACACCGGTTGAGTAGGGAGCGGGGAACGAGAACGGCCGCTACTTGCCGGGCTCCACGTTAAACGCGACGGCTTCGGGGATGAGGCGGAAGTCGGCGTACGTGAAATCTTCCTTGGGCAGGTGCCACGTGGCCCGACCCTGCACCGGGACCTGCCGGCGGTCGACGGTCTGCCATCCCGTGACGGGCGTCGTCCACCGCGTCCGCGTCGACCGCTTCGGGTCGTCCGGGTCGACGCAGAAGCGATCGGTGGTGCTGAAGTCGGTCGCGGCGCCCTTGTTGTCCACGGTCACCCGCGCGGTCACAGTCCGGCCGTGATCAGTCAGCGCGATATCGAAGCAATCGGCATCGACAGACTGCCAGGTCACCGCGGGAACGAGCAGCATCGATGGTGCGATTAGAACGCCATCGTTCAGATAGGTGACCAGCTCTCCGAGATCATACTCGGGGCCGCGGCCGTCGACGACCGTGAGCACGTCGAGCAACCGCACCTGCATGCGGCCGCGGCCGTCCACGTACGTGTCCCGTCCCACGACGGGAATCACGCCGGCCATACGGATGCGGATCTGGAAGATCCGCGCGATCGCGGGTCTGCTGTTATACTGCCACGTCCGGCACGCCATCCAGGCTTGACCCGGCTTCAACCGAAATCGCCCGGCAAACTCGAGACGAAAGGACCAGTCTCGCGGCCGGCCGACGGCTCCCATGAATCGCAGGTAGCGCTGGGCCGGTTCGGGTAGGCGGGCCAGTTCTGCGTCCGTGACCACGGCGGCCGGCCCGGGATGTGACGGCAGGCCCGCGCGCGCAACTTCGCTCAGAAATCGCGCGCGCGCGTTACTCATGCGCCATCTGGGCCGTCCGGCTCCAGGCCCGCATTCCGTACGCGGTGCCGGCAAGCGCCACCGTCACGGCGGACCACGTGAGGGCACGCTGCAGACGATGCTTCATCGCACGGGCCTCCCTTTCACCTCCACCATATCGCCGGCTCGCCGCGGCTTCCATCGGGCCCGGGTCTGACGGCGCTGACGGGCGCAGGTCTGATTCCGGCAGGGACGCGTGCGCGGGCGCGCGGAATCCATCCGCCACGATGCCTCCGAACGCCGGGCCGCTCACCGGCCTCACCGTCCTCGATCTGTCGACGATCGTTTCCGGCGGCACCGTGACATCGATGCTGGCCGACTTCGGCGCCGACGTCGTCAAGGTGGAGCACCCGCGGGGCGGCGATCCGCTGCGCACGTGGGGGCCGTTCGTCGCGGGCCAGTCCGTCTGGTGGAAGATCATGGCCCGCAACAAGAAATCGGTGACACTCGACCTGAGCCGGCCCCGCGGCGGGCAGCTGCTGCTCGATCTCGTGAAACACGCCGATGTGCTGGTCGAGAATTTCCGCCCGGGCACGCTCGAGCGGTGGAACCTCGGGCCGGACCGTCTTCACGCCGCGAATCCGAACCTGATCGTGCTGCGTGTCTCCGGGTTCGGGCAGACCGGCCCCTACCGCCACCGGCCGGGCTTCGGCACCGTGGCCGAGGCCATGAGCGGGGTCGTCGCCATCAGCGGATTCCCCGATTCGCCGCCGCTCGCGCCGCCGATGCCGCTGGCCGACGAAGTGGCCGGCCTGATGGGGGCCTTCGCGATCCTCGCCGCGCTGCGCGCGCGGGACGATCGCGGCGCCGGCCAAGTCATCGACGTCAGCCTCTACGAACCCCTCTTCCGTCTGCTCATTCCGCACGTCACACAGTACACCGCGCTCGGGATCGTGGCCCGGCGCACCGGCAACCACTTTCCGGACGCCGCGCCCCGCAATCTCTACCGCACGGCCGACGGCGGCTGGATCGCGATCTCCGCCACCAGTCAGCGGGTCTTCGAACGGCTGGCCGCGGCGATCGGCCGGCCGGGGCTGGTCGACGATCCGCGGTTTCGCGACAACCCCGCCCGCGTCCGCCACCACGAAGCCCTGGACGCGATCCTCGCCGAATGGTTCGGCGCCCATCCCGAAGCGGAGGCTCTCGCGCAGCTCGAATATGCCGGCGCGGTCGCGGGCCCGGTGTACGACGTGCCGCGGATTGTCGACGACCCCCACTACGCCGCGCGCGAGGACATCGCGACGGTGCACGACCCCGACGCGGGAGAGCTTCGCATGCCCGGCGTGGTGCCGAAGTTCTCGGACACCCCCGGGGCGGTGCGGCACACCGGTCCGGCGCTCGGCGCGCACAACGGTGAGGTCTACGGCGGCCGGCTCGGGCTCGACGCCGCGGAGATCGAACGGCTCCGCGCCGACGGGGTCGTCTGACCGTGCGAACCGTGCCGGCCGGCGCGATCACCGCGGCGCTGCGCGATCTCTGCATCACCGTGAACCACCGGATGGGCGCCGACATGCTCGCGGCCCTCGAGCGCGCCCGGGCCGCCGAGGAATCCGAGATCGGCCGCGCGGTGCTCGCGCGTCTGCTCGAGAACGCGCGGGTGGCGCGCGAGGAATGGTTCCCGATCTGTCAGGACACCGGCACCGTGGTCGTGTTCCTGGACCTCGGGCAGGACGTCCACGTGGACGGCGGAGACTTGGACAAGGCGATCGACGAAGGCGTCCGCCGCGGGTACCGCGAGGGCTATCTCCGCGCCTCGATGGTGCGCGGGCCGCTCACCCGGCAGAACACCGGCGACAACACGCCGGCGATCGTGTACACGCGCATCGTGCCGGGCGACCGGATCACATTGTCGGTCCTCGCAAAGGGCGCGGGATGCGACAATATGAGCCGGCTCGCGATGCTCACGCCCGCGGAGGGGCGCGAGGGCGTCGTCGAGTTTGTCACGCGCACGATCGCCGAGGCCGGGCCCAATCCGAGCCCGCCGCTCATCGTCGGCGTCGGATTGGGCGGCACGTTCGAGCAGGCGGCGCTCCTCGCGAAGCGGGCGCTGCTGCGGCGCGTCGGCGACCCGTCGCCCGAGCCGGACGCCGCCGCGCTGGAAGCCGAACTGCTCCGGCGCATCAACGACCTCGGGATCGGCCCCGGCGGGTTCGGGGGCCGCATCACGGCCCTCGCCGTGCACGTGGAGCAGCATCCCACCCACATTGCGAGCCTGCCCGTCGCCGTAAACCTCGACTGCCATTCTCACCGGGCCGGACAGGCGGTCTTGTGAGCGCCGCGCCGGCAGTCCCGCCCCGCGAAGCCGGGGATGCGACTCCCAGGGCACTCGCGACGCCGCTTGCACGCGCCGAGATCGAGCGTCTTCACGCCGGCGACGAGGTGCTGCTGTCGGGCGTCATCTACACCGCGCGCGACGCGGCCCACGAGCGTCTGACCCGCCTGCTCGCCGCGGGCGATCCCCTGCCGGTCGACCTCGGCGGCGAGATCATCTACTACTGCGGCCCCACCCCGGCCCGTCCGGGGCGGCCGATCGGCTCCGCCGGACCGACGACGGCCTCCCGCATGGATCCCTATACGCCGGCGCTGCTCGAGCACGGCGTGCGCGGGATGATTGGAAAAGGCCGCCGCTCGGCCGCGGTCAAGGACGCGATCCGGCGTTTCGGCGCGGTGTACTTCGCGGCGGTGGAAGGAACCGCCGCCCTGCTGGGGCGCTGTGTGCGCAGCGCGGAAGTCGTCGCCTTTCCCGACCTCGGCGCGGAAGCCGTCTACCGGCTGGTGGTGGAGCGGTTCCCGGTCGTCGTCGCGAACGACTGCCACGGCGGCGACGTATACGAGGACGGCCGGGCGATGTTTCGGCGATAGCCGGCCGGCCGTCATGAGACGAGCGCCGACCCGCGGTCTGTCCGCCGCACCCGCTGGGCATAAGGGCGTATGACCGCGCCGGGGCGTCATCCGGCCGCGGGCAGACCGTTGTTGAGAGGTGCCCCATGCGCAGCGCACGCGTAGTAGCTTTCGTCATGCTGGCGATGCTGGTGCCCGCGGCGGCGTCGTTCGCGACCGCCGGCGCGTCGGCCGATCCCGTGGTCGCCCAAGTCTCCATCCTGCACGGCCACGCCTTCGACGTGGCCTATCTCCGGGACGTCATTCCGGTGGACGACGAGTCCGTGGAAATGGCGATGACCGCCACGCTGTACGCCGACCATCCGGACCTACTCCATTGGAACCAGGACTTCACCGAACGGGAACACGCACAGATTCAGAAAATGGTCGCACTGCTCGGGAACCTCGGCGCGCAGCCGGGGCAGCGGAACGAAGGCGTGGCCACCGCGCCGGTGAAGAAGCTGCGGTCGCTGCGCGGGGCCGCGCTCGAGCGAACGTATATCACGATGATGACCCAACACCTCGACCGGAGCGTCGCGCTGTCGAGGCTCGCGGCGCAGAGAGCCGACCGTCCGGAACTGCGCGCGTTCGCGGCGAACGCCGCGGCGGCAGACGCCAGGGACGCGGCCACGCTGCGGAGCTGGCTGACGGCCTGGTACCACTAGACAGGATCGCCCGTCCGAACGGGCGTGATGGCAACCGGCCGCAAAGCCGGCCGGGCGGACCGTGAAGCGGAGGGGCGGCCGGTCTAGCCGACGCGAACAGCCGATGCCGACGGCGCGCGATCGAGCGCGCCGTCGAGCGTTTTCGTTATCCGCATGACGCCGTAGGCGTCCTGCGACGACAGGCGGCCGAGCGCGGCAAACACCTCGTTGTGCACCCGGTACGCGTCGGCGGACTTGCCCCAGCGCGCCAACACGTGCGCGAGCGCGTGGCCCGCCGTGATGACCTCGGTCGTCATGCCGGCCTGCGTGCAGTGCTGATACGCGTTCGTGAGATACCGCAGCCCCTTCTGAATCCGCCGCTCGGCGACGGACACCACGCCGAGCACGATGCTCGCACGCGCGACTTCGTCCGCGAGCCCGCAGGCGTGGCTGCGGCCCACCGCCTGTTCCGCCGCCTCCCGCGCCTCGGGGAGCGTGCCGAGCGCCAGATAGCACCGCGCCAGCTCCGTGAGCGCGCGGCATTCGCCGAGCACGTCCGACAGCCGCCGCGCCATCGTCACCGCGAGCGTCAGATGCTCCAACGCGCCGTCCGGCTGGCCCGACTCGATCAGCACCATCGCCAGGTTGTTGCGCACGCGGAACGTGGTCTGCAGGTCTTCGTACTGCTCCGCCGTCCGCAAGGCCTGATGATACTCGTCGAGCGCCTTGGGATAATCGCCGGTCCGGTAATGGACCACGCCGAGGTTCATCCGCACTTCGGCGGTGCGGGCCGGCGCCGATGCCTGCAGCAGCGCGAGGGATTCCATCGCGCTGGCGTGGGATTCGTCGTATTGACCGAGGCGGAACTGCATCGTGCTGAGGTACAGAAGCAGCTCTCCATGGAGCGCCGGCGCGGGCTTCGGCAGCGCCGGGATCAGCGCCAGGGCCGTTCGATAGATCGTGACGGCGTCGTGCAGCCGGCCGGCTCGATGCGCGACGAGCCCAAGGCCGCGGAGCGCCCGGCATTCCATCAGCCGGTCTCCGCGCCGGCGCGCCTCCTCGAGCGCGTCCCGCAGCAGCGGCTCGGCCTCCGGCAGGCGGTGGAGCTCCAGCAGCGCCTCGCCGGCTCCGAGCGTCGCGCCGGCGGCCGCGGAAGACACCCCCGTCCTCGCGGCGAGGTCGCGCAGCTCTTCAAAGACCGCCTGCGCGGCGGTGCAGCGGTGCTGGCGGAGCGCCAACTGGCCGCGCTCGTCGAGTTCGCGGAGCGCGCGCTCGAGCGTGCGCGGATCGAGTCCGTCGAGGAAGTACACGAGCGGCCGATCGAGCCGTTCCGCGAGGTGCCGGAGGGTGCCGAGCGACGGCCGAGCGCCGTCACGTTCGAGAAGGCTGATAAACGCTTTGGTGAGAACCGGAGCCGCGACCTCGGATTGGCTGAGGCCGCGCGCAGTGCGGGCTTGTTTCAGCAGTTGCCCGAAGGTCAACTGAGGCATTGCACGGTCCCCCCGGGGCGTCAACGCGCCCTTGACTATTGGGCGGGAGGACCCGCCACTCCTTCATCGCCGGTAGGTGGCCGTCCGGCCGGCATCGACCTACCGATAACGTCGTGCTTTTCCGTCGGGCCGAGCTAACCGCCGCCCCCATTTTCGCCGTCGGCTGCGATCTGATCGGCGTTGTAAGAATGGCCCACCTGGAACCCTGCCCCGCTGATGCCCCCGAGCGTCAACACTGCGAGAACCGCAATAATCGCGAAGATCGTCCGCATCCCGTAACACCCCCCAGTAAGTTCGGCCGGACGGCCACGTCGAGCGCTTGTCGAACCGTCGAAGGAATTCCGAGGTACAGATGTGGGTCCGATGTCGTGCGGCAAGCAGCTCCTGCGCATCCTCAGGCAAGTTGAGCATTGCTTGTACAAATACCTACCGAACGAATGTACGATTGACCTCGCCTTCGTTCCCTCCACCCTCCGCCTGCCATTCCCGCCCCGCCCGATCGCGGCGAGCACTCGCGCCGTTGCGGGAAACGCCGGGGCGATGACGCGAGGAATTCCCGCCCCCACCTTGTAACGAAGGAACGCATACGCGAGGAGAACGCGCGACGCGTATGGAGTCGCCGGGAGGGTGCATCGATCGGGACGACTTCGCACAGCGCACCCCGGCCGGCGCCGGGCACCCGCGTCCGGGCAGAGTTCACGGAGATGTCGGACGGGCGCCGGGCGCTCGCCCGCGTGGGTCCGTGGACCGTCGGCGTCGCGGACGCGGTTCCGGGCGATCTCGCGGACATCGAGCTGCGCGAGCACCGCGACGGGGCGTATCGCGGACGCATGGTCTCGCTCGTCCGCCCCTCGCCGCGCCGGGTGGCTCCCCTGTGTCCCCACTTCGAGCGGTGCGGCGGATGCCAGTGGCAGCGGCTCGACGGCGGCGCCCACGCCGACTACAAAGGCGCGCTCGTGCGGCGCGCACTCGCCGCGATCGGCTTCGGCGCGGTTCCGGTGGGCATCGTGCCCGCGGCCGCGGCGTGGAGATACCGCACCGCCGGCACCTACGTGCCGGCGGTCGATGAGGGCGGGCCGGCCCTCGGCCTCCACGCGGCGGCCGGGCCGCTGCCTGTTCCGATTCACACCTGCCTCGTTCAGGCCCCGGCGCTCGCGGCCGCCTTCGAAGAGATGCGGCAGGCCTGGCGCGCGCTGGCCTCGAGGCTGGAAGACGCCGGCATGCGCGCGCTGTCGTGCCGGCAGATTCGCATCAGGGTCGGGGACGCGTCGCGCGAAGTCGCGGTCGGCCTGATCCACGACGGCCCGCTCACGCAGCCCGCGCGTGACGCCATCGTCGACGTCATCAGCACCCGCGTCGCGCGCGTCGTTGAGATCACAGGCAAGCCCGCCCGGTCGCTGCCGCGGGCGGGCGGGTCATTGAGCGGGTTGCGGTGGGGCCGCCGCGGGGTGGTCGAGGCGATTCTGGATCGATGGTATCACGTGCCCGTCTTCGCCCCGTTCCCGGTGACGGGCCGCGCGGCCGCCGGCGCGATCACCACGGCGATCGAGGCCCTTGCCCTCGACGACCGGACGACGCTGCTCGAGATGGACGCGGGAATCGGCGCCTACACGCTTCCCGCGGCGGCGAAGGCGCGCCTGGTCGTCGGGCGGACCGCCGCCGGACACCTCGACACGGCCCGACACAACGCGGCGTGGAACCGCGCGTCAAACGCCGTGTTCGTGAACCGGGCCGCCCAGACGCTCCGCCGGATTCTCCGCGCGCACGAGCCGATCCAGCGCGCGCTCGTGCCCGTGACGCAGGACGCCGTGCCGTTCGAGGCACTCCACCGCGCCGGCGTCGAGCGGCTGGTGCTGCTGGCAAGCTCTCCGGGGCGGCTTGCCGAAGTCCTCGGCGCCGCGGCCGCGGACGGCTATGAGATCCGTGCCGTGACGGTGATCGACACGCATCCGCAGACGAGCCGCGCAGAGGTCCACGCCGTGCTCGACGCCCGCCGGGGCGCGTGGCCGGGCGCAGCCGGCGAGCGAGCTACGTCGCCGGTTCCGAGACCGCGCTGACGGCGGCGTCCACGGACCCAAAGACCGGGCAGAGGGCCGCGAGGTCCACCGCGCTCAGAATGTCGCGCAGGGGCGAGCCCGGGGACACGACAAGGAACAGGGCGCGCCGGTTGATCCGCAGGCGCGTCGCCGCGTGAAACAGCGCCGCCACGCCGTGGCTGTCGAGATACGTCGCCCCCGCGAGCGAGACGATCAACGGTCCTGAGACCTGCGCCGCCGCGTGCTCGAGCGCCGCCGAGAAGCGACCGACCGTCCTCATGTCGACCTCACCGCCGATCTCCACAAGGCAAGCGCTTCCCACGACGCGCATTGGGAACTGCCCGTCCGGCAACACGGGCGCGGGACTGTCCAGGGCGGTCACGGCAGCGGCAGGCGTCCGCAGCGCGGTCAGGGCGTCATCGTGCGCGGCGCGCGCCGGCGAGGACGGCCCCGCTGTCTCGGCCGCGAGGGCGACGGCGAGCCGGACCGCGGTGCCGGCGTCTGTGGTCTCCACGTCCACGGTGTCGACGAGCGCCCGCATCACGATGAGGCCGCGTCCGCCCTCGCTTCGTGGGCGCACCGGCCGCCAGCGGCCCCGGTCGGCGACCTCCACCCGCAGCATCGCGCCGTCGCGCCATGCCCGCACCGACACCGAGCCGGCCGCGATAACGTAGGCGTGCTCGATGACGTTGTTCACCGCCTCGCCGACGGCGATCGTCAAGGCAAACGCCCGCTGCTCATCGAGCGCCAGTCCGCGGACCACATGCTGCAGCGCATGGCGGATGACCGCAAGACTGTCGGGTTCGGCCGGTACGGTGAGATCCAGCCGGTCCACCGGATCCGCGTCCACGGCCACGGCGACCAGCGCAACGTCGTCCGGCGCGTCGCGCACGTCGAGCCGGTCCAGAATCGCGCGGGCGGGCGCCGGCCCCCGCTCCCCCCGCTGCTGCTCGACGGCGGCGCAGAGCGCGGCGAGCCCGGCCGTCGCATCGCGCCGTGACTCGATGACACCGTCGGTGTAGAGGACCAGGAGCGCCCCCGGGGGGAGCTCGACGGTCCACGACGGGGGCGGGCGCCGGTCGGTGAAGCCGAGCGGGAGTCCGCCGGACGGCAGCGTCTCGACGCGCCCCGGCGTTGCCAGCAGCGGCGCCGGGTGCCCGGCCGCGGCGTACGTGAACCGTCCGACGAGGGAATCCAACACGCCCACGATCGCCGTCGTCATATCCCGCCCCGTGGCCGCGAGCGGCAGCATCCGGCCCACCAGCGCCAACACGTCCGCAGGTGCGTGGCCTTCCAGCGCCGCGGCGCGAACCGCCTGGCGGACCTGACCCATCGTCACCGCCGCCTCCAGCCCCCGGCCGACCACGTCGCCGATGGCCACGACGATCCGTCCGTCCGGCAGCCGAAACGCGTCGTACCAATCTCCGCCGACCTCGGCGCCGGGGGTACCGGCGCGGTGCGCCGCGTCGATCACGACGCCGGGGACGTACGGGAGAGCGGCCGGCAGCAGCGCATGCTGCAAGGTCGCCGCGACCTCATGTTCGTGCGCGTACAGCGCCGAGCGTTCGAACGCCTGGCCGCACTGCGCGGCCAGCGCCTCGACGAACTCCCGGTCCGCGGCGGCGAACCGGCCGGGGGCGCGAAAGATGAACACGACCGTGCCCGCCGGCCGTCCGCGAACGATCATCGGCACAATCGCGCGTGCCCCGGAGTACGGATGGAGCCGGCCCCGGGCCGCCGGGTACCGCCGCAGCACCTCGCCCGAAGATTCCAGATAGAACGCCGAGCCCGCCTTGACGGATTCGGTGAGCGGGGTGGCGGCGGAAAGCGGCGTCACCTGGTGGTCGCGCAGGACCTCCTCCGGATAGTCCACGCTCCGGATCATCTCGAGCGACGTGCTCTCGGCGTCGAGGAGATAGACCGCGCCCGCGTCCGCGCCGAGGACGGCGATGCCCTGCGCCAGGATCACCCCGGCCACCTCGTGCGGGGTCAGCGCCCGGGAGAGCGCCGCGGTCACGCTCTGCAGCCGGGTGATGCGGTCCGCGGCGCGCTCGGCCTCGCGCCGGGCGGCCTGCTCCGCCTCGTGCAGCAGCGCGTTGTCGAGGGCGAGCGCCGCGCGGTGCGCCAGGTCCTCGGCCAGCGCGAGATCGTCGGCACCGTACCGCCGCCCGGGTCCGGTCGTGATGAGGCTCATCGCCCCGAGCGTGCGTCCGCGGGCGATCAGCGGCACAAAAATTCCCGATCGGAAGCCGGCCCGGCGCACGGCGGCCAGCAGCCCGCCCTCCGGCGCGGCCGCGGCCAGCATCTCCTCGGTGATCTCGGGGTACAGCGCGGCCTTGCCCGTGCGGAGCACACTGGGGATGCCGTGCGGCGCGTCGATGCCGTCCGGGTAGTGTTCTTCCAACTCGCGCACCACGGCGGCCTTCACCGGATCAGCGGCGGCGGCGGCGAACCGGCGAAGCACCGTCCCGTCCCGAATCACGTGGACACCGCATACGTGGGCGACGGTCGTGACGGCGATGCCCGCCACGGCGTCGAGCGTCGCCGTCACGTCCAACGAGCCGGCAAGCCGCGCGCTCGCCTCCGCGAGCACCCGCTGGCGCTCCTCCGCGTGCCGGCGCGCGGTGACGTCGCGCGTGATCTCCAGGACGAGACGCTGCGAGCCGCGCTCGATCAACTGATGGCGGCTGTCCACGACCAGTTCGCGGCCGTCCTTCGTCCAATGGCGGAGTTCGCCTTCCCAGCGGCCCGTGCGCAGCATCGTCTCCAGGACGCCGCCGGGGCCGGCCGGCCGGACCGTCCGGAGCAAGTCGTTGGTGACACGCCCGACCGCCTCGGCCTGCGAGAATCCGTACAGCGCCTCCGCGCCGCGGTTCCACGAAATGATGCCGCCGTCAAGCTCCCACGCGAAGATCGCATCGTAGGACAGGTCGAGAAGCTCGCCGTGCTCGCGGAGCTGCGCATCGGCTTGGTTGCGCGCCGTGATGTCGCGCGCGATCGTGGACGAGCCGACCACGCGCCCGGACCCGTCTTTGACCGGCGAGACGGTCAGCGCGACATCGACGCGGCTGCCGTCCTTTCGTATGCGGACCGTCTCGTACCGGTACGATTGTCCGCGCCGCTGTCCGTCCGCGAGAATCCCGGTCTCTTGCGCTCGCTCCGCCGGTATGAGCATCGCCACAGACCGGCCGATCGCCTCGGCCCCCGAGTATCCGTAGAGCCGCTCCGCTCCGCCGTTCCAGGTCTGGATCGTCCCGTCCGGAGCTTGGCTGAAGATGGCATCGTCCGACGCCTCGACCACCGAGGCGAGTAGGGTGTGCAATTGCTCGACGTCGCGGCGCCGCCCCCACCCGGCGCGCGCGCGGGCCATCCAGATCGCCGCCGCGAACGCCACGAGGGTAAAGGCGCCGAGCGCGAAGGGCGAGTCCGTGGGCACGAGATGCGGAACGGCCGCCAACGCGACGAGCAGACCGGCCGCGACGGCGGCGAGCAACAGGGTGAGCCGGAGCGGCATGCGTCTCCCCGCCTCAGACGACTTGATTGACCCGAAGCGGCTCCGGTTCGGCGACGGGCCGGGCGGCGCCCGAGGCCAGCGCCGGCGCCGGCACGGAGGGCGCGGCCAGGAACCGGCCGGTCAGCACCCACATCAACAGAACGCCGAAGATACACGCGCCGGCCATCAGCCACAGCGCGACCGGCGGTGAAGCGGCGTCGGCCACGCGTCCGAGGGCGAGGGCGCCGATTAGCCGCGTTCCCTGAAGAAGCATCTGACGGTTTCCGAGGACGCGCCCGAGGAGCGCCTGCGGCGTCACCTGCATCACGAGCGTGGCGTTCACGATATTCGAGAGCATGTTGCCGACCGAGAAAATGAACGCGCCCACGACCAATCCGAGATACCACGGCACCGACGCGAAGACGGCGACCCCGAACCCGGCCAGCAGATATGCGAAGACCGCCAGGCCCGGCGTCGCCCACCGTTTCGTCAGGCCCGCCAGGACGAGGGCCGTGGCCAGTTTCCCGACACCCAGCGTGCTGTTCACGACGCCGTAGGCGGCCGGTGACAGGTGCGCCGTGTGGATGACCATCGGCGCGCGCAGAACCTCGAAGGCCAGGGTCAGGTAGCCGGGCAGAATGAGCAGCGCGAAGTAGCGCTGGAACGGCGTTTGCCACAGGTACCGGAGCCCGGATACCAGGTCCGCGGTGATCGTGGCGCCCCGTTTCGCGCCCAGCCCGGCGCCCCACGCCAGCGGCATCAGCAGAATGCAGGCCGCACTCACGAGGAAGGACGCGGCGTCCGCGAACATCACGCCGACATACCCGAGCACCAGCACGGCCGCGGCGCCGAGCACGCCGCCGGCGATCTCGGCGATTCGCTCGGTCGTCTGGAAGAGCGCGTTGACCGTCGGCAGTTCGTCGGCGTCCGCGATCGACGGCAGCAGCGCGTTGACCGCCGCCCGGAAAAAGACGGACCCCACATTCAAAACCCCGAGCAGGATCAGCCCGAGCGGCAGCGACTTCGGCAGGACAAACGGGAGCGCCGCCACGACGATCGCCCGGCCGACATCGGAGAAGGCTACGACGGCCCGGCGGTCGACGCGGTCGGCGATCGCGCCGGCGAGGAAGCTGAACACCGCCTGGGCCACGTACCCTGCCGAGAGGGCCGCCGCCAGGGTCATCGCCGATCCGGTCAGCGCGTACACCCACAGCGTGATCGCGATGAAGAACACCTCGTCGCCGAGAAACGACACCATCTCGCCCATCCACAAGAGGGCGAAGGCCGGACGGCGCAGGACGGTCAGCCACGTCGGAACCGCCCGGACCTCGGCCGGCGCGCGGGTCTGCGCCGCTCGTCCGACGAGCTGTCGCAGCGCCCGCACAAGGACGGGATCGAATTGAGTGCCGCTGCAGCGGTCGAGCTCGGCGAGGGCCGCCTCCGGACCCCGCCGCGATCGATAGACGCGGTCGCTCGTCAGCGCGTGATACGCGTCCGCGATCGCGACGATTCGCGCCGCGATCGGGATCTCGCGGCCGTTGAGCCCGTCCGGGTAGCCCGTGCCGTCGAAGTGTTCGTGGCTCGCGCGCACCATCGGCGCGATCCGGGAGAGGCCCGCGATCGACGCGACCATGGCCGCGCTGTCGATAACGTGAGACCGCATGACGTCCCACTCTTCAGGCCGCAGCTGGCCGGGCTTCTGGAGAATCGCATCGGGGACCGCGACCTTGCCGATGTCGTGCAGGAGACCCGTCAGGAAGGCGTCGTGCGCGAAGCGCTCACTGACGCCGACGGCGCGGGCGATTCGCTTCGAGAGCTGCGCGACGGCCTGTGAATGCAGGCCGGTCAAGGAGTCCTTGACGTCCATCGCGTCCGCCAGCACCGCCGTCGTGGCGAGCACGCGGCGCTCCTCGCGGCCGCTCATGGACAGCGGGTGAAATACGTGGAGCACGACTCCGCCGGCCAAGAGGGGCAGCGCGCTCAGCGCGACGGGGCCGGTTTCCGGAAGGCAAATGCGCGCCACGGCCACCGTGATGAGCGCGAGCAGCGTCGAAATGGCGAAGGGCGTCGCGCCCACGTTGCCCACGACGAGGAAAGACCTGGTCCAGTTCATGCCCTCGCTGCGCGCGATCCGCGTCGCGACCAGCGGCGTCCGGATGGCCGCGTAGACGGCCGCCGCCAGCGCGAGGCCCCCCAGCCGGTGGGGCCCGTCGGGGAACGGGAGCAGCGCCGCGGCCAGCACGGAGCCGGCCAGCGCCGTGGCTTCCTCGATCGCGCGTACTCCGCCCCACCGCTCCGGTTCCAACCCCGCCGCCAGCGCGAGGCCGGCGGCGGCGCCGGCCAGCGCGACGCTCGGCTGGCCGACGCCCAGCGCGACGACGACGGGAACAACGACAAGCGGAAAATCGTCGCTCGGCGAGATCCGCAGGGGGTACGCGGCGAGCCAGGCCACGGCGGCCCCGGTCGCCGCGAGCAATGTCAGATCGGCCGGCGTCGCGCGCGGGTGAAGTCCAAACACGGCCAGCGCCGCCGCGGACATCGCCAAAAAGACCGCCGCGGGACCGACGGTGCGCCCGCCCAGCGTCATGACGCCGCCTTCCGTTCGAGTCGCTCGGCCGTCTCGAGGAGAACCGATGTGATCCGGGGGTCGAGCTGGGACCCGATCAGCGGCCGAAGCGCGGCCGCGGTCGCCGCGTGGGTGACCCGGCCGGGGGTCGCCGGCGTGCCGTGGCGCAGTTCGTCATAGCACTCGGCCGCGGCAAGCACGCGCGCCCCGAGCCCCCCCGCCCCGCGCAGCCGCGGCGTCACCGCGGACCACGGGGTGTGATGTTCGCGGACCATGTCGGCGACGATCGCGTCCGGGTAGGACGCCAGGATCCGCGCGCCGGCGATCGCGTGGCTCATCGGGGATGCCGTCCGGCTGTCCGCGTCGATGAGGCCGATGTCGTGCAGCAGCGCGGCCGTACGCCACGATTCGAGGGTGGCCGGAGGGATCCGCATGCGCCGGCCCATCCCGTCCACGAGATCGCTGACGCGCCGAGCGTGGGCGTGCGCCCCCGGCACGGAGCGTTCCAGCCCGATCATCAGGGCGCCAACGATATCCTGGACCGTTCGCTGCGACGCGAGGAACACCGCGAGTTGGGCGCGGCTCGCCGGCATCGTGACGGCGGAGAGGGCGGTGAGAAGCAGCGCCATCCACGGCCCCCGGTCGACACCGAGCGCGACGGCGCCGAGCAGTATCGGCAGCGGAGCGGCGAGCACCTGCGAGAGCGGGTTCTCCGTCACGCAGCTCCACCAATAGGGAAAAAAGGCGACGCCCCGCCGAAAGTGATTGTAGAGCGCCAGCAGCGCGAAGTTGACGACCAGATAGACCACCAAAATCGTCAGGCTCGCCACCGTGAGACCGATCAGGCGTCCCGGGATCGCGCCCAGGATCGCGTGGCCGATCCAAGAAGCCAGCGCGGCGGGGAACGCCCAGAGCACGGTGTTGATGAGCGCCCTCCACGGCTCGTAGAGCCGGAGGAGGACGACGCCGAGCAATGTTCCGAAGGCCACGACGAGCAGCACGTGCAGCGGCGACCACAACAGGATCAACGTGACGATGAACGCGACTCGAGGGGTGCGGATGTATCCGAGCGGACTTGGAACCGGCGGGATGAGCATCGTGAGCACGTACACAATTGTCAGTGCGATGATCACGGGGAGATCCCGTAGGGAGAGCCGCGTGAGCGCGTAGAGTTCGAGCGCCAGAGCGACGAGGAGGGCGCGGCGCAGCCAGTTCGGAGGGTTGGTAAATTCCTCATGCACATCGTCCGGCCGCTTGTTCAATTCCACGACCGTCCGCATCCAGGTGCGGAGCATCGCGAACGCGCCGGACGGTGAGCCGAGGGAACCCGGTCTGGGGTCGGGTGGGTTAGTACTCACGGCACCCACCTCGGTGAGTGCCGCGTAGGCGGAATTACGTAACTAGCAGCCGCCGTCGCCGTGCATGACATCACTTGCGAGTGTGTGGAACAGAGTGCGTTCGCTGTGCACCCCACCCACTCGAGAAACAATCGTTCGCCGCTCGTGCGGCGACTTCGATGTCCTCCCCTCCGCTGCCCAATGGGCACCCCGGGGATCTGCGGTATGGTAGACCGCCATGCTCCCACCCGCCCAGACCATACCGTAGATAAGTTCAATAACCCTTGCCCCATTCCTTCCGCGATCCCCCCGAATTGACGGCCCTGCATTGGCTATATCATGGACTATATCATGCCCGCGAAATTGACGCCCCCAGACGGGCGACGCGGTTTCCGTTCTCCATGGGTCGACATTTGATGGAGGTTTTTCCGAAGATTGCGCTCAGCCCGGACGAGAACCTGACCGTTCCGAGCTTGCGGACGCCAGGCGACGAACGAGGGCGGCAATTGCCCGCGCGTCCTCAGGCGGCAGTGTGCCGGCCCGCCAGGCGATTTCGCGCTGCATCTCGGCCAGGCTCATTTCCGGCAGTTCCGTGGAGTCTTCCGGGGCCAACCGGCGGGCACGGCGCCGCTCGTTCAGTGCCTGCAGAACCTGCCGGGTCAGCGCCGCGGGGAATGCCTGCGTGGTGACCTTGATGTAGTCACGATCCGCCAGAAGCGCCCCGGTGTCAAAGCCCTCCGCCGGCGGGTCCGGCGTCGCGTTCGTGCTCACGCGATCGTCCCGAACCGGCGCTCCTTACCTGAATCCCTGGAGCATCGGCTCGGCATCGACGTTCGCGAGCTCGGCGGGCCACAGCGGCAGACGTTTGGCCGGCAGCTTCGCGCGCGGATGACGGTAAATGATGCCCACCGGAAGCTTCTGCCGGCGGTCGAAGTCGTGGATGAGCCGCTCCGCGGCCTCCTGGCTGGTGACATCGTGGCCGTCCGGCACCGGCTCGACATGATCCCGAAACCAGTCGTATGTGTTGAGCTTGTTGTAGGTCACGCAGGGAGAAAAATCGTTGAGCATCGCGAAGCCGGGGTGCCGGACCGCTTCGACGATCAGTTGGGTCGTCATCTTCGGATCGCCCGAGAACGACTGCGCGACAAAGGTCGCGTCGGACGCCAGCGCGAGCTTCAGCGGGTCCAGAAACGGCGGGTGCTCCTCGGAGACCTTCATCTCGGGCTGCCCGAGGCCCCACGACGGGGAATCCTGCCCCTTCGTCAGGCCGTAGACGCCGTTGTCCATGATCACGAGGGTGATATCCGGATCGCGCCGGCAGATGTGCACGAAATTCTCCACGCCGATCGCCAGCGTGTCGCCGTCGCCGGCAAGCGTGATGACCTTCAGGTCCGGATTGGCCATCTTCGCGCCGAGGGCGTAGGCGAGCGCTCCACCGTGAGTCCCGTAAAAGGTATTGCCGTTCAAGTAGTTGCGGATCTGACCGGAGCAGCCGATCCCGCCGACGAGAAACACTTCCGACGGAGTCAGTTCGAGGCTCGTCAGCGCCGCCTTGAGCGCGTTCAGGACGGCGTAGTCGCCGCAGCCGGGACACCACTGAATCCGGTGCCGCGGCGCCGCGTTCTGCTCCCAGACCGACTTCACCGGCTGCGCCGGCTTCGTGTCAGACATCGAGCATCACCTCGACCTTCACCGCATCCTTGCCACCGAGGCGAATCGTGCCGGCGCCGTTGCGCGTGACCTCGTGCACGGCGCGGACGACCTCGGACGGATGCAGCGGGCGCCCGTTGTACTTGAGCACGCGCCGCGTCGGGATGATGCAGTGCGCCTGGATCAACCCGGCGAACTGCCCCAGGTAATTGTGCTCGCAGACGACCACCGGCACGCCGCGATCGAGCAGCGGCTTCGCGAGGTGGGTCGGGAACGGCCACAGGTGCGTGAAGTGCACGACCGCGGCGTCGACGCCCTCGGCGCGCAGCCGCTCGCGCGCGTCCAGCAGGACCGCTTTGGTCGACCCCCACCCCACCAGGATCGGCCCCTTGCCCAGCGTCCCGTACACCTGGGGCGGCTTGGCGTCGTGATTCAAGTATTCCGTCATCTTGCGCATGCGCTTGTCCATCTGCGCGACGCGCATCGGCCGGTCCGTCGAGACGAAGCCGGCCTCGTCGTGCTCGGTGCTGTTCACCTTGGCGGTGACGCCGCGGGTGCCGGGCACGAGACGCGGCGAAATCCCGGAGTCGGTGAGGCGGTAGCGGAGATACCGTTCGCCGTGCACGTCGGTGTCGCTCATCAGCTCGCGCTCGACCCGGCGGCCGTCGCGGAAGGCGTCCTCCCGCACCGTGGCGCGGCCTTCGCTCAGGTTGAGGTCGGTCATGAAGAACACCGGACATTGATATCTGTCCGACAGCCGCACCGCGTCGCGCATCATCGAGCAGCACTCTTCGATCGTCGACGGCGCCAGGACAATGCGCGGAATTTCCCCGTGCCCCCCGCCGGTCACCAGCCAGAGATCGCCCTGTTCGGGCTTGGTGGGCATCCCCGTGGACGGGCCGGCGCGCATCGTGTCGACGATGACGAGCGGCGTCTCGGTGATACCGGAGACGCCGATCTCTTCCACTTTGAGCGACAGGCCGGGACCGCTGGTCCCGACCATGCTGAGCACGCCGGCCGCGGCCGACCCGAGCGCCGCGCGGATCGACTCGCGCTCGTTCGCGCCCTGGAGCGCGCGGCCGCCGTACCGCGGCAGGTGGCGCTGCATGAACTCGAGGATGGACGTGGCCGGCGTGATCGGGTACCCGGCGTAGAACCGCACGCCGGCCTGAATCGCGCCGATCGCCAACGCTTCGTTGCCGCCGATGTACACCGCGGGCGGGCGGCCGGCGACCGGTTCGAGCCGGTAGCCGATGTCGCGCCATCCGCGCTCCTTGAGGATCGCCTCCGCCGCCGCCCGGCCGCGCCGGGCCGCCTCGAGGTTCAGATCGACGAGCCCGCCGCCGCGCTTGGCGAACCGCTCTTCGAGCAGCTGCCGCAGCCGCGTCTCGTCCTGGTCGAACTCGAGAAGCCGGAACAGGGCGCCGGTCATCACGACGTTCTTAACGACTTCCTTCTTCAGGTCGCGCTGAGCGATCTGCCGGGCGGGGATCGGGAACACCCGCACCCCGCGGGCTTCCAGATCGTCCGTCGGAACGACGCCGGTCGAACTGTCGTAGAGGCAGACGCCGCCGTCGTTGAGCTCACCGGCGTGCCGCAGCAGCGTGTCGCGGTTGGGCTGGATTTTCGAATCGGGGTTGGCGTCGTATTCGAGGCCGACAAGAATATCGACCCGCGCGTCGCCCCAGGAGACCGGGGGTTCGGTCGAGATGACGAGCGGGTCGTATTGGTGCGCGCCGTAGATCGTCGAGGCAAATCCGCGTTCTACGGCCCAAACGTGGAGCCCGGATCGGGTCAGCAGGCGCCCCAGGATGTCGGTAATCGTCGAGACGCCGTCGCGAAGCTGCACACCGCCGACGAGCAGCTTCATTCGGTTGATCTGCATCGGTGACAGTTGCCTCCACCGGAGCCGAAGGCGGTGGGCGAGGCGCGAGGATTCCGTCTCCCCCGAGCGTCGCGGCTCGAGTTCGTTATGACCGTGCTTTAATTACCACCGGCAGTATATAGTAGCAGGTCTCCCGCCAAAGCGCCAGGATGCCCCTTAACAGACACAGGGGCCCGCGGGGCGTGCGCCCCGCGGGCCCGAAATGATTCCTACCGTACGCGAGCTACGCGCGCTTCACGGCCTCCTTGAGTTCCTTGGCAGCCGTAAACCTTGGAACGGTCCGCGCCGGCACCTTCACCGGCTCGCCGGTCTGGGGGTTGCGGGCGACTCGCGCCTTCCGCTTGGAGATCTTGAACGTCCCGAACCCGGGGAACCGGACCCGGTCGCCTTTCTTCATCGTGCCGATAATCAGATCGGTGAACTCGTCGACAATCCGGCCGGTCTCGGCCTTCTTTAGTTTGAGTTTGTCGGCGAGCCTCGCCGTGAACTGAGCCTTCGTCATGTCTCCCTCCCATTTGTCGTCGTTGCACTCGGCCCATAGGGGTTCGTGGGGCTTGAGTGGTTTCCTTCAGGAGTTACGCGTTCGAGCCCTTATTTTGATGGGTTTTTCACGCGATTGTCCCCGACACGGGTACGGACGTCTCGGCGGCCACCGCGTGAGCCGCCACGCTCGCTCGCGGTGGGCGGGAATCCCCGTGCGGACGGCGAATCACTCTCCCGGCTCATCATGGCCGGTACGCTGCGGCTCGAGCCGCAGGCTCAGGACCCGGCCGGCGCTGCCTCACTCGCGGAACTACCGAACGGACCTTACGTCGAACTCACGAACGACAAAAAGGAGGCCGCCTATGCGCATTGGCATTTCCGTCGTCGCGATTCTCGTCACCGCCCTCGCCCTGGTGCCCGCCCACGCCGCGTCCGTCCTCACGGTTCCGGCCGGGACGAAAGTGCTGCTCCGGTTCGAGACCCCGGTCGATTCCAGCACTGTCACCGAGGGCGCCGCGGTCAAGTTCACGGTAGCCACGGACGTTCTGATCGGACGGGCGGTGGCATTCAGGCAGGGGACGCCGGCCCAAGGCATCGTGACGGACGTCTCCAAACCCGGCATCTTCGGCAAGAACGCGCGGGTGCACATCGCCTACATCCAGGCCAACGCGGTGGATGGAAGGCCGGTGCGGTTGGCCCCGCTGGACGTGACTCCCAGCTCGGTCAGGCAGGTCGGAGATGTCGGCGCCGCGGGGGCGACGAGCCTGACCGGCGCGATCCTCCTCGGTCCGGTGGGACTCGCGGCGGGCGCTTTGATCCACGGCGGTAACGTCAACCTGCCGGCCGGCGCGGTGGGAACCTCGAGCGTCGAAGAAACGCTTCAGGTCCCGGTCCTGTAAGGCGTCATGGGCCGGTGGTTCGGGCGGGCGGCCCGGACCTCCGGCCCCGCTCAATACAGCCGCTCCCGGTCAAAGAGGTTGAGTAGGGGCCTGTCCTCCCGATAGCGGCGCAGATTCTCGCAAAACAGGTCGGTCAGCCGGGAGTTCTCGCCCGGAACGGTGCTGGCCGAGTGCGGGCTCACGATCACGTTGGGCAGATCCCATAACGTGCTGTCCTCGGGCAGCGGCTCCTTGGCGAACACATCGAGCACCGCGCCGCCCAGGTGTCCGTCGTGCAGCGCCGCGATCATCGCCCGCTCGTCGACGATCGCGCCGCGGGCGATGTTGACGAGAATCGCGCCCCGCTTCATGCTCCGCAGTTCCTGCTCGCCCAACAGCCGGCGCGTCCCGGACGTCTGCGGCACGATGAGGACGAGAACGTCCGCCTCCCGCACGACCTCCTCGGTCCGGTCCGGGGGGAGGACGCGCTCGACGTGCGGCACGCCGTCCGGCGGGATGGTGCGCTTCGTCCCGATGACCCGCATGCCGAGCGCGTGGCCCATGCGCGCGACCTCCCGGCCCACGCTGCCGAGACCGATGATGCCGAGCGTCATGCCGCGCACCTCGCGGGCGCAGTAGCGTTCCCAGTGATGCGCGGCCTGTTCGGCCTTCAAGCGGAAGAGGTCCTTGACGAAGACGAGCATCCCCATGACGCAGAATTCGGCGAGCGCGCTCGCGTGGACGCCGGCCGCCGTCGTAAAAGCGATCGGGGAGTCGATCAGCCGGGTACGGACCAGCATCTCGCCGATGCCGGCGCTCGACGCCTGGATCCAGCGGACGCGCGGCGCGAGCGCCGGGATGCGGTCGAGATTCGTGAAGTCGAAGTCGAAGAGGACTTCCGCGCGCGCGAGCAGCGCGCGCCACCGCGCCTCATCCTGCGCGCCCCGCGAAAAGGGCTGCCCGTGGTGCTGTCCTTGATAGGTGGGTTTCGCAAGCAGATCCGGCTCGTACATCACCTCGACGCCCGGGACGGCGCGAATCCGTTCGACGAGCTCGGGTTCGAGGTACGACGCGATGAGCACCGGGACCGTCCGCGCCGCACCTGCCGCATGCGGCTGCGCGGCCGTCACAGCGCTCCCATCCGCGCCAGCGTCTCCAGCACCTCGCGAAGTGGAAGCCCCACGACGTTCGTGTAGGATCCTTCGATCCGCCGGATCATTCCCGCCGCCCTCCCCTGGATCGCGTATCCGCCCGCCTTGCCCATCGGCTCGCCCGTCGCCACGTAGGCGTCGATCTCTCCGCGGCCGAGCGCCGCGAACTCCACGCGCGTTCGCACGACGGCGCCGTCCGCCCGGCCGGCCGCGGCATCGTACACTTCGTATCCCGTCACCACGTCGTGGACGCGTCCGGACAGCCGCGCGAGCATCGCCCGTGCGTCGTCCTCGTCGCGCGGCTTGCCGAGGACGTCGCCGTCGAGCACGACGTCCGTGTCCGCCGCGAGCACGAAGTCCCGCGTGGAGCGGGACCGCGCGGCGGCGACGTCTCGCGCCTTCGCCGCGGCCAGCCGGCGGACGAAGGCGTCCGGCGGCTCATCGGGCAGGCGTTCCTCAACGACGCTGCTTGGAACGACGACGAACGGCAGCCCCGCCGACGCCAGCAGTTCGGCGCGCCTCGGCGAAGCGGAGGCCAGGACGATCACCGCCACCTGCTCTTCTGCCAATTGTCGCGCGCACCCTGCACCCCGAGCCAGGCCGGCAGCGGCATCGCGAGGCGGCGCGAGAGCGCGTTGACGTACGGCTCGTACATCCGGCGCAGTTCGTCGACGCGCGCCGTCGCCTCCGCGTCATCGCGGAGCTTGCACCCGTTGACCCGCAGCATCGCCGTGAGCGCGGCCCGGTCGGCCTCCGGCAGGCGGTCCTGCCGCGGCGGATCGGGCGGCTGGTTGAACATGATGCTGATGTCGACGACGGCGTGGCGCGCCATGGCGAAGGTGAGCTCCGCCACCCGCCGCGGCGCTCCTTCGACCGCGCCGATGACCAGCGCGCACGTGTCCAGGATCGCCGTCAGCGCGGAGAGCCAGGATTCGTTGTCGTGCTGGGACCGAAAGTACACCAGCACCGGGTACGAGATATGGCTCTCGAGCAACTCGGCCGCCCATCCCTCCCACTCGCGCAGGAACGGCTCGAGCAGCGCGCGGTCGCCCCCGGCGCGCCGCAGCAGTTCCCCGGCGCTCGGCGGAGACCCGGCCCAGGCATCGAGAACCGAGATCCGCGACTCCCGGCGGGAGAACGCCTGGTAGATTACCGGCAGGTACGAAATGATCAAGGCCAGGAACGAAAATCCGACTCCGCCCTCCACCACGAGGACAATCCGCGCGGGCACGGACTTCGGCACGACATCCCCGAGCCCCAGCGTGAAGAATGTCGTCCCGCTGAGGTACACGTCCGTACCGAACCCGGGATGGCTTTCCGGCGCGCTCATTTGCGAGCCGAGGCCCCAGTGCAGCATCGCGAACCCGAGGATCAGACCCAGGGCCCACACGGCCAGCAGGCTCAGCGTCACGAGGGGTCCGAAATACGCGAGGTAGGCTTCGCGCCGGCTTCTTCGCTGTATGCGGCCGACGATCCCGACCCACGCGCGCCACAGGTACCCAATGTAGAAAGCCACGCGGACGCGGCGGGACACCCGTCTCGGCAGGACGACGGTTTCGAAGGCGTCCCAGAGCATCGAGACGATCAGGCATATTCCGGCCAGGCTGACGATCAACCGCACGACGGCCACCCCCACATGCGCGCGGGCACGCTCACGGTACGGGCGGCCGCAGCAGCACCAGTATTCCCGCCAGGGCGAAGACCACCAGCATCGCCGCCGCCTCCCACGTGAGGAGCCGCCGCGCCGTCTGCCGGCGGACGCCGAACCATCCCAGTCCCGCCGCCGCCGCAACCGCGCAGATCTTCACCGCAAGCGTCCGCCCGTACGGATTCGCGACAAAATCCCGGAACCCGGCCAGGTGCTGGAACGCCATCACGACCCCGCTCGCGACGGCGGCAATACCGGCGGCCAGCGCGAGCCGCCCCACCGAAGCCACCGGCCGCACCGTCACGGTTGGCGGCCGGCTCGCGGCCGCGGGACGGGACAGCAGGGCCAACGCCAGGGTGCCGCCCCACAGTCCCATCGCGCCCACGTGAACGGCGTTGATCCCTAGGCCCCACCAGACCGGGCGCACGGCGCTCGCGTGCGCGGCCTGCCCGTCGATAAACGCGAGCCCGGCGCCGAGCAGCGGCACCGTCCAGGCGGCGCGCAGCGCGCCGCTTTGGAGCGCCCCCGCGAGGACCCATAACAAAATCGCGGCCGCGAGGCGCTGCGCGAGCACGCGGCCGAAACTCGAATCGAGCACGGCTCCGACGACCGCGGGGTCGGCACCGCCTCCCGCCGCGCCGAGGGCGACGGACTCCGCCGCAAACCCGATCGGCTCGGCAAACAGCAGCAGCGCGATGCCGACACCGGTGAGACGCCACAGAAGCTCCGGCGCGCCGGAGACGCGGGATGGCGGATCGGCCCGGCCCGCGAGCCACACCGCCGCAAGGGTTCCGAACCCGAGCGCGTAACCGGCAAAATGCAAGAGATGCGCAAGCGCTCCAAGGATAGTTCCCCAAACGGCGGCGCCTCCGCCGGCCGGCGTTCCTTCCGCGAGCACACCGCCTGGACGCAGCACGCTGAAGGCCATCGTGCCAAAGTCGGGATGCGTGTCGGGAGAAATCACGGACCAGACGACCCGGTAGGTTCCGGGCGCGCGCGCGTCCACGTTCACCGCCACCGTGGCGCCGGCGACGCCGACCGGCCCCTGGTCCACACGCCGCCCGTCCGGTCCGATGACGCGCAGACCCCGGCCGATCGGCTGCACCGGCTCGTTGAAGACCAGACGCACCGCGCGCGGCGGCTGCGACAGCACCGCGCCCGCGCGACAGATCGGTGAATCGGACGGCAGGCTCTCGCCGCCCGGCAGGAGGCACAAATCTGTAGGCTCTGCGCGGAGGAGAACAGCGTGCGCCGATACGACGGGGAGCCGCCCGAGCAGCACGCAGAGGGCGATGACGGCAAGTGCCGCGGCCGGCCGCCCTGCACCGAACACGGGGGGCGCGGCCGTCGCGGCGGGGAGGGCGCGAACCCGCGGGCCCTGCGGCCGGTTTATACCGCCCCCGCCTCAGCCGGCCGCAGCGGCGCCGTCACACCCCGGGACGGCGACGTGATGCGCATCACCAATCCCGACGCGATCAGGCAGAGCAGCCCGGCGCCCATGAAGGCGCCCTGATAGGTGCCAAACCACGTGCGCAGCGCCCCCGCGCCGAACGCGGCGGTCGCCGCGCCGAGCTGGTGCGACGCAAAGATCCATCCGAACACGACGCCGACGCGCTGCCTGCCAAAGATGTCCGCCGTCAACCGCACGGTGGGCGGCACCGTGGCCACCCAGTCGAGCCCGTAGAAGACGGCGAACGCGGCCATGGGAGCGAACGACGTTCCCAGCGCATAGGGGAGGAACAGCAGCGATAACCCGCGCAGCCCGTAGTACCAGCACAGCAGGTACCGGCTGTCCCAGCGGTCGGTCAACCAGCCGGAGCACACGGTGCCGATGAGATCGAACACGCCGATCGTCGCGAGCATGCCGGCGGCCGTCACCTCCGGAATGCCGTGCTCCATCGACGCGGGAATGAGATGCGTGCCGATCAGGCCGTTCGTGCTGGCGCCGCATACGAAGAACGACCCGGCGAGCAGCCAGAAATTGCGCACCCCCATGCTGTCCGTGAGCGCCCTGACGGCCGCGACCGCCGGATTGATGGGCCGGACCGCGCGCGGCGCCTCCGCGGCCGCCTGGGCCGGCCCCTGCTCCGCCGCCGCGAATCGCGGCACGTCCGGGACGGGGCCGGCGCCGGCGGGCGCGCCGAACGGACGGAGGCCGATCTCCGCCGGATCGTTGCGCATCAACAGCGCGGCGATCGGGATCATCGCGAGCGCGACCGCCGACACGGTGATGGACGCGGCGCGCCAGCCGTGCAGCACCACGAGCGAGGCCAGCAGCGGCAGAAAGATGAGCTGACCGGTCGCGCTGCTCGCGCTGAACAGGCCCATAACCAGTCCGCGGCGCTCCACGAACCACCGGGTCGCGATGTAGGCGCCGAGGGTCATGGCCATCGACCCGGTGCCGAGACCGACGACCAGGCCCCACAGCAGATCGAGCTGCCAGGAGTTGCGCATGACCGTCGTGAGGCCCACGCCGGCCGCCACAGAGACGAGCGAGAACAGCACGATCCGCCGCACGCCGAACCGGTCCATCAGCGCCGCGGCAAAGGGCCCGGAGAAACCGTACAGGAGCAGACTGATCGACACCGCCGCCGGGACGACCTCGCGGTTCCAGCCGAACTCGTGCTCGAGCGGGACGATCAGGACGCCCGGCGTCGACCGCACGCCGGCGGCCGCAAGCAGCGTGAGAAACGTCACGCCGGCGACGATCCATCCGTAGTACAGACGTCCGTGGAGCAGCCGGTCAATCCGCATCGATCACCATCCGCCGGGTTCGATCGCCCGCCACGCTCGGGCCGGCGCGCCGCGCGCGCGGCGGCCGTTCTCGCTATCTTATATCAACGGCTCCAAGGCGGGGCAACATTCCGCAAACACCCGGCGTTCCTAGGGACGCTCGCCGGACGGTTGGGGAGACCCCCGCGTCGAACACGAAGCACGTATCGAATCCGCTCGATTCACCCGCCTTGACTGGAGGGATCGGTATGGGACGCGCGCGTGTGCGAGACCTCGGCGTCACGATCGGGCGACTGCCCACCGGGCCGCTCAACGGCATCACCGATGTGGGCGGCGTGCTGGTCGGCCACCGCACCTTGATAGCCGACGCGCCCCACGTGACGCGCACCGGGGTCACCGTGATCGTGCCCCGCAGCGGCGCGATCTGGAGCAACTACGCGTTCGCCGGGGCCTTTTCGTTCAATGGAAACGGCGAGATGACGGGGCTGCCGTGGCTGGAAGAATCCGGGCTGCTGGGCTCGCCGATCGCCATCACCAACACCTACGCCGTCGGCATCGTCCGAGACGCGCTGATCGGCTACGCCGTGGAGCACGGCTACAGCCACCGGTTCCATCTGCCCGTCGTCTCGGAGACGTACGACGGCTTCCTCAACGACATCGACGCGTTCCCTGTAACGCGCGAGCACGTCTATGAGGCGCTGGCGGCGGCCGCGGGCGGCCCGGTGCCGGAGGGCAACGTGGGCGGCGGGACGGGCATGCGGTGTCACGGCTTCAAAGGCGGCATCGGCACCTCGTCGCGCGTCGTCGAGGTGCTCGGCGGCCGCTACGCCGTCGGGGTGCTGGTGCAGGCGAACTACGGCCGGATGCCGCACCTGCGCGTCGACGGCGTGCCGGTGGGACGCGAGATCGAGACGAGTCGCGGCGGCCCCGAGCCGAAAGGCTCGATTATCGTGATCGTCGCCACGGACGCGCCGCTCCTTCCGATCCAGTGCACCCGCTTGGCGCGCCGCGCGACGGTCGGCCTGGCGCGCGTCGGGGGCCACGGGTTCAATACGAGCGGCGACCTGTTCCTCGCGTTCGCGACCGGGAACGAGCTTGCGGCGCCGCCGACGAAGCCGTACGCGCTCGCGATGATCCCGCACGAGCACATCGACCCGTTCTTCGAGGCCGTGGCGGAGGCCACCGAGGAGTCGATCCTGAACGCCCTGACCGCGGCGGAAACCATGACGGGGCTCCACGGCACCGTCGAGGCGATGCCGCTCGACGAGGTGCGGCGGATTGTCGGCCGCTACCGGCCGGCGTAGCGTCCGGCGGACCGTTTAGGCGAAGCCGAACTCACGCTCCGTCACGGTCAGGCTCTCGTCGATGATCGACACCATGCGGTCGATTTCCTCGCGGGTGATGATCAGCGGCGGGGAGATCTGGATTGACATGAACACGCGCCCAAACAGCCCGCGCTCATCCATCGCCGCCATGAGGCGCCGGCTGAACGGATGCGCGGCCGCGGCCGGGCCCCAGCCGAACGGCTCCTTCGTCTCCTTGTTCTGGACGAGCTCCACCGCGTAGAGCAGGCCGATGCCGCGCACGTCGCCGACCGTCGGATGGGCACCGAGGCGCCGCAGCTGCGCGTCGAGATACCCGCTCTGTTCCGCGCACCGGCGCGGTAGATCCTCGCGGCGGATGATGTCGAGGTTCGCCAGCGCCGCCGCGCACGACACCGCCTGTCCGCCGAACGTCAGGAGGTGCGCCAAGCCGACGTCCTTCTGCTTGAACTCTGTGTAGAGACGGTCGGTGACGGCCACCGCGCCGATCGGCGCGTAGCCCGACGACAGCCCCTTGGCCATGGTCATGAGGTCCGGCGCGATGCCGAACTGCTCGGTCGCAAACATCGTGCCCGTGCGGCCGAAGCCGTTGATGACCTCGTCGAGAATCAAGAGCACACCGTGCCTGTCGCAGATCTCCCGCACGCGCTGCCAGTACCGGGGAGACGGCACGTGCGTGGCGTTGGCGGCCGACACCGGCTCGCCGATCACGGCGGCGACCGTCTCCGGTCCCTGCGCGCGGATCTCGTAGTCAATGGCGTCCGCGCACGCCAGGTCCTCGGCTTCGCCGCCGAGGCCGAACCGCGCGCGATAGCGGTCCGGCGAGGGCACGAACGACACGCCGTGCATGAACGGCCCGAAGTAGGTCTCGTTGCGCGACGACGTGATGCTCAGGGCGCCGAACGTCGCCCCGTGGTAGCCGCCGACCCGCGCGATGATCTTGTACCGCTTCGGGAAGCCCCGCATCGCCTGGATCTGCTTGGCGATCTTCATCGCGGTCTCGACCGCTTCCGATCCCCCGGAGCAGAAGAAGAACCGGTTGAGATCGCCCGGCGTCAGCCCCGCCAGCACGTCCCCCAGCTGCACCGCCGGCAGGCTCGTGTAGGAGGCGGCCGAGACGTAGGCGAGCTCCCCGGCCTGGCGGGCCATGGCTTCGCCGATCTCCGCCCGGCCGTGCCCCACGTTCACCACGTAGAGTCCCGCGAGGCTGTCGAGATACTGGCGGCCGCGCGCGTCCCACAGGTTGCAGCCCTTGCCGCGGACCAGCACACGCAGGCCGTCGCGCTCGGCGAGATCGAGCCACCGCGCGGTGTGGATCCAGATGTGTTCGAGCGCCTGCTGTTCGAGCGGCGTCAGTGCCGCCGCGGAAGGCGTCGAGGATGGCTGTGGTGCCGCGGATGGTGTCGCGACTTCTGGCGTGTCGGGCATGACCTGCCTCCTGGTGAATAGACTTCGCGCTCCCCGCCTCGTGCCTAGATGAGATCGTGGCCCGCGGCGGGTCCGCGGGCAGGACCTTCGGCGGCTGACACAGGACCTCCGGCGGCTGCGGCGCCTGCTGCCGGACGCGTCTCCGCGGTGGGGCGCCAGCGGAGAAGATACGCCTCCGCCCAGTTGATCGCCTCGCTGGACAGTACGACGATCAACGCTACAATGATGATTCCCGCAAGCGCGCCGGTCGTCGAGAACAGACCGGTGTAGTAGTTGATGAGATACCCGAGGCCGCGGCTCGCCGCGATGAACTCCCCTACGATGGCCGCGACGATCGCGTAGGGCACGCTGATCTTGAGGCCGGTCGTGATCCAGGGTACCGTCGCGGGCACGGTGACCTTCCAGAGGATCTGCCGCGGGCTCGCGCCCATGATGCGCAGCACGTTGACGTACTCGTGCTCCACGCCGCGCACGCCGGAGTACGTGTTGAAGAAGGTCAGGAAGAACACCACGGTCACGACGAGCACGACCTTGGAGTTCGGGCCGATGCCGAACCAGATGATGAACAGCGGCGCGAGCGCGATCCGCGGAACGCCGTTGAACGCCACGATGTACGGATCCAGGATCTGCGCGAGCGTGCGCTGGGGGGCGAGGAGGAAACCGGTCGCGATCCCGGCCGCGGCGCCGATGACGAAGCCGGTCGCGGTCTCGTAGAGCGTCACCGACAGGTGGCCCCAGATCGAGCCGTCGCGGATCAGCTGCCACAGAAACGCGCCGACCTTGTCGGGGCTCGAGATCCAGAACGGATCGATCAGCCGCCCGGACGCGGCCTGCCACGCCGCGAGCAGCGCCAGGCCGAAGAGCGCGCGGTAGGCGAGGAGCCGCCCGCGGGTCATCGCAGGAAGTCGTTGTCCACGACGTCCGCGTACGCCGGACGGGTCTTGAGGATCCCGGCCTGCTGGAGGACGTCCTGCGTGATCTGCACGGCGCGTTCCGTCGCCCGCCCGTCGCGGCTGAGGGCCGGCAGGGTCGACTCGACGCCGGCGAGCAGCACCGCGGGGGGCGTCTGGCCGAGGAACGGCTTGACCGCGTCGGCGATCTCCTGGGGCTGGTGGCGCAGCGCCCAGATGTTGGACTGCATGAGGGCCCGGGCCATCCGGCGGACGAGATCGGGGTTCTTCTGCACCACGTCGGGGCGCGTGATCAGGCACTCCATCAGGAACTCCGGCACCGACGGGTCCTCGCCCTTGGCGTTGTTGATGAACATCATCGCGTAGCCCTGGCTGATCGCGGTTTCGGGGACCGGCGTGGCCGTGAGGGCCACGTCCACCTTGTGGTTCTGCAGGGCCGCGAGCCAAGTCGGGCCGGCGCCGATCGGGACCAGCGTCACGTCCTGCTGCGGCGAGTAGCCGGCGCGGCGCACGACGAACGTCGCGAGGTGTGCGGTCAGCGCGCCGGCCTGCGTGACGCCGATCGTGAGTCCCTTGAGGGCCTTGATCTTCTGCGCGAGCGGCGTCGCCTCGGTGATGCCGTGGGCGCGCGCCACGTCGGTCCGCATCGCCCAGTTGATCAGCAGCCGGCGGAAGCCGTTCATCACGATCACCACGCGCTTGCCTTCCTGGTACGCCAGCATGACGTTGTCGCCGGGCGTGAACGCGAAGTCCACGTCCCCGGAGATCAGCGCCTTCACGTCGGGCCCCGCGCCGCTGGTCATGATCATCTCCACGTCAAGGCCACCGGCGGCGAAGTAGCCGTTCGCCTTGGCGAGATAGACCGGCAGCATGGAGAGGGCCGTGACCGGCATCGTGATGCTGATCTTCTTGAGGCCTTGCGGTGATGCGGCGCCCGGGACGAGCAGCAGCCCGCACACCAGGACGAGAAACGCCCCCGCCACCCGCCGGACCATCGCGATCCCTCCTCTCAGGCCTGCGCGACCGTCACTTCGGGCCGCAGCTCGTTCCACAGCGCGCCGTAGACCGGCGCGAAGCCGGGGTGCTCGTGAATTCGGTAGAGGTCCCGCGGCCGCGGAATCGGCACGTCCGCCACGCACTTGATCCGCCCGGGACGCGAGCTCATGACGACGACGCGGTCGGCGAGCGCCACCGCCTCGACGAGGTCGTGCGTGATGAAGATGATCGTCTTGGCGGTGGAGGCCCACAGCCGGAGAAGCTGGTCCTGCAGGACGATCCGGGTCTGCGCGTCGAGCGGGCCGAACGGCTCGTCCATCAGAATCAGGTCCGGCTCGTAGATCAGCGTGCGCACGATGTTGGCGCGCTGGCGCATCCCGCCGGAGAGCTCGTGGGGATAGTGCGACTCGAAGCCGGCCAGCCCGACCTGGGCGATGAGGCCCGCGGCGCGCCGGCGGCGCTCGCCGCGGGCCACGCCTCGGATCTCGAGCGCGATCTCGACGTTCCCGACCAGCGTTCGCCACGGCAGCAGATTGTCGCGCTGGGTGACGTAGCCGATCGCCGGCGTAATCCCGGCGATCGGGCGGCCGCGAAAGACAATGCGGCCGGCGGTGGGCGCCGCGAGGCCGACCACGAGGTTGAGCAGGGTGGATTTGCCGCAGCCGGAGGGACCGATGACGGTGACGAACTCGCGCTCATCGACGGCAAGGCTGATCGCATCGAGCGCCGCGATCCGCGTCCCGCGAACCAGAAACTCCTTGGTCACCCCTTCGATGGAGAGGAGCGGCGCCATGATGCCTCGCCGGTTTCCATGGAGGATCGGGGAATGCCTGCTCGAACGTCAGCCGCGATCGACGACGCGGCAGAACACCTCCACGATCTTTGGATCGAACGCGGCGCCGGCGTTCCGCCGCAGATGCGCTTTCGCGTCCAGGTAGTAGAGCATCGGGGAGCCGGGCCCGCCGGTGACCATGTCCGCGTAGGCGGTGGCCACGGCGAGAATCCGCGCGCCGAGCGGGATCGCGTCCTCTTTCAGATGGTCGGGCGTCCCCGTCCCGTCCCAGCGCTCCTCGCGGTGCTTGAGGATCACCGCGACGCCCCGGGGCAAGGCGCCTCCGGCGGGCGCGGAGACCCCCTGAAGCAGCGCGGCCCGGCGCAGGTCGAGCACCTCGGGCTCTTTGCAGCCGAGCGCCTTCGCAGCGACCTCGGCCCATCCGGCGAGACGCTCGCGATACTTCTCCGGCGTCGTCTGCCGGCCGATGACCGAGTTGACCGGTCCCGGCTGAGGACCGGCGGCAGGTCCGCCGGTAGCGCTCGGGAGTTGTGACGAAGGCGCGGACGGAACCGGCGGCACGACAGGCTTCCCCGCTCTGACGTCTTTGGTGGGGCCCTGCTTGCCATTCGCCGGGCCGGACGGGGCGGTGCGGACAGGCCGCGCGGCCTCGGTCGCCGGCCCGGCAACGGCCGGGGAGTAGGCAGGCGCCGGGTCGGTGAGCGCGGCGACGGCGGCCGATAGGCGCGCGCACTCCGCGGTGAGGCCGCCCTGAGCGGCCTTCAGCTCAGCTTTCTCGCCGTCGAGCGCGCGGCAGACGTCCGCGAGGCGTTCCCGCTCGACCCCGAACCCTCGTTGCGCGTCGGCGAGCCGTGCGCTGGACGCGTCGAAGGCCGCCCGCATCTCCGCCAACTGCGCGCGGTCTGTCTCAAGCGCCCGCTGGACGTCCGAGAGACGTGCCCGATCCTCCTCGACGACACGCTGGACCTCCGTGAGACGCGCGCGATCCCCTTCGAGTTCTCGCCGCGCCTCCGCGAGCCGCGCGGTCTCGGCTTCCAGTGCGGCCCTCGTCCGGGCCAGCTCGGTTTCCGCGGCCGTGAGCTCGCCGTGCGCCTCGATCAGGCGGTTCTTCTCCTGCTCCAGCTCGGCGGCGGCCCGCGCGCGCTCCGCCGCGTCGCTGTCGGGCGCGGCCCCTGTGGACTCCGCAGACCGCAGCCGCTCGGCCTCCAACGCCCGCCGAGCCTCGGTGAGCTTGGCGCGCTCGACCTCGAGATCGGCTCGGGCTTTGGTGACGGCCGCCTGCTCGGCCTCGAGCTCGGCTCGGGCTTTGGTGACGGCCGCCTGCCCGGCCTCGAGCTCGGCTCGGGCTTTGGTGACGGCCGCCTGCTCGACCTCGAGCTCGGCCCGGGCTTTGGTGACGGCCGCCTGCCCGGCCTCGAGATCGGCCCCGGCTTTGGCGACGGCCGCCTGCCGCGCGTCGAGATCCACTCGGTCCTCGGCAGCGTGCGCCTGCTCGACCTCGATATCCGCCCGCGCCTTGACGACCCCGGCGCGATCCGCGTCGAGATCCGCCCGGTCGTTGGCGATGGCCGCACGCTTGGCCTCGAGCTCCGTCCGGTGCTTGGTGACATCCGCACGCGCAGCATCGAGCTCCGCCTGATCCTTCGTGAGCAGCTTGCGCGCGCCGTCCATCTCCTCGCGGAGCCGGTCGATCTGGTACCGCTCCAGGTCGAGTTCGCGGCGGAACGCCTCCAGCCGCGCCTGCTCCGCCTCCGCCTCGCGACGGAGGTCCGAGAGCCGCTTCCGGTCCGCCTCCAACTCGCCGCGCGTGGCGGCAAACCGCTCGGATTCGTTCTCGAGTGCGCGCCGCGTCTCGACCAGCCGTTCGCGGTCGGCGTCGAGCTCACGCCGCGCGCCGCCGAGCCGCTCGTCCTCCACCGCGAGCTCCGTTCGCTCCGCGGAGAGACGCGCGCTTTCGGCATCCAGCGCGCGCTGCAGCGCCGCGAGTCGAGCCGCCTCGATCTCGAGCCGGGCCTCCGCCTCGGCCCCGGCGGCCTCGGCTTCCGCGGCCCCCTCCCCGCGCGCCTCCGCGGCGATCGCCTGCTCGAGTGTCGCGGTCGCCTGCAGCGCAAAAGCCAGGACGACCTCGCGCTCGGCGGCCGCGCACGCGTGCGGCGCCTCGAAATAGTACGCGACCGCTGCGAACACGCGCCCGCCGCGGCTGAGCGGCCACGAGCAGAACGCGCGGATGCGCTCGCGCTCCGCGGCGCGGCGGATCTCGTTGCCGGCCGGCAGCGTTCGAACGTCTTCGACGATCGCGGGCACGGCGGCCTTGATGCGGCCGCGCGCCGGCAGGTCCATGCACGCGAGTTCGGGATGGCGGGAGAGATGCGCCCAGGGATTGGCGCCGTCCGGCGTCCGCAGCCGCGCGACGTATTCTTCCGACAGGTTGTGCGACCAGGGACACGTGACGATGCCGTTCTGCGAGCGGAGAAAGACGGCGCTGCGCGCCGCACCGGTCAACATGAGCAGGGCCCGTCCGACCGCCGCGGCGGCGGCCTCCGTCGACGCACTTCCGCGCAGGGTTTCGCTGACGGCCACCAAGCGCGCCATCAGCGTCGCGCGCAGTTCGACGTTCGCGTCCCGGTGAATTTCCTGCGTCTCCGCGACGCGCTGCGGCTCCCCCTGCCCCGCAAGACGCGGCATGATATGAAACATCCTCTCAGGCGGCCGGTGTCTCGGGATTTCGTCGGCCGCCCTTACCGCAACGTGCCCCGAGTCTTGTGTGTTGTGATGCCCAAGACCGGGGAACTTGAGCGGGAAGTTGTGAAGACCGGACGCCGCGGCCGGCGGCCGGCTTGCGGACAATCCGCCGCGGAGATATCGTGGAAGCGACAGAAACTTCGGTTGAAGCATAGGTGAGGGAGCCTCGATGGCACAGCAAGGCGAGAAGGCAGGAGACGCATCTTTGGCCCGCGCCGCAGGCTCAGACGCGCCCGCAGGAGGCGCATCTTTGGTCCGCGCCGCAGGCTCAGACGCGGCCGGAGGTCCTGCGTCAGACAGGGGAGGTCCCGCCTCCGAGAGGGTGACAAAGAGCGACGCGGAATGGCGCCGGCTGCTGAGCCCGGAGCAGTACGCCGTCACGCGGCGCAAAGCGACGGAGCGGCCGTTCAGCGGCGAGTACGAGAAGACGACGACGCCCGGCACCTACCGGTGCGTGTGCTGCGGTGCGGAGCTCTTCGAGTCGGACGCCAAGTTCGACGCGGGATGCGGATGGCCGAGCTTCACACGTCCGGCCCAGGACGCCGCGATTGCGGAGGAGACCGACCGGAGCCACGGCATGATCCGGACCGAAGTGTTGTGCGCGCGCTGCGACGCCCACCTCGGGCATGTATTCGACGATGGCCCGGTGCCGACCGGACTCCGCTACTGCATCAACTCCGCGGCGTTGAAGCTCGACCCGAAAAAGTAAGCGGCCGGCCATGGGTCGGCCGGCGACGATCAGGTCGCCATCCGCAGCCGGTAGCCGACGCCGGGCTCGGTCACGATGTAGTGCGGCCGGGCCGGGTCCGGTTCGACCTTGTGGCGGAGCTTGCTGATATTGACGCGGAGCAGGTTGCCGCCCTGATTGTAGCCCGGCCCCCACACCTCGCGGAGCAGCTGGCCGTGGGTCATCACACGTCCCGCGTGGAGCGCCAGGGTCTTGAGCAGCGTGTACTCGACGGGCGTCAGGGTGATCTCGCGTTCGCCGACCGTGACGAGGCGGCGCGCCACGTCGACCGTCAGGTCGCCCGCGGTCACGACCGGCTCGTCGGCCGGCTGCGCGACATGCCGCATGGCGACGCGCATCCGGGCCAGCAGTTCACCGATGCTGAACGGCTTCGTCAGGTAGTCGTCCGCGCCGGCGTCGAGTGCCGCGATCTTCTCTTCGTCCCGCCCACGCACAGACAGGATCAGCACCGGCACCTTCGACCATTCGCGAAGCCGCCGCGTGACCTCCACGCCGTCGAGATCCGGCAGGCCGAGATCGAGAATGATGAGATCCGGACGCACGGTCGCCGCCGCGTCCAGCCCCTCGCGCGCGGACGGGGCCTCGAACATCTGGTACCCCTGCGCCGACAGCGACGCCCGCAGGAACCGGCGGATCGCGAGCTCGTCGTCGACGACTAGGACGCGCGGCCCGGTGTCGCCCATTGCGACGCGCGATCCCCGCCGGCCGTCCGCCCGCTTGGCCCGCGCGAGTGTGAGTCTTCCGCTTGCGGGGACAGACCTCCGGAAGGTTCCGGCGGCCGAACCGGCAGCGCGAAGGCGACGATGGCGCCGCCGTCGGGGCGGTTGGCCGCCCAGATCCGGCCCCCGTGCGCGTCAATGATGCCGTGGCTGATCGCGAGGCCGAGACCCGCGCCGTGCCCCGCGCCGTCGTGCTGGATGCGGTAGAACTTGTCGAAGATGCGCGTGACGTCGCCGGGCGGCACGCCGGGCCCGCGGTCCTCGACGCGGATCTGCACCTCGTTTCCCACGAGACGCGCGCCGGCCTCGATGGGAGCGTCCGGCGGCGAGTAGCGCAGCGCGTTG
>Ga0209579_10000341_pt1 | contig 52289 bp, 51 predicted proteins | sample Coa_R1_2_FD_187152 | JGI IMG/M metagenome (GOLD analysis project Ga0209579, IMG submission 187152) | Surface soil microbial communities from Centralia Pennsylvania, which are recovering from an underground coalmine fire - Coalmine... | ecosystem: Environmental > Terrestrial > Soil >...
CTCGTGCCCACCAGCCTGGTCACCGGAGGCGCCGGCTTTCTTGGCTCGCACCTGTGCGACGAGCTCCTGCGCCGCGGCCACCGCGTCATCTGCGTCGACAACCTGGAAACGGGAACGCTGGCCAACATCGAGCACATCCGCGACGAGAAGTTCGTCCACCTGAATCTCGACATCATCGAGCCCTACTTCATCGACGAGCCGATCGACTTCGTCTATCACCTGGCCTCGCCGGCCTCGCCGATCGACTACCTGCGGCTCCCGCTGCACACGCTCAAGGTCGGCTCCTACGGAACCCACCACACGCTGGGACTGGCCAAGAAGCACCGCGCTCGGTTCCTGATCGCCTCCACCAGCGAGGTGTACGGGGATCCCCAGGAACACCCGCAGCGAGAAACCTACTGGGGGCACGTAAACCCGATTGGCCCCCGAGGCGTGTACGACGAGGCCAAACGCTATGCCGAGGCCCTGACCATGGCCTATCACCGCCAGCAGGGTGTCGACACGGCGATCGTAAGGATCTTTAACACGTTTGGCCCTCGAATGAGACCTCACGACGGGCGAGCCATCCCGACCTTCCTGCGCCAGGCCCTCCAGGATCGCCCGATCACCGTCTTCGGCGACGGGTCCCAGACCCGCTCCTTCTGCTACGTGGCCGACGAGATCAGAGGCCTCATCGCGCTAGCGGAGTCCGGTTACCACATGCCCGTCAATGTCGGGAACCCAGACGAATTCACGCTGCTCGAGCTGGCCAAGGCGGTCATCGAGGTCACCGGATCGCGCTCGGAGATCGTGTTCGAGGCCCTACCCACCGATGATCCTCAGGTCAGACAGCCGGACATCACCCTGGCCCGCGAGGTTTTGGGCTGGCAGCCCGAGGTGAGCCTAAAGGAAGGGCTGCGCCGCACGATCGACGAGTCGGGAGCCGACACGCTCATCGGCGCCTCGCCCTGAGCGCCGACGGCGCGCGACTTCAGACGACGACGTGAAATCGCCTTGCCCTGGGTCGAGCCAACCGAGAAACTTCGATGTGAAGCTACCGTTACAAAGCTGCAGTGGGGCCAAATCCAACGGGCATTAGCACTAAGTGACGATCGAGCAGACAACCGCGCCCGCGAGGCGACCCAGCACCGCGCCCGCTCATTTTGAGGAGTTCGTGCTGCCGCACCACGACGTCCGCCGCAAGCGGCCGGCTGTGTTCACGCTCCTGCTTCGCTTCGAGACGCTGCGGCGCCTCGGGCGCATCCTGTCCCTGCTGGTGCTCGACCTCGTCGGGGTGGCCGGCGCGCTGCTCACGGCGCTGATCGTGAAGCTGGCGGTTCGCGGCAACCCGGACTGGGGCGTGGCCTGGCGAGACATGAAGCACTGGCTCCCCTTTGCCTATCTGCTCACGGTGCTGCTGTTCGCTCGCGCCGACCTCTACGCCGACCGCCCCCGGCGCCCCGGCCTGGCCCGGATCGCCACGGTGCTGTTTCAGGTCACGGTCGTGGCCCTGGTGTTCGCGCTGGCCAGCGGCCAGCACTTTTCGAGCTACTACATCTTCTACGGCTCGCTGTTCTTCGCCGCGGTGTACATCGCCACCCTGCGCGAGGTCCACCTGCGGATCACCGGCTGGCTGTTGACGCAAGCCGGCTATCAGCGCCGCGCCCTCCTCGTCGGCAGTGGCAAGCACATCGAGGAGGTGGCGCACGCCCTGGAGGACAAGTCCCGGACCCAGGTCGACATCGCGGGCTACATCTCGCTGACGCCGCGGCCGCAGAACGGGTTGCGTTCCCTGGGTGAGATGGACGACCTCCCCGCGGTGCTCGCCCGCGAGCGGATTCAGGAGGTGATCATCGCCGACCCCGACTTTCCGCAGGAGCAGGCGGTTGAGCTCGTCGACCTTTGCCACCAGCGCGCGGTGACGGTTCAGGTCGCCCCGTCGACGATGGAGATCCTCATGGATCGGGCCGAGTTCGTTCCCGGTCAGGTCGTCCCTCTGTTCAAGCTCCGCCCGCCAGTGTTCGAGGGGATCGACTACGCGCTCAAGCGCACCTTCGATCTCGTGCTGGCGAGCGTCGGCCTGTTCTTCCTGGCGCCGGTACTGCTGGCCACCGCACTGGCCGTGAGGTTGAGCTCCCGGGGGCCGATCATCTACCGCTCGGTCCGCCCCGGAATGGCCGGGAAACCTTTCTCTTGCTTCAAATTCCGGACCATGCGCCAGCACGCGGACCAGGTCCAGGCCGATCTGGAGTCGCTGAACGAGCAGTCGGGGGCCCTGTTCAAGATCCGCCACGACCCCCGGCTGACCGGAGTGGGCCGCTTCCTGCGTCGCTACTCGCTCGACGAACTGCCGCAGCTCCTCAACGTCGTTCGCGGGGAGATGTCGCTGGTTGGGCCACGCCCGCTTCCGCTCCGAGACTTCAACCGCCTCGAGCCGTGGCACAAGAAGCGCTACCTAGTGCTTCCGGGGATCACCGGCCTCTGGCAGGTCTCGGGCCGCTCCGAGCTCGACTTCGACGATCTGGTGCGTCTCGACTTTCTCTACCTCGAGCGCTGGTCGATCATGCTCGATCTCTCAATCCTCCTGAAAACCATCCCCGCCGTCCTGAGCCGCCGCGGCGCCTTCTAGGCGCCTCCCCGCAGCCGCCCGCCCCTCCACTCACCCACGAACCGCACGTGCGAGAGCGGCGGTACTGCCAACCCGTCGGGGGAACACTCGCACAGCGCCGTGTCCCCCCGACGGGTTGGCATGTACGCTCCCGCCTCGTACATGCCCCCCACCGACCGATTTGTTGTCTCCTTCGCCGCCGAGCCTCCTCAGGAGCCGCTGCCCTACGGCCGCTGGGCCGACACGCTGAAGGGGCACTTCCTACGGGCCGTGGTGGCCATCGACACCGAGGGCGCCAAGCTTGGCGAACCCGGTGATATCGCGTGGTTCCCGGACCGCACGTACGCCGGGCGCACCTACATTCCCGCCGTCGCCCGGACGAGTGAGGGCTATGAGCTGTTCGGCTACGTGTCGTTCACCGAAGGCTCGAGCGGGCCCGACAACTTCTTCTCGAGCGCGGATTTCACCTCCGAGGTGGCGGAGGCCAATCCGGACTGGAAGCTCGATCTCAACGACGAGGTAATCGGGAGCTGGCGGGGAGAGCTCGGCAACACCGCGGACATGACCTTGATCTGGGGCTCCCCGATGGTCCCGGGCGGGGCGGTGGTCACGGCCGAACTGGCCAACCTGGCCGTCGACCAGTGCGAGCTGAGCGATGAGCGCTTCACGCTCATCGCACCCGATAACTATCGCTCGGACTACCTGGAGATCAAGCTCTGGGGCAAGAACGGCGACGAGCTGGCGCGCGAGTCGCTCTACGTCGAGGAGTAGCCGGCGCCCTAGCTGCCCGAGGAGCTTGGTTCGCTCGCCGTCCTGTCGTCCGCCTGGTGGGCGGGCACAGGGGCGTCGCCCTCGAAGTTGATATCCGAAGCGCGGCTGTTCTCGGCGCCCGTGCTGTCGGCGGCGGTGCGTGAGTCGCCCTCGAGCGGGCGCTGCAGCGGGAAATGGCAGGCTGCCCGATGCTCGTCGCCGAACAGCCGCAGCTCAGGCACAACCTCGGCGCAGATGTCCTGGGCCAGCGGACACCGGGTGCGGAAACGGCAGCCCGATGGGGGGTTGATCGGGGACGGGAGCTCGCCGCGCACGGCCACGCCGTCACCCTTCTGGCGGGCCACCTCCGGATTGGGGACGGGAATCGCCTTGATCAGCCCAGACGTGTAGGGGTGGGCAGGTTTCTCGTAGATGTCGTTGGGGTGCCCCACCTCCACGAGCCGACCGAGGTACATCACGCCGATCCGGTCCGAGACGTACTTGACCACCGACAGGTCGTGCGAGATCACGATGTACGTAAGGCCATACTGAGCCTGGAGCCGCTTCATCAGGTTGAGAATCTGCGAGCGGATCGACACATCGAGCGCGGACACTGGCTCGTCGGCGATGATCACCTTCGGATTGAGGGTCAGAGACCGGGCGAGCCCCAGGCGCTGGCGCTGCCCGCCTGAGAACTCGTGGGGATAGCGGTCCATGGCGTCGTAGGCCAGCCCCACCTCGTCCAGCAGACGCTTCACCGTCTGCTCACGTTCTCTCGCGCTCCCGCGCCGGGCGACGTCGAGCGGCTCCGAGATGATCTCCTTGACCCGCATCCGTGGGTCCAGTGACGCATACGGATCCTGGAACATGAACTGCAGATCGCGACGCAACTCGCGGAACTTCGCGCCCCTGAGACCGCCGAGATCGGTGCCGTTGAAGATGACCTGGCCCCGGGTCGGCGCCTCGAGGGCGACCCCAAGGCGGCCCAGGGTCGTCTTCCCGCACCCGGACTCACCCACGAGCCCAAAAGTCTCTCCGGGCCGAATCCCCAGGTTCACGTCCGTCACCGCGTGAACCGAGCCGATCCGGCGACGCAGCACCGCCCCCGCGGTGACCGGGAACTCCTTGACCAAATTTCGGAACTCGAGAATGAACTCGGGGCCCCCATTGGCCTGTGCGCCGACGGCCACCTCGGGCTCAACGGCGGTGTCGAGCAGCTCGAGCTCCTTCCCGAACGAGGCCATCAGGGCCTTGTTCTTCTCGGCCTGAGCGATAAGTTCGGACCCCAGGTCTCCGAGCTCGGTGGCGGACGAGTCGCGGGGGTGGAAACACCGGTATGGGTGAGCGGGGTCGTTGCCGCCCAGCGGAGGCTCCTCGGTCCGGCAGATCTCGGTGGCAAATGCGCAGCTCGGGGCAAACCGACAGGCCCGCGGCGGCCGCCTCAAATCTGGCGGAAGGCCCGGGATCGAGTAGAGCTCCTGACCCTTGTCCTGATCGAGCTGGGGGATCGAGGCCAGGAGCGCCTCGGTATACGGGTGGTGCACGTTGGTGAAGAGCTCCACGGTCTCGGCCGTCTCCACCTTGAGGCCCGCGTACATGACCACGACGCGGTCGGCGCGTCCCGCGATCACGCCCATGTCGTGGGTGATCAGGATGATCCCCATCCCCAGCTCCCGCTTGATCTTGTCGAGGAGATCGAGGATCTGGGCCTGGATCGTTACATCGAGCGCGGTCGTCGGCTCATCAGCGATCAGCAGCTTGGGATCGTTGGCCAGGGCCATGGCGATCATCACCCGCTGGCGCAGACCGCCCGAGAGCTGGTGGGGATAATCGGAGAGCCGCTCCCGGGGGTGGGGCAGGCCGACCATTCCGAGGACCTCAGCGGCGCGGTCCATGGCCTCCTTCTTGGAGACGTCGCGGTGGATCAGCACCTCCTCCGCAATCTGCTTGCCGATCGTCATCGTCGGGTTCAGCGAGGTCATCGGGTCCTGGAACACCATCCCGATCTCGTTGCCGCGTATCTTCCGCAGCTCGGCGTCGGTCATGGTGACCAGGTCCTTGCCGTTCAGGCGGATCTCACCGCCCGCCACGAAGCCGCCTCGCGGAAGCAGGCGCATGATCGACATGGCGGCCATCGTCTTGCCGCAACCCGACTCACCGACGATTCCCAGGGTCTCCCCGGAGTCGACCTCGAAGCTGATGCCGTCGACCGCATGCACAGTCGAGCGGCGGAGCCGGATCTGCGTCTTGAGGTCCTCGACCTCGAGGAGGCGCGGCACTTGATCTACCTCTCCTGAAGCCGAACGTCGAAGGCGTCCTGGAGCGCGTCGCCGATGAAGTTGAACGCGACCACGGTGAGCACGATGATGATCAGGGCCGGATAGACCTGCCACCAGTAGCCGTCCTGAAGGTAGGTGGTCCCGTCGGAGAGCATCGATCCCCAGGTGGGGGTTGTCGGCGGCAGGCCGAAGCCGAGGTACTGAAGTACGGCGAGCGTCAGGATCGCGTTGGCGACCTGGAAGGTCACCGTGACCATGATCGTGCCGATCGTGTTGGGAACGATGTGACGCAGGATGATGCGCCACGACCGTCCGCCCATGACCTGCACGGCCTGGACGAACTCCCGCGTGCGCAGAGACAGGGTCTCGCCGCGGACCAGACGGGCCGGCACCAGCCACGTCGTGGCCACCAGCAGCGCGATCAGGAGGATCAGGCTCGGCTTGAACACCTGGGCCATGAAGATGAACAGGAACACGATCGGGATGGCGTAGGCGATGTCGACCAAACGCATCAGGAGACCGTCGAACCAGCCTCCGAAAAAGCCCGAGATGGCGCCATAGACCAGCCCGAAGAGCGTGGAGGCAAAGCCCACCGCCAGCCCGACCTCGATCGAGCTCTGACCGCCTTCCATGAGACGGCCGACGATGTCGAACCCGCTCGAGTCGGTCCCCAGCAGGTGCCCGCCGCCGGGCGCCAGGTTCACCAGCGCCAGGTTGGGGTTGACCTGGTCGGTGCTGTATATGAGCGGCCCGACGAAGCTGAACAACGTGATGAGGACGACGACGACCACGCCGATGATGGCCAGCCGGTTCTGGGCGAAGGTTCGCGCCAGGAGGGCCCACGGGCTGCCGCTCGAGTGGACCTCGCCGCCCTCGGGCATGACCTCGACCTCGACGTCGGACGCTGGCGTCTGGGCCGCCCCGGCCCCATCGCTGCCGGCGTTCTCGACGTCGGTCGCCGCCTCGGACCGGGCCGCGGGATCTTCGGTTCGGACCGCAGCGCCGGCGTTGGCCTCAGCGGCCGGACGGCCGTCGGCCTGACCGGCGGGCCGGCCGGCCTCTGGCCCCTCGGACGGGCCCTCAGTACCGGATCCGCGGATCGAGAATCGCATAGCCAATGTCGGCGATGAGGTTGCCCACGACGGTTACCACCCCGACCAGCACGGTGATCCCGAGCATAACCTCGTAGTCGTTGCTCAGCGCCGCCTGGTAGTACTCGAGCCCGGCACCCGGCCAGTTGAACACCTGCTCAATGATGAGCGTCCCGGTGAGGATCAGCGGCACCGAGAGGCCGACCAGCGTGACCACCGAGATCAGGGAGTTGCGCAGGAGATGGCGCCACAGGACGAGACGTTCAGGGAGCCCCTTGGCCCGCGCGGTCCGGATGTAGTCCTGGGCCAGCGTGTCGATGGCCGAAGAGCGCATGTAGCGGCTGAAGGCGGCGTACGTGACCAGCGTCAGGCTGGCCACCGGGAGCACCAGCCCCTTGGGGTGGGCGAGCATCCCCAAGGCCGAGGTGGATTGAGGGGCCTCGGCCGGGAAGACGTGGAAGCTGATGGACAGGAACTGGATGAGCAGCAGCGCAATCGCGTACTGCGGCATCGAGTAGAGGATGAAGCTGACGCCCGTGCCCGCGTAGTCGACCACCGAGTTGCGCTTGACCGCCTGTGCGATCCCGATCGGGATCGCGATGATCAGCGAAATCACCAGTGAGAGCCCGCCGAGCACGACATCACGCGGCAGCTCGGTTGCGAGCAGCGAATCGACCGAGCGGTTGAACTGGTAGGAGTAGCCGAGATCTCCGTGGGCCAGCCGGACGAGGAAGTGCCAGTACTGGACGAACACCGACCGGTCCAGGTAGTTCTGATGGTTGAATAGGTCGATCGCCTGCGGCGTCGCCCGGTTGCCGAGAATGTCTCGGGCCAGGCTCCCCGGAAGCGCGTGCAGCAGCCCGAAGGTGATCAACGTGACGCCGAGCGTCACGACGATCGCCTGACCGAGGCGGCGGATGATGAATCCGGTCATACCGGACCCATCATCCTAACCACCTCGTGTGTACCGCGTTAGCGGTTGCTACTTCGTGAGGTACCAATCCTCGGGGCTCATGAAGCCGAGGGCATTGGCCGTGTAGCCGCCCAGCTTCTTGGAGACGAGGGTTGCGGCAACGCCGCCGAACGTCCCGACCGAAGTCGGCCCGAAGATCACCGGGTCAGTCTCTCCTACGTACTTGGCGTACTGCGTCAGCACGCTGTTCTCCTGGGAGAGCGGTGCGGTGATCGTCTCATTGACCAATGAGGTCAGCTTCGGGTCGTCGTAGCTGCCCGCGTTGGCCGCCGAACCGGGCACGTACAGCTGCTCGCCCGTCGGCAGATACGAGGGACCGTAGATCCAGCCGGCACCCCAGTTCCCCGCCGTCCACTTACAGCTCGCCTCGGTCGGCTTGCAGGGGGCCGCCGTTGAGATCACGGTGGCGAACGGATGGGAGGTCAGGTTGATCGAGATCCCGAGCTTCTTGGCCTGCGAGGCCAGGTCGTTCATCTCATCCTGCACCGCGACAACACCAGACTGATAGTCGATGTTGAACGAGATGCCCTCGCCCTGCTTGATCCCCGGGCCGCACAGGCTCGGGTTCTGGCAGGTGGTGTTTCCACCGGGGACGACCTTCCAGCCATGGCTGCTCAGCTCCTGCTTCGCCGTCGAGGGCGAGAACGAGCATGGAGTGATCGGGATGGCTGACGTATTCACGAGCGGGCTCGGCGGCGCGAACGGGATCGGGCCGCAGGTCGGGATCGCCGTGTTGTACAAGAAGGCGTGAATCCATCCGTTCTGGTCGACCAGATGCTGGAGAGCGTTACGGAAGTACGCCTGCCTCAGGATGAACCTGACCGGCTCACCGCCGGGGGACGTGGGGGCGCTCGTGTTCATGTTCAACGGGAAGTAGTTGAACGAGTAGCTCGCCGCCTTGTTCACGTCGTAACCCGACGAGCCCAGTGACTTGAGCTGCGGCGCGTACTGCGACGGGAGCCCCACGATCGTGAGCGCACTCGGCCCACCCGACTTGATCTGGTTGTAGATCGCCGCCTCACTCGTGAACGGGAGCTCGACGACTGTCACCGTCGCCTTGGGAGACCCCGAGTAATCGGGGTTCGGGACCATCGTCACCTTGCCGCTCGAGTCAAAGGACTGGAGCTTGTAGGGCCCATTGACGACCTTCCAGAGTGGGCTGGTGGCCCAACTGCCGAGTTTCTTCGACTGGGCGTCGAGGAACTTATAGACGGCGGTCGAACCCGACTTGGTCGCATCGGGGAGGTGGCCGTTGTCAGAGGTCGGCGCCGGTTGACCCAGCGAGGTGCGATCCCAAGCCAGCGGCAGCGGGAAGATCTGCGAGAGCTCGGAGTTGATGACCCACGCGGGGTCGTACTTCTTGTTGAACGTGATCGTGAACGTCGAGGCATTCGGCGCGGAGTAGCTCGTGACGTTGTCCGGGAAATAACCCGGCGCGTATCCGCACCATCCGCCGGCTCCCACGTTCGCCTTCAGCAGGTTCATCCAGAAGACGAAGTCGCGTCCGGTCACCTGCTCGCCGTCGGACCACTTCCACGTATTCAGCTTGATCGTGTAGGTCTTGCCATCGCTGGAGATGCTGGGCTTCTGACCGATCGACTTGCTGTAGTCGACCGCGGGCACGTAGTTCTGGCCGTAGAAGTAGAGGCCCCGCCACATGTTGATCATCAGCTGGTTGGCGTTGACCGTGCTGCAGACCGCGAAGGAATACATGGGGAAGATGTAGTTCGGCGGGGCCTGTGAGCCCTCGGCGAAGTAGACGGTGCCGCCTGACACCCGCGAACCGCTGCCCTTCGTGGGCTGGGTCAGGCCGGGACCCGTCTGCGCGCCGGTCACCTGGGTGACCGACGGCGGGGCACCGCCACCGCCACCGCCACCGCTGTTGTTGCTGCTCGACCCGCAGGCAGCAGCCACGAGCGCAACCACGAGTGCGCCGGCGACCGCCAGCGACCTGTGCCTGATGCTTCGCATGTTCACCATCCTCCAGTCTGTGAAGTCACGAGACCGAGCCGTCGATCCCCACCGAACGGCCCGACTTCAGCGTTGCCCTGAGGGCAGGCTGCGACGCTGCAAGCGACGCGATCCTCATAGCGACATCAATTCTGGAATTGCGATGCCTGTCCTCTAAAGCAAACGCCAGGGGCACCAACGGATTCGCAGACTACTTCATCATCCCTGCCGGAAGCTCCGTGCTTAAGCAGCCTTAATCGAAGCCTCATCTACCGTTCGGGAGGCGAAAAACCCGCTCCGCCCTCGTAGCTCAATGGATAGAGCACGCGCCTCCTAAGCGCGGGATGCAGGTTCGATTCCTGCCGGGGGCATCCTTCAGAGCCCGTGCTACCGTCCGGCGCTCTCCGTGTCTGAGAGCACGCTAGAAGCGCCGCCTTTCGCCCCCCGGGCCGCGGCAGGAGAACCGCAGCGGGCGCCCGAGCCGGTGCCGTGGACGCTGCGGGGATTCGCGCGTACGCACCCCGGCTGGGCGTCGGCGGCCGTGCTCGGAGTCCTCGCCGTGCTGCTCGTCGTGTGGGCGCGGACTCGGCCGAGCTACGACGCCTACGGCTGGCTCGTGTGGGGCTATCAGGCCCTGCACGGCTCGCTCGACCTTGGCGGCGCGCCATCCTGGAAACCGCTGCCCTTCCTGTTCACCGTGCCCTTCAGCCTGGCCGGGCACTACCAGCTGTGGCTGTGGATGTTCTTCGACGTGGCGGTGGCGCTCGGCGGAGCGCTGTTCGCCGGTCGCATCGCCTATCGCCTGAGCGGCGGGGGGACGCTGCCCCGCCAGGAGTCTGGCGTGGTTGGGCGCTACGCCCCGATTGCGGCCGCGATCTTCGCCGGCGCCGCGGTGCTGGGGCTCCAGGACTACATGCACTACATCCTCAGCGTGCAGTCGGACCCGATGCTGGTCACCCTGACCTTGGCCGCCATCGATATGCACCTCCTCGGCCGATATCGATGGACCCTGGTCCTGGGAGTGCTCGCCGCGCTCGGGCGTCCGGAGGTGTGGCCGTTCCTGGGCCTGTGGGGTATCTGGGCCTGGCTGAGGGTCCCCGGGATCCGGTGGTGGCTGATCGGCGGGGCCCTGTTCGTGGCCTTCATGTGGTTCGGGGTCCCGACGATCACCAACGGCCGGCCGGACATCGCGGGCCAGCTGGCTCAGAAGTCGCCGCGCGCACTGCGTCACAACCAATTCTTCGGGACGCTCGGGCGCTTCAAGGACCTCGAGTACATCCCGGTATGGATCGCGGCGGCGATCGCGGTCATCTACGGCCTGTGGCGCCGTGACCGCGTGATCCTCACTCTCGCCGCGGGCAGCGTCGGCTGGGTGATCGTCGAGATCGCGTTCGCGTACCACGGCTGGCCCGCCCTCGGCCGCTACATGTTCGAGCCCGGGGCGGTGGCCGCGGTTCTGGCCGGGGTCGCGGTCGGCCTCCTGCTCACCGAGCTACCGAGGCTGCGCAGCGGGGTCCCCGGCTGGGCAGGGATCCCGCTCGTGGCCGTGCTCGTTGGAGCGGTGGTTCCGGGCGCCGTGGGCCGTGTCCGAGACGAGCACCGAGACCTCCGGCACGAGCGGGACCGCACGCACCAGATCACGCTGCTGGCCCGGGCGACCAGCGCCGTCGGGGGCGCCCACCATGTCACCGACTGCGGCCAGCCGGTGACCGACGTGGGCTACGTGAGCGCGCTGGCCTGGATCTACCACCGCGACGTCGGCGCGGTCGGCGGCCTGCAGCAACACGTCATGGCCGCCGAGCTGGCGAACAAGAGCCTCCCGAAGGTCCTGATCACGCCGCTCGCGCAGGGTGGCTGGGCCTTCCGCCCGTGGCACACGCGGCCGGGACAGATCGCGGCCTGCCGCAACCTCAACGCCGCCTACACGGGCAGCGTCCTGATCAGACATTGACGGCCACCGCCGCAGCCCGCCCGGCCGCCCGCCGCCCCGAAATCGCGCGGCGACTCGGTCCGGGAGCGGCCAAGGTGCTGCTCGGCGGCGGCGTGCTGCTCGCGCTCGCCTTGGGGATCGTCCTGTGGGCCGGGACGCGGCCGAGCTTTGATGCGTACGGCTGGCTGGTCTGGGGCCATCAGACGATCGCCGGGGCGCTCGACACCAACGCAGCCCCTTCGTGGAAGCCGCTGCCATACATCTTCACCGTCCCCTACGCGCTGTTCGGCCACTACGAGCTTTGGCTGTGGATGGTGACCTCGCTCGCCGTGACGCTCGCCGGCTCGCTCGCTGCGGGGCGGATCGCCTGCCGCCTGACGCTTGCCCCACTGCCCGCCGAGGATCGGACACGCCGTGCGGTGCGCTCCGCGGGCATCGCCGCTGGGCTCTTCGCTGCGCTCGCGCTCCTGGGGATCCAGGACTGGTGGCACTACGTCCTGAGCGCCCAGTCCGACACGATGATCGCCGCGCTTTGCCTCGGCGCCATCGACTGCCACCTCTCGGGTCGGCCTCGCTGGGCATTCGCCCTCGGGGTTCTCGCCTCGCTCGGACGCCCCGAGGTCTGGCCGTTCCTGGGCCTCTACTCGATCTGGACGTGGCGGACGATTCCGTCGATGCGGTGGCTGATCGCCGGCGGGATCGTCCTGCTCCTCGCCCTGTGGTTCGGGATCCCGGCCATCACCTCACGGAGCCCCTTCGTGTCAGCGTCCAATGCCTTCGGATCGGGGCGCCGGCTTCGCAGCGACCGGGTCTTCGGGACCATCGACCGATTCCTCGATCTGTATGCGACGCCGCTCGAGGTGGGGGCCCTCGCCTCGGTCGCCTGGGCGGCCCTGCGGCGGGATCTCACCGTGCTCGTGCTGGCCGCCGGTGCGGCCACGTGGGTGGTCATCGAGATCGCCTTCTCGCTACACGGGTGGCCTGGCCTGGGCCGTTACATGTTCGGCGCCGGCGCGGTGATGGTGGTGATCGCGGCGGTCCTGGTGGGCAGGCTGTTAGTCGACCTCGGCCCGCTCGCGGCAACTCGGCTCGGCCGTCCGGGACTTCGCGCGCCCTTGGGCTGGCTCGGCGCGCTCCTTGTGGCGGCGCTCGTCGCCAGCCTGGTGCCGGCGGCGGTCTCGCGGGCCCGGATCGAGCGACGCGATCTGCATGAGCAGCGCCTGCGCACCAAGGAGATCAACCAGCTGTCGGGCGTCGTGGCCCGCCTGGGCGGTCCAACGCGCTTGGCCGCCTGCGGAGAGGGGCTGACCCGGCTCGAGTACCAGACGATCCTCGCCTGGACGCTCCACCGTAACGTCTCGGCGATCGGCTTCAAGTACGGCGAGGCCATTGCGCACGGCAATCCGCTCGTGCTCTTCACACCGATTCCGCGCGGCGGGTGGCTGGTGCAGGCGGTGCACCAGCGCCGGCCTCAGTGCCAAGCACTCCCTCGCTAAGCCAACACTCCGGCGGCGGCACGGAGCTCGCTCATCGTGAACAGCGAGCTGAACTCGAGACCCTCGGAGCTGAGCGCCTCCCCGCCGCCGGACTCGCGGTCGATGACGCACAGCACGACCTCGATCTCGGCCCCGCGCTCACGCAGGGCTCGGCACGACTGCACCACCTGCCCGCCGGAGGTGACCACGTCCTCGATGACCGCCAGCCGCCGCCCCCGCACCTCGCCCCCCTCCGCGAGCCGACAGGTCCCGTACTCCTTGGCCGCCTTCCGGACGAACAGCGCCGGCAGACCACTGAGCTGAGACACCATCGTGGCCAGCGGGACCCCTCCGAGCTCGAGCCCCGCGACGGCGTCGATGCTCGGCGGCAGCAGGTTGACCAGGCCCACCCCCACCGCCCGCAGAAGGTCAGGGTCGGACTCGAACAGGTACTTGTCGAAGTACTCGTGGCTGATCGCGCCCGAACGCAGCCGGAACTCGCCCTCCAGGTGGGCGCTGTCATAGATCCGCCGGGCCAGCGTTTGATCGACCGTGTCTGAGCTCATCACATCCCGCGGGCGTCGACCGCCCGTCCAATTTGAGGCCAAGAATTCATGCTAACGGCGACGCCTGCCGATCCAAGGAGGTGCGATGCTGCACCGGGCTCTGGCAACTGTCTCGTTCGTATGTTGCGCCGTGATCATCGCCTCGTTTGCCTTCTTCGCGGTTGATCAGATGTCAGGCGCCTCGCAGCAGCAGGTGGCTGAGACCGCAGGCACGGCGGTCGTCCACAAGGCCGCGAATCCGGACCGCCACCAGCCCCGGCGCTTCCTTGACTCGGTGGCCAATGCGCTGACATCGCCGTTCAGCTCGCTTCTTCACACCGAGAGCAAGTGGGCGGACCATCTCTTCCTGCTCGTCTGCGGGCTCGCCCTGTACGGCGTCGGGCTGGGGTTCTTGAGCCGCTACACGGCCGGCTTTCCGCTCCGCCAATAGGCGTCCTGGCCTAGCCGTAGACGTCGACCCAATCGCCTATCGCGAGCCAGCCGTAGACCGAGGTCGCGTCGCTGATCGGGAGGCGCATGCAGCCGTGGCTGGCCGGGTAGTCGGGGGCGGGGTCATAGCCGTGGATCGCATAGCCACGGATGAAGAAGTTCGAGTAGTACATCCCGTCGGGCAGGTAACCCGGGACCTTCGAGTAGACGTGGAAGTCGCCCAGGATGGTCGGCGTGGATGGCTTGCCTGAGCTGATCGGGTAGATCGCATCGACATGGTCTGAGTCGATCAGCGCGAGGAGCTGGAGCGACAGGTTGCCCTCGGCATGGCGGCCGTGGTGGGGAAAGCGAACCCGAAATGATCCGAAACCGTCGAGCAGGAAGCTGGTCGTCCGGCCGTCCAGGCTCCTCGAGGTGCCCCAGCGCAGCAGGCGATGGTAGGCGTCGATCGCCCACTCCGTCCCCTGGTCGTAGACCCCGGTCTGAGGAACGTAGAAGTGCAGCGTGCGCAGTCGTTGCTGGACCAGTCGCACGAACGTCCCCGTGGCGCCGGGCCCCGCGCGCTCGTTGACGACGGCAACCGTGCGCCGGGCCGAGAAGGCCCGCAGCTGCGGCGAAGCCACGTGGGTCACGAGCACGCTGAGGCGCCCGGCGGCCGGGCTGACGAGGCGAAGGCGGAAGTGACCGTAGGTGCGATTTGCCGAGGCGATGGGAGTGACTTTCTCGGTCCTGATGACCCGCTGCCCGAGACGAGCCTGGACCGTCAGCGACTGCCCCGGCAGGTAGGGGCGCACGATGCCGACCACGTGAAAGCTGCGCCGAGGAACCGTGACCGCGCGGTGCTCGACGAAGAAGACGTCAGGGAGGTAGATGGTCGCGCTGCCGGGCACGGCGAGCGCGCCGGTGGTGGTGCTCCCGGCGCCGCTGGTCGCGGGCGTGGAGGGGGTGGTTGCGGTCCCGGCAAGCGACGGCGTCGCCCAGATCAGCCCCACCCCGAAGGTGACGGCAAGACCCGCCAGGCAACGCCGGGGCGACATAAACGAAAGATAAACGATGGTCGCGACGAGGCCACCGGCCTGCCCTGGCGCGGTCGTCGTACCCGGGTCAGATCACCGCCGGTGCCCGCGCACCCAGACGCCCGGTCACCGCCCCGATCACGCACAGCGAGCCGACCATCAGCGCCAGGATCTCGCCGCCCGTCCAGTGAAGCTGGCTGATCCCCAGCGCGAGCGAGTTGTTGATCGAGTGCAGGGCCATACACGGGTAAAGCGATCGCGTCCGCCACCGCAACAGGCAGAGAACGAAGCCCAGGAGACCCAGCGGGATCAGATAGCGCGGGGCCGCCGAGCCGGTGTGCGCCAGCCCGAACAGAAAAGCCGTGATCAGCGCCGCCACCCAGGTCCCGATCTCCCGGCCGGCGACGACGATCCGCATGCGCCGCAGCGCTCCGAAGAGAAAGCCGCGGAAGAAGAACTCCTCGGCGATCGGCGCGAGCACGCAGACGAAGATCGTCGCGCCAACCAGGGCGGCGGTGCTCTTTCCAACTCCAAGCTCCTTGGGCAGCTTTTCGTTGCCGTGAAGATGGAGCGCGGATGCGTAGAGCGCGGTGAGGACGTAGTAGCTGATCCCGGCGGTCAGAACGCCACCGATTCCGGCGCGCCAACTCACGGTCCGAAAGCCGAAGTCGGCCGCGCGCAGCCGGTTCCGCAAGCCGGCGAAGTAAAGCGCCGCGGCGACGAACGCCGCGTCGAACAGGATGTCCCCGATCAGACTCACGGCCGGGGTCGGGTGACCGATGCTCGAGCCGCCGGCCTGCGCGGCGATGTCGACGATGACGCTCACGACGATCCCCAAGCCGAAACCGACCCCGATTGCCGCCGGCGCGGTCCACGGTGCCCACGGCGGCTCGTCAGCACCGCGACTCGCGGGCTCCGGCGATGCCTGGGGCGCGGGCGAACCTGCGGGCGAGAACGACGACTGCGTGGAGGGGGGCGGAACGCTCGGCATCGGCCTACCGGAGGTTACGCGGGCGAAGAGAGCCTCCCGATGGCTCGCTCACGCGGACAAAAAAATCTCCGGGAGGGCCCAGTTCCATCTGAGCCCTCCCGGAGCGGGTCAAGGAAGTGGGGGCGCAGTTCCTTGACCGTTTGAACCAGTGATGCCCGCCTTCAGCCCTCCGTAAACCAAAAAATTCCGGAATTTGAAACTTTGCGCTCGTCCGTACTGGCTCTGGTTCGGCGCCCGGGCGGGAATTCCTGCTGTGAGGCCTCCGAGTGCCGCACCTCCTGCGAACCGCCGACGTGCTGGGGTCAGTCCTCCTTGGACCAGTCCCGTCGAAACGGATCCGCGCCACTGAGCCGGTCGACCAGGTGCTGCCAGTGGCTCGGTTTGACTCCGGGCTCGCGATCCCGCCAGGCAGGGGCCGATCCGTGAGGTTCCGGAAGCGCCTCCACGGCGCTCCCGCGGATCCGGAGGTCGGCCCCCCGCTCGTGCAACGACGCTACGTCGTCAGCGGCCACGAAACGACGCCCGGCCCGGGTCACGATGACCAGGCCGTGGAAGATGTCCTCGTCGGGAGCGGCCACGACGTGGTCGACGGTTCCCACCGAGGTTCCGTCCGCGTCGTAGACCGGAACTCCCGACTCGAGAACCGGGTAGGCGATGGGGAGCCCCTCATCCACAGCGTCCAACGATATCCCCCAGCTCCGCCAGGGTGGCAATCGTGCGCACCCCGTCGGGGGCGCTTCCGTCGCGGCTGATGAGCACGGCCTCGATGCCGGCGGCCCGGGCACCCGCGACGTCCTCCTCGGGGCTGTCCCCGACGTGGATCGCCTCTTCGGGCCGGGCGCCCACGAGCCTCAGGGCCTGCTCGAAAATGACCGTCGCGGGCTTGCGCACCCCGGCTTCCGCGGCGGTCAGCACCCCGGCGAGCAATCCGCCCAGGCCCGCGTTGTCGAGCACCTGATGCAGCGAGATGTCCCAGTTGCTGACGACGACCGTGACGACGCCCCGCGCGTGGGCGGCGATCAGGGCTGGGCGGGCATCCGGATAGGGCATGAAGTTCAGCGAGGCGAGCAGCGCCGGCACCAGGTCTCGGGGCGCCGGAAGCTCGGCCTCGAGCTGCTCGGGCAAGGCGCAGCGGAGCTCGGCCGCGCACCGTTCCCTGAGGATGGCCAGACTCTCCGGATCTCGCCCCTCGTCGAGGTGCTCCCGGTAGAAGGCGATCTCGGCCGCGATCGCGGCGCTGGCAGCCGCCTCCGTGACGCGCACGCCATAGCGCCGCTTCAGTTCCTCGCGCAGCCGCGGAGCGGGAGGCTCCAGCTCAAGCAGCGTGCCCAGTGCATCGAGCAGAATCACCCGCGGCCTCACGCGACGAAGCGCCAGGTCGCGAACTCGGCGGTGAACAGCCCCAGGAGCGTCGCCAGGGCTGCGATCCCGGGCGTTATCAAGCGCCGGCGGCGAAGCCACCAGGCCCCCCACATGAAGAGCGGAAACAGGACAACCTCGTACCGGGGCAGCGAATTCAGCGGTTGCGGCCGCACCGGATAGGACAGCGGAAGCGCCAGCGCCGCCAGGCAGTACGCCCCGTACGCCAGAGGCAGGCGGCGCAGCGTCCCGACCAGCGCGATCGCACCCAGGACGAGGAACGCGAACAACATCAGGTTCTCACCGGCGACCGAGAGCGCGTTGCCACCCGCCTGTGGGAAGTAGAGGGGCGGCGGCGGGCCGTGCAGGAGCTGGCGAAGGCCGTCCCAGGCCGCCACCGCTCCGTCCCACGCGCCTCCGAACGGCCCGGCGAAGTGGCGAAACCAGGCGTGTTCGGCACCGAAAGGCGCCAGACCGTCGCCACCGCTCAGAGTCAGGCCAAGGAGGTACGCGCCCAGCCCCGCCGGCACGAGCAGGATCCAGGCCAGAGCGGGCGTCGGACGGTAACGCGGAACCAGGCGGCGAGCCCACGGCGTGTCCGACGCGCGGTGCGTTGGCAGCCGGTCGAGCCGTGGTCCATAGAGGTGCAGGAGGACCAGCGGGACGATGAGCGCGAGGCCGCTGGCCCGCTCCGCGGCTCCCAGCCCACCTAGTAGACCCGCCCATGCCCAGCGTCCGTTGCGCGCCTGCCAGACGCAGCCCACCGAGAGGGCGAGGAACAGCGACTCCGAGTAGACCGCGGAGAAGCAGTACGCCGCCGGGCAGAAGGCGATCAGCAGCGTCGTGAGGCGGCCAAGCTCGGCGTCCAGCTCGAGTGCAGCCAGGCGATACAGCAGAAGCAGCGCGACCGCGAAGGCGGCCATCGAAATCAGAACGCCAGCCGCGAGGTCAGAACCGATCACCGATCCCAGCCCGCGCATCAGCAACGGGTAGAGGGGAAAGAAGGCCGAGCGCGCCGCCTGATGGCCGTAGCCGAACCTGGCGATCGTGAGATACCAGACCGAGTCCCAGCGCGCGAACGGCGCGGCCAAGAGGTTTCCGAAGTACCCCGACGGAGTGGTCAGGCCCATTGGGTCAAAGCCGCGCCAAGCCGCCGCCCTGCCGAACGCGAGCACCGCCAAAACCCCGGTGCACAGAACAAGCAGACGCGACGTCCAAAACGCCCGCCAGGAGGCCTCGAGCGCGGCACGGTCGACCCAGCGAAGCGGCCTGTCCCAGGAGCGGAGGCTCACCTGCTCGACATGCACGCCCCGAGTGTCGCAGTCGCTCGCGAACTCGCGCGCACGGCAGGAGCTTGAACCAGCGAGCAGAAACAGCCTCCTGGATAAACTCACGACCAGGACGACGCCGTGCCCGACCGTGCCGCACCCCGGCGTCCGCGCCCCCACCGCGCACTGCCTGCATGAGCCGACGCGAACGAAAGCGCCAGCGCCAACGCCACCGCGGTCATCCTCTCAAGCGGGTGGCCATGTTCACGATGCTGTTCATGCTCTGCGGAATCGTGATGGCCGCGCTGTTCGCCGCGGGCTGGGTCGTATCGGTCGCGGATTCGGCGCCCAACCTGAGTCAGCTGACCCCGCGTGACCCCCACCCGCTGACCGCCGTCTACGCCTCGGATGGAACGCTGCTCGGCTACATCCACTCCGACACGGTGTTCACCGCCGTCGCAGGATCACGCATCCCGCTCACCCTCAAACGCGCGACTGTGGCGATCGAGGATCGCCGCTTCTACCACCACGGCGCCCTCGATTACCAGGGCATCATCCGGGCGGGGCTCAGAGACGTGTTCGGGAAGGGAGGCTCCCTGCAGGGCGCCTCGACCCTGACGATGCAGTTGGTCGACAACCGCTTCCTCGACGGGACCAAGTACGCCTCCCACCACGACCTCAAGTACAAGATCATCCAGGCCAAGCTGGCCGAGCAGCTGAGCCAGAAGCACAGCAAGAACTGGATCCTCGACAACTACCTGAGCGACGTTCCCTACGGCACGGTCGGGGGCGAAACCGCGATCGGAGTGGGCGCCGCCTCGGAGATGTTCTTCAACAAGCCGGTGTGGAAGCTCAGCCTGCCGCAGATGGCGCTCCTGGCAGGACTCCCGCAGGCTCCGTCCCAATACAACCCATTTCTCGATCCTGCGGCGGCGCGCGCGCGGCGAAGCGCGGTGTTGCAGGCGATGGTCCAGTCTCAGTACATCACCGCGGCCGAGGCCGCGGCGGCCAACATGGCGCCGCTCGGCGTTCACCACAACACGAGCTACACGATGCGCCGCCAGCCCTTCGTGTTCGACTACATCCAGCAGCAGCTGATTCAGCGCTTCGGACTCCGAAGGGTCGAGAACGGCGGGCTCAAGGTCTACACCACCCTCGACCTCAAGAAGGAGCAGGAGGCTCAGGCAGCCGTCGACCAGCAGGGTGGTCCGGTCCTCGACAACCAGCCGGCCGCCGCCCTTGCCTCGGTGGATCCGAGCAACGGGCACATCCTGGCCCTGGCCTCGTCAGCCACCTATCGCCAGACGAAGTACTTCTATCCCGTTCAGGCGCGGCGCCAGACGGGGTCCGCGTTCAAGGTGTTCGCCCTGATGACGCTGATCCACGATTACGACGGCGATCCCAACTCGACCTACTACACGTCGAAGCTCCTGCCCGCGGGGTGGCTTCCCTCGGACCCCACCTGGAGCGTTCACACCGCGGAGCTGACCTACCAGGGGTCGATCAACATCACGCACGCGACGACCGTCTCCGACAACACGGTGTTCGCGCAGCTGGCTGCCGATCTCGGGTGGACGAAGCTCGATCAGACGGCCCACGCGATGGGGATCACCTCGACGCTAACCGGTAACCCCGCGGAGGTGATCGGCGGCCTGACCAACTGCTGCACCATGCTCGAGATGGCGGACGCGTACGCGACCCTGGCCAACCGGGGTGTGCACGTGCCCCCGACGATCCTCAACAAGGTGGTGTTTCCGGACGGCAGCTCGGTCAACCTGGGCGACCCGCGGCACAAGCGCATATTCACCGACGGTGAGGCATACGCCGCGACCAAGGTGCTGGAGACGGTCATCCAGAGCGGGACCGGTACCGCGGCCAACTACGGCTGCCCCGCCGCCGGCAAGACCGGAACCGCCGAGAACCTCGCCAATGCGTGGTTTGTCGGGTACACGCCGAAGATGTCCACGGCCGTGTGGGTGGGCTTCCCGCAGGGCAACGTGCCAATGGGTCCCTCCGGCTTCGGCGGAACCCTCGCTGCGCCGATCTGGAAGCAGTACATGTCCGCGGCCTCGGGCGGATACTGCGGCGACTTCCCGTCGCCGACGACGCCGTGGACCGGGACCCCGTTCGCCGGTGCTCACTCGTCAGGCGGCTCGGCGAGCAACTATGGAACCTACGGAAGCGGAACGGGAACCGGCACGACTGGCGGCACCGGAGCCGGAACCTCGGGCACGGGTGGCACCTCCTACAACAATCCGACTCTGTTCGCGCAGCCGACGACGCCATCGTCGGGGACCGGGGGAACCGCCCCCACCGCGGGGACCGGCACCGGCGGGGGCGGGGGCAGCCCCGGCAACAGCGGCAACGCCCCCGGCCACGGCGGCGGCGGCAAGACCCACTAATCTGAAGGCGCCAATGCCCAAGGAAGAAAAGGTCGAGCTCGAAGGAGAGGTCGTCGAGGCCCTGCCCAACGCCATGTTCCGCGTGAAGCTGGACGGCATGGACCGCACGGTCCTGGGGCATGTGGCGGGCAAGATGCGGCGGTTCCGGATCCGGATCCTGCCCGGCGACCGAGTGCGGGTCGAGCTCTCGCCTTACGACCTCGATCGCGCGCGGATCGTCTACCGCCACCGCTGACGCGGGACTTCCGGCTCGGGTGATGCGCGAGCTGGAGCTGATCGAAGCTCTGGAGTCGGTGTTCACGCCGTCGGGCCCTCGCGTCATCCGCGGCTTGGGGGACGACGCGGCGATCGTGAGGGCAGGCGCCTACGCCGTCGTCTCCACCGACGCAATGATTGACGGCGTCCACTTTCGCAGCGAGCAGCTTCCGCCGGAGGACATCGGCCACCGGGCGCTGGCGGCTGCGCTTTCGGATCTCGCCGCGATGGGCGCCGGTCCCGGAGAGGCGTACCTCGTCCTCGGTCTCCCGCCGGGGTTCGACGCCGCGGACGCGGTCCGGCTCGCCACCGGCGCGCAGTCTCTGGCCGCCCGGACCGGCGTAACCATCGCGGGTGGCGACGTTACCGCGGCCCCGGCGCTGACCGTCGCCTTCACCGCGGTGGGGTGGGCTGAGGACGCCGGTTGTCTCGTGGCCCGCGACGGCGCCCACCCGGGCGACGTCGTCGCGGTCACCGGGTCACTCGGCGGATCCGGCGCCGGTCTGGCGCTGCTCGGGGGCGAGGCCGCCGGCGCAGCGCTGGCCGATCGGGTCCGTGAGGGGCTCTACGAGCGCTATGCCCGTCCGGAGCCTCGGTTTCTCGAGGCGCAGGCCCTCGCCGCCGCCGGCGCCCACGCGATGATCGACCTCAGCGACGGCCTGGCCACCGACGCCGCCCACCTGGCGCGGTGCAGCGGCGTCCGGATCGAACTTTCGCTCGCCGCCCTTCCGCTCACGGAGGGGGTAGGCGAGGTGGCCGGCCTCCTCGGCCGTGATCCACGCGTGCTCGCGGCAAGCGCAGGCGAGGACTACGAGCTCTGCGTCTGCCTGCCGCCGAGCGCGGTCGACCGCGCTCAGGCGGCCTGGCCGAGGACGACCGCGGCTCTGAGCTTGATCGGCGAGGTCGTCGAGGGTTCTCCCGGGGCCGTCTTCATCGACGCTGAGGACACGCTGTCCGGCTTCGAGCACGCGTTCTGAGAACGCGCGCGAGGAACCCGCCGCCCCGCGGACTCGGTTTCGAGCTCGGCCCAGCGGATCATCGCGTCGGCAATCGCGTACGGATCGATCCGGTACTGACCCTGTTCGAGCGCTCGCTTGATCTCGGTGACCTTATTGGGGCTCATTGCGTCTCCCAATCCGTTCATGGGGACAGTATCGGTAGCCGGCGCTCTGAACCACACCGGGTCTGGACCCCATTCTCAGCTGACCGGGTCAGCGACGTGACTCAGCCTGGCGAAGACCACGAGACGGTGGGCGGCACTGAACAGCGGGTCACAGGCCGAGAGCACCAGGCGGTCGTAGCCGACGTTCCGCGTTACCCACCACGCTGTCGGGTCGACTACGCGATGGAACTGAACGACATAGACGAAACGGCCATACGGCATGGTCAGGACGACGCGGTCCCCGCGCCGCAAGGCATCGAGATGCCGGAACGGAGCCAGGAAGGTCGTCCGATGGCCTGCGATGGCCACGGTCTGGCCGAGGCCGGGTAGGGCTGTCGATGGGTAATGGCCCGGCCCCTTCTCAAGACTGGCGCTGTCGGTGCCCTGGACGAAGAGGAAACTCGCGCCAAGACTGGGGATGGCTAGCCGCCCCGCGGCGTCCCCGGCGCGCAGCTCTCGCTCCTCGTGGCGGGCGAGGTAGGCGATCCGCTGGCGGTCCTCGGTCAGAGACGCCACGATCAACCTGTCGTGAGCCGAGAGGGGAGCCGAGCGGTAGCTCAGCCAGTGGCGGTTGATCTGGCCGCGCTGGATCAGGGCGATCAGCGCGCTCACTGGCTCCTGCCAGACCAACGTCAAGGCGGCGTCAGCCAAGACCAGCAGCCCGGTCACGATCAGAACGAGCGACAGCCAGCGGGCAAACCGGCTCGCGCGTCGTCGTCGAACCCGTGGTGCCTGAAGGAGGACGGTGCTCACGGCGGGCCTATCTGTGAAGGGCCGACTTCGTGCCACCGAGCGATCCTGGACCCGCGTAGGTCACTGGGCCGCGAATCGTCACCGGCACCGCCTCCGGCTGAGGCTGGCCGACGGCGCGGAGGGCCAACGCGACGACACTGATGGCGCAGCCCAGGAAGACGCTCCACTCGAGCGCCGACACGATGCCGATCCCGCCTCCGGCGAGCAGGAGGACCCAGCTCCAGGCCGCGGGAAGCGGTCCGAGCCCGAGCGTCTGGGCGTACTCAAAGGCAACCAGGCCCGGCAGCGCGAGCCCGGCGAGCAGCAACATGGCCGCAGCCGGACCCGGGAGCCTGACCTCAGGGGCAACGATCCACATCCACAGATGCAGCGCCGGCACGACCAGGAGCGCCGCGAACGGGTTGGCGAACCAGATCGCGAGTGCCACCACGCAGAGCAGCAGGAGAATCGCCGCCGCCGCCCCGAGCTCGGGGGAGTGCGGCTGGTCGCTCGGGGCCCGAAGCCCGGCGGTTCTCCTCGCCAAGCGCGGCAAGACGACCAGCCCGCTCACGATCAGGAAGGCCATCCCGCCGAGCAGCGCCAACTGCGCACCGTGTAGACGAATGGCCGCACCCCCCAGCGGCCCCGGAGGCGCCGCGCTAACCCAGCCCACGGCGTGGGCGAAGAGCACCAGGAGCGCGGCGGCGAGGAAGGGCAGGGCTGCCGAGAGGACCCAGACCAACGAGGGCAACACCGCGCTGCCGCGGCGCCTGGCGCGGGCGAAGCCGTCGATCGTCGCCATCAGCACCGGCAGGATCAGAGTCAGCGAGAGAACTCGCACCGCCCACCCGGGGATGGATTTCCCGGACAGGGTCACGTAGCTCGAGGGGGTGGGGACGCTGGGTCCGCCGTCGAGCGCGTTCACCGCCTGAAGCACCGTACGTCCCATCGCCGTCAGCGAGATCGGGCTCACGCGCTGGTTTGGGCTGCTCGCGCGCTCGCCGGACAGCGACACGAGCACAGCCGACTTGCCCTGAGCCGCGAACGGAGCCTGCTCGGTGGGCGAGACTGGAAAGGCAAGATGGGTGAGCTGGGTCAGCAGTCCACTCGACCCGGCGGGAATTCCCGTCTGAGAGCCGAGCGCGGCGGCAACGGTGTTGCGCAGCACCGGAGGAGCCAGGTCCTGTCCGTCGGACCACGGCACGACCACCGGCTCCCGCACGGCGGCTCCGCTCATGTCACCGAGGACGATCACGGCGTCGACCGGCGCCGGGAGCGAGCGCGCAAGTGCCGCGGCTCCGGCAGCGCCGTCGGATCCGCTGGTCGAGGCCAGGATCAGGGTGTGCTGAAGCGTCTCGCCGTTCAGGACGTTCGCCAGCTCGAGCATCGTCGCGGTTCCAGACAGCTCGGAGGCCGCCGGAGCGTTCAGGGCATCCCGGTGCGAGACCACGACGATGCTGCCGTTCTGCTGACCGGCGCGGATGCCCACGACGTTCTCGAGCTGCCGGGTCCCGATCGCCGTCCGGGCCGGGAAGTCCTGCGTCGAGACGGTGAAGCCCTCGCCGCGGAGCTGAGAGCTGACGTAGCCTGCTACCCCGGCATCGCCGGCCGACCCCGGAAGACGCCGGGGGTATTGCCGGACCAGGTGATTCAGGGTGGCGAGCGCCGCGGAACCGCTGTAGGCGTCAGGCGCCAGCGTGGTGCTGAGGGCGCCGGGCTGCCCGGTGAGCGAGAAGGCGAGGACGATCGCTCCCAGAATGATCGGCACGAGCCCCATGCGATAGATCCGAGGATCCAGCATCGCCCAGAGGGTAACCCTCAGACGAGCGCCTGTTTATTCGGGGCTGCGGTCACTACCCTTCGCGGCAGGACAAGGAGGGAACCCTGGCCGACCGCTCAGCCCGCATCCTGCTCGTCGACGACGAGCAGTCGATTCAGACGCTGCTCTCCTATCCGTTGCGCAAGGAGGGCTACGAGGTGGTTCAGGCGACCGACGGGCGGCAGGCCCTCGATCGCTTCGAGGACGGCGTTTTCGACCTGGTGGTGCTCGACCTGATGCTCCCCAAGGTGGACGGGCTCGAGGTCTGCCGGCAGCTGCGCAGCCGGAGCCCGGTGCCGATCATCATGTTGACCGCGAAGTCCGAGGAGATCGACAAGGTGCTCGGGCTCGAGCTCGGGGCGGATGACTACATCACCAAGCCCTTCTCGCTACGCGAGTTCTCGAGCCGCGTGCGGGCCGCCCTGCGGCGCTCGGAAATGACCCAGGCCGCCGAGTTCGCCCAGGAGGAGACGCCCCTGGAGATCCGGGATCTGAGGATCGACTTCGCCAAGCGCTCGGTGCGCATCCGAGGTCGTGAGGCTGAGCTGACGTTCGTCGAGTTCGAGATTCTCTCGGCCCTGGCGCGGGCGCCGGGCCGGGTCTTCACACGGGACATGCTGCTCTCCGGCATCTGGGGCGACTCCGCCTTCCGTGACCCGCGCACGATCGACGTTCACATCCGGCACCTGCGGGAAAAGATCGAGCGTGACGCCAAGGATCCCGAGTATCTCTTCACCGTCCGTGGAGTGGGCTACCGGTTCCGCGACACTGAATCCTGAGACGCCGCGAACATGAGCCGCTCGCTGCGCAACCGGCTGGCCCTGGTCTTCTTCGCCATCACGCTGGTCGCGATCGCTGCGCTCTACCTCTACGTGGCCCCGGGGCTGCGCTCGCGGCTCGTCGATCAGCGGACCAGTCAGCTGGCCGCGGCGGCCCGGAACGACTCCCGCCAGATTGTCAGGAGCGTGGGGAGCTCGGAGTCCGCCGCTGCGGTCCGTCAGGACGTCGACGCGGCCGCGCTCGCCTCCGGCGATCGGGTCACGCTGCTGCTGGTCTCCCGGACCTCACAGGGACTACAGCTGTTCGCGCAGGCGGATTCGAGCAAGCCGGCCGCGGCAGCCGTTCTCCCAGAGCGCCTGGCACGCCAGGCCGCAGCGTCCCGCACCCAGGTGACCGGTGTCGAGCAGGCACGGGGCGGAGCGCTGGCCGAGGCGGTCTATCCGGTTCTCTACCACGGCCGCGTCGCCGATGTCATCGTCTACTCGTCCCCGGTCTCGGACATCCTCCACAGCGTCGGGGTGATCCGCCACCAGATCCTCATCGCGGGGGGGATCGCGCTGCTGCTTGCGCTGATTGGCGGCTACCTGGTGGCCCGGGCCCTGGCCCAGCGCGTCAAGCGGCTGGAGCTAGCCGCCCAGCAGGTCGCGGCGGGCGACTTCGATCACCCGATCGCCGTGGATTCCGCCGACGAACTCGGTCAGCTCGCGGTCGCCTTCAATCAGATGCAGCGTCAGTTGGCGCTGCTCGAGTCAGCCCGAGAGAAGTTCATTGCCACCGCGTCGCACGAGCTGCGCACGCCGGTGTTCTCCCTTGGTGGGTTCATCGAATTGCTCGAGGACGAGGACCTCGACGAGGAGACGCGGCGACGCTTCATGGAGCAGGTGAAGGACCAGGTCGAGCGCCTGCGCAAGCTCTCAGTCGATCTGTTGGACCTCTCGCGCCTTGAATCGGGGTCGCTGCGCTTGCGCCCGGAGCAGGTAGACCTGGGCGAGCTGACGCGCTCGGTGTCAAGCGAGTTCGAGCCCGCGCTTGCCGCCCACGACTCCCACCTCGAGCTCCGGCTGGCGGCGCGGACCATTGAGGCGCAGTGCGATCCCGTGCGCGTGGCTCAGATTGTCCGCATCCTGATCGACAACGCCCTTACCCACACCCCGCCCGGGCGTCGGATCGTCGTCACCGCGACCCGCTCTGACGGCCACGTGCGGCTCGCCGTGCGAGACGACGGCCAGGGGATCGATCCCGCGGCTCTGCCGAGGATCTTCGAGCCGTTCTTCACCGGTGACGAGGTCCAGGGGTCGGGCCTCGGCCTGGCCATCGCCTCCGAGCTCGCCGAGCGGATGTCAGGACGCCTGTCGGTCGATTCAGCCGGCGGTCAGACGACGTTCACGCTGGAGATCCCGGCCGGGAGCCCCGCCGAACGGGCGGGGGCTTGAGGCTTCCGGGATAGCACGCAGGCGGCGGCGCGCAGTCGACCCGCCGCGAAAACGCGATCACATGCCTGCCGGGGCCGGATGACGGTCGCGGTCAAAAACGCGGAAACGTTCGAGCCGCTGCGAGTTTCGGACGCGTTTTGGTCGCTGGGGCAACAGAATGCGTCCGGCTAGGACGGTGGCTGGATTTGGGGCGCGTTTCTTCGCCGCTGTCGAGGCAGGCCGCGGGTCGTGGGTCTTGAGGCTAAATCTCGCCCTCGTAGTAGGGGACCTTCGCGCCGCCGCGGTGGAACATCCAGTCGTCGCCCTCGTTGCCGGTCCAGACACCGACCTTGTCGCTGTCCGGGTAGACGGCCACCGCCGGCTCGCGTGAGCTCGAGAACATGATGAAGCGGACCGGCGCCTCGCCGCGATTGCTCACCTTGTGGGCGCCTTCCGGACCGGCCGGAAACCGGACCAGGTCACCGCGCTCGAGCTGGACCTCACCATCGGGAGCGCGCACGGTGGCGGTTCCATCGAGAATCAGCAGCCACTCCTCGACGTATTCGTAGTGGTAGGGGCAGAGGCTCTGACCGGGCGGGACCTCGAACAGGTTGATGCTCAGTTCCTCGGTCCCGAGCTGCCCCGCCAGCCGCACCGCCGCCGCGGCGTAGCCGGGTGGGTCATCGTCGTCGTAGCTGAGCTCGGCCCGCTCAAGGTTCACCCGGCGCATCGGCTGATCCTCGCAGCTTTCAAAATGCCCTGCCGTGGCCGAGCGCGGCGTGCATGCTCAGACCAAGCGGCAGCTCGTATATGAGCTGGCCGGGCGGTTGCGCGCCGCCGTCCTGCCCGAGCTCGGCTCGCGCCGCAGCCGGAACTTTGTCCGGGGCGGGGCGGGCGGAGATCTCACCTTCGCAGTTGATCGTCTTGCCGAGGACGCTCTGGCGGAATTTCTCTCTGAACGGGCGCCCCGGCTCGCCTTCTACTCCGAGGATCGTGGCCTGGTGGCGCCGGCGGACGCGGTGGACGTCCTGATCGTCGACCCGATCGACGGGACCCGGCCCGCGATCGCGGGGCTGGAGTCGGCCTGCGTGGCCGTGGCGCTGGCCCCGCTGGGCGACGGGGAGCCGACGATGGCGGAGGTGGAGGTGGGGTGCGTGGTCGAGATCAAATCCGGCGACTGGTTCCTCGCCGAGCGTGGGCGTGGTCTGCGCGGCTCACGGCGCGCCGCTCCGAGTGATGTCACCGATCTGGCGCGCATGTTCTGGGCCTACGGGTTTCGGGGGCGCCCGGTTCGTCCGAGCGTCGAGGTGCTCGGCGACCTGATCGATGCCTCGTCGGTCAGCGGCGGGACGTTCGAGCTCGGCTCGCAGGCGTTCGCGATGACGCGCGTGGCCACCGGGCAGCTCGACGCCGTGATCGAGGTTGGCTCGCGGCTCATCGAGGACGTGCCGGGGCTGCGTGAGGAGTTCGAGCGTGTGGGCGGCGGCGAGATCCTCAACAACTCTCCCTACGATCTGGCCGCGCCGTGGCTCTGCCTGCTCGAAGCCGGCGGTGTCGTCACCGACGGCTGGGGCGCGCCGCTCGATGATCGGCAGCTGCTCGGCTCAGGCCACGAGTTCCAGATGTCGTCGATTTCAGCCGGCAACCAGACCCTCCACGCCCAGCTGCTCGAAGCGGTCGACGCCGGAATCGCGCGGCTGAGATCGACACGGCGCTGAGCACAACTCGGCTTCGACCGCTCGCCAGCCGAGAATAGGTTTAACTCCCGCCTCGCCATGCTCCAGCCCGTCTCCGTCGCCCAGAAGAGCCTCTCCGATTACGCGAGCATCGTGGGCCGCCCGCTCGTGGAGGAAATCGGGCGCCTGGCCGAGCCCATGAAGGGCAAGCGAGTGCTCCACCTGTCCGCCACCGCCTTCGGCGGGGGGGTCGCTGAGATTCTCAGCACCCTGGTTCCCCTCCAGCTGGATGTGGGGCTCGAGGCCGAGTGGCAGGTGATCTACGGCCGTGAGGAGTTCTTCAACACCACGAAGCTGATGCATAACGCGCTCCAGGGGGCGCCGCAGGACCTCTCAGAGGACCAGCGCCGCATCTGGTTGCACTACAACGAGATCAACGCGAGCCAGCTTTCGGAGGGCTGGGACGTGTGCATCGTCCACGACCCTCAGCCGGCGGCCATCGCCTCGCTCGTCCCGCCCAAGGCCCGACACTGGATCTGGCGCTGTCATATCGACCTCTCGACCCCGAATCAGGACACGCTCGCGCACCTGGTTCCCTATCTGGAGCCCTACGAGGCGGCGGTCTTCCACATGCAGCAGTACGTCCCGGGTGGCCTCGACGGGCGGGCCCACATCCTCCCGCCCGCGATCGACCCGCTGGCGCCGAAGAACATGGCCTTCTCCCCCGAGGACGCCGTCTACATCTGCGAGCAGTTCGGGATCGACGTCGACCGGCCGCTCCTCTGTCAGGTGTCCCGGTTCGACCCCTGGAAGGACCCGCTCGGAGTAATCGACGCCTACCGCATCGTGAAGGAGCAGATGCCCGAGGTGCAGCTGGCCCTGGTCGGCTCGATGGCGACCGACGATCCCGAAGGCTGGGACTACTTCAACGCGACCGTCGCCCACGCCGACGGCGATCCCGACATCCACATCCTCAACAACCTCAACAACGTCGGCGCGATCGAGGTCAACGCGTTTCAGTCGCACTGCGACGTGGTTATCCAAAAGTCGACTCGGGAAGGCTTCGGGCTGACCGTGACCGAGGCCATCTGGAAGGCCCGCCCCTTCATCGGAGGCGACGTCGGAGGGATTCCTCTCCAGGTGACGGACGGCGAATCCGGCTATCTCGTCTCGAGCGTCGAGGAATGCGCCGACCGCGCGATGGCGATCCTCGGCGACCCCGGGCTGGGCCGTCGGCTCGGACGGGCCGGTAAGGAAGCAGTCCGCCAGCGCTTCCTCATGCCCAGGCTCCTGCGAGACTGGCTGAAGGTGTTCGAGCAACTCAACGTCTGATGAGCGGCGACCCGCTAGTGCTGGTCTCGAACCGGGGGCCGGTCACTTTCGGTCCGGACGGCGAGATCCGCCGCGGCACTGGCGGTCTCGTGACCGCGCTGACCGGCCTGGCGTCGCACCGCGATGTGACATGGATTGCCTCCGCGATGACCGACGAGGACGTCGAGGCAGCTGAGCGCAACGGCGGACGCCCGTTCACGGTGACCGCCCCGGACGGGGGCGAGTACCGGGTCAAGCTGGTCGCCTCCGACGCGGCCGCCTACGACCGCTTCTACAACATCATCGCCAACCCGATGCTGTGGTTCATCCAGCATTACCTGTGGGATCTGTCCAACGCGCCGGACATCCGCCGCAACGAGACCGAGGCGTTCGAGTTCGGCTACAACGTGGTCAACGAGGACCTGGCGCGGGCCGTGCTTGAGGAGATCGAGGACGTCCAGGAGCCGGTGGTGATGGTCCACGACTACCACCTGTACACGCTCCCCGGGCTGATCCGCCAGGCACGCCCAGACGCCTTCCTTCACCACTTCGTCCACATCCCCTGGAGCCAGTCGGACTCCTGGCGGGTGCTCCCCAAGGCAATGCGAGAGGAGCTCTACCGAGGGATCCTGTCCTGCGACATCATCGGCTTTCACACCCGCTCCTATCGACGCAATTTCCTGCAGTGCTGCGAGGATCTGCTGGGGCTCGAGGTCGACCACGAGCGCGGGGTGGTGGATTGCGATGGGCGCGACGTGTGGGTCCGCGCCTACCCCCTGCCGATCGACGCCGGAGCCGTCCAGGCGGTGGCCAAGCGGCAGCGGACGCAGGACTTCGAGGCCGAGCTGCTGCGCCGCCGCCGTGACCACCTGATCCTCCGGGTGGACCGGGCCGACCTCTCCAAGAACGTGCTCCGGGGCTTCGGCGCCTTTGATGTGTTCCTGGAGCAGCACCCCGAGTTCCGTGAACGGGTCACCTTCATCGCTCAACTCATGCCCTCACGAACCGACGTCCCCGAGTACGCCGAGTACCTGGAGCGGATCGAGGCCGTGGTCGCGGTGGTCAATCACCGCCACGGCTCTCCGGACTGGATGCCGATTCAGCTCAAGCTGCGCGACGATCTCGAGGAGGCCGTCGCGGCCTACAAGCACTACGACGTGCTGATCGTCAACGCGATGTTCGACGGGATGAACCTCGTGGCCAAGGAGGGGCCGATGGTCAACGAACGAGCTGGCGTCTCGGTCCTGTCCGAGAACACGGGCGCCCACGAGGAGCTCGGCGACTGTTCGCTGTCGGTGAACCCGTTCGACATTCAGGAGCTGGCCGACTCGATCCACGCGGCTCTGACGATGCCCTTCGAGGAGCGGCGGCGGCGCCTCGAGAACCTGAAGGCGATCATCACGGCCCGGAACCCCGGCGACTGGGTCGACGAGCAGCTGACCGACATCCGCCGCAAGGCGGCCACTCACGGCTCACGCCGCTAGCCGGTGAGGGTCTTCCCCGCGCTCAGACGCTTGACGTAGTCGGCGATCCGCCGGGCCCGCGCCTTGGGCTCATGCGCGTTATGGAGGCGATACAGAAAGGCGTAGCGCGCAGCGCCGCTGAGCGTGGCGAAGAATCGTGCCGCCGCCGGGTTCTCATCGAGAGCCTGCTGAAAATCGTCAGGCACGGTGGCCTGACTCTGCGCGGGATACGCGGCTTCCCAGCGCCCATCAGCCTTCGCCGCCTCGACCTGCGCGAGCCCTGAAGGTTGCATGCGTCCCTCTTCGATCAGCCGGGTCGCCTTCTCCCGGTTGAGCTGCGACCACCGGCTGGACTTGCGACGCGGCGTGAAGCGCTGAAGGTAGAAGTCCTGGTCGAAGCGACGCACCTGGCCGTCGATCCACCCGAAGCAGAGCGCCTCCTCGAGCGCGGCCGCGTAGTCGACCGTCCTGTGGCGTGAACCCTTCTTGGCGAACTTGAGCCAGGCTCCGGGCGCGCGGTCGTGGTTGGCGGCGAGCCACTTCCGCCAGGCCCGCTGGTCGGGTGCCTCGACGATTGGGAGCTCCTGTCCGGTGGCCATCGTGCAGTGAACGCTATCCTCGTCGGCCCATGGCCAAGGAAGCTCCCCTCTACGACCTCGTGCTGCTTCTCTCGCCGGATGCCGAGGAAAGCGCACGCGGAAAGATCCTCCGCGACGTCGAGACGACGATCAGCGGCGCCGGCGGGTCGATCGAGCGCAACGACGACTGGGGCCGGCGGCCGATGGCCTACGAGATCCGCCACCAGCCGGAGGCTGAATACCACCTACTCCAGTTCCGGGCACCCGGGTCGCTGATCGAAGAGCTCTCACATACGCTTCGGATCACCGACGGCGTCGTGCGCCACCGCGTGATCAAGGTGCGGCCGGGGACGCCTGAGGCCCCGTCATCGGTCCCAGTCGTCGCCGCGGCCTCCTCCGGTCACGGTGGCGCCGCCGCGGAAGTCGCCGCCGAGTCCTAGGGTACGTTCCCCGAACATGCCGGAGGGTCGCCGCTCCGCCTATACCTCCGCGGGCGTCGACTACGCGACGCTCGACGCCGGCAAGCGCAACGCTCTCACCGAGGCGTTGACGACGTCAGGTCTGCTGAGCGCGCGGGGCGGGCGCGCCGTCGACGAGTCCCGGGGCGAGCCGGCCTTCGTCTTCGAGGTGGGCGGGCAGACCCTCGCCCTCGTACTCGAGACGCTGGGGACGAAGTCGATCATCGCCCGCCAGCTGGAGGATCGACTCGGAGCGCAGGGATTCGAGAACGTCGCCTACGACACCGTGGCGGCGATCGTCAACGATCTCTGCTGCGTCGGCGCGCGGCCGCTGGTGGTCAACGCCTACTTCGCCACCGGCTCCTCGGAGTGGTACGCCGATCCAGGACGCCAGACAGGGCTCCTCACGGGCTGGCGACGCGGCTGTACAGACGCCGGAGCGGTATGGGGCGGAGGCGAATCGCCGTCCCTCGCGGGGCTCGTGGCCGCGGAGGACATCGAGCTGGCCGGAAGCGCTGTGGGACTGATCCCGCCCGGCTGCGCACCCCTTCTCGGCGCGAGCCTGGGGCCGGGAGATGAGATCGTGATCGTGGCCAGCAGCGGGCTGCACACAAACGGGGCCTCGCTGGCCCGGATGGTTTCCTCTCGGCTGCCCGCCGGCTACGACACGCTGCTGCCGAGTGGCCGCTCCTTCGGGGAGGCGCTGCTCGACCCGAGCCTGATCTACACCAGGCTGGTCGAGCTCTCGATCGAGCGTCGCCTCGATGTCCATTACCTCAGCCACATCACCGGTCACGGCCTGCTCAAGGTGATGCGGCCACGACGCGAGCTGACCTACCGGATCGACCGCCTGCCGGAGGTGCCGGAGGTCCTGTCCTTCCTCGTCGAGCAGACGGGCATGGAACCCGCCGACGCCTACTCGACCCTGAACATGGGCTGCGGCTTCGCGGTCTACTGCGCGGCCGGGGCGGGTGGGGCGGTGGTGGACCTGGCCGGTGAGCTGGGGCTTGCCGCGCACCTCGCGGGGGGGGTCGAGCCGGGGCCCCGCCGCGTGGTCCTCGCCGAGATCGACGTCGTGCTCGACGGGGACTCCCTCGACCTGGGCCCGCGGGCGTAGCGCGGACCGCGGGCGGTTCGTGGGCCGCGAGCGGTTTGCGGGCCGCGGGCGCGCTGCGGCCGCTACACCGCTTACCTCGCGGCCGGTTCAGGCGGCGCGCTTGGTCTGGCTGTTGGCCGGGATGGGAGGAACGAAGGACGAGGCCAGCGCGTCGCGCAGAGCCGCGGCGTCCGTGGGCAGCGTCGATCCGCCGAGTCCTCGCATCAGCCGAAGCGTCCAGAACGTGGCCTCGGCCGCCTTGCCCTCGAGCGGCAGGGGCCCGTCCAGGTTCCCCACGAGCTGCTCCTCGATGAAATCCGCCACAGCGAGCGCGCCGTCGGGCCAGCTCGGCTTCCCGCCCATCTCGGTCGCCTGCCTAACCGCCGCCGGACACTTGCCCTTGGCGTAGTTGCGCAGGGTTTCGGCGAGGAACGTCGCTTGGTTCTCCGTGAGCTCGTACACGGAGCCAGCGAACTCGAAGGAAACCACGGCGCCAGAGTACGCAGAGCAGCGGACGGCATTTGTAGCTTTCGACGCGAGGGCTTCCTCGCTGCGTCAGGCTCAGCGACGCGAGCGCTCGGCGCGGTAGAGCTCCCAGACCTCCGCCGGACTCAGCGCCCGCGCGTATGCGCGAACCTCGGAGATCGCACCGATAAAGGTGTCGGTCCGGTAAACCAGATTGCCGGATCCCACGGTGAACTGGCCCCGGGCCACCGGGATGCCGAACACATGCTCGACATCTTCGGGAATCCCGTCGACGTAAAGCGCGATCGTCTGCGTGGCGCGGTCGTAAACCCCGGTCACCTGGTGCCAGCTTCCAGGCCGGGGGGCGAAACGACCATCGTCGTAGCGCATGTTGGCGCGGACCCCGCATTTCTCCGCGCTGCACCTGGCGCTCGCGGGTACCGCGAACGTCCACCAGGTAGCGTCGGGTACCGACCTGGCACCCGGCAGGCCATTGAGCGACTGCGTGCCCTGCGGCGCGGTGTCGATCCCGAGGGAAAAGCTCGAACCGTCGGGACCGGCCTCGCTGAGCGCAGTTCCCGACTCGCCCGCGTGGCGCGGGCTGAGCCACGCCGAGACGGTGAACGAACGCCGGGTGTTGACCAGTGCTCCGGCCGCCACCGCGGCCTGTCCGGCACGCGAAAGCGAAAGGGCAGCGCCGAAGGGGCTGCGGCTCCAGCCGGCACCGGCAATCAGGCGCAGATCGTGTCCGGCGGCCGCGTCGTGGGCGGTCATGCCGCGACCTTCGTCCAGCCGCCAGTGGCCGGTCGCCCCCGGTGGGACGGCGGCGACCTGTGGCTTGAGGCCCGAGCGCGTTTGCGAGGCGGCGACGAGTGCCCGGTTGAGGCCACGTATCACCCCAACCGGCATCGTGTAAGCACGCCGGTCGTAGGTCAGGATGCCGAGCTCGTCCTCGTAGCCCGCGAGCTCGGTGAACACTGCGCCGGAAAGTCCGCGGACTCGCATCTCCTGCTCGAGCTCCTGGTATTGGGCGCGCAGGAACAGGGTGACCGGCCGGACGCCCCACGCGAGCACGGGGGAGCCCAGGCTGGTCAGCACGCCAGGCCAGCGATGACCTGCGGGCGGAAACGGAAGGACACCTCCGTATTCACCGATCAGTGACGCCTGGCGCGTCGGCGCGACCGCGAAAGGACCGAAGTAGAGATGCGTGTCGTTGACGTCGCTGTTGGCAGGCTGGACTGCGTGGCAGCAGTTGGCGCTCCCGCTATCGCTATCCACGAGCGCGGACGAGTCGAGACTCTTGATCTCACTGGTCACACCGCCCGGGTCGAACTGATCCCAACCTTCGTTGAAGGGTACCCATCCGACGAGCGACGGATCCGCCCGGTGTTGCAGGACGATGGCATGCAGCTCCGCCCTGAACTCCGCCTGCGCCGGCGGCGAGGGGGATGACCCGCTCGGTAGCTGCATTGCCGGCATGTCCTGCCAGACGAGGATCCCCAGCCGGTCAGCCCAGTAATACCAGCGGTCCGGTTGAACCTTCTGATGCTCTCGCAGCATGTTGTAGCCCAACCGCTTGGCCGCGCTGATGTCGAAGCGCAGCGCAGCGTCGGTCGGAGGGGTGTAGAGGCCGTCAGGCCAGTAGCCCTGGTCGAGCGCACCGGTCTCGAACACGAACCTGCCGTTGAGAAGGATGCGCGTCCTCCCACGAACCCGTCCGAGGGTGATCGATCGCATTCCGAAGTAGCTTTCGACGTCGTCGACCGTGCTGGAGCCGTCGAGCAGACGCACGCGCAGTCCGTAGAGGTACGGACTGGTCGGCGACCACAGCCTCGCGTGAGGGACGTGGAGGGAGAGCGGGGACTGCGCGGCGCCCGTCGCGCTGGCCACGACCCGGTTGCCGGCCAGTACCTGGACGATCAGCATGGCCGGCTCCGAGGTCGAGGTCGACGCGCTCACCGTGAGCTGGTCGCGCGACGGATCCGACACCGGGTCGAGCGCGGTTATGTGGTCCGCGCTCACCGGCTCGAGCCACACGGTCTGCCAAATCCCGCTCGACGCAGTGTGGTAGATGCCGTGCGGCGGGCCGGGTGTCTGCTTGCCCACCGGCTCACCCGCCCCGCCAATCGGGTCGTAGAACCCAACCACCAGCTCGTTCGACTGCCCAGGACGTAGGAACGAGGTGATGTCGAGCGAGAACGAGTCGTAGGCGCCGGTGTGGGTTCCGACAAGCGAGCCGTTCACGTACACGGTGGCCTGCCACGCCACGGCCCCGAAATTGAGCATGACGTGCTGGCCGCTCCAGCTCGCGGGTACTTCGAACGTGCGCCGGTACCAGCCCCATGCGTCCTCCCGGCCAATCCCCGAAAGCGCCGACTCGATCGGGAACGGGACCAGGACCGTCTCGGGGAGGTCCTGCCCGAACGGAGGGGCTTCTCCAGCGTGGCCGGCCCCGTACTGCCATTGACCGTTCAGACTCAGCCAGTCGGCGCGCTCGAGCTGCGGTCGCGGGTACTCAGGGAGTGGATCGGTGCTCGAAACCGCACTGGTCCACGGCGTGGTCAGCGGGGGTCTCTGACCGGCATACGGCGCGGTCGCGCCCGCCGGCGTGGCGTGCGAGCCGATCAGCAGGAGCGCACCCAGCAGGCAGGTGACGGCGCGCCGAAGGGTGGGGGTGGGCGAGCGGGCGACGACGGCCATGAACGACGAGTCGCGCGGGAACGCGGAGCCGTGCTTCGTCGGCCGGCGCGTGGATTCGCGGCCGAGAAGATCGTTGGCGCCACCCACCCGAGGGAATCTATCTGCAACGGTCGTGCTACGGCGTGTCGCGACGGAAACACGAATCTGCCCATTTTCCGCGGACAAACGGAGTTCCCGCCTGGCCCGCGCCTAGACTCGCCGAAAAGTTTCAAGCGCGTGGAAAGGAGCGCTTCATGAACATCAACCGAGTCGTCCTGACCGGCAATCTGACCCGTGATCCCGAGGTCAGCTCGACGCCGGGCGGACTGTCGATCTGCAAGCTCGGGATCGCAGTCAACACCCGGCGCAAGGGGAGCGACGGGCAGTGGGAGGAGAAGCCGAACTTCTTCCGGATCACTGTCTTCGGGCGCCAGGCTGAGAGCTGCGCCCAGTACCTCAAGAAGGGCCGTCCGGTGGCCGTCGATGGCCGTCTCGAGTGGAGCAGCTGGGAGCGAGACGGACAGAAGCGGGAATCCATCGATATCATCGCTGATTCCGTGCAGTTCCTCGGCGGGCGTGACGACGTCGCCAACGGGAACGGGTTCTCGAGCAGCATCGCGCCGACCGAGAGCGACGTCCCGATCGACACCGGCGATTTCGAGAGCGCTCCCGTTGGAGCCGCGGCGGCCGAAGACGACATTCCGTTCTGAGGCCGGATCGAGATCAATCGACGCGCTGAATAGGACCCGATAGACGGTGGCAAAGCAACGTAGACGGCCGGTTCGCCGGCGTGACAGGAAAGGAGCGGCGACATCGTCGCGCCGTAAGCCCTGTCCGTATTGCCGCGAGAAGATCGAACAGGTCGACTACAAGGACATCTCCGCGCTCCGGCGGTTCATCTCCGACCGAGGAAAGATCCGTTCACGCCGGATCACCGGTGCGTGCCGGCGCCATCAGAGCCAGATCGCACGCGCGGTCAAGCGGGCCCGGGAGCTCGCCCTGCTGCCCTATGTCGCCGAAGGCGGCAGCGAGCGGGGTGGGCGTGGCGACCGCGGCGACCGCGACCGCGACCGGTAGGCCCCGTGTCGCAGGCCATTCTCCTCAAGGATGTTGAGTCGCTGGGCGAACGCGGCACGGTTGTCGACGTCTCTCCCGGCTACCTTCGCAACTACCTGATCCCGCGCAAGCTCGCCGAGCCGGCGACCGCGGCGTCCATTCAGGCCGCCGCCAAGCGTCGGGAGGCCGCCGAGGTGGCCCAGCGTCACGCCGAGGAGCGAGCGCAGGAGAGCGCAGGCCTGCTTGGGCGGACGGTTCTCACTATTCCTCAACAGGCCGGCGACGATGGGCGGCTGTTCGGGTCGGTGACCCCGCAGGACATCGCCGACGCCATCCGGGACGCGCGAGGAATCAAGGTCGACCGTCGCAAGATCCACCTCGAGGAGCCCATCCGCCACACCGGGACTTACATGGTCGTGGTTGAGGTTGCTGACGGCGTGACCGCCGCGGTCAAGACGATGGTCGTCGCTGCGTAGCCGCATCGGCCCGGCCCGCCCGAGACCTCGCTCCTTGCCGCCTGAGCCGCTCGCGTAACGCCGCGTTCACCACTTTCCGCTGGATGCGGGATCACCTATCTCGGGCCGCCGGATCCGAACCTATCCTCGGCGAGCGTCGATGAGTGCCGTCCAGAACATCGCAGTCCCCCCGCACAACCTCGAGGCCGAGAAATCGGTGCTCGGCGCTGTCCTGCTCGACGAGCGTCACCTCTACGGCCTGCTGATCGAGGAGCACCTGCGACCCGAGCACTTCTATCGCGAGCAGTTTGGCGAGGTGTTCGCGGCGATGATCGAGCTCCACAACCACGATCGCAAGATCGACCACCTCACGGTGGCGGAGACCCTGCGTCAGCGCGGCAAGCTCGAGGCGGTGGGCGGCGCCGAGGCGATCGACGAGCTGACGGGTTGGGTTCCCGCGGCCGGTCACGCCCGCGATTACGGACGGATCGTCCGAGACAATGCCCGGCTTCGCGCTCTGCTCACCACCTCATACGAGATCCAAGCCAGCGTCATCTCGCGAGAGGCCCCGGCCCGGGACCTCCTCGAGAAGGCAGAGCGCTCGGTGCTCGAGGTGGCCGAGGATGAGCGGCAGAAGACCTTTCGCTCGGCGGCCGAGATTCTCCACGAGGAGACCGACAAGCTCCACCGCCTCTCGATCGCCAAGACGCCGCTCACCGGGACCCCATCGGGCTTCAAGGACATCGACGAGATAACCGGGGGCTTTCAGCCGGGCAATCTGGTCGTCATCGCGGCGCGCCCATCGATGGGGAAGTCGGCGCTGGTCGCCAACATCGCCGAGAACGCATCGCTGAAGGGGCATGCCGTGGCGCTGTTCTCGCTCGAGATGTCCGAGTCCGAGCTTGCCCAGCGCTTCGTCGCCTCCCAGGCACGTATCCCCGGCGAAGAGCTGCGCCGCGGCCGGGTGGCGGAGAGCAAATGGCAGAAGATCCTCTCCGCCTGCCAGACGCTCGCCGAGGCGCCGCTCTGGATCGACGATTCGAGCGACACGAGCGTCCTCGATGTCCGCGCCAAAGCGCGGCGGCTGCACCACCAAGTCGAAGGCGGACTCGGCCTCATCATCATCGACTACCTCCAGCTGATGCGACACGAGGGCCACGTCGAGAGCCGGGTCCAGCAGGTGGGCCAGATCTCCCGCGGACTCAAGGGGTTGGCGCGTGAGCTGGGCGTTCCGGTGATCGCGCTCTCACAGTTGAGCCGCGCCGTCGAGCAGCGCGGTGGCGAGAAGAAGCCGATCCTGTCCGACCTGCGCGACAGCGGTGAGATAGAGCAGGACTCGGACCTCGTCATGTTCATCTACCGCGAGGAATACTACGAGAAGGATTCGGAGCGCCAGGGGGAGGCCGACATCATCATCGCCAAGCACCGGAACGGCCCGGTGGGCGAGGTCGTCCTCACCTTCCAGCGTCAGTTCCCGAAGTTCATGAATTACGCCGGCGATCGGTTCGGGCCGTGAGCCTGGAAACCGAGCCCATCTTTGCCTCGATCCCACTGCGGAGCCTCGACAGTCCTTGCCCCTTCGCCCTCTGCGATGGCTCCGGGTTCGTCTACGACGAGGCGAGCAACACGGCGTCCGATTGCCGGTGCCGCCCTCAGCGCGTCGCGCTGGCCAAGGCCCGCACCCTGTCGGCGGTGATTCCGCGTCGCTATCGGGATGTCGGCTTCGACCGCCCCCCGGTGACCGAGATCGACCGCCAGGTCGTGAGCGCGACGCGTCGCTTTACCGAGCAGATCGACGAGAAGCTCGACACCGGCCGCGGCCTGTGGTTCATGGGCCCCGTGGGCACCGGCAAGACGACGCTGGCCATGCTCGTCTCCAAGAGCGCGCTGGCGGCCGGGCGCTCGGTCGCGATCTACTCCCTGCCGCGCCTTCTCAACGAGATTCGGGACACCCACCGAGCCGAACGCTCCCACGTCGACCTGCTCGACCGCTTGACCGCGGTGGACCTGCTCCACATCGACGACGTGGGGGCCGAGCGAACCACCGACTGGGTACTGGAAGAGCTCTATTCGATCGTGAACGCCCGCTATGAAGATCAGCGCTCGGTGGTGATCACAACCAACATTCTCGATCGCGAGAAGCTTTGTGAGCAGATAACCGAGAGGACCGTCTCACGCCTGACCGAGATGTGCGACGAGCTGCCATTGCTCGGCCACGACCGTCGCATGGAGGCGCGGCTGCCGTAGTGGGCTGCGCGACTCCCTAGTCGCCGTCCTCCTCGACCTCTCGCTCCGCCGCCGCCCGCTCGTCGAGTTTCTCACGCAGGTAATGCGCCTTTTCGGCCCGACGCTCGTACTGGGCCGTCTCCTCGTCGTCGGGCGCTGTCTCCGCGGCCCTCCTCGCGGCGAGCTCTCGCTTCATCTGCTCGGCTTGCAGCTCCTCGGTTGATGGCTCCTCTGGCATCCCCCTCAAGGTATCGCCGTAGTGGAAGGACGGCGAGTCAGCGAGTCCGTTTCGCCCCGTGCCCGGAGTCGCCCACGCTGAAGCGCCCGCCCGATCTCTTGCCGCCTGCCGCGACCAGGCCGCACCACCTCTCCGTCCGCCCGCCCCCGACGTACACTCACCTGCGAATGCCAGGAGTCGTGATCATCGGAGCGCAATGGGGCGACGAGGGCAAGGGAAAGGTCACCGACCTGCTCGCGGAGCGAGCCGACGCAGTGATCAGGTTTCAGGGGGGCAACAACGCCGGGCACACGATCGTTCGTAACGGCCAGACCTGGAAGCTTCACCTGATCCCGTCCGGGATCCTGCATTCAGGGAAGCCGTGCATGATCGGCAACGGTGTCGTCATCGACCCCAAGGTCCTGACCGACGAGCTCGAGGAGCTCCGCCGACGCGGCGTCGATACGACGGCGCTGCGGATCTCGGCCAACGCCCACCTGATCATGCCCTACCACCTGATGCTCGACCATGCGGGCGAGGCGAAGCTGGGCAGGCTCCAGATCGGGACCACGCGCCGAGGCATCGGGCCTTGCTACGCCGACAAGGCGGCTCGGCTCGGCATTCGCGTCCAGGACCTGCTTGACGAGAAGATCCTGAAGAAGAAGATCGTCGCCGCGCTGGAACCGAAACGGCTGACGCTGCGCCCGTTCGCGAAGGATCCCCGGCTGGACCTCCAGGCGATGACCGAGGAGTACCTGAACTACGGCCACCGGATCGAACGGTTCATCGCCGATACCAGCCGGCTCGTCCACGAACAGCTCGACAGCGGCCAGACCGTCCTCTTCGAGGGCGCACAGGGCACGCTCCTCGACATCGACCACGGCACCTATCCATTCGTCACCTCCTCGAACCCGGTGGCCGGCTCAGCCTGCATCGGAGCAGGGGTCGGACCGAAGGACATCGACGAGATCTGGGGGATCGCCAAGGCATATGTGACGCGTGTCGGCGCTGGTCCGTTCCCGACCGAGCTCGACGACGAGCGCGGCGAGCTCCTGCGTGAGCGCGGGGGCGAATACGGGACCACCACCGGCCGCTCACGGCGCGTCGGATGGCTGGACCTCGTGGCCTTGCGCTTCGCCGCTCGCCTGAACACCCTGACCGCGCTCGCGATCACCAAGCTCGACGTCCTCTCGGGCTTCGACCGGCTGCTCGTGGCCACCCGGTATCGAGGTGCCGAGGGCGCTGAGTTCGACGAGTTCCCCTACCACCAGACCGTGCTCCATCACGCCGCGGGCGACTACGTGGAGCTGCCGGGTTGGAGCGAGGATCTGCGGGAGTGCCGTAGCGAATCGGATCTCCCGGCGGCGGCGCGTGAGTACCTTCAGTTCACGGCGGAGTTCGTGGGCGTCCCGATCGCGATGGTTGGAGTCGGACCCGCCCGCGACGACGTGATCTGGACCTCGGCCAGCGAGGGAACCGTAGCCGAACAGGTGGCTACCGCGTCGGCCTGAGCACGGCTTCAGGACCGGCGCGCGCCGGACGGTGCCGGCGCTGACCTGGGCGAGACCCGCCCCACCGAGCCCCCGCCCTATCCCCCCGACTGCGCCGATGGATGCCCCACGCCGGGCCATGGAGCGAGCAGCAGCACCAGCCGCGCATCGCTGACCGCGGTGATGGCGTGCCGCTCGTTGGGTTCGAAGTGCGCCAACAGGCCGGGACCACCACTCACGGTCCCAGGCCCGGTGCCGGCGGCGTCTGCGGCCAATTCGATAGTCACCTCGCCGTCGGCCACGAAGAGGAAGGCACGCTCGTGGACCTGGTGCTCCTGGAGCTGTTCGCCCGCGGGCAGGTGGATCAGGATGACTCGGGTCTCGCTGTCGGAGCGAAGCACCTGGGGGTGATGCGCTTCGACGTCGAGGTTTCGCGTTTCCCAGGTTTCCATGGCTGGTCCCCCAGAACCCTAGCTGTCAGCGCCAGCGCTCGATCAGATCCTCGTCTGGGACCTCGCGCAGGTGCCGTGCCGGGGTGCCCACGACGACCTCCCGGGCGGCCACGTTCTTGGTCACGATCGCACCAGCGGCCACGAAGGCCTCCTCACCGACCTCCACCCCAGGGAGGACGACGACGCCGCCGCCGATCCGGCAGGCGCGTCTGAAGACCGGTCCCCGAATGGGCTCTCCGGAGGGGTGGCGGCCCATCGAATGGTCGTTCGTGGTGAGAACGCCGGGACCGAGGAAGACGTGGTCCTCGACGACCGACTTACCCGTGACGTAGACCCCGGTCTGGATCAGCACGCCGGCGCCGACCTCGGCACCGAAATCGATGCACGAGCCACGCCCCACCACCGAAGCCGTCCCGATGCGCGAACGTTCACGCACCTGTGTCTGGTCACCGATGATGACCCGGTCGCCGATCTGCGATCCCGCGTAGACGACGGCGCCGCAACACACGGTCGCGCCGTCTCCGATGAGCAGCGGCCCAAGCTCGCCTCCAGCCGCCGCGCTGGATCCCGGGCGCAGACGGGGACGCTTGCCCAGTACCACGAGATCCTCGATCGTGCAGTCCTCGCCAATCTCCACCCCCCCGTGCACGACCGATCCCGCCCCGATCGTCGAGCGCGCTCCGATCCGGGCTCCGTCGTGGATGACCGCGCCTGGAGCGACAACCACATCGGCAGCCAGGCGGGCACCGAGAGCCACGGTGGCCGCGCTGGAGATCAGATCCTCGGCCACGGGACTACGCCGGCCGTTCCTCGAGCGAGTGCTGAAGGCGCTCGAGCACCCGCACCACACGCAGCGCGTTCTCGCCTCCGGACTGGGGCTCGGTCCCGTCCAGGATGCAATCGACGAAGTGCTGGCATTCGATCCGCAGCGGCTCGGTGTTCGCGATCTGGGGCGAGAAGATGTCCCCGCTGCGGGTGATGTACTCGCCGTAGCCGCGTGAGTCCTCGTCGAAGCCCTTGTCATAGATCGTGACCTTCCCCTCCAGGGCCATGTCGTCAAAGGTCGCCATTCGCTGAGAGCCGACGACCGTGAACCTCCGCTCCTTGTGGGGGTCAAGCCACGACAGGTGAAGGTGCGCGCAGAGGCCGGAGGGGAAGCGCAAGAAGCAGAAGACGACGTCCTCGATCCCCGGACGGACATACGACTGGCCGTGGGCCACGGCCTCGTGAGGCTCCTCACCGGCCAGGTGCAGGACGACCGACACGTCATGCGCGCCGAGGCTCCAGAGCGCGTTCTCGTCCGACCGCAGCTTGCCCAGATTCAGCCGATTACCGTAGATGTAGTAAATCCGTTCGCCGAGCTCTCCGGTCCGGGCGAGCTCCTTGAGCTTCTGGACCCCGGGGTGGTATTCGAGCAGGTGACCCACCATCAGCACCCGTCGGTTGGCGGCGGCGGCGGCGACTACGCGCTCGGCGTCCAGGACCGATTGCGCCAGGGGCTTCTCGACGAAGCAGTGCTTACCCGCCTCGAGCACACGGGTGCTGAGCTCGGCGTGGCTGGGTACGGGTGTGGCCAGCGCCACCGCGTCCAGATCGGGATCGGCCAGGAGCTCGTCGATCTCGGCGCTCACCCGCGCCTGAGGAAAGCGTTCCTTGACCGCCTCGCGCCGCTCCGGTGCCGCGTCGCAGCACCAGATGAGCTCGCAACGAGGGATGGCGTCGAAGTTGCGGGCGATGTTTGGCCCCCAGTAGCCCAGGCCCACCACGCCGATGCGCACCGGTGAGGTGTTCATCGCCGCGCGAGCCTCATCCGAGGTGCAGTGTAAGTGCGCTCACGACGCGCTCGGCCGCGTGGCCGTCGCCGTAGAGCTGAGGCCGCTCGGATGGCGGCGGCGTCTCGAGCGCGCGCAGCATTGCCTCGGCATCGAGATCGACGAGCACGTTCCACCCGGTTTCGACCGTCTCCACCCATTCGGTGGTGCTGCGCAGCGTGATGCAGCGAACTCCCGCGAGGTAAGCCTCCTTCTGGAGCCCGCCTGAATCGGTCAGCACAGCGACGGCGTGGCACAGCAGCGCGGTCAGCTCGACGTAGCCGAGCGGCGGGGTGATGCTGAGGCGTTCGCTGCGCTGCAGGCGCTCGAGTAGCCCGGCGGCTCTGAGGCGGGCGTGGGTTCGGGGGTGGAGCGGCAGGAGAACCGGGTGCGGGACCGCGAGCAGAAGATCGACCAGCGCCCGCAGCCGATCCGGGTTATCGACATTGCCCGCCCGGTGCGAGGTGGCCAACACGTATCGACCCGGTTCGAGCCCGCGCCCGCGGACGAGGTCGACGCGAGATCTGGCCGCCGGCTGCACCCCCATGGCCACGTCGACCATCACGTCCCCCACGAGCTCCACCGCGCCGAGCACCCCCTCGCGTCGGAGGTTTGACCGCGCCACCTCTGAGGAGCACAGCAGCAGCGTGCTCGTATGGTCGGCCAGCACACGATTGAGCTCCTCGGGCATCGCCCGGTCAAACGAACGCATGCCGGCCTCGATGTGGACGACGGGAACGCGCGCTTGGGCGCCGGCCAAAGCGCCGGCGAGGGTCGAGTTCGTGTCGCCGTAGATCAGAAGTGCGTCGGGCGCCGTTTCGGCGATCACCGGCTCGAGCGCGGAGAGCATACGCGCCGTCTGCGACGTGTTCGAGCCTCGGGCGATCCCCAGCTGACGGTCTGGGGACGGCAGGCCGAGCTCGTGGAAGAACACTCCGGACAGCTCCTCGTCGAAGTGCTGGCCGGTATGGATCAGCACCTCGCGATGCACCTGCCGCAGGGGGCCGGATACGGCCGCCGCCTTGATGAACTGGGGGCGGTTGCCGACGACCGTGAGGACGTTCATCGAGCTGCGGTCAGCTCCGAACGAATTCGGGCTCTCACCCGGGCCGCGATGTGCGCGGTCGCCGGGCCCGGGGCGGCGAAACGGCGATCGTCGATCGCCGCAACGGGATGAACCTCGCGCACCGTGGAGGCGAGGAAGACCTCGTCGGCTTCAAACAACTGGTCCAGGGTGCAGGCCCGCTCCTCGGCCTCGGTCTCTTCCAGCACCACCTGGCGCGTGATCGAGGCCAGGATGTGCTCATCGAGTGGGGGAGTGAGCACGGCGCCGTCCGACAGCCAGAAGATCGAGCTCGTCGGCGCCTCGAGCACGCGCCCGTGAGGCGTCACGAGCAGGGCATCGTCACCCCCACGTTCGCGAGCCATCCGCCCGGCCAACATATTCGCGGCATAGGAGAGAGACTTGACGCCGTCGAGGACGCGCGTCGGGGAGTAGGTGATCGAGGCGAGCCGGATGTTCTCCGGCATCTGCGGAAGCGGCTCAGTCAGCAGCAGCCGACGCCCCCCGCGAGTGATCACGATCCGCAGGAGCTCATGATCAGCGCCGACTCCGGCGTGGGCCAGCAGCCGATGGGCATCAGCTCTCACCGCCTCGAGGTCGAGCGGCAGACGCAGGTTCAGGGCCGAACGCTCGAGGCGGCGAAGATGGTCTTCGAAGGCGAACGGGTGGCCCTCGTAGACACGGATGACCTCGAACACGCCGTCGCCGCGCAGCAGACCTTCGTCGGTGGCCGGGATCGTGGCCGCCGAGGCGAGCATGATCGAGCCGTCGACCGAGGCCAGCGAGCCACTGAACTGGGCATGCACGCCCAGCAGCCTAACTCCCGACGCGGGCGGCCGAGGGCGAAGGCAGCGGCGCCGCGGCAAACTCGGGTCGCGTCCAAACCTCAGCCAGGTGAACGATGGTCGCGGCGGCGGCAGCCATCTCCTGAAGCGAGGCCCATTCCCGCACCGAGTGGTACTCGTGACCGCCGGTGAAGATGTTCGGGGTGGGCAGCCCACGCTCGCTGAGCTGCGACCCATCGGTGCCTCCGCGTATCGGGTTGCGGACGGGTTCAATGCCCTCGGCGCGAATCGCCGCTTCGGCGGCAGCGATGACCTGCGGCGCCGCCTCGAGGTACGGCCGCATGTTGCGGTACTGGCGGCGCACCTCAAGCTCGTGGCGAGCGTTCGGGTGCCCGGCGAGAACCCGCTGGGCCGTGTCCGCGAGGAGCTCCGCGTAGCCCTGGACCTTCGCGTCGTCGAAGTCCCGCAGGATGGCGCGCAGCATCGCAGTGTCGACGTGCCCGCTCAACTCGTACGGGTGGATGAAACCAGCCCGGCCGGAGGTCCGCTCAGGCGAGAGGCCCGGGGGCAGCTCGGCGACGACGCGCGCCGCGAGACCCAGGGCGTTGACCATCTTGCCGGCGGCGTCTCCGGGATGGACCTCCACGCCGTGCACGGTGAGAATCGCCTCAAGCGCGTTGAAGCTTTCGTCCTGGATCTCGCCCAGCCGCGATCCGTCGAGCGTGTACGCGAAGGCAGCCCCGAAGCGCTCGAGGTCGAGCAGCGAAGCCCCCAGGCCGATCTCCTCATCCGGGGTGAAGGCGACCCGGATGGCGGGGCGGGGAAGCTCCGGATGGGAGGCGAGGTGAGCGACGGCAGCCATGATCTCGGCCATGCCGGCCTTATCGTCGGCTCCGAGCAGGGTGTCGCCACTGGCCGTGATGATGTCGTGGCCGCGCTTGTCCGTGAGCTCGGGCATCCGCGCCGGATCAAGCCGGGTGCCAGCGCGCGGCAGGTCGATCAGGCCGCCGTCGTAGGCGCGGTGCACGATCGGCTCGACGCCCCGCCCGGGAGCGTCAGGACTGGTGTCGAGGTGGGCCAGAAGCCCCATCACCGGCGCCGGAGAACCTCCCTCCGGGCCGGAGTCCGCTAGGCCGGCCTCCGGCAACGTGGCCGTCACGTATCCGTTCTCATCGAGGTCTGCGTCCGTGAGTCCGGCGGCCTGTAGCTCAGCCACCAGCATGCGCGCCAGCTCGAGCTGCCCGGGGGTGCTCGGCGAGCCGTCGCGGTCACGATGGGACTGCGTATCAACCCGCACATACCTCGTAAAGCGGTCGAGCAGATCCGGCGCCAGCTGTCTGGCCAGGGCGGACGTAAAGGGCGCCTCAAACACGTTCACCAGTATGCCGTCGGCGTTTGCACGCTTGCACCCTGGGTAGGCACTAAGGGGAGCTACGGAAACGACCTCTAGGAGGACTGAAGTCAATGGCGACACAGACAAGGTCGCAGCGACAGGCTGCAGCCAAGAAGGCCGCCGCCACCAGAAAGCGAAACGCAACCAAGCGCAGCGCGTCGACCACGAAGGCCTCGGCGCGTCGCACTACGCGCAAAGCCTCAGCGAATACGCGAAGCACCGCGCATAGCGCCCAGAGCACGACCCGGCAAGCCACTCGAACCGCAGGTCGCGGTGTCGACACGGCAACCACGCGCCTCGGCGCGGTCGGGCGCCAGGCTCAGCGCGCACTGCTGATTCAGATCGGTGCCGCTGCCACCCTGGGCGAGAAGGTTCGCGACACGGCTCGCACCTACACGAGCCTCGACCGAGTGACGCGTGAGCTCAACCGGTTCGAGCGCCGCGGCGAGCGAACGCTGGGCCGGCGCCAGCGGACACTGTCGCGCCGCGGCCGGGAGCTCCAGCACGATGTGCGGAGCGCCCAGCGCGGGATTGAGTCCCGTGCCACCACCGCCAAGCAGCAGGTCTCGCAGCTGATTTGAGCGCGGCAGCCGGACTGAAGAAGGTCATGCGTTGGGCGCGTCACCCGGCATCCGCCGGGTGACGCGTCGTTCGCGGGGGCGGTTGTAGCCATCGTGGCCAACACCCGCCGCGCGGCACGCCGTCTCCGACGTTCAGACTGCTCCGCCCCGGGCCTGCGCCGGGTCAAGCGGGGCCGGGGGTTTGCCTATCTCGACCAACGAGGCCACGCGATCCGGGATCCGGAGGTCCTCGAGCGAGTCCGGAGCCTCGTCATACCACCGGCTTGGCGAGACGTCTGGATCTGCGCCGACGCGCTGGGCCACCTCCAGGCAACCGGGATCGACGCCGCGGGTCGCAAGCAGTACCTCTATCACCCCCGCTGGCGCGAGCATCGCGACCGCCAGAAGTTCAGGCGCATGGAGGAGTTCGGAAGCCTTCTGCCCAAGCTGCGCAAGCGCATCGCGAGCGACCTCAGAGAGGATGGACTGGGCCGAGCCCAGGTTCTCGCGTGCGCGGTGCGGTTGCTCGACGTCGGCATGTTCCGCATCGGCTCAGAGCAATACGCCGACGACGACGGCGGCATCGGGCTCGCGACGATCCGCAAGGAGCACGTGACGCTCGAGGCGGACGAGGCGGTGTTCCGCTATCCGGCGAAAAGCGGCGTGCAGCGGGCTCAGATGATCTATGACCCGGCATCGGTGGCAGTCGTCCGGGCGCTCAAGCGCCGCCGCGGCGGCGGACCGCAGCTACTCGCCTATCGACACGGCCGCCGCTGGCACCCGCTTCGTTCCGAGGAGATCAACGAGTACCTCAAGGAGCACCTCGGTGAGCACTTCAGCGCCAAGGACTTCAGAACCTGGAACGCGACTGTCATGGCTGCGGTGTCGCTGGCGACGACGGGACGCGATGCCGCCTCCAAGACCGCGCGCAAGCGCGCCATCGACGCCTCGGTGCGAGCGGTATCCGAGCTGTTGGGCAACACGTCCGCCGTGGCTAGGCGGTCCTACATCGACCCTCGCGTGTTCGATCGCTACCAGTCAGGTTGGACGATCGCCGGCGCGCTTGAGCGCATCCCCCGGCTCGACCCGTCCGACGACCGCGTGAGGGCGCGCATCGAGAGTGCTGTGCTCGACCTGCTGGCAGAAAACACCGACTCGCCGTCGCTCGAGCGCGACTGACGGGCAGGGGCTTCGGGGCCGATCACGCTGTTCGCGGCCGCCCGGGTTGCCATAAAGACGCAACTGCACCCGGGGCAAGCCGGCTGTGATAGAACCGAATAGTCTGCAATTCGGAGGCACGATGACCGCGACGCCAAACACGGGCGCATCCTCCAGCCCATTGAGCTCGGCCGAACTTTTCGAGCGCTGGCGGCGCCATAAAGACCGCCAAGCGCGCGACGAGCTGATTCAGCGGTTCCTGCCGCTCGCGCGCAAGCTGGCTCGGCGCTACGTCCAGTCGAGCGAGCCGTATGAGGACCTCGTCCAGGTGGCGAGCCTGGGGCTGGTGAAGGCGGTGGAGAGGTTTGACCCTGACCGCGGATTTGCCTTCAGCTCGTTCGCAGTGCCGACGATCGTCGGGGAGCTCAAGCGCTACTTCCGCGACACCTCGTGGGCGTTGCACGTCGATCGCGGCGCGCAGGAGCGCGCCCGCAAGATCACCGATGCCCAGCAGAAGCTAAGTTCACGCAGCGGCCGCATGCCCACGGTGGACGAGCTCGCGCAGTACCTCGAGATGAGCCAGGAGGAGGTCCTCGACGGTCTGCAGACCGCCGAGGCCTACGGCGCGGTCTCGCTCGACGCACCGGTGTCCGGCGAAGACGACGAGGAGACGAGCCGCCTGGACGCGATCGGCTCAGCGGACGAGCGGCTCGAGCTCGTCAATGATCACGCGACGATCTTCGCGGCCGCCCGCCACCTTCCCACGCGTGAACGCGAGATCCTCTATCTGCGTTTCGGAGAGGACCTCACGCAGTCCGAGATCGCCGAGCGTGTCGGCGTGTCTCAGATGCAGGTCTCCCGCCTGCTCCGCCGGTCACTACAACGCCTGCGTGAGCTGACCGAAGAGCGGCCCTAGCTCACCAGCGGCCGTACCAGCGACGGCGACCGCCGGCCGCGTTTGCCGCGCCGCCGACGAAGAAGCCGATCAGCCACAGCACGACGGCGACGACGAGCACGATCCAGAGGAAGTGCACGGCGAAGCCAAGCCCGCCGAACAGGGCGAGAATCAACAGCAATACGAGCAAAGCGACCATGGTTTCTCCCTTCCAGGACGTGGGCTCGAATGCCCACATCGTCGCGAAGGGGAATACCCGGCTGGGCTTCAGACCAAGCAGCCCGGCGCGTCAGCGATCGTCGTCGCGCTCGCTCGAGTACTCGCGGTCGGCCTCGCCAGCCGATCCTGCCGCGGGGTCATCGCCGTCAGACGGCGCGTCCTGGATGGCGCGCCGGGCAGCGTGCTGATCCCCGTGGGAGGCGTGTTCGACCAGCTCCTGCTCGGCCAATTCAAAGCCCTCGGCCTCCCCTTGACCCGCTTCGGCGAGCGGTCGCTGCGCTTCGGAGGTGGCTCCGTCGGTGGGCTCTGGCTCCGAGCTTGCCCGGCCCCCGATCGCGGCGGCTTCGGCGGCCGCCCGCTCGGCCTCATGCGCGGCCAGCGCGTCGTCGCGGTCGATCTCAGCCATGGGCTCCCGCCTACCCGTGACCTGCGGGCGCAAACCCACCCGGGTCCGACCTAACCGCGCAGCTCAGGGGCAAAACCCGATAGCCTCGCCACCTCAATGCAGAGCAACTTCAACGTCGAGACCCGCAACGGCGACCAGGCAGTGGTCATCGAGGTGAGGGGCGAGCTCGACCTCGCCTCGAGCCCCGGGCTGGAGCAGGAGCTCGAGCGCGGCGCCGCGGCCAAGGCCGATGTCGTCATCGTCGACCTGCGCGAGCTCGAATTCATGGATTCGACGGGGCTGAGCGTGCTCGTCCGCGCTCACCAACGGGCCAACGAGAACGGCCAGCGCTTCGGCGTCGTCAGGGGGCCCCAGCAGGTCCAGCGCCTGCTCTCGCTGACGGGTGTGGCCGACCGGCTCACACTCGCCGACTCACCGGAGGAGCTGCTGAGCAGCACCTGATCCGGGCGCCGGATCGTCGATCTAGCTGCCGGACCGCGTCCGCTGATCGAGCATGACGATGTGGAGGATCTCTCCGACCTCGTCCTGACGAACGTCAAGCTCGTCGCTCAGCAGCCTCAACGCCGATCCAACCTCGTCCGGCGATCCGCTCGACACCTCGGCTCCGACCCCGTTGCGGAAGGGTCCGATGGCCAGCTCGAGCCGGCGCGTGTCGGCGGAGAGCCCGAAGCTGAGTCTTGCCGTGCTGGCGCCGCGAGCGGCGTAGGCGGCGACGGCGTCGGTGACCAGGTAGACATCGGAGAACCGATCGAGCGAGAACCGGGCGCGGGCCGCCATCGCGCGGGCCAGGCGCCCGAGGACGCCGCCCACCAGGCTGACCGGGGAGAGCGACACGATCGCGTCGCCCGTGAGCCGCTCGCTCCAGGCATCGTCCGGAGCCGGAGCCCCAGGCACCGTGTAGAGGGGTCTACCGTCTCGCTCGCCGGAGAACTTCAACCACACCTCGGTGCCGCCGGCCTCGCAGGGGTGAAACGCGGTCTGCTGAGCGAGCGCGCGCATGATCGGGATGCCCACGCCCTGGAGGCGATCGTCGGACGGCGCGAGCACGGGGATGCCCCGCCCCTGATCACGCACCACCACCTCGAGCCCGTCTGGCTCGGTGTAAAGCGAGACGGACAGCGGGCCGCTGGCTCCTTAGGCGTGCATGACAA
>Ga0209579_10000342_pt1 | contig 52262 bp, 48 predicted proteins | sample Coa_R1_2_FD_187152 | JGI IMG/M metagenome (GOLD analysis project Ga0209579, IMG submission 187152) | Surface soil microbial communities from Centralia Pennsylvania, which are recovering from an underground coalmine fire - Coalmine... | ecosystem: Environmental > Terrestrial > Soil >...
CCCGGCACGGCATCAAGCTCGGCCCCGTCTACACACCGCCGGAGTTTCGGAATCACGGCTATGGGACGGCGTGCGTGGCGGAGCTCAGCCGGCGGCTGCTGGAACAGGGCCGCCGCTTCTGCATGCTCTACACCGATCTGACGAACCCGACGTCCAACCGGATCTATCAGCGCATCGGCTACGAGCCGGTCTGCGACGCCGCCGAGTACCAGTTCATCCGGAACGCGCCCGCGGGATCTACCGCCCCTTGAACTGCGCCGGCCGCCGCTCCGAGAACGCGCGCACGCCCTCCACCCCGTCCTCGGTGATGAACGCCCGGAACAGCGCCTCCCGTTCGTAGGCCAGCGCATCGTCGAGCGCCATCTCGAGCCCCCGGTTGACCGTGAGCTTGATCAACCCCACGGCCACCGCGGCGCCGTTGGCCAGTCCGTCGGCGTACGCGGCCGTTTTGGCGAACAACTCCTCCGCGGGGAACACGCGGTCGACGAGCCCGATCGCGAGCGCCTCGTCGGGCGAGACCGATCGTCCGGTAATCATCAGGTCGAGCGCGCGGCTCTTGCCGATCAGGCGCGGCAGCCGCTGCGTCCCGCCGTTTCCCGGGATGATGCCGAGCGAGATCTCGGGCTGGCCGAGCCCGTACGCCCCCGCGGCGGCGAACCGCAGGTCGCACGCCAGCGCAATTTCCATGCCTCCGCCGAGGCAGTGCCCGGCAATCGCCGCGATGAACACCTTGGGGGTCGTCTCGACGCGGCGCAGCACCTCGTGCATGTGCGTGATGAACATGACCTTGTCCTCGAGCGTCGACCCGGCGAACCACTTCACGTCGGCCCCGGCGGAGAAAAACTTCGGCAGGGTGCTCCGCACGATCACCGCCCGCACGGCGGGATCGTCGCGCGCGCCGTCGACCGCCGCTTGGAACTCGCCGGCGAACTGCGGATTGTAGGCGTTGGCGGGTGCGCGGTGCAGCGAGATCACGCCGACGGCGCCTTCGCGCTCCAGGCTGATCATCTCTCCCATGGGGTCCCCTCCAGTGTCTACGATGAAGCGGAGGCCGCCGGCGGCGACAGCCGTTCGCGCAGCCGGAACCGCTGAATCTTGCCTGTGGCGGTCTTCGGCAGGTCCGGGACGAACTCGATCCACCGCGGATACTTGAACGCCGCGATCTTGTCGCGGACGAACGCCTGAATCTCGCGCGCGAGCGCGTCCGACCCGGTCTGATCGGCCTTCAGAACGACGAAGGCGTAGGGCTTGACCAGTTCGTCCGCGTCCGCGCAGCCGACGACCCCGCACTCGAGCACCGCGGGGTGCTGGATCAGCGTCGCTTCGACCTCCGCGGGGGACACCCACTGTCCGCCCGCTTTGAGCATGTCGTCCGAACGGCCGCAGTACCAGTAGTAATCGTCGTCGTCGCGATAGTACTTGTCGCCGCTCCGGAACCACTCGCCCGCGAACGTCCGCCGGGTCTGCGCGTGCTTGTTCCAGTAATAGGCGGCAACGCTGTCACCGCGCACGAGCAGGTCGCCCATTTCGCCGGGCGGCAGGTCGCGACCGCCCTCGTCCACGATCCGCACCTCATATCCCGGGACCACCTCGCCGCTGCTGCCGGGGCGCACGCGTCCGGGCCGGTTGCTGATGTAGATGTGCAGGGCCTCGGTCGACCCGATCCCGTCCAGGATCTCGACCCCGAACCGCTCTTTCCACCGCGTAAAGATCGCCGCCGGCAGCGGCTCGCCGGCCGAGACACACCGCCGCACCGCGCCGAGGCTCTTCGGGCCGTCCGCGGCGAGCATCGCGGCATATGCCGTGGGCACGCCGAAGAACAGCGTCGGCCGGTGGCGCTCGATCAGCCCGAAGTACGTCGGCGGGTCGAAGCGGCCGGGAAACAGCACGGTCGACGCGCCGACGCGCAGGGGAAAGTAGAGTCCGTTGCCGAGGCCGTAGGCGAAATACAGCTTCGCGATCGACAGGCACACGTCGTCGGGCTCGATCCCGAGCACGCCCCGCCCGTACAGCTCCGCGGCCCACAGCATGTCGTGGTGCAGGTGCACGGTGCCTTTCGGCGCGCCGGTGCTCCCGCTGCTCCACAACCAGAACGCCGGCTCGTCGCGGTGGGTCGGCGCCGGCGCGAGCCGATCGTCCGCCGCCGACAGCAGATCGGCGAGAGCGTGCCGGGCGGGCCCGGGCACGGCCGGCACCGCGTTCGTCCCGGCGACCACGACGTGGCGCAGATCCGGCGCGTCCCGCAGCGCCGGCTCGACGGCCGGAAGGAGCGCGTCGCTGACGACCAGGACGCGCGCGCGGCTGTCGCGCAGCATGTACGCATAGTCCTGGGACCGCAACGCCGTGTTCGTCGGGACCGGCACCGCGCCGATCCGGATCGCGCCCCAGAACAGATAGGCGAATTCCGGGGAATCGAGCAGGAGCAGAAAGACCCGCTCCTCCGGCCGGACGCCGAGCCCGCGCAGCGCGTTCCCGGCGCGGTTGACCTGCGCGGCGAGTTCGCCGTAGGAGATGCGGCGATCGTCCGCGTGGATCGCCACCGCGCGTTCCCGGCCCGTCTCGAGGTTATGGTCGACGAACGCGGTCGTGACGTTGAACGCGTCGGGGATGTCGAGCGACAAGTCCATGGCGCGGTCGGTTCGCGTACCCGAAGACGGTCTCCTTCGCCGCCCGCGGCACGGCCCCGCATCGGACGGAGCAGGCCGGCCGCGGCCCGTTCGCGAAGCGATGCGGCGAGCCCCGCAGGTCGACAGGAGGATCGAGAATGATTCTTCCATTCCACGGACGCACGCCGCGGATCGCCGAGAGCGCCTTCATCGCGCCGAGCGCCACCATCATCGGCGACGTGACGATCGGCGACGAGGCCAGCGTCTGGTTCGGCGCGGTGCTGCGCGGCGACGTGGGGCGAATCGAAATCGGCGCGCGGACCAGCGTGCAGGATAACGCGGTGCTGCACACCACCGACCGGATCGCCACCGTCATCGGCGACGACGTCACGATCGGCCACGGCGCGGTGCTCGAGGGCTGCACGATCGAGCGCGGCGCGCTGGTCGGCATGAATGCGGTGGTGCTCCATGAAGCCGTCGTCGGCGAGGAAGCGCTCATCGCCGCGGGCAGCGTCGTCACGGACGGCACCAAAATACCGGCCCGCACGCTCGCGGCCGGCACGCCCTGCCGGATCCGCAAGCCGCTCGAGGGCGTAGCGGCGCAGTGGATCGCCCGCGCCGGCCCGGCCTACGTGCGGTTGTCGCGGCGGTACTTGGCGGAACACGGCGCGTCGAGCGCCGCCTCGCGAACGGCCGGCGGCCGGGCGTCAGAGGGCCCGGTGCCCGGATAGCGGAGGCGCCCCGTGCCGGACTATGATCTGCTGCTGAGCGGCGGGACGGTGCTCGATCCCGCCGCCGGCGGCGACGAGGCGGGCCCGCGGAGGGCCGACGTGGCCATCGCCGGCGGACGGATCGCCGCGGTGGCACCCTCGCTGCCGCACGAGCGGGCCCGGCGCACGATCGACGTCCGGAGCGGGCTCGTCACCCCCGGCCTGATCGATCTGCACACGCACGTCTATTGGGGCGGCACCTCCCTCGGCGTCGATCCGGACGCGCTGTCGGCGGCCTCGGGCGTGACGACGCACGTGGACGCCGGCAGCAGCGGGGCCGGTAATTTCCCGGGATTCCGCCGGCACCTGATCGAGCGGGCGCAGGTCCGGGTGCTGCCGTTTCTCAACATCAGCTTTGCCGGCATCTTCGCGTTCTCGCGGCGCGTGATGGTCGGCGAGTCCATCGATCTGCGGCTGCTCAACGTGCACGAAGCGGTGCGCGTCGGCCACGAGCACCGCGATCTCATCGTCGGCATGAAAGTACGGCTGGGGCTCATCGCGGGGGAAGGCCGGGGGCTGCCGCCGCTGCAGCATACCCTTCAGGCGGCAGAGGCGCTCGGCGTCCGGATGATGGTGCACACCGACAACCCGCCGCCGACGCGGCGCGAGGTCCTGCCCTTGCTGCGGAAGGGCGACATTCTGACCCACGCCTTCCGGCCGTTCCCGAACGGCCCGACGGTCGACCCCGGCGTCACGGGCCGCATCCTGCCGGAATTGTGGGAAGCGCGGGAGCGCGGCGTCGTCATCGACATCGGGCACGGCATGGGAAGCTTCTCGTTCGAAAGCGCCGAGGCGTGCCTCGCTCAAGGGTTCCTGCCGGACGTGATCAGCAGCGACGTCCACGCCCTGTGCATCGACGGCCCGGCCTATGATCTGCCGACCACGATGTCCAAATTGCTGAGCCTCGGCATGCCGCTCGAGCGGGTGATCGCGGCGGCGACGTCCGCGCCGGCGCGCGCGATCGGCCGCCCCGACCTCGGCACGCTGCGTCCGGGTTCGCCGGCCGACGTCACGGTGCTCGACGACCGGACCGGCGCCTTCGAGTACGTGGATGTGACGGGACGGACGATGACGGGACGCCGGCGGCTCGTACCGGTGCTGACCATCGCCGGCGGGGAGGTGCTCGAGCCGCGACCGGCGCCGGACTGACCTACGGGGCGAGCCAGCGCAGCAGCGCGTAGGCGCTGAGCCCGGCGGCGATCGTCACCGGGATACTCCGCGTGCGCCAGCCGACGACCAACCCGAGGAGACCGGCCCACAGACGGACGCCCCCGAGCAGCGCCCCGGCGGGGGCCAGCAGCGCAGGCACAATCAACGCCGCGAAGAGCGCCGGCGGCAGATGGCGCAGACGACGCTCGAGCCCGGCCTCGATTCGCCCCATGGGCACGATCAGCGGCGCCGCCCGCAGCACATAGGTGATCGCCGCCATCGCGACGATGACGAGCCAGTGGTTCACCGGCGGGGTTCGGCGGCGGCGCCCGCGAGCGTCCCGCCGACCGCGGCGATCAGCAGATACCAGGACCCCGGAACGATGAGGCGGGCCGCGAGGCCGAGGCCGCCGGCCACGGCGGCGGCAATGCGCGCCGCCGGGGACCCGAGATACGGCATCAGGAGAACGAAGAAGCTCAGCGGAAAAACGAGATCCAAGCCGATCGGCCCGAGGCCGGACGCCCCCAGGCTGAGGGCGATGCCCGCCGCAGTACCCCCGAGCCACGCGAGGTAGAGACTCGTCCCCGATCCCAGAAGATACGGCGGGCCTGAGCCGCGCAGCACACGGCCGATCGACATCGCATACGACTCGTCCACGATCACGAACGCGACGCCGGCCCGCAGCATTCGCGAATACCGGCGCAGCGGCGGCGCCAGCGACGCGGACAGGAGGACGCTCCGCGTGTTCACGACAAGCGTCGTGAGCAGAATCGCAAGGGGACCGGCGCCTCCCGCAAACAAGGCTGCCGCGGCGAACTGCGCGCTGCCGGCGTAGACGAGGATCGACATGCCGGCTATCTCCGCCGCGCCGAGCCCGGCGGCGTGCGCCGCGAGCGCGTAGGCGGCGCCGAACGGCGCGACGCCCGCCCACAGCGGCACCGTCTGCAGAAATCCGTTCCAGAATCCGCTCTGCGCTATCCCATCATCCACGCGACCTGCAGGGCGGTCCGTCAACGGCGCGGCCGCGGCTCAGTACGCGGCCAGCCGGTGCATCGCGTCCGCGATCTCCGCGACCGTCGGCTGAAACGCCGCCTCGAGGCCGGTGTTGTGCGGCACCGGTGTGTCTTCGCTCGCCAGACGGATGACCGGGCCGTCCAGCGAGTCGAAGGCCTCTTCGGCGATCAGCGCGGCGATCTCGCCGCCGATGCCGCCGGTCCGCGACGCCTCGTGCACGATGAGCGCCTTGCCGGTCTTGCGCACCGACGTGAGAATCGCATCGCGATCGAGCGGCGCGAGCGTGCGCAGATCGAGCACCTCCGCCGCGATGCCGTCCGCCGCGGCGAGACCGGCCGCCTCCAGACATTTGTGGAGCATCCACCCGTACGAGATCACGGACAGCGCGGTCCCCTCGCGGACCAGTCGGGCGCGCCCGATCGGCGTGGCGTACTCGCCGTCGGGCACCTCCTCCCGCCGGAAGCGGTAGAGGTGCTTGTGCTCGAAATACATCACGGGGTTCGGATCGCGAATCGCGGCGACGAGCAGGCCCTTCGCGTCCTCGGCGAACGCGGGAGCCACGACCTTGAGGCCGGGCGTGTGCGCGAACCACGCCTCCATGCACTGCGAATGGAACGGGCCGCCCTTGACGTCGCCGCCGTACGGCATGCGCAGGACGAGCGGCAGCGGCATCCGTGTCCGCCAGTGGTACTTGGCCGCCATGTTCACGACCTGGGTGAACGCGTCCGTGACGAAATCCGCGAACTGCATCTCGACGACCGGCCGCATCCCCATCACCGCCGCGCCGATCCCGGCGCCGACGTTGGCGGTTTCCGCGAGCGGCGCATCGATGACCCGCCACGGACCAAACTCGTCGAGGAACCCCTCGGTGATCTTGAACGCGCCGCCATAGACGCCGATGTCCTCGCCCAGCACGAACACGCGGGGGTCGCGCCGCATCTCCGCGCGAAGCCCTTCGCGGATCGCCTCGAGATACGTCAGTTGCGCCACCGCCGCTCCTTCCGCGGCCGCGCGGTCCCGGCCGGCCGCGCCGCCCCGTCCGTCATTCTTCGGCGTACACGCCGTGCGTAACCGTGGCCGGATCCGGCTCGGGGCTCGCTTCCGCCCAGGCGAGACCGTCCTCGACGTCCTGCGCGACCCGGAACTGCATCGCCTCGTCGATCTCGGCGCTGAGCACGCCCCAGGCCCGCAGCCGCTCCTCGAACGCCACGATCGGGTCCCGGGCGGCCCACTCCTCCAGCAGGGCCTTCGGGACGTATGAGAACTTGTCGGCTTCGCTGTGCCCGCGGACGCGGAGCGTGCGGCACTCGATGAGCGTTGGACCCGCCCCGTCCCGCGCGCGCACCACCGCCGCCGCCGCTGCCTCGTGGACCGCCAGCACGTCGTTGCCGTCAACCGCCACGCCCGGGATCCCGTATCCCGCGGCCTTGTCGACGAACGCCTGCGCCGCGGTCTGCCGGTCGAGCGGCGTCGAGTACGCGTACTGGTTGTTCTCGAGCACGAGGACGACCGGCAGCCGGAACACCGCGGCGAAGTTGACGCCTTCGTGCCATGCGCCCGTGCTCGTCGCGCCGTCGCCAAAAAAGGTCAGGACGACGCGGGCTTCGCCGCGCTGCCGGCACGCGAGCGCCATGCCTGCCGCGACCGGCACGGAGGCCGCCATGTGGCTGATGAACGGCAGAATCCCGCGGCGCGGGTCGCCCATGTGGACGTTGCCGTCGCGCCCCCGCGTCGGGCCGCCTTCGCGGTCGAGGAACTGTGCAAAGACTTCGCCGACCGTGATGCCGCGCATGATGTACGCGGCGAGATCGCGATGCATCGGGGCGAGCAGGTCGTCGGGAGCGAGTGCCGCGGCGGCGCCGACGACGATCGCCTCGTGGCCCCACCCCGTGAAGTACGCGCCCGGAATGCGGCCCTGGTAGTAGAGTTTGACGCCTCGGTCCTCGACGGCGCGCTGGAGGCGCATGAAGTAGAGCATCTCGAGCAGCCGGTCCGCCGGCAGGCGGCCGGCACGCTCCTCGCTTCGCGGCGACTCGCGCTTTGATTTCACGGTGGCCGGCCTCTTGTCGGCCGGCATGGACTTCGCCATATTATGGAAGGTCTTCGACGCGAAGACTCGCCAGCACGGCCCGCGCCTCCTGGGCGATCGTCCGCACGACGTCGCCGGCGCCCGGCAGGTCGCGAATCAAGCCGACGCCCTGGCCCGCAAACATCGGGAAGTACTCTCCGGTCCCTCGCGCCGCGGACGCGGTGAACACGTCCTGCGCGGCGGCCCGCTGGGCGAGACCCGGCAGGACCGGGGCGCCGGACCGCGCGTATTCCTCCGCGTACGAATTGCGCAGGGCCCGCGCGAAGAGACCGGTAAACGCGTCGGTCACCGACGTCGCGCTCCCGTCGCGCTCGATGAGCGCCCGCTTGTAAAACTCCGGGGCCGTTGATTCTCGCGTCGCGACGAATCGCGTCCCGAGGAGAATCCCCTGCGCGCCGAGGGCGAGCGCGGCAACGAGCCCACGGCCGTCAACGATACCGCCTGACGCGACGACCGGAACCCGGACCGCGTCGACAATTTGAGGCACCAGGGCTACGAGGCCGACGCTTGCCTCTTCCGCGGTACGGGTTTTCACCCACGTGGACCGATGGCCCCCGGCCTCCCCGCCTTGAGCGACGATCACATCCACCCCGGACCGCTCGAGCGCCTTCGCGTCGTCGAGCCGCGCCGCCATCGCCAGGACTTTGACGCCGCGCTCGCGGCAGCGGTGCACCATTTCGGGACCGGGGTTGCCCAAGCCAATGCTCCATACCGGAACGCGCTCTTCCAGGATCACGTCGAACTGCGCATCCACGAGGTCGGGGAGCCGCGGCGGACGCGCGTCGGTCGCGGGCACTCCGAGGCGCCCACGGAACCGATTGAGCGTGCCCTGCACGGCGGCCACGGTCTCGCCCGGAATGGTCGCCGGATCGACGGGCGGCCGCAGTTCGGTGTGCAGCCAGAGATTGACGCCGAAAGGACGATCGGTCAGCTCGCGCACCTGCCGGATGCGCCGGCTCAGCTCGTCGGGCGGAACGCCGAGCCCGGCCAAGATGCCCAGTCCGCCCGCCTTTGCCACCTCGGCCACGAGGTCGGGACCGGCGACATTCCCCATGCCGGACTGGATGATCGGGTAGTCGATATGAAGAAGATCACACAGCGGCGTCCGTAGGGCCCGGTCCACACGCCACCTCCATGCCGCGGCCGCCGTTCGCAGGGGCCGCCGTCCACGTCGCGATTTCATTCTACAACGGCCGGAGAGCGGCCTCGTCATGCGGAAGGGATTATCCGGACGGCAAATCGGACCCGCGGAAACATCCCTTGAAGACGTCGGACCTCGGCGGAGACGCGATGAAGACGGTGCGCGCAAACGCTGCAAAGGGATTCTTCGATGTGGTGGCCGGGACATCCCGATCGCAGGCGGCGACGATGGTGCTCAAGCCCGGTCAGTCCACCGGCGGCGACGACAACGTCCACGCCGGCGCGGATAAGTGGCTCTACGTCATCGCGGGCCGCGGTGAGGCGACCGTCGAGCGGCGAACGGTGCCGATCGAGACGGGACACCTCCTGCTCATCGAAGCCGGCGAGCATCACGAAATCCGCAACACCGGTGGAGACCCGCTCGTCACCGTCAACGTCTACGCGCCGCCCGAATATTAGCCGGCCGCCGCCCCTTCGACCGACAATCCGGTCAGCTCCCGGAGGGCCCGCTCGACATAGACCCGCGTCATCTTCTTGCGGTAGCCGATCGTCAAATCGGCGTTGTCGAGCGGCCGCGACGGCTGGGCCGCCGCCTGCGCGGCGTGCGCCACGAGATCCTCGGCGGGATGCCGCCCGCGCAAGAGCGCCGCCGCCTGCGGGGCCTCCACGGGATGCGAGGCGACCCCGCCGAGCACGATCCGCGCATCCGCGATGCGGCCGTCAGGCTCGAATCGGAGCGCGGCCGCAACGCCGAGAATGGGAAAATCGAACGACCCGCGCCGCCGCAGCTTCCAATAGGTCGAGCGCCACCCGTCGGCCGGCGGCAGGATCACCTCGACCAGCAGCTCCTCCGGGGATTTGGCGAGGTACTGCATTCCGTCGTCTCGGTAGAACTCGGCGGCCGGGACGGTCCGCTCGCCGCCCGGTCCGACGAGCCGGAGCCGCGCGTCGAGGGCGATCGCGGCGGGCGCCGTGTCGGTCGAGGAGATCGCCCAGCAGCGCGGGCTGCCGGGCGCCACCAGACAGATGTCGCCGTCCTTCTTCATGCAGAAGCCGATCGACTTACGCCAGTGAAAGGTCTGATTGTAATAGTTGCACCGCGTGTCGAGGCAGAGGTTGCCGCCGATCGTGCCCATGTTGCGAAGCGGCGGCGTGCTCACGGCGCCGGCCGCAAGCGCCAGGGCGCGATATCGGTCCGCGATGCCGGCGTCGGCGGCGAGGCGGGTCAGGGTCACACACGCGCCCACGGTCATCCCGCGGTCCGGATCGCCGGCGAGCCGCCGCAACTCGGGGATGCCGCGCAGCCCCACGAGCGTCTTCGGCTCGAACTGCCGGCGCTTCATGTTCGGATAGAGGTCCGTGCCGCCGGCGACCGGCATACCGTCGGGGGCGGTCTCGCCGAGGAAGCCGATCGCCTTTTCCAAGGTGCGCGGCGCGAGGTACACGAACGGCGGAAGACGCAGCATCAGCGGTCCTCCCTGTCCGCGGCGTCCGGGCCGGTCGCGCGCCCGGGGTCTCGACCGCGACGGGCGCTCCCGGCGGCGTCGAGGTCCGTCCCCGTATGGAGGCGCCGCGCGGGGCCCTGCGCGCCACCGGCCACGAGTGTATCCGGCCGCCACGCCTGATCCCATCCGGCCGGCGGCTCGACGACAAGCGGCGGGCGAAACGGGAACGCGGGGATGCCGCGCGGCCCGACGCGCGCGGGTCCGCCCTTCGCCCGCTGCTCCATCGCGGCGAGCACCTTGTCGGGCGAGATCGGAATCTCGTCGATCCGCACGCCCACCGCGTCGTGAACCGCGTTGGCGACGGCAGGGATCACGGGCAGGAGCGGTCCCTGCCCCGCCTCCTTCGCGCCGAAGGGGCCTTCCGGGTCGTCGCTTTCGACCAGGATTGTCTCGACCGGCGGCATCTCCAGAAACGTCGGGCTCTTGTACTCGAGCATCGACGGAATCTTGTGGAGGCCCTTGCGGAAGGTCTGCTCCTCCATCAGGGCCTCGCCGAGCGCCATGTAGACGCTGCCCTCAATCTGTCCGATCACCAGCGTCTCGTTGATCGCGCGGCCGATGTCGTGCGCGATCCAGACCCGCTCCACCCGCACGTCGCCGGTGGCCCGATCCACCTGGACCTCGACCGCCGCCGCGGAGAAGGAGTAGGCCGGCGACGGCCCGACCCCCGAGCCCTTGTAGGGCCCGGCGAGGCGCGGCGGCCGGTACGAGCCCACCGTGGTGAGCGCGCCGAACATCGCCTCCGCGAGGGCCGCGGCCTCCGCGAACGTCACGCCGCGGGGCGGATCGCCGGCCGCGTGGATGCGATGGTCGCCGACGACCAGGTCGTCGCGGTCGACTTCGAGATGCTCGGACACCGCGGCGCAGAGGAGGTCGCGGGCCTTGCCGGCGGCGGCGAGCGCCGCGTTGCCGGCCATGAACGTCACGCGGCTGCTGTATGAGCCGAGGTCGATGGGGGTGAGGTCCGTGTCCGCAGTGACGAGGCTGATCTCGGCGGGGTCGAGCCCGAGCACCTCGGCGGCGACGCCGGCCAGCACCGAATCGCTCCCCTGCCCGATATCGATCGCGCCGCAGTAGAGGGTGACCCCGCCGCCGCGATCGACGCGCAGCTGCACCTCGCTGTGCGGCATGTCGTTCCAGTAGATCGGGAGACCGGCGCCGCTCAGATAGGCGCTCACCGCGAGGCCGATGCCGCGTCCGGCCGGCAGGCGGCGGTGCTTCTCGCGAAATCCGCTCGCCGCGACGACGCGCTCGATGCACTCCCGCAGGCCGTTGCTCGTGATCCGGAGGTGGTTCACCGTGCGCGTGAACGGCGCGGTCGCGTTCACGAGGCGGATCGCGGCGGGATCCATGCCCAGGTCCTCGGCGAGCTTGTCCAACTGGATCTCGATGCCGAAGCGGGGCTGGGGCGTGCCGTGGCCGCGCTTCGGACCGCACGGCGGCTTGTTGGTCCAAAACCGCGCGCCCTCGAACTTGTACGCGGGAATGCGGTACGTCACCGTCTGCAGCGCGCCGGTGTAATAGGTCGTCGCGACCCCGTACGAGCCGTAGGCGCCGCCGTCGAGAAACGTGCGGATGTGGCAGGCCGTGATCCGGCCGTCGCGCCGGACGCCGGTGCGGATCCACATCAGCACCGGGTGCCGGCCGCGGTGCGCGTAGAACACCTCTTCGCGTGTGAGCGTGATCTTCACCGGCCGGCCCGTCAGGAGGGCCAGCTTGGCGGCGCAGATCTCGTGGCTGAACGGGTCGCTCTTGCCGCCAAAGCCGCCGCCGACCGGCGTGGCGATCACGCGAATCGCGCTCATCGGCAGGCCGAGGACCTTGCTGAGCGCCCGGTGTACGTAATGCGGCGTCTGCGACGACGTCCAGAGGGTCACGCGGCCCGCCGCGTCGCGCTGCGCGACGGCGCTGTGCTGCTCCATCGGCAGATGCGTGTTGCCCTGGAAGAAAAACACGTCCTCGCGCACGTGCTCCGCCGCCGCGAAGCCGGCCGTCACGTCGCCGAACTCCAGCGAGACGTTCTTGTGCACGTGAGGGCCCGGGCCGTCGCCGTAGTCCTGGATGCGGACGGTCCCCCCGCTCGAGGACGGGGCGGCCGCCTCGTCGATCGACATGACCGGCGTGAGCGGTTCGTACTCGACGTCGATCGCCCCGCACGCCCGCTCCGCGGTCTCCTCGTCCACGGCCGCGACGGCGGCGATCGGATCGCCGACGTAGCGCACCTTATCCAGGCACAGGGTCTCTTCGTCCTGGCTGCTCGGCATGATGCCGAACTTCACCGGCAGGTCGGCCCCGGTGATGACGGCGTGCACTCCGGGCATGGCCCGGGCGCGGCTTGCGTCGAGACGCCGGATGCGCGCGTGCGGCAGGTGGCTTCGCAGCAGCCGGCCGTGCAGCATGCGGGGCAGCAGCAGGTCGTCGGCATAGACCGTCTGTCCGGTGGTCTTGCCGGGCCCGTCCACGCGCCGCCAGGGACGCCCGATGATGCGCAGTTTGCCGTGGTCCGCCATCAACGTGCTCCTTCGCGCATGCGCTGCGCCGCCAGCTCGACCGCTTCGAGAATCTTCAGGTAGCCGGTGCAGCGGCAGAGATTCCCGGCGAGCCAGGACGCGATGGCCTCGCGCGACGGCGCGGGGTTGCGATCGAGCAGCGCCTTCGCCGCCAGCACGATGCCGGGCGTGCAGTACCCGCACTGCGCCGCGCCGAGATCCGCGAACGCCGCCTGCAGCGGATGCGGCGCGCCGGGCGCGGCCACCCCTTCGATCGTCGTGATCTCGCTGTCCTGAACGTCCACGGGTAGGGTGAGACAGCTCAACACCGGCTCGCCGTCGACGAGCACCGTGCACGTGCCGCACTCACCCAGTTCACAGCCGTGCTTGGTTCCGGTCAATCCGAGGTCCTCGCGGAGCACCTCGAGCAGCGTCTTGTGCACCGGCGCGATGAGATCGCGGGTCTCGCCGTTGACGCGGAGGGCCAGCGCGGTTTTCATGGCGTCCCGTCACGCGGTCCCGGGTCTCTGGCCTGCCGGAGGGCCTCGGCCAGGCCCTGTGCCGATGTCCGCAGCGCCGGTACCCACTCCCGCAGCGTCGCCATCGACACCCGGGAAGCGACCGCGATAATGGAGTACGCGCCGATCAACTCGCGCCGGCCCGCACCGCCGAGGAGCACGGGCACCGACACCGCCCGGATGCCCTCCTGGAACTCCATGTCGTCGAGCGCGAATCCCGCGCGCCGGACCTTGCCGAGTTCCCGCCGCCACCGGTCCATCTCGGTGATCGACCGGCCGGTATACGCCGGCAGGACCGCGGGCAGGCTGCGGGGCGCGGCATCGAACGCCTCGATCACCTTGGCCACGGCGCCCGCGTGCGGCGGCATGCGGAAGCCGGGCGGGGCCGTCACTTTGAGACGTTGCGGCGACTCCTCGCTCGCCACGATGATCGAGCCGTCGCCGTCCGCGGTGTGCAGGGCGACGGTCTCCGCGCTGAGCCGGCTCAGGTCGACGAGGTGCGGCCGGGCCAGACTGCCGAGGTTGTCCGGGTCCTGCGCGGCCCGGCCGAGTGCCACCAGCGCGGACCCGAGCCGGTAGCGCCGCGTCGCCGGGTCCCGCTCCACGAGGTCGAAGGCGCTGAGCGTACCGAGGATGCCGTGCGCCGTGCTCTTGTAGATGCCGACCGCGCGCGCGAGATCGGTGAGGCTCGCCTCGCGCCGCCCGGCCAGCGCGCGAAGGATGCCGGCCGCGCGGGCCACGGCGGGCACGGAACGCGAGGTAAGGCGTACCGCGGTATCCGGCACGATCGGGCCTCCCTGCCCGTCTGGCGCGAGATTCCGCCGCGCCCGGGACGGGTCGTCATGATTCGATACTCCGAACACTAGTTCCGTAGATAGAACTACTGCGAGGGCGCGTCCAGCTCCTGCCCTGCGGCCGACGAGGCATTATCGTCCCCAGGGAACTGCGGCGGCCACCCCGCCGCTTTTGCCAACAATCGGGCCGCCAACCTATGGCGCGGTGGGGCATGAGTCGAGTAAATTAGCCACTGACCGAAGGGAAGTTTCATTCGGGGGGAGAGACCGATGCGCAGGGTTTCGACATGCGCCGGCGCACTGCTCGCAGTCATCGTTTTCACCGCGGCGTCGGCCGCGATCGCTTCCGCGCCCGCGCCTAACCGCACCGAACTGACCCGCAGTTACACACTGCCGTACCGGATCGCAGAGGCTCCGGCATCGTCGGTGATGGAGGTCACGATGCTGGCTCTCCTCAACCAGTCCCGCGAGGCGGCGGGGCTGTCGCCGCTGAGGGCCAACACCACCCTCCGCACGGTCGCGAGAACGCACGGATCCGACATGTTTGCCTATGGATATCTCTCGCACGAATCACGGGACGGCCGGCTGCCGCTCGCGCGCGTGGAAGCCGCGGGACTCTCGCCGTGGCACGTCGGTGAGAATCTCGCGTACGCGCAGGACGTCCAGGAAGCCCACCGGCTGCTGATGAACAGCCCGGGACACCGCGCCAACATCCTCTCGCCGGTCTATCGCTGGATCGGCATCGGCGTGATGGATGGCGGACCGCACGGCGTGATCGTCGTCGAGGACTTCACCGACTAGTTCGAATTTCTCGAGCCGCTTCTGCCCGAGCAAACGGTTGACCCGCGCGGGGCTGCGCCCCGCGCGGGTCAATTGCCGATTCGTCACCTTTAGAACCGCATAGAACGTTACGTCTGCTTACGGAACCCCCGCGCGAAGAGCAGCAGCCCGAGCATGCCGAGCAGGGATCCTACCCACTGCCCGCCGGTCACGAGCGTCGCCCAAGCCGGTGAGAGTCCGTTGAACGGAAGCGTACGCGGCTTGACCTGCGCCGCTCCCAGTATCGCCGGCTGCGTTGGAGCGGATGGCGCGGTCTGCTGCGCGCCCAGTACCGCTGGAGCCGGCGCTGCTGCCGCCGGAGCCGAAGGAGCCGCCGCGCCTGGAGCCGCGCCTGGAGCTACCGCACCGGGAGCCGCCGTGACAACTTCCGGCGCCGCTGGCTGAGCCGCCGGAGCGGCTTCAATCGGAGCCGCAACCACTGCAGCTCCTGCAGCCCCAGCACCGGCCGCGCCGGCTTCCGCGCCGCCGCCCCCAGCGGACTCGCCGTTCGACTCAGGTGGCAGAGTGACGGTGGCACCGCTGCTTACGCTAGTCGTGGTCGTCGCGCCGGTCGACACGCCGCCGGTCGTTCCGCCCGTTGTTCCACCGGTCGTTCCGCCGGTCGTCCCGCCGGTTGTGCCGCCGGTCGTTCCGCCGGTTGTTCCCCCGGTCGTCCCGCCGGTTGTGCCGCCGGTCGTTCCGCCGGTTGTTCCGCCGGTTGTTCCCCCCGTCGTCCCGCCGGTTGTTCCCCCGGTTGTGCCGCCGGTCGTCCCGCCGGTCGTCCCGCCGGTCGTTCCGCCGCCGGAGTGATGGACCACATCCTCACCGCCGGCGCCGCGACCCTTGGCGCCTATATGCGGACCCGCGCCCGTCTGGTTGGATCTCACATCGCCGGTGCTTTCGTCACCGTTATTGTCTGTCACGTTGGCACCAGCGCCGTGGACGTCGTGGCCGTTGCCGTGGCCGCCGCCGTTCGTGGCACCGTCCTGTCCCGCGCCATGGCCATCATGCCCATCGGCATAGACCATGGCAGGCAGTACGAGCGCCATCACGATGGCGCTGAGTGCGAGAAGTTGTGCTAGCTTGGACTTAGCGAGTCCCATAGATCCAACTACCTCCTTTTGCTCGTGTCGGTTTGCGCGACGTCCGCTTGCGCAAGACGCGCGTCTATCATCAGGCGGGATCGTGCGCTGAATGGAGGCGTGCACGTCAGCAGGACCAGCCGGCGAATGCCCGGGCGGGACCGAATCACGTCCACGTCGGTCGGCGCGACCACCACGGAGCCATCCACGCGCCACCGCTGGATCGCCGCCCCTTTGCGTAAGAGGATCAGATCACCGGGCCGCAGGAGGTCGAGATGCCGGAACGGAGCGCCCGACGTGGTGCGGTGTCCTGTGATAACAGCCGTGCCGGGCGCCCCGGGAGAAACGTTGCCGAGGGCAGTCGTGAACGGCACCTGGCCGACGCCGTAGCGGTACAGGTTAGGGGTGTTGAGCCCCTGGAACACGCCGGACTCCAGCACGTGCACGACAATGCGGACCCCGATCCGGGGGATTTCGAGCAGGTATCCGGTCCGGCCCGGCGTCATCGTTTGGTCGTCGACGCGCCGCGGGTGGTGGACGGGTCCGGGCGACACGTGCGAGGCAACCCACCGGTCGGTCTCGGCCTGCTGCAGCCGTGCGAGATACGTGTCCCAGGCGTTGATCGCGGCCTTCGGGCCGAAGGCCAACACGGCTCCCGCGGAAATCAACAGCAAAGCAACAAGGGTTCTCGGGCGCGGCCGGGATGAACTGCCCCTGCGTGCCGGGCGCATAGCAACTCCTGGACAACGCGCGGCACACAGGAAACGAGGGCTTCGTAGTTACGAAGCGTATCCTGGTCCGTGCGGATGATCGTCGCGCCGATGGCTACGGGGTCCACTCGCTGCCATCGTGCGTGTACTGGAGTCCGACACGGTCCTTGATATTGCGGGGGACCGATGCGTCTGACTCAGCCATTTCATTCCACTCCCGCGCGGATTCATAACGCGGCGACGCGGCGGACAGCACCGTGATCACGGCACGATCGCCGCGATGATGCGACATCAGTGGGGATGATCGGGACCGGAGATCAGCGAGGGCGCAGCCGCGGCAGCCCGGGCATGCCCGCGCAGGCTATCGCCGGCGATCGACCGGCGACGTGAGCCGCAAAGGTTTCATTTGCGGCATGACTTGCAAGCGGCCCACAGGAACGGGACCGTTCGCTCACGAACCCGGCGCTGGGCCGTGCGGGAGATCGGCGCGGCGGGGGTGACGGGGTCCAACTCGCACGCCTCCGTGCGCGCACTGGATCCTGCACGGTCCTTCGGTCAATCTTCGGACGGTGTGCGACGGAGTCCGACTCGCGCGCCCTTGGTGCGAGCGTCGATCCTGCACGGTCCTATAGATCTTCCGCGTACCGGTGAGGAGCTTTGCTGCTCATTTTGTTTCACTTACAGAGAACTTTGAAACTGCAAACTCGTTGCCACGCCGAAAAAAAATTTCACGCTCGCCGCCGGCCGCTTAAGCGGCAAACTGAAAGGGGAGCGGGCGCCCGCTCCCCTTCAATATTTTGACCCGACCGGATTTTCGCGCGCGTGCCGACGTCGACACCTCCAGACGTCACCCGCGAACCGTGCGTCCGGCCGCCGCCGGGCGCGCCGCGGGACTTGGCCCGCCGCCGATGATTGTGGAGGAAGCTTCGGCCTTCCGGCCGTTACTTAATGCTTGTCACCGCCGTGCCCGCCATCGTGGTCTCCGCCATGGCCGCCACCGCCGTTGCTAAGGGTACTGGCTGGATCCTTTGCGGCGGAAGAAACCGTGTGCCCGATATTACCTCCGAGCGCCGCCCGGTTCCCGGCGCCCCAGTGGGCGACGGTTGAAACCCACGCGCCGTGTGTCGGGAATCCCGTGGCCGCGGTAATCGCGCCCGTGGTGGTGTTGATCGAGAAGCTGAAGCTTCGCGTCGAGCCGGCGACCATTCCCGTGTAGGTACACGAACCTCCGCCGCAAGTGTAGGTTCCGCTCGCAAACGTTGCGCCGGCGACGGTCATGGTCCAAGATCCGCCGCTTGAAGCCACCGTACCGGTCACACCGCCGATCGTGGACGTCCCGTTGAGGATTCCCGACGACGAGGTGCCCGAGACCGTCAGGGCCCCGTTCGGCTGCGCCAGAACAACCGCCGGCACGGCCATGAGTGTGACCAGCAGGCCCGCAATGAACAGATGTCGCATGTTCTCCTCCTACTGAACCGATCTTTGACGAGCGCCAATTATGTGTTGCCCACTTTTCTCGGTCCCATCAAGCGTCGCTGCGGCAGCCGATGGCTTCGGGAGGTTTTGTCCGAACACTCGCGTAAATTCGGAGCATCTGGTTCCGGCACGAGGGATGCCGTTCCGCTGCACGGGACGGGCATCGCGCGGGCCGGCCGACTCGGGCGGCCGGCCAACATGAAATTCACGCCGGCGGCGGACGGTGAGGCGGTGGCGGCCGAATCGAACGGGCGGCGGACACAGCGGCCGAAGGGCATCGACGAGAAAACCTTCGCTCGGGCGGTCCGCGAGTTCACCACGATCGTCGGCGACCGCAACGTCTCCGTTTCTCCCGCGGAGCTCGTGCCCTACGCGCACGACGTCATCATGGTCCCGCCCATCTGGCCGTCCGCGGTCGTGCGGCCGGGCTCGGTTGCGGAGGTCCAGCGCGTCGTCCGAACGGCGAACCGGCTGCGGATCCCCTTGTGGCCCACGAGCACCGGGAAGAACATCGCCTACGGCCGCATGATGGCGGTGGAACCCGGCAACGTGGTGCTCGACCTGGGACGGATGAACCGCATCCTCGAGGTCAACGAAAAGCTCGCCTACGCGGTCGTCGAGCCGGGCGTCACCTACGCGCAGCTGTACAAGCACCTTCGCGACCACAACCTGCCGCTGTGGCTCGATCCGCCGGCCACCGCGCCGGGAGCCGGGCCGCTCGGCAACACCGTGGAACGCGGCGTCGGTTACACTCCGTACGGCGAGCACTTCCTGTTCTCGTGCGGCATGGAAGTCGTGCTGCCGGATGGCCGGCTGCTCCGCACGGGGTCCGGAGCGCTGCCGGGGTCGCGGACCTGGCACATCTTCAAGTGGGGCTACGGCCCCTACCTCGACGGGCTCTTTACCGCGAGCAACTACGGGATCGTGACGCGGCTCGGCATCTGGCTGATGCCGGAGCCTCCGGCCTACCGTCCGATTCTTATGACCTGCGATCACGAAGACGATATCGTCGCGATCATGGACTTTCTGCGGCCGCTCAAGGTCTCGCATCTGCTTCCGAGCGCGGTCGTGGTCGCGCACGCCCTGCTCGCCCTGGCGGCGGAGGCGGAATACCCGCGCGACCTGACCGGTGGAACGCGGCCGGTGCCGGAGGACTGGATCCGGAACGAGGCGCGTAGGCGGATGCTCGGCATCTGGAACATCGCGGGGTGCCTGTACGGCTCAGAGCCGGTCGTGAACGAACTGGCGGAGACGGTGCGCCGGCGGGCCGCCGCCGACCTGCCGCAGGCGACGCTCCTCGACGTGGACGCGGCCCGGCAGAGCCCGTATTGGGACCACAAGGTCCGCAACATGACGGGCGTGCCGTCGATGATCGAGTACAGCCGCCTTTCGTGGCGCGGGGGCGGCAACGCCTTCGTCGCGCCGGTCGTGCCGCTGTTCGGCGAGGAAGCCCGCAAGCACATGGAGATCGCGCGGCCGATCTTCTGGAAGCACGGATTCGACTACATCGGGGAATTCATCGCGGCCTCCCGCGACCAGCACCACGTCATGATGCTCCTGCACAAGCAGCCCGACGAGATGCCGCGCGCGATGGCCTGCTACCGGGAGCTTACCGACGCCTTTTGCGACGCGGGCTACCTGCCGTACCGAACCAACGTCGCGTTCATGGACCATACGATGCGGCGCCTGGATCCGGTGTTTCAGGCGGTGTGCGGGCAGATCAAACGGGCCCTCGACCCCAACGAGATCATCGCCCCCGGCAAAAACGGCATCCGCGGCACCACCCCCCGGCCTGTCGGGACCGCGCGCACCCGCGCGACCGGGCCGGCACGCAGGGCCGGGGGGCCGAGGCGGGCGACCGTCCGCGCTTCCCGTTCCGGAGCGGGCCGGCGGCGGGGCCGAGCCCGATGAGCCGGCGCCGGCCGCGGATCCGGAAAGCCCCGCCGCGCGCGCGAGGACAACGCACGATCCCCGCGCCCGGGCGCGGCGAGCCCCGGCCGTCCGTTCGCGGGGCCGAGTTGCGCGCCGAGATCGAGGCAAAGGGCATCAACCTCTACGAGTGCTACACGTGCCGGCTGTGCACCGAGGAGATGCAGCGCGGCATCCTGACGCTCACCGAGCCGTACCGCAAAGCGTACGGGGAATCCGAGTGGCGGCGCGACATCTTCAACGAGCCGGTCTGCCCCACGTGGGATTACTACCGTCACGAAGCCTACACCGCGTACGGCCGCGCCATGCTCGCGCGCGATCTCGCGGACGGGCTGCAGGTGGCTCCGGACGACCGCCGCGCGCAGGAGGTCGTCTACACGTGCCTCCTCTGCAGCGGCTGCCAGGAATTGTGCTTTTCCCGCAACCGCGTGCCGCTGATGAAGGAGTTCATGCCGCTGCCGCGCGAGGTGTGGGACCTTCACGGGATCCTGCTGGCGGAACGGAAATGGCTGTTCGACCGGCACGGGTGGGAGATCGTCCCCGAAGGCCTCCGCACGCTCGCCCAGCGCCTGCTGGCCGGGGGAACGGCGACCGGGGATCCAAAATCGCACGCCGCGCGGTGGATCGAGGCCGCGGGCGCGGAGATCGTCGATCTGAGCCGCGGCGGCCGGGCGGACGTGCTGCTGCTGCTCGATGCCCGCGCGCCCTACGACCGCACGCTCTGGCCCGCGCTCGGGGCGGCGGTCCGGTTGATCCGCGCCGCCGGGTTCACGGTGGGCACGCTCGGCGAGGAAGAGATCGCCACCGCGATGCCGGTGCTCGCTGCCGGCGACGTGCGCGGCTATCTCGATCTCAACCGCGCCGCGATCGACAAGATCACGCGGATGGCGGACGGCGGCCGCATCGGCCGCGCGGTCACCGTGGACGATACCGGGTACCAAGCCTGGACCGCCCCGCCCAAGCACTACGGCCCGGCGCAGCGTCCCCGGTTCCCGTTCACGCATATCGTGCCGTTTGTCGCCGACCTCCTGCGCGAGGGACGTCTGGCGTTCGAGCGGCCGGTGGACGAGGAGGTAGTGCTGCTCGACGGCTGCCACCTCGGCCGCTACGGCAAAGTGATCGATCCGCCGCGTGAGATCCTCGCACGGATCCCCGGCCTGCGGGTCCGTGAAACTAATCTCCGCCGCGAGTACCTCTACTGCTGCGGCGCCGCGGCGGGCGCGCCGGAAGCGTTTCCCGAACAGGCGACGTGGTGGGGACGCAAGCGTCTTCGGCAGGCCGCGGACGTCTTGACCTCCGGCTGCACGGTGGTCACCACCTCGCTCTTGTGCGGCGCCCACCTCCGCCGCATCGCGGCCGCGGACGGGCGCCTCGAGGTGAAGGACCTGACCGAGATCGCGGCCTCGGCCCTACCATGATAATTCCGCGAGGTCGAAGAGCGTACGGGAGATCGCTTGGGACACGGGGGGTGACGCAGATGATAGGTAGATGGACGTCCCGGCTGGCAGTGGCCGGACTCGCGGCGGTGGTGGCGGCGGCGATCGTCGCGCCGGCGGCGCCGGTCGCGGGCCAAGGCGCGCCGATCAAGATCGCGGTGATCACGGCGGTGACCGGACCGGCGAGTTCGCTCGGAAAGCCGGAGCAGGACACCGCGCGGATGTTGCAGGCCCAATGGACGGCGGCCGGCGGGTTGGCCGGCCGGCCCGTCCAGGTGATCACGTACGACACGGAGTCGGATCCCACCAAGGCCGTCCTCCTCGCCAAGAAGGCCGTCACCGAGGACAATGTGATCGCGTTCGTGGGCGGGACCACGAGCCCGGAGTCCCAGGCGATGGCCGATTACGCGATCCAGGCCGATGTCCCGTTCATGTCCCTCGCGGCGAGCACGACCCTCACCGTGCCGACGCGCGCGTGGGTCTTCCAGATGCCTCAGCGGAACGCGACGGCCGCGCTGAAGGCGCTCGAATATCTTGCAGCCCTGCATACCAAGACCTTCGCGTTCCTCTACCGGAACGACGACTTCGGTCAGGACGGGCTGGTCGCGCTTCGGACCTACGGGCTCCACCAGGGGATCACGCTGGTCGACACGGAGCCGTTCGCGGCCACCGATACGGATCTGAGCGTGCTGGTCGCGCGCGCGCGGACTAAGAATCCCGGCGCGATGGTGGTGTGGAGCACGCCGCCCACCGCATCGATCGCCGCCAAGAACATCCGGCAGCTCGGCATCCGTGTCCCAATCGTCGAGAGCCACGGGGTCGCCAACCGGGCGTTCATCCAACTGGCCGGCGCCGCCGCGGAGGGCGTGGTCTTCCCGTCGGGCAAGCTTCTGGTGGCGGGCCAACTGCCGGCCGGTGACCCGCAGAAAGCGCTCCTCGAAAAATACGCGCGCGACTTCGAGGCGGCGAACCGTTACGCCGCAAGCACCTTCGGCGGCCATGCGTTCGACGGCCTGACGGTGCTCGCCGACGCGATCCGGCACGTCGGTCCCGACCGAGGCAAGATCCGCGACTACGTCGAGCACCTGCGCGGCTTTGTCGGCACCGGCGGGGTCTTCAACATGTCACCCGAAGACCATAACGGGCTGACGACAAAAGACATGGTGCTGATCGTCATCAAGAACGGCAACTGGGCGATCTGGAAATAAGTGGAGGATGAAGAGCGGACGGTGAACCCGCCCGCGACCGGCCGTGCTTGACCTCCTCCCGCAGCTCGTCCTTTCCGGCGTGACGATCGGCAGTATCTACGCCCTGGTCGCGCTCGGCTTTGTCATCATCTACAACATCACCGGGATCCTCAACTTCGCCCAGGGTGAGTTCGCCATGCTGGGCGCGATGCTGTGTGCCGCGCTGCTCGCCGCGCACGTCCCGCTCGCACCGGCCGCGGCCGCCGCGGTCGCGGCCGCGTGCCTGCTCGGCGCGCTGATGGAGCGGCTCGCGATCGAGCCCGCATTCGGCAGCCACCCCCTCACGCTCATCATCATTACCTTCGGCGTCTCGATGGCCTTCCGAGGGCTCGCGCTGATGCTGTGGGGGGCCGACCCCTACTCCCTGCCGGAGTTCACACCGGGCGATCCACTCGTGGTCCTGGGCGGCGTGCTGGGGCGCCAGGCCATCTGGGCCGTCGGCCTCTCGATCGTCGTCGTCATCGCCCTATTCATGTTCTTCGCGCGGACCTTGCCGGGCGCCGCGGTGCGCGCCTGCGCCGACAATGCCTTCGCGAGCCGGCTCGTGGGGATCAGCCCGCGGCGGATGGCGCTGTTCGCCTTTACGGTCGCCGCGGGCATCGGCGCGGTGGGGGGCATCGTCATCGCCCCGATCAGCGGCGCCACCTACGACATGGGGTTGGGGCTCGGATTGAAAGGGTTTGTGGCGGCCGTGATCGGCGGCCTGACGAACGCGCCGGCCGCGGTGCTGGGCGGTTACGTCGTCGGTATGATCGAATCGCTCGTCACCGGGTACCTCGCGCCCGGGTACGGCAGCGCCATCACGTTCGCGCTGCTCCTCGCCGTCCTCTCGCTGCAGCGCGAAGGGCTCCTGCAGAGCGCCGGGCGGAGACGGGTGTGAGCCGCGACCTCGCGGGCCTCGCCGCCCTCGCCGCCGCCCTTGCGATCGTGCCGGCGCTGGCGCCTTCGACCTACGTGCTGGCGCTTTTCAACACGGTCGGCCTCTACGCGATCGTGACGCTCGGGCTTGTGCTGCTGGGGACGAGCGGCCAGGTATCGTTGGGCCAGGCGGCATTTTACGGCCTGGGCGCGTACGCCTCGGCGCTGCTCGCCCGGAATCTCGGCTGGTCGCCGTGGCTCGCGATGCCGTGCGCGGTCGCCCTCGTCGCGGTGACCGCCTACATCGTGGGGCTGCCGGCGCTGCGGCTGGCGGACGTGTTCTTCGTCCTCGCCACGCTCGGCGTCGGGGTCATCGTGAACGTCCTGATGATCCAGCTCGTTTCGCTGACCGGCGGGGCGAGCGGGCTGCGCGACATCCCCGGGCTCGCAGTCGGCGGCCGGCGGCTTGTCACGGACCGGGACTACTACTATGTCATTTGGACGGCGGCGGTCGTGGCGCTCGTAGTGGCGCGCAACGTCGCCGCCCACCGCACCGGCCGGGCGCTGCGCGCGATCCTCGGCAGCGAAGTCGGCGCGGCCGCGCTCGGGATCGACGTGTCGCGCTACAAGATGCGCGTGTTCGTCCTGAGCGCGGCCTACGCGGGCGCGGCCGGCGCCTTGTACGCCCACTACATCCACTTCATCTCTCCGTCGCCGTTCGCGCTCTACGCGTCCCTGTTCTTCCTCATCATGGCGGTAGTCGGCGGGCTGACCAACATCTGGGGCGGCCTCTTCGGCGCGGCCGCCGTGACGCTGCTGGACCAGGCCGTCCGGGCGGAGATGCCGCGAATCTTTCCGCGCGTCGGCGGCGAGTACCAGACCGCGATCTACGGCATCGTCCTGGTCCTGATCATGATCTTCTTCCCGGCCGGGATCGTGCGCGGCGGGCTGGATCTTCGCCGCCTCCTCCACGACAAGGGACGTCCGACGGCGGTGCCCGGCCAGGCGGAGGCGGAACCCGCGGACGGGGCGCGCGCATGACGGAGACCCTGCTTGCGATCGACGGCCTGACGCGGCGCTTCGGCGGGGTGACCGCTCTCGAGGACGTCTCGTTCGACGTCGCGCCGGCTGAGATCGTCGCCATTATCGGGCCGAACGGCGCCGGCAAGACGACGCTGTTCAACGTGATGACGGGATTTCTCACGCCGAGCGCCGGCGCCGTCCGGTACCGCGGGCGGCCGATCGCGGGCCTCCCGCCGTCGCGCATCGCCGCGGCCGGGGTCGTGCGGACGTTCCAAAACCACGTGGTCTTCGGCGAGATGACGGTGCTGGAAAATGTCATGGTCGGGTGCCACCGATGGACGCGGACCGGGTTCCTCGAGAGCGCACTGGCGCTCCCCGCGGTCCATCGCGAGGATCGGGACGTCACGGCGGCCGCCCGCGCCGTGCTCGACCTCGTCGGGCTCGGCCCCCAGGCGACCGATCCGGCGCGAGACCTGCCGGTCGGGCGGCAGCGCCTCCTCGAGATCGCCCGGGCCCTCGCCGCGCGCCCGGACGTGCTGCTCCTCGACGAGGCCGCGGCGGGCCTTACCGCGGAGGAGACGCGCCATCTCGTGCGGCTCGTCGGGCGCCTGCGCGACGCCGGCGTCACGTTCCTCGTGATCGAGCACAACATGGACGTCGTCATGGAAGCGGCCGACCGGGTGATCGTGCTGGATTACGGCAAGAAGATCGCGGAAGGCCGGCCGGCGGACGTGCAGCGCGACCCCCATGTGGTCGCGGCGTACCTCGGCGACGACGCCGACGCGGCGGATCGCGGCGGCGGCGGACCGCGCGACGGCCGGCAGCGGGAATCGTCGCCGTGACCTCTCGGGCCGCCGCGGTGACCGAGGACGCGTCCGGCACGGGCCGGGCGCTCCTCGCCGTGTCCGGTCTGGTCGCCCGGCGCGGCGGCGCGGAGATCCTCCACGGCGTCGACTTGGACGTGATGCCGGGGGAGATTCTCGCGCTGATCGGACCGAACGGCGCCGGCAAATCGACGCTGCTCGGCGCGATCGCCGGGGTGTATCCGGCCGCCGCGGGACACATCGCGCTGGCGGGAGAGCGGCTCGACGGCCGGGCCGCGGAGGAAATCGTCGCGCGCGGCGTCGCCCTCGTCCCGGAGCGGCGGCAGATCTTTTCCACGCTGACCGTCCGCGAAAACCTCCTCCTCGGCGCCTACCACCGGTACTGGCGGGATCGCCGCCGGCTGTGGATGGATCTCGCCGGCCCGCTCGCGGTCTTCCCGCGTCTCGCCGAGATGCTGCGGAGAGTGGGCGGAAACCTGAGCGGCGGCGAGCAGCAGATGCTGGCGATCGCGCGCGGGTTGATGTCCCGCCCGCGCGTCTTGATGCTCGACGAGCCGTCGCTTGGCCTCGCCCCGCGCCTCGTGCGCGAGATCATGCAGACGCTCGTGACGCTCCGCGTGCGCGAGCGGCTGACCGTGCTGCTGGTCGAGCAAAACGTCAAGGCGGCGCTGTCGATCGCAGACCGCGTCTGCGTCATGGAGCGCGGCCGCATCGTGCTGCGCGGACGGCCGACCGAGCTGCTGGCGCACCCCGACGTGCGCTCGGCCTATCTCGGCAAGGGGTACGAGGTGCCCGGGTGACCGCCCGCGTCCTCGTTCTCGGGTGCGGCGCCGTCGGCGGCATCTTCGCCGCCCGGCTCGCGCGGGTGTGCGAGGTGGCGGTGCTCGACACCTGGTCGGCGCACGTGCAGGCGATCGCCGCGCGCGGGCTCCGGGTCGCGGTGCGCGCGCCGCTCGGCGAGGCCGGACGGGTCGACGAGACGATCGAAGCCCGGCCGGCCAGCGCCGCGTCGGACCCCGCGGCGCTGGCCGGCCGGGCCTTCACCCACGTCCTGGTCGCGGTCAAAGGCCCGCACACGCGCGCGGCGGCGACCGGAGCGCGCGCGCTCTTCGACGGCGCCGTGATCCTGACCGTGCAAAACGGCCTCGGCAACGCCGAGACGATCGCATCGGCCTGCCCGCAGCCGATCTGCCACGGCGTCACGATGAACGCCGGCGAGGTGACGGCCCCCGGCGAGATCGCGCAGGCGGAAGTCGGTCCGACCTGGCTCGGCCCGCATCATGCGGACCTGTCGCAGGCGCGCGGGTGGAGCGATCTGCTGACGAGGGCCGGACTGGAAAGCCACGTCGTCGGGGACCCGCGCGGCGTGATCTGGAGCAAACTGATCTTCAACGCCGCCGTGAACCCGCTGCCCGTTGTGACCGGGCTGCGTCTGGCCGACGTGTACGCGCATCCTGACACATACGCGCTGCTGCGGGCGCTCGTCGAGGAAGGCAAAGCCGTGGCGGCGGCGCGGGGCATCGTCCTCGCCGCCGACCCGATGACGGTGGTCGACGAACACCGCGCCCTGGGATCCGGCCACACCCATCAGGGCTCGATGAAGCAGGACATCGACCGCGGGCGTCCCACCGAGATCGAGACGCTGACCGGCGCGCTGATCGCCGAAGCGGACCGGGCCGGCGTCCCGGTGCCGGCGCTCCGGACGGTGTACCGGCTCGTCAAGGCCATGGAGACGGCGGCGGTCGCAAGAGGCGCGGCCGCGGAGGCCCCGCGGTGAGGCGGGCCGCGCGGCCGGGGCCCGCCAAACGCGCCCGCCGGAACGGCGCTGCGCCGGCCGACAGGCGGCCGGCCATCATAAGATTAAAGCCGGCCGACAGGCGGCCGGCCACCATGAAATTGAAGCCGGCCGACGTCCGCCGTTCACGGCGGGCGGCCGAGACCGGCAAGCGCCGCTATGTCGTGACGGCCGTGGGCCGCGCGCTCGGCATCCTCGAGAACGTCGGCGGCGACATCCGCGGCACCGGCATCACCGAGCTCAGCCGCCGCCTTGGGCTGGGCAAGAGCACCGTGCACCGGCTCTGCGCGACCCTCGAGCATCACGGTTACCTGGTGCGCGATCCCGGCACGGGCCGCTACCGCCTGAGCCTGCGCGTCTTCCACATCGGCAGCCACGCGCTCGACGCGCTCGACCTGCCCGCCCGCGCGATGCCCGCGCTCGAGGCGCTCGGCGCCGTGACGGAAGAGACCGTCCACCTCGCCGTCCTCGACGGAGCCGAAGCCATTTTTATCGGCAAAGTGGAGAGCCCGCGGCCGCTGCGTCTGTACTCGCAGGTCGGACGGCGCTGTCCCGCGCACTGCACGGCCGTCGGCAAGGTGCTGTTGGCCTATGCCGGGGCCGGGCAGCGCGCGCTCGTCGCCGCGCGGCCGCTGAAGCGCTACACGTCGAAGACCATCACGTCCACCGCGGCGCTCGAGCGCGAGCTCGAAGAGGTCCGCCGGCGGGGGTACGCCACGGACGAGGAGGAGTTCGAGGACGGCATCCGCTGCGTTGCCGCGCCGGTCCGGGACTATCGCGGGCGCGTCGTCGCGGCGCTGAGCGTGTCCGTCCCCGCCGCGCGGCTGCCCCGCGCGCGCGCCGCATCCCTCGTCGAGCAGGTGCTCGACACGGCGCGCCGCGTGTCCGAGGCGCTCGGCCACCGGACGGCGCCGGACCGCGGCCGGGAGGCGCCGGCCTGATGCGGGACATCGCCTGGCTCATCGGCGGCAAGACCGGCGAAGGCGTCGACTCGGCCGGCGAGATCTTCGCGCGCGCCGCGGCCCGCGCCGGCGCGCACGTGCACACCTTCCGGCTCTTTCCGCCGATCATCAAGGGCGGGCCAACCTCGTACGAGGTGCGGGCCGCCGACGCCCCCGTCCACGCGCGCGCCGACGCGCTCGACTGCGTGATCGCGCTCGACGACGAGACGGCCCGCCGCCACGGCCCGGCGCTTCGTCCGGGCGGGCTCCTGCTCATCGATGACGGCCGCGCCGGACCGGCGGGGACCGCCGGCGACGGTGCCGCGGCGAACGGCGCCATCGCATGCCCGGTGCCGTTTACCGCGCTGGCGCGTGATCTCGGCGGCCCGATCATGAAGAACATCGTCGCCCTCGGCGTCTCCGCCCGCCTGCTGGGCGTCGACGCGGCGGCGATGCGGGAGACCGTGCGCCGGCGGTTCGACGACAAGAGCGCCCGCGTGCAGGAGCAGAACACCGCCGCCGTGGACGCCGGATGGCGCCACGCCGGCGAGCACCTCGCCGGACACACCCGCGCCGCGGGCCTCCCGCGCACCCGCGCCGCCGGCCGCTGGCTGCTCTCCGGCAACGACGCGATCGCGCTCGGGGCGCTCGCGGCGGGCTGCCGGCTCTACGCGAGTTACCCGATCACGCCGGCGAGCGACGTCCTCGAGTGGATGGCGGCACACCTTCCGGCCGTCGGCGGCGCCGCGATCCAGACGGAGGACGAGATCGCGGCGCTCGGCGCCGTGATCGGCGCCGGGTATGCCGGCGTGCGCGCGATGACCGCCACGAGCGGCCCGGGCCTCTCGCTCATGACCGAGACGATGGGCCTCGCCGGCATGGCCGAGATCCCGGCCGTGATCGTCGCCGCCCAACGGCCGGGCCCGAGCGCCGGGATGCCGACGAAGCACGAGCAGAGCGACCTCCTCCATATGGTGTACGCGTCGCACGGAGAGTTTCCGCGGATCGTCCTCACGCCCGGTTCGCTCGAGGAATGCTTCGCCGATACGGCGCTCGCGTTCAACCTCGCGGAGCGCTTCCAGTGCCCGGTCATCGTCGCCGTTGATCAGGACTTGGTGCTCGCCCGCTCCACCGCCGCGCGGCTGCCGCTCGACGAGGTGCGGATCGACCGGGGCGAGCGCCTCACCGACGCGGACGCGGTCAGGCTCGGGGAGACCTACGAACGGTACGCGCTCACGGCGAGCGGGATCTCGCCCCGCGCGGTGCCGGGCCAGCCGGGCACCCGGTTCCTCAGCAGCGGAGACGCCCACGACCATCGCGGCGTGATCGACGTGGAAGATCCCGAGGTCCGCCGCGCGATGGTCGACAAACGGCTGCGCAAGACGCGGGAGGTGTGGCGGCACGCCGCCGGCACGGTCGTCGAAGGAGAAGGCGACGTGCTGGTGATCTCGCTCGGCTCGCCCTGCGGGCCGATCCGCGAGGCGGCGGCGCGCCTTCGCGGGGGCGGCCGGCCGGTGCGGTTTCTGCAGATCCGCTGCCTCTGGCCGTTTCCCGCACACGAGATCGGCCCGGAGGTCGCGCGGGCCCGCCGCGTCGTCGTCGTCGAACACAACGCGACGGGCCAGGTCGCGAGCCTGGTGCGCAGTCACGTCGGCGGCCATGAGAAGGTCACGGGATTGCGGCGCTACGACGGCCTGCCGTTCCGGCCCGCGGACATCGAGGCGGGGCTATGGCCGCCGTCCTGACCCACAAGGATTTCGCGGCCGAGCGGGCCACCTGGTGCCCCGGCTGCGGGGACTTCGCGGTGCTCCGCGCGCTGCAGGACGCGTGCGCGCGCCTGGGCCTCGCGCCGCACCGGATCGTCCTCGTCTCCGGCATCGGCTGCTCCGGCAAGATCGCCTCGTACATGGGAACCTACGGGTTCCACACGCATCACGGACGGACGCTGCCGGTGGCGACGGGCATCAAGCTGGCCAACCGCGATCTCACGGTCATCGCCGCGGCCGGAGACGGCGACGCCTACGGCATCGGGCTCAACCACCTCATCCACGCCATTCGCCGCGACGTCGACGTGACGTACGTGATCATGGACAACGGCGTCTACGGCAACACCAAAGGCCAGACGTCGCCCACCACGGCGCCCGGGGTCACGACTCCGTCCTCCCCCCTCGGCGCGGTCGACGAGCCGGTCCATCCGCTGCGCCTCGCGCTCGCGGCCGGGGCGACGTACCTCGCCCAAGGGTCGAGCGGCGATCCTGCGCAGCTCACGCGGCTCGTCGAGCAGGGCGTCGCGCACCGCGGGTTCGCCTTGATCAACGTGATCAGCCCGTGCCCGACCTACGACAGAATACGCACCTACCAGTGGTGGCGCGAGCGTCTCACGAACGTCGACGAAGACCCGGCCCACGATCCCGGCGACTCACGGCGCGCCTGGGAGATCGTGGCGAGCCGGGACACCGAGGTCGTAGGCCTCCTCTACCGCGCGCCGCGGCGCGCGCTCGACGAGCGGCTGCCGGGATTCGCGGCCGCGCCGCTCGCCGGGGAAACCCTCCGTCCCGATCTGGATCGCGTGCGGCGGATCCTCGACGAGGAGTACGCGGTGTGAAGACCGCCGACCGCGCGTTCTACGTCGATCCGACGCTCGAGACGATGGCGCGGGAGGATCTGGCCGCCTATCAGTGGCAGCGCTTCGGCCGCCTGCTCCCGGCCGTCGCCGCGCGCAATCCCTTCTATGCGGCGAAGTGGCGCGCCGCCGGCGTGGACGATCCGCGCGCGATCGCCGGCTGGGAGGCGTTCCGGCGGCTGCCCTTCACGACGAAGGCCGAGCTCAGCCGCGATCAAGAGACGCACCCGCCCTACGGCACCGATCTGACGTTTCCGCTCGAGCAGTACGTCCGCGTCCACCAGACGTCGGGGACGACCGGCCGGCCGCTCCGGTGGCTCGACACCGCGGAATCCTGGGAGTGGTGGCAGCGCTGCTGGCTGTTCGTCTATCGCGCCGCGGGCGTCGGCCCGGGCGATCGCATCTTCTTCGCGTTTTCGTTCGGGCCGTTCGTCGGGTTCTGGGCGGCGTTCGACGCCGCCCGGCGGATCGGCGCGCTCGCCATCCCGGGCGGCGGCCTCGATTCCAATCTGCGCGTCCGCCTGCTCGCGGAGAGCGCGGCGACCGTGCTCGTGTGCACGCCGTCGTACGCGCTCCGGCTCGCCGAGGTCGCGCGCGTCACGGGGGTGGACGCGGCGAGGCTGCCGGTCCGCCTCACGATTCACGCGGGCGAGCCCGGCGCGAGCATCCCGGCGACCCGCCGCCGCATCGAAGCGGCGTGGGGGGCCCGCTGCATCGACCATACCGGACTGACCGAAGTCGGCGCGACCGGCTTCACGTGCCAGGCCGGAGAGCTGCACCTCAACGAAAGCGAGTTCATCGGCGAGGTGATCGACCCCGCGACCGGGGAGATCGCGCCCGGCGGCGAGGGTGAGCTGGTGCTCACCAACCTCGGCCGGGAGGGATCGCCGGTCGTCCGGTACCGCACCGGCGACCGCGTGCGCCTGACACTCGAGCGCTGCGCGTGCGGGCGGACGTTCGGCCGGCTCGCCGGAGGCATCCTCGGACGCGCCGACGACATGCTGGTCGTGCGCGGCATCAACGTCTTTCCGAGCGTCATCGAGGACGTCGTGCGGCAGTTCGAATGCGTCGACGAGTTCCGCATCGAAGTGCGGCGACAGCGCGAGATGCTCGACCTCAACGTGATCGTGGAGATCGACGGCGACCGGTACGCCACCGACCAGATCACGATGACGCTCGCAGACCTACGCCGGCGGCTGCGCGCCGCCTGCGGCATCCGGATCGACGCGGACGCGGCCGCGGCCGGCACGCTGCCGCGGTGGGAGCTCAAGGCACGGCGGGTCGTGCACATCGGGTAACCCACGGGGGGTGGGATACATGGGAGACGATCGGACGGTGGCTTCGCGAAAGACACTCACGCGCCGCACGCTGCTGCGCGGGGCGGCCGGAGCCGGGCTCGCCGGCGCGGCGATCGCCGGCGCCGGGAGCCCGGGGGCGCGCGGGTTCGGGGTGCCGGCGGTCCTCGCGGCCGCGCCCGTCAAGATCGGCCTGCTTGTTTCGTACTCCAAGGTCTACGGGCAGCTCGGCGAAGACATCACCGCCGGTATGACGTTGTACCTGGACGGCATCGGCTGGACGGCCGGCGGCCGGCGGATCACGTGGATTCGCGAGGACGAGGAGATCGATCCTCAGGTCGGCGTCCGCAAGACCCGGAAGCTGATCGAGGCCGACGGCGTGGACTTCCTCACAGGGATCGTCGCCACGCCCACGGCATACGCCATCCGGGATATGGTCCACAACAGCAAGACGATCCTCGTCGTCAGCAACGCCGGCGGCAATCTGCTGACGCGCGCGCGGCGGAGTCCCTACATCTTCCGCGTCTCGTTCACGTCGTGGCAGGTCAGCGCGCCGTTCGGCAAGTGGTTCTACGACAACGTCGCCCGCACGGCCGCGCTCACCGCGGCGAACTACGGTTTCGGGACCGAGTCCCTCGCGGCGTTCAAGGAGACGTTCATCCCGGCCGGCGGGAAGGTCATCGGCGAGGTGCTGCCGCCGCTCAACAACACGGACTACGCGCCGTACATCACGCAAGTTTTAAAGATGTCGCCGGAAGCGACCTACAACTTCTACAGCGGCAGCGATGCCGTGCGGTTCGTCGCTCAGTCCGTTCAGTACGGGCTGGCGAAAGCCAGCCGGACGACCGGGGCAGGATTCATGGTCGAGCAGGACGTGTTGCCGGCGGAGGGGGTCAACGCCCTCAACATCTATAGTCCGCTCCACTGGGCACTCAAGCTCCAGAACCCTGAGAACCTCGCCTTTACCCGCGCGTATCGGACGCGGTTTAAGCGAGACGCAAGCGTGTTCGCGATGCAGGGCTACGACGCGGCGCGGGTGATCGTCGAGGGCCTCAACCGCACGGGCGGCAACACCACGGACAAAGACCGGCTCGTCGAGGCGATGGCCGCGGTCAAGTTTGCGAGCCCGCGGGGACAGTTCGAGTTCGACCCGAACACCCACAACGTGATCCAGAACATCTACGTCCGGCAGGTCCGGCAGATTGGCAGCGATCTCGCGAACGTCGTGTTTGTCAACCTCGGCCGGGTCACCGATCCGGGCAAGTAAGATCTCGTCCGCGCCGATAGCCCCGCGTCTCGTGCCGGCGGCCGCGCTCGGCCGGCCGCCGGCCGGCCGTCCCGCGGGAGCGGCGGTCTTGTGACATTCTATCTGTTGCAGGCGCTCAACGGCTGCGCCTACGGCATGCTGCTGTTTCTGCTCGCGGCCGGTCTCTCGCTGATCTTCGGACTCATGGAGATCGTGAACCTCGCCCACGGCGGGTTCTACCTGCTCGGCGCGTATCTGGGCCTCTCGATCTTCCGGTGGACCGGGTCGTTCTGGCTCGCGCTTGCGATCGCGCCGCTGATCACCGGCGGCGCGGGATTCCTGTTGGAGTGGCCGTTTCTCCGGCCGCTGTACCGGCGCACGCACCTCGATCAGATCCTGCTGACGTTCGGGTTCGCCTTCGTCCTGACCGACCTCACGCGCTGGTTGTGGGGCGCCGACGTCCAGTCCCTGCCGGCGCCCCGCGGGCTCGACCAGTCGGTCGTCATCCTCGGCACGCTCTTTCCCGCGTATCGGCTGTTCGTGATCGGCGCCGGCGCGGCGCTCGCGCTCGGACTCTGGCTCGGCCTCGTGCGGTCGCGCCTGGGGGCGGTCGTGCGGGCGGGGGTCGCCAACCGGGAGATGACCCAGGCGCTCGGAATCGACGTCGCGGCGGTCTTCACGGGCGTGTTCGTCTTCGGCACGGCACTGGCGGGACTGGCCGGCGTCGCGGCCGCGCCCATCCTCGGCGTGTTCCCCGGCGTCGACTTCGACATCCTCATCGTGACACTCATCGTCGTGGTCGTGGGCGGGCTGGGAACCTTTAGCGGCGCGTTCTGGGGCAGCCTGCTCATCGGCGAGGCCGACACGTTCGGCAAAGTGCTCGTGCCGCAGGCCGCGCTCGTGGTGATCTACCTCGTCATGGCGGCGGTGCTCCTCGCGCGCCCGGCCGGGCTCTTCGGAGGACGGGCCCGGTGAACCGCGCGCCCGGGGCCCGTGCGTTCCTCCCGGCGTCCGGCATCCGGGGCGGCCGCCGGCTTGTCCTGCTCGTCGTCGCGGCGGCGCTCCTCCTGGTGCCGTTGACCGGCTCGCGTTTCGCCGCGACAACGCTGACGGAGATGCTCGTCTTTGCGATCTTCGCGATGAGCCTCGACCTGCTGGTCGGCTACACCGGGCTCGTGTCACTGGGCCACGCCGCGCCCTTCGGCGTGGCGGCGTACACCGTCGCGCTCCTCAGCACGCACGGGACCGCGGCGCTCGCCGCGACGCTGCCGGCCGCGCTCGTCGCCGGCACCGCGGCCGCCGCGTTGATCGGCGTGTTCGCGCTGAGGGCCGCGGGCGTCTACTTCCTCATGCTCACGCTGGCGTTCGCGCAGATGGCCTTCGCCGTGGCCCACGAATGGGCCGGCGTGACCGGCGGCACCAACGGCCTCTCCGGCATTCCGCGCCCGGCGCTGCCCGCCGCCGACCTCGGCGGCGCGGTCCCCTTCTACTACCTCGTCCTGCTGCTCGCCGGGCTCGCCGCGGTCGTGCTCGCGCGGATCACCCGCTCGCCGTTCGGCGCGGCGCTCGCCGGGGTGCGGGAGAACGAAGCCCGAATGCGCGCCATGGGATACGACACGTTCCGGCTCAAAATGGCGGCGTTCGTCATCGCAGGCGCCGCGGCCGCGCTGAGCGGCGCCCTGTACGCCTATTACAATGGCTTCGTCTCCCCCGACGTCCTCTACTGGACCACCTCCGGGCAGGTGCTCGTCATGGTGCTGCTCGGCGGCGCCGGGACGCTCGCCGGCCCCGCGGCCGGGGCGGCGGCAGTCCTCCTGCTGCAAAACCTGGCCAGCTCGTACACGGAGCGCTGGACCCTGATCCTCGGCGCGGCGTTCATTCTCGTCGTGCTCGCCGCGCCGAGCGGGCTGGCCGGCGTGGCGGCGCGCCTCGGCGGCCCGCTGCGCCGGCTCCGCGCCGCCAATCCGGGCGCCGGACCGCTCCCGCCGGCCCCGTCCGAAGGCGCCGCGCGGTAGGCCTGTGGACGCGATCCTCGCGATTGAGCGTCTGACGCGGCGGTTCGGCGGCCTGGTCGCCCTGCGCGATGTGTCGCTGTCGGTCGTCCCCGGCGAGCGGCACGCGGTCATCGGCCCCAACGGCGCCGGGAAGACGACGCTCTTCAACGTCGTAAGCGGCGAGCTCGCGCCGACGTCCGGCCGCGTGAGCCTCCTCGGCAGCGGCATCACGGGCCTCCCGTCGCACGAGATCGCGCGGCGGGGCCTCGCGCGCACGTTCCAGCGCAACAATCTCCTGTTCAGCCTGACCGCGCTCGAAAATGTGCGCCTCGCCGCCCAGGCCTGCACGCCCGCCACCCGGCGCCTGTTCACGCCCGTCCACCGGCTGCCGCACCTCGAGGAACGTGCCCGAGTCCTGCTCGATCGGATGGACCTCGCCGATCGCGCCGCGGCGCCGGCGCGAAGCCTGTCCTACGGCGAGCAGCGGCAGCTCGAGGTGGCGATCGCGCTGGCCGGGCGGCCGAAGGTCCTCCTCCTCGATGAGCCGACCTCGGGAATGTCGCCGGCGGAGACCGCGCGCATGACCGCGCTGCTGGACCGGCTCGGGCGCGAGCAGACGGTGGTCATCATCGAGCACGACATGGACGTCGTCTTCGCGCTCGCGGACCGGATCACGGTGCTGTATCTCGGCGAGGTCATCGCCTCCGGGACCCCGGAGGCGGTGCGGGCCGACCCGCGGGTCCAGGAAGTCTATCTCGGAACCGGGGAGGGCCTCGAGGGATGACGTCCGCCGGCACGCCCGCACCCCGGCCTGCGCCGCTGCTGGATCTCGACGCGGTGCACACGTACTACGGTGAGTCGCACGTGCTCCAGGGCGTCAGCCTGCAGGTCGAAGCCGGCCGCATCGTGTGCCTCGTCGGCCGGAACGGCGCCGGCAAGACCACGACGGTGCGGACGGTGATGGGGTTCACGCCGCCGCGCAGCGGCCGGATCCTGTACGACGGACGGCCGATCACCGGCACGCCGCCGCACCGCGTGGCGCGACTCGGGATCGCGCTCGTCCCTCAGGGGCGGGGCATCTTCCCCGACCTCACCGTGCGGCAGCACCTCACCCTCGCACGCCGCCCGAACGGCTGGTCCGCGGATCGGGCCGCGGCGCGCTTTCCGATCCTCCAGGAGCGGGGCGGGCAGCCGGCCGGGCTGCTCTCGGGCGGGGAACAGCAGATGCTCGCGATCGCGCGGGCGCTGACGATGGCCCCGCGGCTTGTCGTCCTGGATGAGCCGAGCGACGGTCTCGCCCCGCTCTTTGTGGCGCGAGTCCGGGACATTCTCCGCGAGATGCGCGCCGAGGGGCTCGGCGTGCTTCTCGTCGAGCAGAACCTGGCGCTCGCCCGCGCCGTGGCCGACCGGCTCTACGTGCTCAACAAGGGCCGCGTCGTCTTCGAGGGCGCCCCGGCGGACCTCGACGCGGCGCCGGACGTACGGGCCCAGTACCTGGGCGTCTAACCGCGCGGCCCGCTGGTGTGCCGCGGGAGCCGATCCAGGAGGGGCAGCAAACCGAGGGACGGTGGTATGAGATGAAAACGCGGGCCGCGGTGCTCTTCGAAGTTGGCGCGAGGCTCGAGATCCGGGACGTGGAGGTCAAACCTCCGCAGGCCGGAGAGGTGCTGGTCCGGATGGCCGCCGGCGGCGTGTGCCACACCGACCTGCACGTCATGACCGGCCACCTGCCGGCGCCGCTCCCCGCGGTGCTTGGGCACGAGGGAGCGGGGATCGTCGCGGAGGTGGGACCGGGCGTCGGATCGCTCCGGCCCGGCGACCACGTCATTCCCCTGTGGCGGTTGAGCTGCGGCGAGTGCGAGTACTGCACGGGCGGACGTCCGGCGCTCTGCCCGGCCGGCACCGAGATCCGCCGGACCGGCTGCTTCGCCGACGGGACCACGCGCTTTGCGCTTGCGGACCGGGAGCTCAAGCACTTCTGCGGCGTGTCGGCCTTCTCGGAGTTCTCCGTGATCCCGGAGCGGGCGCTGCTCAAGATCCCAGACGATCTGCCCCTCGATCGCGCCGCCCTCTTCGGCTGCGCGGTGATCTGCGGAGTGGGCGCGGTCGTGAACGCCGCGCGGGTCAAGCCGGGGAGCAGCGTCGCCGTCTTCGGCGCCGGTGGAGTGGGCCTCAACGTCGTACAGGGCGCCGCGCTCGCCGGCGCGGCGCAGATTATCGCCGTGGATCTGCTGGACGGCAAGCTCGAGTATGCCCGGCGGTTCGGCGCGACGCATACGGTGAACGCGTCGTCGGCCGACCCGGTGGAGCAGGTGCGCGCGCTCACCGGGGGACGCGGGGTCGACTACGCGTTCGAGGCGATCGGCATCCCGGCCGTCATGCGGCAGGCATACGACACGCTGGCCAAGCGCGGGACCGCGGTCGTTGTCGGCGTGACGCCGATGGCCGCGGAGGTCTCGGTCCCGGTGATGTCGCTCGTCTTTGAGGAGCGCACCCTGACAGGATCGTTATACGGGGCGAGCCGGCCCCGCACCGACATCCCGATGCTCATCGACCTGTATCGAGCCGGTAAGTTGAAGATCGACGAACTGCTGACGCGGACCTATCCGTTCGAGGAGATCAACGAGGCATACGGCGCGCTCGAACGCGGTGAGGTGGCGCGGACCGTCGTGATCTTTTGACGCCCCGATGAGCCCGGCATCCGCAGCCATTGACGCCGGCCGGCTCTGGTCCAGCCTCATGACCATGGCCGAGATCGGCAAAACGCCGGGCGGCGGGGTGCGCCGCCTCGCCCTCAGCGACGAGGACCGCGCGGGGCGCGACCGGTTGGCGGAGTGGTTGGCCGCGGCCGGTCTCGCCGTTCGCGTCGACGACCTCGGCAACATGTACGGCCGCCGCGCGGGGACCGACGCCGGCGCGGCGCCGGTCGTGTTCGGGTCGCACCTCGACACCGTCCCCACCGGCGGGCGGTTTGACGGCGTCCTCGGCGTGATGGGGGCGCTGGAAGTGGTCCGCGCCCTCGGCGACGCGGGGATCCGAACCCGGGCGCCGCTCGAAGTCGTCAACTGGACGAACGAGGAAGGCGCGCGCTTCGCCCCGGCGATGCTCGCCAGCGGCGTCGTCTGCGGCCGGTTTACGCGCGAGGAGGCCTACGCCTCGCGCGACGGCGACGGCCGGATGTTCGGCGACGAACTGGCGCGCATCGGCTACCGGGGAGAGACGGCGCACCGCCTGTGTGAGTGCGCGGCGTATCTCGAACTGCACGTCGAGCAGGGGCCGGTGCTGGAACGGGCCCGCCGCCAGGTGGGCGTGGTCGAAGGCATCGAGGGCATTTCCTGGAACCGCATCGAGGTGACCGGCCGGGCCGCGCACGCCGGCCCGACGCCGACCCCGGACCGCCGCGATGCGCTGGTGGCGGCGGCAAAGCTCGTGCTGCTGGCGCGCGATGCCGCGGAGCACCTCGACGGCGTTCGCACGACGGTCGGCCGCGTCGAGGTGTCGCCCAATACCATCAACGTGGTGCCCGGCCGCGTCGAGATGACGCTCGACGTGCGTTCGCCCTGCGACGCCGGTCTCGACGAGGCCCTGCGCGCCGCGGATGAGGCCTGTCGCGCCGTCGAGGCGACGGATCGGGTCGAGGCGCGGCGCATGGAGTTCTGGCGCAGTCCGGTGACGCCGTTTGCGCCGAAGGTGATCGCGGCGGTGGCCGGCGCCGCGGAGACCCGAGGCTTCAGCGCGATGCGCCTGTGGGCCGGCGCCGGCCACGACGCCAAATACATGGCGGACCGCTATCCCGCCGGCATGATCTTCGTGCCGAGTCAAGACGGCCTCAGCCACAACGAGGCGGAGTGGACGCCGCCCGAGGACTGCGCGCGGGGGGCCGCGGTGCTCCTCGACGCCGTGCTCGCGCTCGCCGGGACCGCGTAGGCGCTCCGGAGGAAAACTCGCCGCGGCGGCGAGAAGGTTCATCCGCGATACGTTCCACGAACGCCACGACGTCATATCGTGCGTAAGGGGGAACGCGCGTATGGCTACCACGACCACCGCCGCCCGGACGGCGGACCACGAGGTCACGTACTATCCCGAGGACCGCCTGCCCTGGCCCCAAACGACCCTGCTCGGCATCCAGCACGTCATGGCGATGTTCGGCGCCACCGTCCTCGTCCCGCTCATCCTCGGCTTCAACGTCAACACGGTGCTCTTTTTCAGCGGAGTCGCCACGCTGATCTTCATCGCCGTGACCGGCGGCAAGGTCCCGAGCTACCTCGGCTCGTCGTTCTCGTTCATCGGCTCGGTGCTCGCGATCCAGGGCGGCGCGGGGCACAACCAGCCGCTCGCCTTCGCCGGCATCTTCGTCGCGGGCGCCCTGTACTTCATCGTCGGGGGGATCGTGCATCTCGTCGGGACGCGGGTCATCCGCTTCTTCATGCCGCCGGTCGTCACGGGCACCGTCGTCGCGGTGATCGGCCTCGCGCTGGCGGGCCCCGCGTGGGCGAGCTACTCGAAGGACCTGTTCACCGCGACCGTGACGGTGCTGGCCGCCGCGATCGCGAGCGTGTACCTGCGCGGGAACAGGTCCTTCCTGCCGATCCTCGCCGGCATCGTCATCGGCTATGTGGTCGCGCTCCTCGATCCCGCCTGCGGGGCGGCCGCCGCGGGGTGTCACGTCAACCTCGGCCTCGTCTCCGGTGCCGCCTGGTTCGGCCACCCGCAGTTCAGCTTTCCGCAGTTTACCGCCAGGGCCATCAGCCTCTTCTGGTTCATCCCGATCGTGCTGGTCGCCGAGAACGCCGGGCACGTGTACGCGATCAGCGGCCTGATGAAGCGGGATCTCAGCGGCTACCTCGGCCGGACGTTCATGGGCGACGGCCTGGGGACGATGCTGAGCGCGCTCTTCGGCGGCACCGGTGAGACCACGTACGCGGAGAACATCGGCGTCATGGGGGTGACGCGCGTCTTCTCGATTCCGGTCTACATCGTCGCCGCGATCGTGGCCATCCTGCTCGGGTTCGTCCCGAAGTTCGGCGGGTTGGTCAACAGCATTCCGGCGAGCGTCCTCGGCGGCATCGAGCTGTACCTCTTCGGCCTCATCGCGGCGATCGGCGGCAAGATCTGGGTGGACGGCCGCGTCGATTTCTCAAACCGCGCCAACCTGGCGACGGTCGCGATCCCGTTGATCCTGGCGGCCAGCGGCGCGGACGTCAAAGCCGGCGCGTCTTTTGAGATCAACAACCTCGGCCTCGGCGCGCTCGGCGCGATCGTCCTCTATCAGATCCTGCGGCCGGGCGCGGGCATCTCGGACGAACCGCCCGGGGCGGCCGACGCTTAATCAGGCGTACCTCGATCGCCGGTTACACCGCGCCGTAGAAATGGTGGTACTGCCAGGCCGCGTCGCGCTGTAGCTGGTCCTCCGCCCAGCGCCGCTCCCCGAAGCGCGCCGGCGAGAGCTCCGAAAGGTCGATCGGCGGCCGCCCGTCGTTGATCCACGCCGCGAGCGCCCCGCCGAGCGCCGGGGAGATCGACAGCCCGGCGACGTTGCACCCGCTCGCGAAAAAGAACCCTTCCGCGGCCGGGGCCGGCCCGACGATGTGCTCGCCGTCCGGCGTCATGGTCGGGATACCGCCGCGGTGCTCACGGACTTTTGCCGTCTCCAGCACCGGCATCTCCGCCCGCACGTCCGCGGCGGCGCGCCGGAGCACCCCGGCGTCGAGCGGCGTGTCCTTGATGTCGAACCACGGCCCGAGGGTCTCCATGTCGAGAAAGCGCGGACCCTCCTCGAAGACCCCCCACAGCAGCCCGCCGTCGCAGGGCCGCACGTAGACGGCCGCGTCCATGATGCGAACCATCGGCAGGTCGGGACGCACCCCGTCGATCGGGGCGGTGACAAAGAGTTGATGCCGCGTCGGGACGAGCGGGATCCGAAGCCCGCTCGCCTCGGCCATCTGACGCGTCCAGGCCCCGGCCGCGTCCACGACGACCGGCGTGCGAATTGTTCCGCGGTCGGTTTCGACGCCGGTGACTTTCCCAGCCTCGATAACGACGCGCGTCGCCGTCGTATTGGGCAGCAGCGTCGCGCCCCGAGCGGCCGCGCCGCGCGCAAATCCGATGGCGACCTGGGCCGGGTTGAAGTACATGTCGTCGCCCACGCGCATCGCGGCGGCGATCCCATCGCCTGTCAAGAACGGATTCAGCCGGTGCGCCTCCGCGGGCGAAATCTCCTCGACGTCGAGGCCCATCCGCCGGCCCCGCGCCAGGTCTCCGGCGATCACCGAGGCGTCCTGCGGCCGCCGCGCGATCTTGAGGCTGCCCGGATGCACCCAGTCGAGGGGCTGCCCCGTCTCGTCAGTGAACCGCCGGAGATGGTCGCTCGCGGTCTTGACGAGCGAGATCATCACGTCGCTCTTGCGGGCGCAGCTCACGAAGCCGGCGGCGCGCGGCGACGTTTGCGAGGCGACCTCGTGCTTGTCTATGACCGCCACGCTCCGCCGGCCGGACGCCGCGAGATAGAACGCCGTCGCGGCGCCGAGGCCGCCCGACCCGATCACCACCACGTCCGCGCGGTCGATCATCCGTCCGCCCCAGAGCCGGCCGGCTCCACCTCGACCATCGCGTCGAAGGCCGACTGGCCCGCCGAAAACTCGAAGACGTCGACGGCCTCGTCCGGGATCGACGCGCCGCCGGACGTGAGGTCGTTCAGCCCCGTCCAGCCGTCGCGCATCCACACCGTGGCGGCGGGCACGTCGCCGGTGACCTGCGCGCGCGCCCGAAACTCGCCGCGCTCGTTGAAGATGCGGATCAAGGTACCGTCCGCGAGCCCGCGCGCGGCGGCGTCGGCGGGCGAGAGCCACAGTCTGGGTTCGGGGTCGAGCCGGGCGAGCGTCGGCAGCGCGCGGCCGTGATCGTAGAACCCGTGGAACTGCGTAAGCGTCCGGCCCTGCCGGAACGCCAGCGGATAACGGCCCGACGAGGGCAGCGGCGTATACACGGGAAGGGACGGCAGGCCCAGCGACGCCGCCCGCGTCGAGACAAACTCGACCTTGCCCGACGGCGTGGGAAAGACGAGATCCGGATGCGCCACGTGCGAAATGCGCAGCGCGCGGATGCCCCCTTCGGCGCGCAGCGCCGCCACGGAGGCGTGTCCGGTCGACGGGTGGTGGAGGATCGCGTCGATCGGCCCCTCGTCCGTCTCCCACGGGAAGAACTCCGCGACCCCGACTTGCGCCGCGAGGTCTCGGAGGACCCGCGTGAGCGGCCGCGCCTCCCCCGGCGGTTCGAGGACCTTCGGCATCAGGTAGAGGTGCGTGTTGGTGCTCTTGCAGCCGACGTCCTCGAGCCACGCCGTCGCGGGCAGCACGATGTCGGCGAACCGGCGGGCGGTGTCGTTCATGAACAGATCGTGGCAGACGACGAGCCCGGCGCGGTCGAGCCCGCGGGCCACCTCCGCCGCATCCGCGAACGACGAGAGCATGTCGGTGCCGAACAGGCACAGCACCTGGATGCGCCCGGCGACGAGTGCTTCGGTAATGCGCGGCATCTGGTTCGGAATGTAGCGGCCCGGCGGCCGCCGGTCCACGGCCGCGATGCTCGCGAGCGCCTGGCCGTGCGCGGAGCTCCCGTGCCGCGGCCCGAACCCCGCGCCCGGCCGGCCGAGGTTGCCGGTGAGCGCCGGCAGGCACGCGACGGCGCGGCCCCCCTGCCAGCCGTTCACGCCCTTGTGCATCGAGCTCCCGCCGATCACGATCATCGCCGGCCGCACGAACGCGTAGCGGCGGGCCAGGGCGACGATCCGGTCCGCGGCCACCCCCGTCTCCCGCTCGGCCCAGGCCGGCGGGTGCGCCCGGACATGCGCGGCGAGCTCGTCGAAGCCCGTGGTGTGCCGCGCGACGAACTCGCGGTCGTAGAGCCCCTCGCCGACGATCACGTGCATCAGGCCGAGCGCGAGCGCCGCGTCGGTGCCCGGTCGGATCAGCAGGACCTCGTCGGACTGCGCCGCCGCCTCGGTCCGCCGCACGTCGATCGTGACGATGCCGGCGCCGCGCCGGCGCGCCGCGGCGAGATGGCGGGCGGTGTTGGGCTGGCTCGCCAGATTCGCGCCCCAGAGCACGATGAGCCCCGCGTGCGCGCCCATGTCTTCCTTCGTGCTGGTCTCGATGGGCCCGGTGAGCGCGATCCCAAACGCCCCGAGGCCCCAGCAGATCATGGTCGAGTTCCACCACTGGCAACCGTAGAGGTTCGCAAACCGGCGCAGCAGCTGCCCGCCGGTCCGGACGCCGTAGCTGTTGGCGTTGTTGCCGTGGCCCTGCCACAGCGCGACCGCCTCGCGGCCCGCCTCGCGCATCCGCGCGGCGATGCGGCCGAGCGCCTCGTCCCACGTCGTCTGCCGCCAGGCGTCCGCCGAGCGCCGGTCCCGGACCATCGGCGCCAGAAGCCGCCGCGGGTTGCCGATGATCTCCTGCGACGCCTGCCCGCGGACACAGAGAAAGCCGCGGCTGTCCGGATTGTCGGGATCGCCGCGCACGCCCGTGACGCGTCCGTTCTCCACGTCCACGAGCATCCCGCACAGCGTGGGGTGGCAGTTCATCGGACACATGGTGCGAATCGTCGTCCGCATCACCCGGCCCGCCAACCCTCCCGGTGACGGAAGAACCCGGTGTTGCCGATCTTGAAGACGTGCTCTTCCTCGTAGGCCGGACACTGCTCCGCCTGCGCCGCGGTGATGCTCAGGTGGACCGCCGATTCCGTGATCCGCGCGACCACCCCCGCCGGCGCCATCCGCGGCGACGACCACAGATGATGCCGGAATCCGACGCCGTCGAAGATGTCTTGGTCCGGGTCGCCCAGCGCGTGCGTCACCCGCCCCACCTGCGTGCCGTCGGAGGCGACGACCGGCATTCCGGCGGCGATCATCCGCCACGACACGCCGTCGGTGTCGTCGCCGGGCCGGGGCCGATCGCGATTGTCCGCCATAAGGACTGGTTCGCTACTCGACCGTCAGCGTCATTCCGTCCTCCGCGCTCTCCCACGGCGAACGGTCGCGGTGCGCCAGCATCTCCTCGCCCATGTGGGTCAAGACAATCCGCCGGCTGCGCAGCTCGTCTTTGTGCTCGAGCAGCGTCCCGAGGTCGAGATGGTTCGGAAGCCGCCGGTCGTACGCGTTGCACTCGAGCAGCAGCAGGTCGGCTCCGTCGGCGGCCCGCACCAGCCCGGGCGCCCACTGCGTGTCGCCGGAATAGGCGATCGTGCGGCCGCCGCACTCGATCCGAAGCGCCGCGGGCGGCGCGCCGCACGGATGAACGACCTCGTACGGCGTTACGACGAGCCCGGCGATCCGGTTCGGCGCCTCGAGGGCGTACTCGGTCACTTCGAGGGGGAAGCGCAGCGCCATCGCGGACGAGCCGGGGAAGAGCACCTCCATCATCTGAGGCAGCCGCGCGCGCGTCCCGGGCGGCCCGGCCACGAGGAGCGGCCGGGTCCGCCGCACGTTGAAGTGCGCGTCCAGCAGCAAGAACGGCAGTCCCGCCATGTGGTCGCCGTGCAGGTGGCTCAAGAGGACGAGATCGATCGCCGCCCGGTCGACCTTCCAGCGGTGCATCGCGATCACCGCGGTGGCGCCGCAGTCGACGAGAAAGCGCGTCGCATCCGCGGAGACGAGAAAACAGGTCTGAAAGCGCCCGCCGCTGCCGAACGCGTCGCCGCACCCGAGCACACGCAACTGGACGGGCATCGCGGGCGGGACCCCGGCCCGCTACCGCTTCCGGTACTGGCTGAGCAGCCGGTCGGCCTGCTGCTGCGCGTCGCGCAGCGCGGCCTGAGGGGTCTTGCGCCCGGTCAGCGCGGCCTGCAGGTCGTTGGAGTACATGTTCTGGATCTCGCCGCCGTTGTGCGTGGACAGCTCGGCCTGCGCGTACTGCAGTTGGTCCCGGGCGGTCAGCGCTTGCGGAAACTTGTCGGTGTAGTCTTTGTACAGCCTGATATTGAACGCCGACTTCCGCACCGCGACGTACCCGGAGGCTTCGCTCCAGCGCGCCGCCTGCTGGGGAGCGGTCATCCACTGGACGAACTCCCACGCCGCCCGCTGGCGCTCCGCGGGGATGCCTCGGAAAATGTAGAAGTTGCCGCCGCCCGTCGGCGTGCCGTACTGCTTGTCCGCCGGCATGAACGCCGTCCCGAACTTGAACGAGGCGTTGCTTCGGATGTACGTCAAACTGCCCGTGGAATGGTAGATCATCGCGTACCGGCCGGCGACGAACTCCGTCGGCAGCGTCTCCCACGTCAGAATGCCGCGGGGTTCGACCCGGAGATCCGCGAGGTGCAGCCAGAACTGCAGCGCGCGGGCCGTCTGCGGCGTGTCGAAGTACGTTTGGGTGCCGTCCGGAGTCGCGATGCGGGCCTGACCGGCTTCGGCCGCAAACCCCTGAAAGAGCCAGTAGGTGAAGCCGGATGTCGGGATCCCGACGCCCCACTGCGTCACCGCGCCGCCGGCGTCGTGCAGCGTCAGCTTCTGGGCATCTTGCTCCAGCTCGGTCCAGTTCTTCGGGGGCTTCGTGGGATCGAGCCCGGCCCGCTGGAAAGCGTCCTGGTTATAGTAGAGGACGATCGTGCTGCGCTGAAACGGAATCGAATAGGTGGTGGTCGCGGTCCGCGAGTTCAGCCAGAACGCGCCGAAGAAGTCGCTTCGGAACTGATCGCCGCCCGACTGCCCGATGAACGCGTCGAGCGGGATGATCGCGTTGAGGTCGAGGAGCGTGAACAGATCCGTGGAGAGCAGCACCGCCACGTCGGGCGGAGCGCCGGCCATCACCGCGGTCTGGGTCTTCGTCATGGTCTCGTAGTATCCGCCGGAAAAGATCGGCGTCACGTGGATGCCGGGATGGATCCCGTTGAAGTCGGAAACCATCCCGTCCATCACTTTGGCGAGGGGTCCCGATACGCCGACCGGGTAGTAGAACTTCAGTTCGAGCGCGGCGCCCGCGGGTCGCGGCGCGGTCAACGGGGCGGCGAGGGCGGCGGTCAGGGCCAACGCAAGCACGACAATGCCACAGCGCTTCATCTCGATGTGTCCCTCCCGTACAGCGAGTCGCGACCCCGGCCTCATGTTCAGGTCAGTGAAACCCTTCTCCTTTCGACATGTCGTGCGGTGCAGGAATCCCCCGGCGCTCCCTGCAAGAGGACGCCGAAAATGCATCCGGGGGGGGCGCGGCATGGCGAGGCGCGGCCATCGAGTGACACGACGCCGGTTCCTCACCGGGGCGTCGGGGCTGGCGGTCGCCGGAACGACGCTCGGCGCCGGGCCGGCCGCCCGGCTGATCGGTCCTGCCGGCGCGGCGGCTGAAGAACCGCGGCGCGGCGGCGCGTTCAAGATCCCTGTCACGGCCAACGTGGTGCCGTGGCCGCCGATCGGCCTGATCCAGAACCTCATGGTCAACAAGTCGCTCTTCAACGGCCTGGTCCGGTACAGCCCGGTCGACTGGAGCCCGCAGCCCGATCTCGCCGAGCGCTGGGAGACGTCGAAGGACGGGCTGACCTGGACCTTCCACTTGAAAGACGGCGTGCGGTGGCACGACGGCCGGCCGTTCACCGCCGACGACGTCAAGTGGACGCTCCAGATGTACGCGGACCCGAAGGTCAACAGCATCCTGCGCGGGAACCTCGAGCCGGTCACCGGCATCGAGGTCGTGAACCCGACGACGATCAAGCTCGCCACGAAGCAGCCCTACTCGTCTCTCGTCGAGCTCCTCTGCTACCTCACGTTCATGCTGCCCCGGCATCTCCTCGCCGGGCAGGACTTCAACCGGGCCAAGTTTCCCGAGGCGTTCATCCGGAATCCGGTCGGCACGGGCCCGTTCAAATTCGGCGAGCACGTCACCGGCGACCACTTCACCGTCGTCGCGAACGACCGCTATCACGAGGGCCGTCCGTACCTCGACTCGGTGATCTTCAAGATCGTCCGGGACCTCAACTCCACGATCGTGCAGGTCAAGACCGGCGAGCTGGACGTCGCGTTCCCGACCGTGGCGCAGTTGCCGGCGCTCGCGAACGCGCCGAACCTGTACCTGATCGAGCGCGGGCTGATGGACTTCCGCTTCTTCGGTTACAACTACAACGACCCGCGCTTCGGAAAGTGGTTCCACGACCGGGCGGTGCGCCAGGCGTTCGCGCACGCGATCAACAGCAAAGGCATCATCCAGCAGGTTACGCACGGCAAGGCCGACCGCAGCAACGGCCCGATCCCGCCGGCGCTGAAGGGCTGGTATCCGCACGGCGCGCCCGTCTTCGACTACGATCCCGACCGCGCGCGCAAGATGCTCGGGGAGGCCGGGTTCAAAGCCGGGCCGGACGGGGTGCTGGTCAAGGACGGCCAGCGGTTCGCGTTCCCGTTCTTCACGGATCAGGGCCAGCCGGAGCGCGAGCAGACGGCGCTGATCGTCCAGCAGAACCTGCGCGACGTCGGCGTCGACGCACGCCTCGAGACGCTGGAGTTCAACAACTACATGACGCGCGAGCGCGTCGAGCACAACTTCGTGGCCGTCGCGTTCTACTACGTCACGCCGGCGACGCCGGACCAGCACTCGTACTGGCAGACCGGCGGCTCGACCAACGAGTGGGGCTACTCCAATGCCGACGTCGACCGGCTGTTCCAGCAGGGCCTGTCGACGTTCGACGCGGACAAGCGCCGTGCGATCTACGACCGCCTGTACAAGATGATCGCGGAAGAGCAGCCGGTGAACTTCATCTATCACCCGCGGGAGATCCAGGCGCTCAGCAAGCGGGTCCGCGGGTGGGCGCGCACCGACTACCGCGACGCGCTCCTCTATCTGAACCGCGTGTGGATCGCGCCGTCGTAGGGGCGCGCGCGCTCGGCGTCCTCGCCCTGGAATAGGGCACCCGGCGGATGCAGCGCTATCTCGTCTCCCGGGCCGCGCAGTCGCTCGTGCTGCTCGTGCTCGTGAGCATGCTCACCTTCGCGCTGATCCACGCCGCGCCGGGCGGGCCGGGGATCCTGCTGGCCCCCGAGATGTCGGGCGAGCAGATCAAGGAAGCGGCCCGCGCGCTCGGTCTCGATCAGCCCCTCGGCGTTCAGTACGGCCGCTGGCTCGGCAACGTGCTGCGCGGCCGGTTGGGGACGTCCTACGGCCAGGGGCTTCCGGTCACCCGTCTGCTCGCGGACCGCCTGCCCGCGACCCTCGAACTCGTGGTCACGGGCCTCGCGCTGTCGGTGGGCATCGGGGTCCTGCTGGGGGTCGTCTCCGCGCTGCGCCGCGACTCGCTGGTCGACCATCTGTCGACCGGCGTGGCGTTCTTCGGCATGTCCGTGCCGGTGTTCTGGTTCGGGCTCATGCTGATCGTGCTCTTCGCGGTGCACTGGCGCGTCCTGCCGTCGTCCGGCGCATACACGCTGGGCGCGGCGCCGTCCCCCGGCGACCGGCTGGCGCATCTCGTCCTGCCGGCCGCGGTCCTGGCCACCGCCAACCTGGCGCAGATCGTGCGCTACACCCGGTCGAGCATGCTCGAGGTGCTCACGGCGGATTTCCTCCGGACCGCGCGCGCGAAGGGGGTCGCGGAGCGCGCCGTCGTCTACCATCACGGCCTCCGCAACGCGCTGATTCCGATCGTCACGGTCGTCGCGCTGTCCATCCCCCGCCTCGTCGGCGGGGTCGCGATCACGGAGAGCGTGTTCGCCTGGCCGGGCATGGGCCAGCTGGCGGTCGACTCGGCGCTGCAGCGCGATTACCCCGTGATCATGGGCATCACGCTGATGGTCTCGATCGTCGTGGTGGTCACGAACTTTCTCACGGACCTCAGCTACCTCGTTCTCGACCCGCGCGTCACGATCTCGTAGCCGTGAGCGCGCGTCCTGGCCACGCCGTAGGCTCAGCCGCCGAAGCCCTGGTCCCCGGTAGCCGCGAGGCCGCCGCGCCGGCGGCGCGCGGGCGGGATCGCTTCCGGCGCCTGCGCCGGAATCCGCTTGCGCTCGCGTCGCTCGTGTACCTGGTGCTGATCGTCGGCGCCGCGGCGCTCGCGCCCGCCGTCACCCCCTACGGTCCGGACCGGATCGTGATCGGCGACGTGCTGCTGCCGCCGTCGGCCCGTCACTGGCTCGGGACCGATCCGAACGGCCGGGACGAATGGACCCGGCTGCTGTACGGAGCGCGCATCTCGCTCGCGATCGGCATCGTCGCGATGCTCGTGTCGGTCGCGATCGGCACGGCCGTCGGCGCGGTCGCGGGGGCATGGGGAGGCGCGGTGGACGCCGTCGCCATGCGCGTCACGGACGCGATGCTCGCCGTGCCGGTGTTCTTTCTGCTGCTCACGGCCCTGGCCGCGCTCGGCGCGACGGTCGTCAACATCGTGCTCGCCATCGGGGTGTCGAGCTGGATGCCGGCGGCGCGGGTCGTACGCAGCGAAGTGCTGCGCACCCGCCATCTCGAGTACGTGACCGCGGCGCGCGGGCTCGGCGCGGGAGAGTGGCGCATCGTCGCCCGCCACCTACTGCCGCAGGCCACGCCGTCGATGCTGGTCGCCTCGACCCTCGGGGTCGGGCAGGCGATCCTCGTCGAGTCGGCGTTGAGCTACCTCGGCGTCGGCGTTCAGCCGCCGACCGCGTCCTGGGGCAATATGTTGAGCCACGCCCAGAACTACATCTTCGCTTCCCCCCTGCTTGCGCTGTGGCCGGGGATCGCCATTCTCTTGACGGTGCTGGCCTTCAATTTCATCGGGGACGCGCTGCGGGACACGCTGAGTCCGTACCAAACGTAAGGGGCCGGGACGAGGTCCCGGCCCCGCTCTCGACGTGCGATCGGGCGGCTACTGCACGATGACTGTGCCGCGCATGCCCTCCGGCACATGGACCACGCACCAGTACGTGTAGGTCCCGGGCTTGGAGAACTTGAGCGAGTACTCCGTCGGCCCCGGCGGGGACATCGGGAAAAGAATCCCCGAATTATGGTACGTGTTCGCGGTGACCTCCGGCCCGCCCGCTGGAGGGCCAACCTTCGGGTTGAGGAAGATCTTCGGCGGACCCTGCGCCTGCTGCTCGAGCAGCAGGAACTGCGGCACCTCGCCGGCGCCCTGGAACGTGACCGTGTGAATCTCAAAGCCGTCCTTCATCACCCACCGCACCGTGCTGCCGGCCTTGACCCGCAGCGGCCCGGGCGTGAACCGGAGCAGTGAGATGTGCGCCTGCTGGTCCCCCACCATGGGCGCGGTGTAGACCGTGCCCGACGACGACGCGGCCGGCGATGTCTTCCAGGTTGAGACCAGCCGCTTGCCGGCCGCGAGCGAGGCATCCCACTGCGCCGCGGCCGCCTTGTCGATCTGGGCCTGGGTCAGCGGCGCCTTCCCCACCGCCTGCACCAGCACGCTCCCCTGCATCCCCGGATGCAACAGGCACGTGTACGCGTACCTGCCGGGCTTGGTGAACGTGAGGGTGTAGGTCTTGCCCGCCGCCTCGATCACGCCGGAGCTCGCCATGCCCGTGCCGTCGTACGAAGGGCCGCCCTGCGGAAACGCCGCCAGGGGGTTGAAGAGCAGGCGCTTGTCCGGCTGCGGCTGAAACAGCGCCGGGGGCTGCGCCCCCGACAAGAACGTCACCGTGTGCTCGATCACGACGTTCTTGGTCCACGTGATCGTGTCGCCCACGTTGACGGTGATGGTGCGCGGATAGAAATCCTGGCCCTGGAGCGCGTGATCCGGCGTGTCGGCGCCCACGCGGACCTTCCACGTCGTGCCGCCAGACTGCGCGCGCCCCGGCAGCGACGTGAACCCGACCGCGAGCGCGCAGATGAGACCTACGGTCAAGAGACGGTGAAACATCCGGTGCATGTCATCCCCCCTCGACTGCGGCGGGAACCCGGCCGCTGATCCGTGTCCGGCGGCCGGCCGGCCGCCGCGACGCCGAACGATTCGCGCGCGCCAAGTTCGATCCTGCCGTTGCGGGGGAAATTCCCCGGGTGTTCCGGGCCCGGTCGATCAACGCTCGACCCGAAATTTCTCCGGCGTCAGCGGAACAGGTCGCGTGACGGATCGCGCAGAAGGCCCGCGGCCCCGCCGCCGTCCGCGCTCTCGGCGAGCGCGAGGCCCCGGATGAGGACGACCGGGATGGCCTCCGCGCACTGCCCCTGCACGAGGGTGGCCGCGCCGGCCAGCTCGTCGGCGACGGCCTCGCTCGAGGTCCGCAGCGTGTATCCGTAGAGGTCGGGCCGGCCGACCAGGCTCACCACGGGGTCGAGGCCCGCGGCGCCGATGCAGACGCCGACCGCGCCTTCACGATGCGGCCGGCCGTGACTGTCGTTGATCAGGACGGCGACCGGGACGTCGAACGCGGCGCGCAGGGCGTCCCGAATGGCGCGCGCCGAGCCGTCGGGGTCGCGCGGGAGAAGGCTGACGACGTCCGGGCCCAGCCCGACGTTGCTGTGGTCGACGCCGGCGTTCGCCGAAATGAAGCCGAGGCGGTGCTCGGTGATCAGCACGCCGTGCTGCGCGCGCACCACGCGCGTGGATTCCCGCAGCACCACTTCGACGAGCCGCGGATCCTTGTCGATCGTCGCCGCGATCCGGACCGCCTCCGGTCCCGGGTGCACCGCGGTGAGATCGACGACGCTGCCTTCCGCCTTGCTGACGATCTTCTGCGCGACGACGAGCGCGTCGCCGGCCGCCGGCGCGAGATCGGCGCACCGCAGGGTGCGGACGATCAGCGCCGGCAGGTCCGTGCCGGGCCCCACCTCGGGGAACCCCGGCACGGCGATCAGCGTCACCTGGGCCATCAACGGCCCGCGGTCACGCCCGCGACGCGAGACGCCGCAGCGCCGGCAGCACGTCCTCGCCGACGCGCCTGATGGTCGCGCTCTGGTCGACGGACGTCACCTGGATGGTAACGATGTCGGCGCCGGT
>Ga0209579_10000343_pt1 | contig 52073 bp, 23 predicted proteins | sample Coa_R1_2_FD_187152 | JGI IMG/M metagenome (GOLD analysis project Ga0209579, IMG submission 187152) | Surface soil microbial communities from Centralia Pennsylvania, which are recovering from an underground coalmine fire - Coalmine... | ecosystem: Environmental > Terrestrial > Soil >...
GAGGATCGTCCCTACTTTTCCGACCATGCCCGGCCGGTCGGGATAGAACATCAGCAGCATCGTCGGCGCGGGTTTCAAGTCGATGTCGAAGTCGTCGATGCGCACGATCCGGCCGCCTTCCTGGCCTTCGAACCACGTGCCCGCCAGCGCGTGCTGCGTCTTCGAACCGATCGCCGCGACCGTCAGCAAGTTCGAATAATCGCGCGTCTGCTCGCTTTTCTGCTGCACGAGTTCCACGCCGCGGCCTTCCGCCAGCGACGGCGCGTTGACCAGCGTCACCGGCACTTCGTTCCCGCGCGTGAGCAGGCCCTTGAGCGCGCTCAATCCCAATTCGCGCGTGTCCTCCGAAGCCAGTTTTCCGTATGTCCCGACCTCCAGTTTGGAAATCGGCTCCTTCGCCATCTGCCCCGCCATCGCGCCAAGCTGCTCGGCAAGCTTCGCGAAATTCGCGAGCTTCGGATTGAGCGTCACGCCGAGATTCACCGCATTGCGAATCACGCCGTCGCGGAAAAATTCCACGAACTGCTTCGCGATGTCCTCGGCCACGCGCTCCTGCGCCTCTTCGGTGCTCGCGCCAAGATGCGGCGTCAGCACCGCGTTGTCGAGCGTTTTCAGCGCCGAGTCCGCGGCCAGCGGTTCTTTCTCGAACACGTCCAGCGCAGCGCCGGCGATCTGACCGCTCTTAAGCGCCTCGATCAAATCCGCTTCGTTCACAATTCCGCCGCGCGCGGCATTAATAATGCGCGCGGATTTTTTCATCAGCTTCATTTTGTCTTTGTTGATCAGGTTCTTCGTCTCAGGCGTCAGCGGTGTGTGAATGCTGACAAAGTCGCTGGCGGAAAGCAGCGCATCCAGTTCGCATTTGCGGACATTGAGTTCCTCGGCTTTTCGCGCGGTGAGGTACGGATCGTAAACGAGGATCGTCATGTCGAGCGCGTGCGCCACGCGCGCCACGATCCCGCCGACTTTCCCCATGCCGACGATGCCGATGGTTTTTTCGGTGAGTTCCACGCCCGTAAGCTTGCGATTCCAATTGCCCGCGCGCATCTCGCGGTCCGCGCGTGGAATGTTGCGCACCGACGAAAACAGCAGCGCCAGCGCGTGCTCCGCCGCCGAGGTGATGTTGCCCAGCGGCGTGTTTTCGACGATCACGCCAGCCTTTGTCGCGGCTTTCAAGTCGATGTTGTCCACGCCCACGCCCGCGCGGCCGATCACCTTCAATTTGCGCCCCGCTTCGATAATTTTCGGCGTCACTTTCGTCGCCGAGCGCACGATCAATCCGTCGTATTGCCCGATGATCTCGCAAATCTGCGCTTCGCTCAAACCGGGCCGCGTGTCGGTCTGCAACCCGCCGTCTTTGAGAATGCCCGCGCCCTTGTCGTTGAGCGGGTCGGCGATCAATATTCTTGCCTTGACTGCGTTCACGAATTCTCACTCCTTGTCCGATGATTTTAAAAAAAATTGGAGACAAAAGCGTAACCGCAAGCGCGCTGAAATCAAGATTGCACGGAGGCGCTTATCGCGGTTTTGCGAGAAGGTTCAAATTGCTCGGCGGGGCAGACACTCTTGTCTGCCAGGTACAGTTCCGTCTTTGGCAGACAGGATTGTCCGCGCCACTTTGGGAAGGTTACTTCAATAATTTCGGCAGCGCCTTGTCGATTGCCGCGGCGACGCCTTCGGGACCCGTGGCCTCGACAGTTTTTCCGTCGCCGTAGCGCACCAGCACGTACAGTTTGGTCACGCGCGCTGCCGCTTCTTCCGTGGGAAATTCGCCGACGGAAACAAACTGCGCCACTCCCTGCCCGTCCACCCCCGCTGAATCGGCCGTGTACGGATTCACCGGCTGATCGCCCAGCAAATCCTTCGCTTTCAAACTGAAGCGGTCGTATGGAAACGAATACGCCTGGCGCGCGTCGAGCAGGTTTTGGTTGTCGCTCGATTTGAAAAAATTGCCCACCGAAAATCGCCGCCCGTCGGTGGCTTTGTTGAAGAGCTGCACGTACGCCACGACGAATTTCCCGATGTGCTGCAGCTTCACTACCTGCAATTCCGGGCTGGCGTCGGTGACATCCGGGAAGATCCCGTTCTTGTCTTTCGTCGGCGCTTTGGCCGCGTCGTCGCTGGCGGCGTCGCCGGCTTTGGGTTTCGCTTTATCTTTTCGATTCGCCGCCACTTCGCCGGCGTCCTCCGGCTCATCGGCTTTCTTTTTTGGAGCGGCCGCGCTGATGTCCGCTTCGATCTCCTTCTTGCGCTTCGCGTCGGCCACTGCCTTCGCTATTTCGGCGTTGCGTTTTTCGACTTCCGGATCGACGCCCACGCTTTTCGCGGTGGGCACGGCCGCCGTCTTGGGTTTGTTTGCCGCGGCCACTTCCGCTCGGCGCGCCAAGTCTTCGCATTCCAGTTTCTTCTTGTGAACATCCGTTCGCAGCGATTCCAAACGATCCTTTTCCGAACCCGCCGCAAACGTCTGCCCCTTCGAAATCGCGCTCATCGCTGTTTCGTACTGAGTCTTCGCCTGATCGTAAGCCCCGCGCTGGCACAGTGCGTCCGCAACCGCCACGGCGTTTTCAGCGTCGCTGATCTCAGCCTTCGCGCTGCGCGGCGGGGGCGGCGGGCTTCCGCACCCGGTCAGTTCGAGCGCCAACACAATTCCCGTCAAGCACAGAATCGCACGTCCCGCATTCGTCATTGCCTTCGATCCTTTTCCCTTCAATTCAGAGCAGCTTGAAGTCCATTCTTCCAACAAGAGCGCGGCGCGCCACGCGCGCCGCATTTTTGTGGTGCAGGCTTCCAGCCTGCAAACTGTTTGGCAGGCTGGAAGCCTGCACCACAATATTCTTTAATGATACTGTATCTTGTACAACAATCCACTCCCGCGGCAGGTTGGGCAGCGCTGCATCATGTCGTTCCCGCCGGGCTGGTTGATCCCCAACATGCCCTTGTTGCCGCAGGTTTGGCAGCCGACCGTCGAGACGTACGTCGTCTTGAACACTTTCTCCGCGGCCCACGCTTGCAGCACCTTCAGCTTCGTCGCCGTCGTTTGGAACTTCCACCAGATCGCCGGATCGTCCGTGGATTCCGCCGTCTCCTCTTCCTGTTGCTGCTGCTGTTGCTGCTGCTGATTGCGCTGGTTTCCGAACTGCCCGCCACCGTAGCGCTGAGCGCTGGGCTGGTTCTTCTCCTTCTTGATGTACTTCATCGGCTTCGGCGCGCCCGGTCGCAGCCAACTTCCAATGCCGTAATCGGCGTCGTGGAAGTTGGCGTAGTTGTTGTTTATCCTCGCGTCGCCGCCGTTGTAATCGATCGTCTTCGCGAGACGCCCGTCAAAAATCTTCTGCACGTCAGCGGCGGACATTTTCACCAGCTTCGAAATCTTCTGGATCATCTCCTTCTTCAACCCATCCGCCTCGGTAACATACGCTTTCAATTCGTCGAACGAAGCCTCCGCCGTTCCCTTCGATTCGCTCAAATCACAATCCACGATCGAGAGAATATCCTTGCCCGGGATGTTGATCGTTGTGTCGCCCGATTTCAGCGACACATCGCCTTGCGTTGAACCGGGCGCTTTGGCCGTAGCGGCCGGAGTTGAGGTTCCGGGTGCCTTTGCGCTCGGGTCGGCCTTTTCGTACGGATCGTCAGTCTGTGCGACAGCAACGCCACCTTCTGAAACCAAAATGCCTCTGAAATAATGCCCCTGCTTGGTCGTCACTTGCTTGCCTGGAATCGACGGTACGATGTTGCCTTTTTCATCGATGCGCAATTTGGTGAGCAGTTTCGTTTGCACCAGATCCATCGCGACGCGATAGGACATCGTCACGATCTGCTTGTTGACGCCCTTTTGGAATCCATCCATGATGGTCGCGCGCAAATTATCCACGCGACTTTTGATGTCCGTGTTGGTGAATTGCCGGTCAAACTTCTGCAAGCTATCGTACGCCGAAAGAAAATCCTGGCCATTGACTTCGCGCACCATCATTTGATAAAGATCGCTGCCTCCTTTATTGGCAGCAAGCTTGACCAATTCCGAGCGGAAATCCGAGTTTCGCTCTTCCGTGCGCGGGTCGATAATCTTCGCCTTTTCCAAATGATCGATCGCCACAGCGTATAAGCCGATGTTGGCGCACCATTTCGCCATCGCCAGGTTCGCCGCGGCGTCGTCCGACCCCGGCGGCTGCTCCAGCATCTTGCGCTGATACACTTCCATCGGGCTGTAAAAATCGCTCTCATAGCATTCAATCGTATCTTCGCTGACAATCTCCGATTCCGGAATCAGCAGCAGCGGCATCGACGCCGTGCGCAGCGCCTTCATTCCCAGCCGGTCGCGATCCGGAATGCGCAGGCCCTCGATGAATTTGTCCGACTTCAATTTCCAGCGCACGCCTTCCGCCTTCTCGCCGAAGACCAGCCGGTCGTCCTTCACCTCCATGCCATAAAGCTTCTGCACGCGTTTGGTTTCGTACTCATCCATATCCGCCCAACGAAACGCAACCGGTTCCAATCCGGCGATCTTGAATTTGAATTCGGTTTCCGTGCACGGCAGGACGATCTCCCCTTTATAGACCTGCCCCTTGATCACGATGTCGATGGTGCCCTCAGCGGCCTTCGCCGCCGGCGCGTCCGATCCTTGAGCCGCCCGCGTCGAAAACGCGACCGTGCCCAGCATCAAACTGAGTGCGACACCGGCCCAAGCCATTCGCGACGTGAATTTGTTGCACATTGTTTTGATCCCTCTTCCGACTGGGTGAGTGTCCCGAATCTGTGTTTCTGACGGACTGGGCTTGGGATTACTGCGATAATCCGAAGAATCTGCGAGAATACTCGCCTTTCGCCCTGCGAAAAACCGCGTTGCAAAAGTTGCACATGTGCGCCAAAGTAACGGAGCGCCGGCTTCCAGCCGGCCCGGTTCTCGAAAAGCGTGCAAAAGTTGCACAACGTTCGTAGTCCCGCCTTTAGGCGGAACAGCCGCCCGCACTGAGCACGGCATTCCGCCTAAAGGCCGGATTACGAACTCAACTCCTCCACCATCTGCTTACACCACCCCATGACCTCCCGCAGCGTCCCCACCAACTCGTGCTTCGCATCGTCGGACATATATTCTCTGTACCGCATCAGCATCTCAATCTTCCGTTGAAAATCCCGCGCGTTCACCGCCTTGGCCGCCGCGTCGATCGTGCTCAACCGCTTCTCGTCCTCCGCCGCATCTTCCGGTATCGTTTCCACCTGAGCGTCGAACGAGCGCTCCGTCAATTTCCCCGCGCTGCCTCCATTCTTCACATGCTCCGAAAGCGCCTCCGCCACATGCTTGGCCACGCGCTGAGCCTGATGCCGAGCGCGCTTGCGCTCCTCTTCCGTGATCTCGTCGTCGTCCTCGAATTCCTCCAGCGCCGCGCGAGTCACTGCCTTCTCGACCTTCGCCACTTCGCGCTGAATCCCCTTCGCCGCCGTCAGCGACAATCCCTTCAACTGCTCGCGCTTGAGCGTCCCGCGGTCGAACAATCCCAGCCGCTGCAACGACGCCGAAATCTTATCCTCGTTCCACCCGCCGCCGAGAAACTGGCTGATATCCGCCGCCGACAATTCGCTCGCCGGCGTCTTCGTCTCGTGCGAAATAAACTCCCGCGTCACCCGCACCGTCTCGTCGATAATGTCCGACGTGACCCGATACTCCTCGATGTTCTCGCTGGCCATGATCCGAATCATCGCCGCGTCATCGAGATTCCGCACCGGCAACTCCAACTCATACTCCTCATCGATCACCGATTCGCCGACCAGTTCCTTCAACGCCTCCAGCCGGTGATGCCCATACGCGACTTCAAAACTCGCCCCCGCCTTGCGCACCAGCAGATTATCCCAAAAACCGGTTGTGCGGATGCTGGCCTTGAGCATCTCCAATTTCTCACGATGAATCGGATAATGCGTCATGTCGCGAAACGGGTTCGGGTGAAGCTGTTTGAGTTTGATTTTTGTGGACATGATTCTTCTTCAATTCGAACCGTTAGCAAACATTCAAAAAATACCCGCTGCGGTCGAGAACGTTCAAGCCACAACACGCTCCCGCCGTCAGTTTATTCGCCGTTCGCGTGCCACTGGCCCTGCCAGTGCCGCATTCAAACCGCCGTCTAAAACTTCAAACCGCCCTCGCGCTTCCATTCCCCTCTCCCCCCGGGAGAGGGCCGACGGGCGCGGCCGTTTGCGCCCGCGGGGTGAGGGAAAAAACGTCCGCATAACGCGAAAACGTTACCTCACCCAAACCCTCCCCCTTCATCTGCGTCCATCCGCGTTAATCCGCGTCCATCTGCGATGAATCCTGCTTCTCGCACCCGTTTCAAATCTCAATCCGCCTCACCCGTCCCGCAATCTCCCACGCCTCCCCAGCCCGCCCCTCCCTAACCACCCGAGCCTCCCCATACAAATTCACCGTCGGACACACATGCCACGGAATCCCATACAACACATCGCCGACCGCAAACCCGTCCGCGTTCTCCACTTCAATCACCAAATGCTCTTCATTCTGCATCACGCAATTGCACTGAGTCAGCTCCGGAAAAATCACCCGCGGCTGCGGCATCTCCGCCGCCACAGCCTTGTGCCCCAAATCCAAACACAACCGATTCCCACCTGGCTTGCTCACCACACGCGTCATCACCAATGCCGCCGGCAAAAAATCGAGGTCCGGGAAATTCTTCACCATCCCCGCGTCCCAGAACACCGTCGTCCCCGGGCTGCACTCGACATTCTCGCGCGCCGCATGAAACGGAAACGTCGGCGACCCGCCCATCACAATCGTCGGCACGCTCAACCCCGCATCGATCAGATCGCGCCGCAACCCGTCAATCCGAGCAAACGCCGCGTCGCACGAAATCTTCCGCGCCGAAAAATCAGTATCCTTCACATGCCCATCATACGAATGCAACCCGCGCACCTTCAACCCCGGCAGCGACGCCATCAACCGATACAACTCAACCGCCCGAGTCCCCGGCACAACCCCCGTCCGCCCCTGCCCCGTATCGACATCCAAAAACACATCGAACGGCCCAATCAACTTCAGCAGCTTCCGCGCCTCAGCGTCCAGCGCCCGAATCGCCGACTCATCATCGACGATACATGAAAAGCGCGTCGTCAACCCATATCTTTCAACCAGCTTCGCGAACCGCTCGACCTTCGGCCCCGTCGGCTGATACGCCATCATTATATCCGCCACGCCGCACTGGCCCGCCAATTCCGCTTCCGCAATCGTCGCACATTTGAACTTCTCAATCCCCGCGTTCATCTGCATGCGCAAAACTTCCGCGCACTTGTGCGTCTTGATATGCGGCCGCAACCGCGCCGTCCCGCCCGCGATCTGCACAGTCCGCCGTAAATTCTCCTCAATGCGCTCGACATAAAACAGCAGCGCCGGAGTATCGATCTCCGCGGCGTTTTCGATGCTGTACCAAGCGTTGGACATGCCGCGCAGTTTAGCGCTATTCTAATCAATCGACAATTCGCAAAATGGCCGGCCGCCTCTGGCGAAATGACGCTGATGACGATAAAATGATGCTGTCAAAGGAGCGTAACGGTGAGTATCAAAAGCTATCTAATTGGCCGGCGAAACGAGATTCTACAGATCGCCAAGCGCCACGGCGCTCATCACGTTCGCGTCTTTGGCTCTGTCGCGCGGGGGGACGATGACGAATCAAGCGACGTCGATTTTCTAGTGTCGTTCGACAAAAATCGCAGTTTGATGGACCACGCGGCGTTATTGGTCGATCTGGAACAATTTCTTAGCCGCAAAGTCGATGTCGCTTCGGAGACGAGCTTGCGCCCAAAAATCAAAAGTCGTGTGCTCCGCGAAGCGGTGGAACTATAAAAAATTCCCCACTCCCCCGCTCCTCCCTACTCCCCACTCCCTACTTCTTCACCCCCCACCCCTCATCAAAAAACTCCGCCTTCTCCACCTTCCCCGGCCACTTCGACGTCGGCGGGTCCGTCACGTCGATGATCGCCCAATCTGGCAGCTTCGCGTTCTGTTTCGCGTTGTTTAAATACTCATTCTCGCGGAAAGTGAAGCCGCTGTTGAGCACCAGATATTTCTGCGGGTTCAGCGGGTTCGGATAAATCATCAGCGCGACGTGATTGGCCGCGGGATAACTCGCGGCGCCAATCGCCACTTCTTTTTCGTTCCACTTCAACGGCAATTTATCCGCAATCTTCGCCAGAATCGCATTGCTCGACGGATCGCCCCACAACACCAGATTGCTCTCCTTAATCTGCGCGTCCGTCACGTCCGTGTCTTTCACCACGCGTGCCTCGCCGCGAAACGTCCGCCGCCAATGCTCGATCGCGTGCGCCATCTCGTTTTTGGTCCACTCGCCGACTTTGTCGTTCAACGGCTTACTGCTCGGCGTGACCATGATGAAACTGTCCATGAACGCATCGTCAATGGGACCCTGCAAACCGTGCCGCTTGACGGGCGACTCTCCGGGTAACCGTAAAATCAGGGCCGCGTCCTTATCGTTTATCGCAATTATTGCAGAATGCCCGAAACCTTGCGCGCCAGGGTTGTTTTGAGCCAAAACCGTCTTGCCGTTGATTTTTATTGTTGAAATATTCGGAATTTGCTCCAGATCAAATTGTAATATTGTCACATTCTCCGTCGCCGCCTCAATTTTATTCCCCTCAATTGTGGCCTCTACGCGCGATTTCTTCCAATGCTCGCCCAATCCCTGGATCGTCACCCAAAACGCTTGATTGTACCGCAGCGTATACGTCACAAACTTAATCTGCTTCGGCACTGGATTGCGCCCCTTCGCCACAATCTCATCGATCCGCTTCGCAACCTCTTCTTTCGCCTTCGCTTCGTAATTGTGATGCGCGCCCGGCCCGATGATGTGCGTCAATTCGAGGCCCACTTTTTTCATCTCGCGCGCCATCACGTCGGCCGCTTGTTTCTGGCCGTCGAGTTCGCCGCTGTAGGCAACCGTGGGCAGGTTGAAAAGGTTTTCGCAAAAGTGGCTTGAATCGTAGAGATGCCACAATTTCTGCTCGTAATCCGTGGGCTTCGGCCCTGTGTTTTTCGGGTCGAAGACATGCGTGAACTCCGGCGTCTCTGAAAATCCCGCGCCCGGATTCGCCGCCGCCCACAGCCCTGGAAAGTGCGTCGCAAACTGCCATGTCGAAGCTCCGCCCATCGAAAACCCGCGCACGCTGATGCGGTTCTCGTCGATTTTGAAATGCTTCCTGATGTTGTCGAGCGCTTCGAACGTGTCCACTTCCCCCGCGAATTTATTCGCGTTGCAATACCGCCCATACGGCAGCAGCACGAACGCATCCTTCGGCGCGAACTCGCCCCTCGTCGTCTGTAAAAAATTCAACTCACTCAACGTCTCCCCGCGCCCGTGATACCAGATGTCCAAGCGCCGCGGCGTTGTACCGCCGGCTTCCAGCCGGCCCGGCACCACCAGCACATACGGCTGCACCGACCCATCGATCTCCGACACATACCCGCGCGCCACCGGCCCCGTCGCCGTATCCCACGGCGCACTTCCCGCGTGCAAAGCCTTCGCGCGCTCCATCCCCACTTTCAACAAATTCTTCGCCTGATCGATCTCTTTCTGAGGCGCCTTGTCGTTAAAAAATTCGTTGTAAACCACCGCATACCGCACCGCGTTAAAATAAATCTGCACATCCGGCAGCAACGCCAGTAGCGCCGCCTTCTCCTTCAACTCCGTTTTTAGCCCCTCAATCTCCTTCCCCAACTCCCCAATCCCCTTCTCCAACTCCGTCCGGTCCGCCTCCTTCAACGGCACCCCCACCGGCGGAATCCGCTTCACCTTCGCCGGATCGTCCGTCTCGCCGCCAACCAAATTCAACGCCATGAACACCGCGGAAAGAACCAGCACCAATTTCAGCATCGCATGCCCCTTTTCCAAAATGTGATTACCATATATAGGCGCCACACCCCAAAAATGCGCACAAAAAACGGAGCGCCCGGCATATCGGAGCGCCGGCTTCCAGCCGGCCCGCATCGGAGTAGACCGTGCGCAAGAGAAAAAATCACCGCCGGCAACTCAGTCGAATTCATTACAGCGCCTCCACCGCCTTTACGATCCCCGCCAAATCCTGCTGGTGCAACATCCCGATGCGGCGGACAAATCTCGATAGTTCAAGTTCAATCAGGCTTTCCTTGTAGAAATAAGATTTTCCACGCAGCGGCAGACGATAGTATCTTGGCGCGTCGAAATCGATTGAATAAAGCAGCTTGAGATTGGGTTGGAATTGCGACGTCGCTTTGAGTACGGCGACTGTCGGCGTCGGTTCAGCATCAATGACAATAACCGGGCGGATTTTCGAGCCCGGGCGATTTTCAAACGGCACATCCGCCCAGTATATATCGCCTATGACCATTAGAATTCCGGATTATTTTTTTCCAATTCGGCGCGGGCAGGCTTTAGTTTCTTAATCACGGCGCGCAGTTTTCGCCGGTTGATTTTCTTTCCTATTCGAGCATTTTCGCGCGTTGCTTTTTCTTCGTCAAATCCGTACGTGTGCCCATCCTTCCCAATGAACACTCCTTCCGGCAGTCCCTTCGAACGCTCGTAATCAATCAAGGAATCATCCAGGGTAGTGTCGGTGGCCGAAACCGCATGCCGTGTGTTTGGGTCATCCATACAAGTAATCCTCTCTGATTAGGTTATCGTTTCTACGTCCACAATTCAATGCAGGATCGGCTCAATTTCGTTCGTAGTCCCGCCTTTAGGCGGAACAGCGCATTCGCATCGAGTGCCCCCCGATCAAGAAAATATATCGTTTCCGTAGGACGCCACGGACTCAATTAGTCTTCTTGGCGGGTATTTCCCTGCGCGTTTGAAGGGGTCGCGGATGCATTTAAGCCCGGAAGAAATCGACAAATTGATGCTGCACAACGCCGGCTTTCTGGCTCAGAAACGCCTCGCGCGCGGGCTGCGGCTCAACCATCCCGAAGCGGTGGCGTTGATCGCGGTGCAGATTCTTGAATTCATCCGAGACGGGCGCAGCGTCGCGGAGACGATGGAAATTGGCCGCCAACTCCTGGGCTACAACGACGTGATGGACGGCGTGCCCGCGATGGTCGAAGAAGTGCGCGTGGAAGGCACTTTTCCCGACGGCATGCGCACGGTCGTGCTGCGCAATCCCATTCGCGAAGAAAACGGAAATTTGATGCTGGCGCTGTACGGAAGTTTCCTGCCGGTGCCGGCGCGCGAAGCCTTCGAAGGCGCGGAATTCGGCGTGCAGCCGTGCGCGCTGGAAGGCGGCGTCGGCGAAATCGTGCATGGCCATGGCGACATTGAACTCAATGCGAGACGCCATTCAATTGAACTCAACGTCGGCAACCGCAGCGACCGTGCGGTGCAGGTGAGCAGCCATTTTCATTTCATGGAAGCCAACCGCGTGCTGACCTTCGACCGCGGCAAAGCCTACGGCATGCGCCTCGACATTCCCGCGGGCACGATGATGCGCTTCGAAGCCGGCGAAACCAAATCCGTGCGGCTGGTCGAGATTTCCGGAAACAAATTAATTCGCGGCGGAACAGGGCTGGCCTCCGGCCCGCTGAACGACGCGCACAAACAATCGGCGTTGTCGGCGCTCGGCGGATTGAAATTTGGAAACGTGGTGAAGGAGTGAGAATGAAGTAGAACGGAGCTCCGCTCCGTTCTGTCTTCGAAGGATTTCAATGAGTCATCGGATTACGCGCGGCGATTACATTGGCTTCTACGGCCCGACGGCCGGGGACAAACTCCGCCTCGGCGACACCGCATTGCTCGCTGAAGTCGAACGCGATTGCACGGTGCATGGCGACGAAAACGTGTATTCCGGCGCGCATTCGCTGCGCGACACGATGGGCCTTTCCGCCGGCGCCGCCGACGCGCTGGATTGTGCGATCCTCAACGTCGTGGTTCTGGATTGGACGGGCATCTATAAAGCCGACATCGGCATCAAAAATGGCCGCATCGCCGGCATCGGCAAGACCGGCAATCCCGATATCATGGACGGCGTGACGCCTGGCCTGCTCATCGGCGCGTCGACGCGCGTGATTTCAGGCGAAGGCCTGATCGCGACCGCCGGTGCCGTCGATGCGAACGTGTCGCTGTTGAGCGCGCGACAAGCCGAAGCGGCGCTGGCCGCGGGAATCACGACGCTGCTTGGCGGCGGCTCGGGGCACGCCTCGGATTTTGAACCGGAAGCGTGCGCCGCGGGTGCGCAGCACATCGAAGCGCTGATGCGCGCGACGGATTCTTTGCCGCTCAATTTTGGTTTTTACGCGCGCGCCGGAACGCCGAACCCCGAAAGCCTGGTCGAACAAATTCTTGGCGGCGCAGCGGGGTTGAGCCTGCACGAATTCTGGGGCGCGGCAACGGCGGCGCTGGAATGCGCGCTGGCCGCGTCCGTGCAATTCGACGTGCCGCTCGTGCTGCGGCCCGACGTGACCAACGAATCCGGCGGGCTGGACGCGATTTTGAAAGCGCTTAAAAACCGCCCAGTGTGCCACCAGCTTGGACTCGGCGTTGGCGGCGGCGCTTTGATCGACGCGCTGCGCGTCTGCGGCGAAGAACGCGTCATTCCATTCTCGCTCGGTTCGGCGCGGCCCGGCGCGATCAATCTCTTGGACGAGCACCGCGAAGCCCTCTACGCGCGCCGGCGCCTGGACCGCAACGCCAACGACGACATCGCGTTCGTCGAAGCCGCCGTCAACGGCGGGTCGATCGCCGCTGAAGACATGCTCCACGACATGGGCGCGATTCCCGTCGTCTGCAGCGGAGGACTGGCGGCGGGACGACCAGCGGATTTGATCGCTCGCACGTGGCAGACGGCGCACAAAATGAGCCAGCAGCGCGGGAGTCTTTCCGGCGATCATGGAGCCAACGATAACATTCGTATCCGGCGCTACATCGCGAAGTACACCATCAATCCCGCATTGGCCTGCGGCATCGCTCACGAAGTCGGTTCGCTCGAAGGCGGGAAACTCGCGGACGTGGTTCTTTGGAAGCCGGCATTTTTCGGCGTGAAACCGGAGTGCGTCATCAAAGGCGGCGTGGCGGTGTGGGGTCAGATTGGCGCGCCCGACGCGGCGCTGCCCTTGGTCGAGCCAGTCGCGTCGCGCCGTTCCATTTTCGCCGAAGGCACGGCCGCCGCGGACACGAGCCTCGTGTTCGTCTCCAAGCATTCACTGCGGCAGACCGCGCTGGTCGATTACCATCTGCGCAAAAAAATCGCGCCCGTGCGCGGCTGGCGCTCGCTGACCAAAAAAGAGATGCGCCTCAACGACGCCTGCCCCAAGATCACGATCGATCTGAAGAAAAACACCGTCACGGCAGACGGCGTAGTGCTGACCTGCGAGCCGTCCGAATCATTGCCGCTGGCCCAGCGCTATGCGCTATTTTAGAAATTGTTTCAATCTTTCGCGCGGCGACGCGCCGCCGTTCTCCCCTCTCCCCTTGGGGGAAAGGGGCCGGGGTGAAGGGTGGCCGCGGCTTGCGATTAGGTTTTCGAAACAGTTCCTTAGCTGATTATCGCGCTCCTGCCCGGTTCGTCCTTTGCGCCTTCGCGCCTCAGCGTGAGAAAGACGGCGTTCTAATTTCATGCTGGAAAATGAAGTGGAACAGTGCCGCCGCTTTGGCTAGACTCGTGTGTATATCATAAGAGGATCGGTGCGGGCCCGACTCGTGAAGGAGAATGTGGAGTGGCAACTTTAAAAGAAGCGCTGGCTGCAAAAATTCCCGGCGAGCGGCAGCGCGCCAAAGAATTCATCAAACAACATGGCACGAACGTCGTCGATCACGTCACCGTCGATCAAATTTACGGCGGCATGCGCGGCATCAGTTGCCTGCTCTGCGACACCTCCAGCGTTCCCGCTGAAAAAGGGCTGATCATTCGCGGCAAGCCGGTTGCCGAAGTCGCGAACTTGCTTCCAGAAGAAATCTTCGGCCTGCTGCTGACCGGCGAGTTGCCCGACAAAGCCGCCGTCGCCGATCTGCAGAAGGAATTGGTGAAGCGCTCCGAAGTGCCCGATTACGTGTGGAAAGTGCTCGACGCGATTCCATCCGACGCGCACCCGATGCTGATGTTCAACACGGCCATGCTGTGCATGGAAGGCGATTCGGTTTTCCACAAGCGCTACGATCAGGGACTGCGCAAGGACGATTTCTGGGACGCGACGTACGAGGATTGTTTGACGATCATCGCGCGCGCGCCGGTCGTCGCCGCCGGTATTTACCGCAAGCGTTTCAACAAAGGCCCGCGCGTCAAGGAAGTCAGCGGCCTCGATTGGGCGGCGAATTTCGTGCACCTGCTCGGCATTCCCGACCCCAATGGCGAATTCACGAAATTGATGCGCCTCTACATGGTCCTGCATTGCGACCACGAAAACGGAAACGTGAGCGCGATGACCACGCACACCGTCAATTCCGCGCTCTCGGACATGTACTACGCATATTCCGCAGGCATGAACGGGCTGGCTGGGCCGCTGCACGGGCTGGCGAATCAAGAGGGCTTGAACTGGATCCTCGAAGCAATGAAGAAATTCGGCGGCGCGCCGACGCACGAGCAGATGAAAGCGCACGCGGCCGAAACGCTGCAAGCCGGCAAAGTCATTCCGGGCTATGGCCACGGCGTGTTGCGCGTGACCGATCCGCGCTTTGAATGCTTCTATAAATTCGGCGAGAAATATTGTCCCAACGAGGCCGTCTTCAAAACTGTGGCAACCGTTTTCGAAACCGTGCCAGACGTGCTCAAGCAAATCCACAAGATCAAAAATCCGTGGCCAAACGTGGACGCCGTCTCCGGTTCGCTGCTGTACCACTACGGCTTGACCGAGGCCATTTATTACACGGTGCTCTTCGGCGTCTCGCGCTCGCTGGGCGTCAGCGCACAGTCGATCTGGTCGCGCGCGCTGGGCATGCCGCTGGTCCGCCCAAAGTCGGTGACGTCGAACTGGCTGGCGCAGGCGGTGGAGAAGCAAGTCTAGCTATTGCTTCTTATTTGGCACCGGTTGCCCCATCCCAACCAATCGTAATCACCAACTTGATCGGCTTCGGGAAATGCACCAGCGTGTCCTGCTGCGCCACGTCGTCGTAGCAGAACCCGTACGCTTTCGAGTCGATGCTGTGCGCGTGCCAAAATTTGGCGTAAAAATTCGCCGGCGCTTCCGGATAAAATTTCGCGGGATTGTTCCAATTCTCCGGCTCCGCCAGCACATGCCGGTTGATCGCCGCGCAAATCTGCGGCAGCCCACCCAGCACGCCGCTACCCAAAAACGCCTCCTGCGTCGTGGGCTTGCGCGAGCAGGTGGTTCCCTTCGACGTTTTCCCCGATGGATCGGTAAAGATCAGCGCGCCATTCACGACCTTCCCCGTCCAGCCGCCCGGCGTCTTCGCCTCCGTCGCGAATTTATCCCACACTTCGTCAATGTACTTGTCGAAATACTTTCCGTTCGTCTTGCCTTTGTCGAACGTCGCGCGGCACGGCGACACAATCCGCTGCGTGCCTTTCACACAATCCTGAAATTCCGCGGGGGCTTCCTTTTTGAACGCCGCAAAAAGCGCCGAGCGCGGCTCCACGATCCCCACTTTTCGCGATTTACCGTCTGCGTTGAAAAGCTCGATTGTCAGCGGAATCACAAATTCATCGACCAGCGTCGTATTCCCGAACCAGCCCGCGCCGCCGTGTGTGAATTCAATGAAATCCTTGTACGTCTCGCCGTTGGCCTCCAGCTTGATGTACAGCCGCCCGCCCCCGCCCATTTTCGCCGGCGCCTCCTTCGCATCGGCCAGCGTCTTGAATGTCTTCCCGCCGTCCAGCGTCCAACTGATTTGCGCGTCGCTGAACTTTCCGCCGGTGTTGTTGACAAACTGATAAAACCCCGCCCCGCTCTCCGCCGTCTTTTCCTGTCCGCAAAACGCAGGCAGCATCGCCGCACAACAAAGCGCCAATAAGAATCTCATCTGGTTCTCCCATCGATCATGCGGCCTGTGAATCTTTGCGCAATCGCGTCGCCAACGAAGCAGGCTGGAAGCCTGCACCACAATGGAAAGCGACTTGATTTCACGCATGGCCTCGCTAAAGTTTGGTGCTAAGCGCGGTTTGCCGCGCCACCTTTATAGACGTATTTCGCCCGCCTCTTGCTTCCGGTTTCCACTTTCCGCCGGCGTAGCTCAGTTGGTAGAGCAATGGAATCATAATCCATGTGTCACTGGTTCAAATCCAGTCGCCGGTATTTTATTTCACCTATGAAAATGGCCTTGGGAAGGCTCCAGAGTCGTCTTTTGTAACATCGCCTTTGTAACATTTTTTGTAACATATTTTGCGATGCGTCCGGCTTATGACGATTCCGGAGCCGTCCCCGTCGTTGACTACCCCATTCTCCTTAAGCCGACATGCGGTCGCTGGTCGTCAACCTTTCCAAGCCCCGAATCCCAATGGCGACGCTGGAACAGATGTCCCTGGCCGTTATCGAGGCGCCAGCCCATCGTCGTCGGTCGGGACGGCGTCATCATCTTCGGCCACACACGCTGGAAGGCGACGAAGAAGGCCGCCATGTTTCAGCAACTCAAGACCGAGGGACGGGAAGGCATCGTCTTCAAGGCCCACCGGGCGTCCTACGAGCCGGGACGGCCCAACATCGGCGAAAAGCGGGTGCGGCATTTTTACAAAAACGCCGACGTGCTGGAGTCGGTGGGGGATTTGCCGCGGGCGGTGATGGGGATCGTGGAGGGGGTCATGGGCAAGCGGGCAAAGACGAAGGCATACGCAGAAGTCAGACGCATGGATTAAAGTCAATCGTCCCATTTCAGCAAAAATAACTCAGAACTGCCCCGTCACCGGCGCTTTCGATGCTTCCGCTGGCGCTCTCATCAGCACCGGCATCGCCGGGTCGCCGAAGATCTGCTCGGTCTTGTTCAAATCACTGTAGTACGAGGAGCCCTTCGTGAAAGCCCACTGTTGCGTCCTCATCAGCGCCGTGCCCCAGCGCATGCTGCTGGTGTTGGCGTTCTTCAGCAACTGGGACGCAAATTCGACGGCGCAATCCGAATTCATGTACGTGGATGTGCCGATCGAGGCGGAGATTCCGCCTTGCGGTTGCGTCAGCGCTTGGATCGCCAGGCTATGGTAATTCTGCTCGTCTTTCGCCATCCAATTTCCGGCGCAAGTGCATTGCAGGAAAACGGCGTGGCCGGTCCAGTTCTGGACCGAGCCGGTGTCCAAAATAACGTTGTTCGCGCTGCCCAAATGCAGCGCGTTGCCGTGGCCGATGTACACGATCCAGTCGGCGAGTTCGTTGGCGGCGCTCGTCATCGCCGCGGTGACTTCGACATCCGTCTGATACGTCACGCCGAGGTAATTGGCCTGCCAAGCCATGTCGGGGATCGTTTGCGCCAGCGCCGCCGCCTGAGCGGGAAAATCGGCAACGGCCGGGTCCGCTCGATCCGTCGCTGCATGAACGCGCACGCCCGACATCGGCGCGCCATTGTTGGACAAAACGTGCCGCAGCGCGCTGCTCAATTCGCTCGCGTCGTTGACCGGCAATCGTCCGACGGCGACTTCGGGATACCCTCGTCCCAAATCGCCGAAGAGCGAATCCGACGTGGCCTGCGCCCAGAACGATGTCGGCACCAAGAACGTCGGACAGAGCGGATCGACGTTCGCGCCCGAGTAGTTGCGATAATCGTAAGTCGTCCGGCCCAGCAGCAGCAGGTACTGCGGGCGCGTCGAGCGCACGGCGTTTTGAATGCCGATCGGGCCGTAGCGGCCGTAGTTGTAGTAATCGAAAATCTGCTCTTGATCGACGAACGCGGAACGCAAGCCCTCTTTCGAGCGCTGCATCAGCAAGGGTTCCACGGCGGAACTGAACTGACTCGGCCCGACCGCAAGATAAGGCGCAGCCCTTAGCGGCTTGACCGCGCTCTTCGTCACGGAATCAGGCAGATGCTCCTGACCCGCCGGGACGACCAGAAACCGGCCTGTTCTTCCGGCGCTGCCAATGAACCGAATCCTGAACGTACCGTCGGCTTGAGCTTCTGCTTCGTATGGAACGAGCGCCGCACGATCAGAGAAGCGCGTGTCCACAACCCACGCGTTTGCGCTCTGCACGTTGCCAACTTCGTACAGCGCAGATTGGCCGCTCAAATTGTTGATCGTGAGCGGCTGCGAACCATCGAGCGTCTGCGTGTAGGACAGCGTCATCGAATGCAGGAACGCAATCTGTCCCGCGTCGCCGTTCACCGCCGGCGTGATCAACTCGATTTGGTTCGCGCCTGCGTTCAATACGCCGGATGGAATTTGGAACGTGAGTTGAATCATTTGGCCCACACCGCTCCACTGCGCCTGCCCGATGGGCTGTCCATTCACGGCGACTTGCAGCGTGTGGTCCTGCGTCAAGCTCCACAGGTTGACGATAAGCGATCCCGCGCCGCATGTTGCGTTCGGCGCGTTGATCGAAAAACTCTGATCCGTGCCATCGGCGAGATACTGGCTCGAAAACCACGGCGGGTAATTGTATGGCCGCAGATTGAAATCGAAGTACACGTCGTGAAACTCCGCGCTCGCCGTCATCGGCGCTTGCGTGTTGACCGGCAGCGTGCTCGTGAACAAACCGCTGGTCTGCGACAGAGTACCAGCCGCCGTCGCTCCGCCGATGCTGCGCAGGAAAAGCGCGTCTTTGTCCGTGTAATCGTCCTGATAGCCTTCGCCGAAAACGAGCAGCCCCGCGGACGTCTTCGCCAGCGCGGTGAGCGCCCGCCCTTCGCGCTGAATCGCCACGTGATTCGCATCGAATCCAGCCGGCAGCATCGACTGCGGAATCAACAGCACGCCCGGCGTGCTGTACACAATTTTCGCCGCCGTGTAGCTCGATACTGTCGATGGCGTTTTCGCGGAGAACCAGCGGGCGGCGGCGGCGGAGTTTATCGTGAGCGGCGCGCTTGCAAACGAGCAGCCGCCCGCTCCCTTGCGGTCGCGGCTCGTCATGCCGTCGCGGCTCGCATTCGCGTCGCTCGATGCACCGTTGAGTTCGTGCAGGCAGGCCGCTTGCACCACGAGATCGTCCGGGCCAAGTGTGCGCACTGTTGGAACGGCGACATTCCTGTCGCCGCTCTGCGCTGAATCGACGGCTCGGAGAGCCGTCCTACGATTTTGCGCAACGCTCGCCATCGCCACGTTGATGCTCTCCGCAGCGATGAAGGTGTCTCGCCGCGAATCCACCACAACCGGCCCCGCGATGTCGCGATAGGTTTCGTGCGAACCTTGAATGCTGACGCTTTCCAACTTGTACTCGCAAACGCCCGGCTCGGCCCAATCGTAGAATTGGTATAATTTCGCGTCGGGATTGGTGATGCGGCCGGCGATCAAGGCGGGATTGACGCGCGTCCACCCGCTCCCTTGCGGTCGCGGTTCGTCGATGGAGCGCCGATAGAGATGGAATCCCGCATTCTGAAATTCCGAGATGCAATGCCAATCGAGCCGCACGCCGGCGCCCTCCGCCCGCGCGGTAAAAGAAGTCACGGTGACCGGCGTGACGGACGTGCCGGTGAAGACGAGATCGACTTGGTTGTAGCCGGCGGGCAGCACCGCGCCTGGGCCAAGCGCGCTATGCAACAGCGGCGACGATCCGGAAATGGAATAGCGAAGATTGTAGTGCGTGCCCAGCGTGAATCCCGGTGGCGCGTCGAGGGTGAAGAATGTGTAGTTGATGGCGCCGTTAGTGCACGACAAAACAGTGTAGCTGGTCGGCGTCGCCGGCGTGGTGTCCGTGGCAAACGAAAAAACGCTTTCGCCGAAATTCGTGTTGACACCGTTTGTAACCACCAATTTCTGCGAAAAACCGCCCGCGTTCCTTACAACCACCGCGAATTTGCCTCCGCTGGAGAGATCGACCGAATCGGCGTTCATTTGCTCATTTGAAGTCAAGGCGCCCACCGTTTTGGCCAGACCGGGCCAGACGACCGCATTGCGATTTGTATCGGATGCAACTATTGTACCCGCCGTACCGGTACCGCGCAAAAGGCAGCCAGTCGACGCAGGCGTGTTGACGCTTGAGTTGTTGAGGTTTACGCTTTGACATGTTCCATTTACAGTGAACGTGCCGTTGTTGATTACTTGTACAGGTCCGCTTACCGACCCGCCGGCACTTACCATCATAGTCGCCGAGTTTAACACCTGTATACCACCGAGCATCAACGATCCATTCACCGTGAGGTTGCCTGTGTTGGCCACAAAAGAGGAATTATTTGTCGACATCAATGACGCGCCGGACGCAATGGTGGCACTGCCGTTGTAAATGTCTACCGCATTCCCCATGTTGAGGGACGTTCCAGACTGCAGATTGAACGTGCCGCCAAACATGGTGATGGCATTGATTGAATTGGGCCCGCCCGAATTGATGTTCGCAGTGCCGGAATTGACTCTAAGATTAGCCGTGGGATCCAGCGGGCCCGTTAAGATCAGCGTTCCACTGCCGCTTTGTTGCACCGTAATGTAGTTTCCAATCGAATTCGGCACGACAACCGTGTCGCTTCGGTTGAACAACAAATTATTGGAGCCGTTGGAGTTGCCGTCGCCGGAAATCGGACCGCTGCCAAGATTACCAGTTGTCCCGCCATTCCCTACATGAAGGTTTCCCATGAGCGACACGGCGCCGGTCAGCGTATTATTGCCAGTCAGTGTGACATCTGGGAAAGCAAAACTGGTTAAGTCTTCCACCAGGCTGAGCGCGCCGCTGCCGCTGAGGTCGTTTCCAAGTTGTGTGATAATTCCGCCAGAGTATGCCAAAGTTCCATCGTTCACCACCGGTCCGCTGCTGATCGTCCCAAAATTAAAATTGCCGAGGCCGAGCCTCAACGTCACGCCATTGTTAATTGTCGTTGTACCTGTATAGGTGCTGGTGTCGGTTAAATTCAGTGTCCCGTTTGCTCCATTTAGCGTAAACGATGTACCGGCGACGGGGACATCGACTTGAGCGGTGACTCCGTCGATAACAGAGAAAACTCCGGTGGTGTTGGTCAAGGGCGACTCGTTGCTGGTGACCAGCGACCCCGCGCCCACATTGTCGAAGATGACGGCTTGAGCCGTGTGCGCGGCTTCGAGCGTCACGGCATGGTGAATTAAGACCGTGTCGCCGGCAGCCGGAACCGCGCCCCCAAGCCACGTCGCCGCCGTGCCCCAGTTTCCGGCGGCTGCGGTGGCAATGATGTTGCCCGACGATTGAACCAGACCCAGCGGTGTCGTGGCATCGTATTTCGCCGCCTGGCTGTTGACGGTGTAGCCGGAGATGGGTGAGGCAATGTTGGTGCTCTGTCCATTGAAGAACAGGTTGGCGGTGCCTGTCGCGTTGCCGGCGCCGCGGATCAGGTTGACGGTCGTTCCCGCCGAAAGCGTTGGGAGCGCACCGCCAGCAGAGCTGACGGTCAACTGGCATTTGAGACTGCCGTTGGGAATCAGAATGACGGTGTTGGCCGTGCCGGGCGAAAACGCCAGCGTGCCGATGGTTTCGAGCCGGCTGGCGGAAGTTCCCGCCTCCATGCTGAGCGTGCCGCCGTTGAGCGTGACTAGCGCCGTATCAGAGACGCGGCCCGGCGATGCCGGTTCCGCGGTGGCGCCGACGCTGTTGAAGTCGAGCGTCGCGCCGGCATTCACGGTAATGGTTGGACTCGAGGCGATGGCGCCCGTGTTTCCAGTTATTTGCAGCGAGCCGCCATTGACGATTGTCGTTCCAGTGTAGAGTTGCGCGCCGGTAAAATTCAGCGTGCCGCCGCCGGTCTTGACTAAATTTCCGGACGTCGCGGCAGAACCGGCGAGGACCAAACTTGTTGCAGCGGGAACGTCAAATGTTGCCGTTTTTCCCGCCGTGACGGTAAAGTTGCGGTTCGAGTTGCCTTGGCCGCTCAAAATGCCGCCGTCCATGACAAGATTTGTCGCCGCACTGGATGAAGCGCCGATCGAACTGTCGGAAGTGCCCCCGTTATATATGTAGCCAGCAGACAATGTGCCCGCTGAGATTTTGGTGACTCCCGTATACGCGCTTGCGGTGCTCAAGAGAGCCAGCGTTCCAGCGCCGACTTTGGTCAATCCGCCGGTTGTCGTTGGATTACTGATCGCACTCGTAAGCGAAAGCGTTGTGGCCGGGCTCGTAACGTCGAATGTGCTCACAGTCGCGTTTGTGAGAACAATAAAGTGATCGGTTGAAACCGACGGGCCTGTGTATTGCAGCGTGCCATTTCCAATGATCAGATTCGTAAAGTTCGTTGCATTAAATCCCGTGCCTATCCCGCTCGGACTTCCACTGATATCCAGCAGGCCAATGCTCAGAACCCCGCCGTTAATGGTCGTGGTTCCGTTGTACGTATTGACTCCGGAAAGCGTCAAAGTGCCCGTTCCGGTTTTGATGAGATTTCCTCCCACCGTGGCGCCTCCGCCGTCGGAAATAATGCCGGCGTATGGGCCGGGACTGGTACTGTCGCCGCCAATCGTCAGGGTCTGAACGCCCAAGTTTAAGTTGCCGCCCGCCGCCCCTCCGCCGGTCAGCGATCCTATCGAGATGTTAAATCCGGTAATGTCCATCAAAACTCCGGCGGTATTGGCCAGCGTCACCGCTGAGTTTGTGCCGAAGGCGGTCGTGGAACCAGCTTGCAGAATTCCTCCATTGACCACGATGGGGCCCGTGTAGCTGCTGTTCGCCCCTGAAAGAATCAGCGTGCCCGGGCCGTTCTTGATCAAGCTTGCTCCCGCAAGCACCGCGCTTTCCGTAGCACTGCCGGTGCCGGACGCCGAGTTCAGCACTGTGCACAGTCCACTCGTGTTCGTGAGCTTGTCGGTCGTGGCGAGCAGCGAACCGACGCCCTGATCGAACAACACGGCTTGCGTGGTGCGAGAGGTGGTATCCACAGTGACATTGTGACGAATCACGATCATGTCGTTCGCCGTGGGGACGGCGCCGTTGAGCCAGGTGGTCGTGGCGCTCCAGTTCCCGTTTTGTTTCGTAATGAATGTGTTGGTGGTGGAACTTGGCGCGAGCCCCGTCGCGCCCGTCGCGTCGTATTTTGCGGTCTGACCATTCACCGTGTAGCCGGCGATCGGCGCGGCAACGTCCGTCGCTTGACCGCTGAAAAACAGATTCGCCGTGCCCGTGCTCACTGCTTCGCGAATCAGATTAACAGACGCTCCCGCAGAAAGCGTCGGCACGCTCCCGCCGGCGGTCAACTGGCAGTTGAATGCACCGTTGGCGGCGAGAATAATTGTGTTGGGCGGACCCGCGGTGAAGTTCAGCGAGCCAATCGTCTCCGTGCAGTTGGTCGTGGCGTTGGCCTCCATGCTCAGCACCCCGCCGCTGAGGGTGATGACAGCGCTGTCGGAGAGCCGTCCGGGTGCGGCTGGATTTGCGCCGGTCGCCTGAATGTCGAAAGTCGTGCCGAAAGTTATGTTGATCGAAGGGGAGGCCATCGTTCCCGTCAGCGTTAATTTGCCGGCGTTGATGGTGGTTGTTCCAGTGAAAGTGCTGTTTCCCGCAAGCGTGAGAACACCTGACCCCGCCAGCGTAAGACTATTTGCCGTGGTTCCATTCGCAATGGAGCCAAGCCCCAGTGCGCCGTTGCTGACCGTGACCGTGCGGCCGGTCCCCGCCGCGGTTCCGAGCGTTGTGGCGCCCGTTCCCAAGGTCAAGTTTTGAGCGCCCGCGAAGATGAAATTTCCGTTGATTGTGACGGCGTTGTTTGTCGTGCCAGTCAAGTCGATGTTACCGCCGCTCGAGTTCCCCAGCGTTCCACCGGAAATCACCAGCGGCCCGGTGCCCAGCCCTGAATTCGACGCGCTGGTGCCCTGCGAGTTGATGTTCAAACCGCCGGCATTGAGCGTCACACCGCCCGTGAACGTGCTGTTGCCGGCGAGATCTAAAGTCCCCAAACTGCCGGATGCAATGATCAAGCTGTTGGCCGTCGTTCCATTGGCCATAGTTCCGAGAACTAATTCTCCGGCCGTCATGAATAGGGTTCGGCTGGTTCCGGCGCCGGCACCCAAAGTTGAATTGCCCCCGCTCAAATTCAACAGGCCGCCGGTGAACGAGAAGTCGGCGTTGATCGCGAGCACGTTCTTCGTCGTGCCGGAAAGGTCGATCGACGGATAGGCGGTATTGTCAATCCCGCCGCCGTTAATGGTGAAGGTTCCAGTGCCCAAGGCTGAATTCGTGGCGAGGGTGCCTGGCGCACCGATGCCCAATGTGCCGGCGTTCAGCGTTACACCGCCGGAGAATGTGTTGTTGCCCTCAAGCGACAGTTTTCCCGTACCTGCTTTGATGAGGCTGGTGGCAGTGGTGCCGTTTGAAATGACCCCGTGGATAGTCGAGGCCAGAGACGGCGATCCCGTGGCGGTCACCGTGCGGCTGGTTCCGCTCGCAGTGCCCAGGCTCATCGTGCCGTTCAAGATGATATTTCTGATTGAAAAATCGGCATTAACGATCGTTGGATATGCCGCAAGACTCACTGTAGCACTGGGGCCGCTAATTATCGAACCGCCATTGATGGTCAGCGTGTTGGTGACGGCACCCAGCGCGGCGGAGGAATCCGCTTCCAGCGTGCCGCCATTGAGCGTTACGCCGCCGGTGAATGTGTTCGTCCCCGAAAGCGTGACGCCGTTCGTGATCAAAATTGCCACCTTGCCGCTGCCGTCGCCGATAATGCCGCTGACAGTTGTGAACCCTCCGGCTCCGCCAAACGTAAGCAACTGCGTTCCCGCTCCAGAAGTGATGTTGCCGGAGATTTTGGTGCCGTTCAGAATTGTCAAGGGTTGGCTGATCGTCACATTTCCGGTGATATTTCCAATGGCCGGAAGCGAATACGTTCCGCTCGTTAGAAAATTCCCGACAGTGATATTCCTGGCAACGGTGCCAAACTGGGGGCCGCTTAGTGCCGGACTGCCGTTAAAATTTGTCGTGGACGCGTCGCCCAAAACAATCGTGCTGGAGTTTCCGACCGTGCTGTTTCCGCTTGCCCCCACATTGGCGGTGATGAAAAGAGTCCCATTGGAAATGGTTGTTATGCCAGTGTACGTGTTCGCCGTTTCGACAATTAACGTGCCCGCTGAACCTGTCCCCGTATTCAGCGTCAGGCCGGCCGTACCCGCAAGTATGGTGGTCTGGTCGGTGGCGATAATGCCGGTCGCGACGTTTATTTTCCCTGTGGTGAGGGTCAAATCGCCGCCGAGCAACGTGTACGAACCGTTCATAGTAAGTGAATTCGCGACGGCGCCCGAAGGAATGGCAGGAAAATTGGTTGCACCGTTATTAAATACCACATCGTCCGTCGAAATTGGCGCGCGATTTTGGCTCCAATTCGATGCGGTGGCCCAAACATTGGTGGTGCCCTGCCATGTGTTTGTCGTTGAAGCCTGCGCATGGCTCAAGACAATCAAAAAAACCGTGATCAAGACGAATCGGAGTGTCATGTGTTATCCCCTCATTCGCGATGTGTGCTTATCTATGATATTTCCGGCTTGCCGGATTGATCGAAAAGAAGAGATTAGCGAAGCCGTATGCAGAAATCAATTCTGAACTTGCCGCTTTGGATTGCAAGAGTTCACTTGTAGAGATTCGTATGTTATCGTAATCGAGCGCATCGCAGCGTTTCAGCCCAGAATCATAGCGGGCTTCCGTTGACTTTGGTCCAGGGCGAAAATGCGCCAATTCCATGCAATTTGATCACTCGCTTCCACACCTTGTCGCCGCAAAAGGCGAAGAGTGTATTGAATTCAGGCCCGCCCAGACAGACTCCGATCACGCGGCTTCGATCGGGCATCGGCAAGATAACCTGCGACGGACCGTCATCGGCGCAGACTTGGATACCCATGCGCGTTGCAACAAACAGTTGCCCCTCCTTGGCGTAGCAAATGGATTCGGGGCCTGCGTCGTCATCCCAATCGGCTACGTGCAGCCAGAAGAATCGCTCTTTATTGCCGAGTGTGCTATCGGCGTTAATCTGGTAACTGTAAATCCATTTCGAGCGGCCATCGGCCACGGCCAACAGCCACTCGTCAGGCCGATAGGCAAGCCCAGCGGGAGATTTGATGCCGGAATCGACGGCGTGCTTCTTGCCATCTTTTACCCACCAAACTGTGCTGGCTTCACCGGGCTTTTCCTCGGCCGTGACGTACAAACTTCCGTCCGGCCGGGCGAGAATGTACTGCCCTCGAATTCCATCGGCTAAAAGGCGGCCTTTTCCAGGAGCGTCATAACACAGGATATTCCCGGTGTTGGTGGAGACCGTGTAAAGCTCGTCTTTGGGACCAATGGATAGACTGTTGGCTTGAGCCGCATCAGGCAGAAACACTTCGATCTTGCCATCAAGGCCAATGCGGCGAATCGTGTTAGCGGGAATATCCACGAAAAATACCTCGCCCTTCGAATTGCACGCGGGTCCGCGTGCGTCGCGAAATCCCTGTGCAACTAATTCCCATTTACCATCTGGGATAATCACGTCGCGTACACGCGGAGCGCTCGGCCCCGCTTTAACCGGTTCCGGCCAGCCCTTCCAGATGAAGCGCATCGCTTCCGGGAAGTGCTCATTCCATCCGGTAACGTGACCGCCCTCCAATGGATGGAACGAATAATCGTAGCCGGAGAACTTCAGCGCTTTGTCCATTTCCTGATCCAGCAGGTACCAGTCGCCGGCGGCGTTTTCCATGTCGTGGGTGCCGGTGGTGAGATAGGCGCGGATGGGCTTGGCTTCGAACTTGCGAATCAGAGTCGGGAATTCATGCCCGCCGCGAAACGCCACGAAGCTGCCGCTGTTGGCATAGACTCGCGAGAAAGCTTCGGGCCGTTCCCATGCGGCGTTGAACGCGGATATTCCGCCGCTGCTCCCGCCGGCAATGCAGCGATCGTTGCCGTTGGTGGATAATTTAAGGTCAAATGTTTTTGCGACGTACGGCAGCAACTCTTCGGTGAGAAAGCGGACATAGTTGTCTCCGACGCCGTCATATTCAAAACACCGATTCCGGCGACCGAGTGTATTTTTCATGGGAGCCGGCAGTGATCCTGACGAGACAAAAACGCCGATGGTGACGGGCATCTCCTTGGACGCGATGAGCGCTTCCAACATGCTTTTTTCCTTCGCATTGTAACCATCCTGCCGGACATAAACGCATGCAGGCGTTTTGCCATCGTATTGAGCGGGAATGAACACCGTGCCGCTTCGCTTCGTCCCTGGGAAGATCGCACTCTCAGTAAATTCGAAAGTTTTAATTGATCCTCTGAGGACATCGGCAGGGAACGTGGGCATTTTAGCGCCCAGAAGGGGTTTGATCAGCCATTGCAAATGCTCGTCGTCGGCGCGATATTCCCATAAATCTTGCTTTGCACCTGCATTGCTCTTGCCGCCGAAATCGTCGAGTCCTTTGCCGGGAGCATGTTTGGGGAGAAGACCGAACGTTCCCTCGGGATTGCGTTTGATCGCCCACAATTGCCAGGGTTTGCCGCTCTCCGTTTCGAGAACGATGCTCGTACCGCTGTCCGTTCCTCCTCCGGCCGCGGCGAGCACGAGCGTGGTGCTATAGAATGGCTTGATGGTATAGAAGCCGTCACCTTTGGCAGAAATAACCCATTTCTGATTTGCCTTTCCGGATGGAGCGCCGATCGATACTTTGGTATTTTCGGTCGTGCCTGAATCAACGGCTTCCAGAACCATCTCCGGCGCGCTGACCGGAACGATCGTAAATGAGCCCTCCCAGTCCTGAGCAAAAACGTCTGCGCTCAATACGAGTGCCAAAAATAAAGTGACGATGGAAAAAGTACGCTGTCGCATTTTGCAATGGGGGTTCATTTTTTCCTTTCGGGCATCGGCTCGCACCCAATCATTCATTCTTCTTCGGCAGCAATGACACAAAAAAGTCGACCGCTTTGTCCGCAAAGGGCTGATGGCCAGCGCTGGGAACCTCAGTGAGCGTCAGATTCTCATAGCCGTTCTCACGAGCGAGCTTGCTGGCGTCTTCCCATTGCTGGGCGAGAGCAGACTTGTACGCGTCCTTGTCGCCGAGAAATGCGTGGATCGGAAGCTTAGTGCGCTCTGGGGCTTTCGAAATGTCTGCGACGCCGCGAAACCGAAAATTGGCCGCAGTCGGTGCCGCCCCGGCGAGGAGTTCGGGATGCGTGAAGATGCATTGCCAGGCCAAATGTCCGCCCGCGGAAAAGCCGGTGATGAAGAATTTCGGTTGTCCCTTGGCCGACTTTTGAACTTCCTCGACGATCGCCAGAACGGCTTTCAAGTCGGCCGGATCGTTGCCATTGGAACTGACACATGGCGTGACAATAATGAACGGTTGCACGCCACGCGCCTTGATAAATCCTTGGCAATTTCCCGGGAAATTGTGGCCCGATCCCTCGATGCTCACCAGAATCGGCCAAGTGGAGTTGGGCGTCCAGCCCGTGGGGAGCGACAAGTAATATTGTACACCGACGGCCGCGGCCGTTTTAAGCTCGGATTTCGGGTCCGAAATCTCGCCGCAACAGCCGCAGCGGACCAGTACGGCGACAACGAATCCGATGATGAGCGGCGTTTGGTAGCGCATGAAACATCCTCTGAATCAATTAGAGGATAGGAATATCGCATCAAAAGTCCAGCGGACGTGACGCCCAGTCGTGCCCAAACTGTCGCGGACGCTGGAATCGATGTGCGGGCCGAAGACGCATCCGGGCAACGAGCAGATTGCGAAATTCCTGTACCAGCGCGCCGACGAAGTCTTCAACTACTTGCGCGATCCGCGACTGGGCGCCACGAACTGGCGTGCCGAACAGGCCGTGCGCCCCGCGGTCGTGAACCGCAAAGTGTGGGGCGGCAACCGAACGGAGGCCGGCGCCGAAGCGCAAGGACGGCTGGTATCGGTGCTGCGGACCTGTTGGCAACGCGGACTTCACGCGCTCGATTTCCTCTCCCAAACGCTTCGTGCCCCGCCGCAAAAATGTCCAAAGCTCTTGCTTGCCACAAACTGACCCCTATGCTCGCAGACCATCAGATAGATGCGCTTGAGGGCGGTAAACAATTACTGACGATTTTATCAAGGTAAACGGCCCTCGATCAACGAACTGGTCACTGATGTCATGCCAACCGGGCAACGCCGTTACAGAGAATCCAGGAAACTTAAATCTCAGGTTATTCATTTCAATTGCCCCGGGTATATTGCATTTGGAGCACCACAATGGGTAATAAAATGCGTGGTTATTATCCTCGTTTCCTCGTTAGTCATTGCCCAGCCTTTGTTTGGGCTGTAATTCGACGTAAAACTGAATTCCAAATTTGAGGTTTTCCTCGGATTTAACTTGAAGGATCGCCGCGAAACTGCCATCCACTATCCTGAGGATCGAAGGGGGTCTCGGCAGGCGAATAGGTTTGGCGAGGGTCGCTGTGCAATTCCTTCACTCGCAATTGCCGCAAGGGAAAGGTAAGCATCATTAACGTCGTTCATTTGCTGCCTCTTCCGGGGGCAACTCAGATATCTCCCACTGCGCCGAAACGTTTTTGCGCTGAAGAAAGATTCCGGGCAATGAATGAATGAAAATCGCCAAGGTAGGCTCAAGCTCTAAGACTTCATCCAGCCTCCAAACCTTAGGGTCGCTTCCATTATCGACATCTGGATGCCCCCAAAACTGCCAACCGCTATCGCCCACTCGCGCCGGCTCATCTTTACAGGCGAATAATATCGGCGATCGCTTCTCTGCCACGCTACCACTCACGATCGCGGCGAGCCCAAGGTCCGCTCGGCTAACTATCATCAGTTTGCTCCCTTCTTTAGATTTTCAATGTCCAAAAGCACTCGCGCATTGTCATTTGAATTCTCTCCACCTTTAGATCGGGCCGTGTCATGATCGATATGCGCCCTTGATCGGTCAGGAATCTCCGCTCCTGTCTCCGAGACAAGCTTTCCTGCATTTTGACTTGCGTTTTCATCCAGAATTGCCTTTCTCTGCGCAGTCGAATACCTTCTGTAAGGCTCTACTTTTCCCACATCTGGAAGATGAGAGTATGGACCGCCCCCTTGATTCGAATACCGGCCATAGTCCGGGTCCTGGGCGATATCCGTTATCGCATCGACGCGCGCCCTCTCCGGCAAATTCATCCTCTTATCGCCGAGCGGCTTGACTAATTGCCCTTGGGTTGCCCTCGCCGTTCCGCCAAACTGAGGCTCAAAGGGCTCAATATATTTACCAGAGGACAAGCGAATATCAAGCGCTCCTGGCTCGGAAAACGTTATCTGCGTTCCATTGGGCGCAATTATCGGCTCTGGCAGCGGCCTAAGTGACGACCTCGGCAGCAACTCCGGCGCTGTCTCTGCTTCCGCGGCATACACTTCACCCTCCTTCATTCCTTCAGTTATGAGAAATGCTTGCTCTCCAATACAGAGGATGTTTTTCGTCAACTTTCGCTGGAACTGCGCCGACGTTATCTCTCCGCGCCTGAATTGAACACCTAGCTTTGGAATCTCCCTTATCTCAGACGGGACATCTGCTGCAAGCGTCTCTTTCGTCGCCTCCCAAATTGTAACCGGCGGTCCCTTCGGGTGATTACGTTGATACTCCATGATAATCTCAAAGTCGCGTTTGGGATCTGGAAAGGCGGGATTGGTATGGGGCATATCATCCCATTTTCTCAAGACGGCTTGAGCCATGTCTATAATGGGAGGTTTTTTTGTGAGATAGTCCCATATTCCACCTAGAATATCGCCAAAATCCGTCCCCATCGGGTCCGTCCGATTCGCCGGATCCCCGCCGCAGAACCCATACACATTCGGCCCATTCACCATCCCCAATGGATCGCGGCTGTACCATCGGCCAGTAATTGTATCCAGATTCCGATGCCTGCCGTATTTGTCCTTAAATCCCGGTAGACTATGGAACCCTTGAAAATCGACCCACGACTCCAAACTCGCATTCGGCTCCGTCACCGTCACGTTCCCGAACGCATCCATCGTCTGGCGCTGAAACACACTTCCCGCCGCATTTGTCACTCCATACTCGGAGCCGTTGACATCGCCCAACCAATACTTTGTGCCGTTAGTATCCATCGACCACATGATATGATCGATACCGGCGTTGACATACGTGCGCGTGCCGTTCGTCGGTGTGGTTTCCGAAAGGATGGATCCGTCGAAACCATAACTAAAATTGCGCGTCTCGCTGTTGACCGTGATCGAGCCCGCCTGCCAACCGCCGCCGCGCTGGAATTGCGCAGTGTCCGCATCGTCCGCGATGCCTTCGTACTTGTGATGCGCCGCCGTCATGTAATTCAACGCGTCCCACTCATACGTATACGTCTCGCTCCCAATCGTGTTCGTCCCCCACGCAATCGAATCGTTCGTCGAGTTCCCGAAATCCGCAATACATTTCCCGCTCGCGGCCTCGTTGTCGTCAATTAAACTCACCGTATTGCTGATCGCCGCGGCCTGCGCCAGGTATGTGTGCGACGTGCCGTCCGAACCGCGCACGGTCAGACTCTCGATTGAAATGGTGTCGCTCGATACCTCATCGGCCGTGACGCAAAACCCGATAGTCCCACCCAGGCTCACGCCGCTCACCAGCACCGTCTTGAATTGATCGCCCGTCGGCGCGAAATCGAGTGTCTGTCCCGCCGCGTCGCCGTTCTTCACATGGTACGTCAGTTTTTTGCCGTTGATATTCTTGTAGCTGACGACAATCGTCGCCGTGATGGTATGTGTTTTCTGAAGTGTGTTGCCATTGTCGTCGTATACATAATCCAGCCGCGACCCATCCGCCAACTTCGCCGATGTCAATTCATACCGCGCGTTCACCGCGTACGTATCCGCTCCCTTCCCCGAAATCGTCCGCGTCAGCCGCGTCCCCACGTTGTCATAGGTATAGCCAATGGTATAGTTCCCGCCGCCGCCTGCGTGCATCTCCGAAGTCAGCCGCAGGCCGGCGTCGTACCCAAACGCAATCGCCTCGCCGCTCGGCGCGATGGTCAGCGAACTGCGCCGCCCCGGCGCCGCAAACCCCGCCGTGAAACTCGCCAGCGTCGTCTGGTCCTTCGTGTACGCCAGCCCCGTAATATCCATGTCTCCATTGTATGTATACGACTTAACAATCCCGTTCCCATACGTCTCCGCGTTCAACACTCCCGCCGCGCTCCGCCCGAACGTCACGCTGTTATTGGCAATCGCATCGGTCATGCTCTGCAGGAACGGCGTCTGTCCATTCGCCGTATCGTACGCATACGTCAACTCCGCGCCCGCGTAGCTCTTCTTCGTCATCAACCCCAGCGGATGGTTGTACTCAAACGTCTCCGCATCGCTGCTCGCCACCCTCCCGCACTGATCCAACGTCCAATGCATCGTCCCGTCGCTGGTCGGCGTGTAGCCGTCGTAAGTATAAGTCAGCAGATCGCTCGCCTGGTTGCCATTCACGACGCTCAGCGCCGAGCGCAATCCATTGTCAAGATTCCGCAGCGCAAACTCATGCCCCATCGCATCGCTCATCCGTATCGCGAATCCCGCCGGGTCATACCCCACCGAGCTGTTCTTCCCGCCGGGCAAACTTGTTTTCACGCAGCGGTGCTGGTTGTCGTATGTAAAGTTTACAACATAGCCGTTGCCGTCGGTCACTGAATCCATATCCTGCGCGTCGTTGTAATGGTAAGTCAGCTTCCCCTGGCCGGTCACCGTCTTCGCGGCAAGCCGGTTAAAATTGTCGTAGCAATATTTTTCCACACGTCCATCGGAATAGGTCACTTGAGCTATTTTTCCGTTGGCCGCGTAATCGGTGTGCGTGTGCCGTTTGCCGGGTCCATTCACATCCGTGGTGCGCCCCGCGCGGTCGTAACTATATTTGACCGTCCGCCCGTCGGCATCCGTGGCGCTTTGCAGCAGGCCGGTGTTGTAGTATGTATACGTGGTGACATTCGCGGACCCTTCGGGATCTTCGAGCCGCACCACGCGGCTGGCCCTGTCGTACTCCTTGTATCTGACATAAGGCGCCACGTTGCAGCCGTTGACCGCGTTCCCGCTCTCGTCCATCGCCATCAGGTACGTCTCGCGGATCGCATTTCCATTGTCGTCGTACTCGAACTGCACGCCGCGCCCGTCGCCAAACAGCAGCGCCTTCAACTCCGCCGAATCCGAATCGTAAATATACTTTGTCACCTCGCCGCGGTCGTTGGTCACCGAGCGCACCGCGCCCGACAGATGCAAATCCACGCCGCCGCCGACGCCCGCCTGGTCCTTCACGCCGGTCATGATTTTGTCGCCGGATGTATATTGAGGATGGATGGTCTTCCCGTTCCCATCGGTCAGCGACAGCGCCTGCCCGTCGTTCATGTACTTGCACTTTTCAATTACATCCTGCCACGGCCCCACGCCTGCTATGCCCGGCGCCCCGTCCGTCCCGCCCACCGCGCTGAACGTCACCGGCGTCGTCTCGTGCGTCGTCCACGCCGCGGGCCGGCCGTGCGCGTCCGTCGAAAGTATCTGCGTCAGCGCGCTGGTCAGCGTGTCGGTAACTTTATCCGGCGTGAATTGATACTTGGGATTCGCCGGATCAAAGTGCCGGTCCACAATCTGCTGTGAATTAATCGAAGTCGCGGTCGAACGCCCCAGTCCGTCGTTCACGTGCGTGATCGTCATGTCGCCGGGCGGCTTGACGCTCCGCGCCATGCCCAGTTCGTCGCGCTGAATATCGGTGACCAGCGACACATCCGGCATGCCGGACCGCGTCACCGCGCCATTGCGGTCGTGGACCGCGGTTTGTGCCGCAAAGCCGGGGACCGTAATCGACTCCGTCAAGCCGTTCAAATCGTACGTACGCGCGGCCGCCTGCCGCAGCACATCCGCCGTGGCGTCGATGCGGCCAGAGGGCCTAAAGCGCTGCGTGAGCGCATCGTTCCCCGCGGCATCCTTTTGCACCACCGCTTTCCCCGCGTCGTCAAAAACCGTTTCGTAAACCCGCTTCGCCGAGCCGTCACCAGGAATCGCGCTCATCCGCGGCACCTTCACGATCGTTCGCCGCCCCAACAAATCGTATTCAAAATCTATTTGGATCTTTACGTCATCCGTCGCCTGAATCTCCGCGCTGGCGGGATTAAGATTTGCGTCGAAATCAGAAAACGTCGTGACCGTCCCCGATGGCGCCGTTACACTCTCGACCGCTCCAATCTCATTGATGCTGCGCGTGGTCGTGCGGCCATCGGCGTCTTGCATCATGATCCAATTGCCGGCGGCATCGTAAAACACGCCGGAACTTCCGCCGTCGTCGATATCCGCGCCGCCGCCGTCCGGCGCCGCCGCGGCGCTTTTCTCGCCGTCCGCCAGCAACGGACCCTGCGTGACGGTGTTGCGCCCAAACACGTCGTACCACTTCTTGATGTGCCGGCCCGTGGGTAATTGAATGTCAAGGGGTTGTCCGAAGTAATTGGTGGTGTATTGCGTTTTGCAATTGTTCGCGTCGATCCCCGCGCCCTCCAGCGTCGAGCTCAGAATCCGTCCCACGGAATCGCGCGTGAATGTGCGAATCACGCCGTCCTTCGGCCCTTCGATGCGCTGAACGCCGAAGCGGTCCTGAACCACGGTATAGGTCGATCCCGCCGATGCCGAATTCGCATCGGTGGAAGTAATGACATCGGTGAGAATGGTGCCATCGAACGACGGACAATGCCCGACGCTGTCACCTTTGCTCGATTGGGTGGCCGCGGTTAAAGTAAACGACTCGATGTAGTTCGGACCGTCGGAACTGTAATTGGTATTGTTTTCCTGAGTGTATGCCGTTGACGAAATGCCAACGCCGTCCGAGTCTAAAACGCTCTGCAGCTTTCCATTATCGTATGTATAAGAAGTGGTTCCCTGGAATTGATTGGTCGTGGAATCGATCAACCCATTGTCGTCGGCGCTCTGCTGCAGCGTGATTGTACCGCCCGGAAGTTTGATGCTCGTCCAGACGCCCTTTCGCGCGTCGTAGGTATATTCGGTCGTCGGGTCGTCGGTCCCGGACTTGAAGTTGTGAACGATGCTCTTCTGGTCTTTGAATCGATGCTCGAGCGTCATCATGCTCTGATCTTTTTCGCGGCGCACGGAATAAACCACGCCGAACGTGGTGCTGACCGTCGCTTCGTCTTGCTTTTGCGAATTGGCCGGTTGCACATCCGTCGTTTCGTCCGCGAAGCTTCCATCGTCTGGATTAATCGTATACTCCGCCCCAAGCGCGTTCTTAAACGTCACGATTCGATCGTTTGGATTCAACGTGAAATCATAATTCCCAAGCGGCCCGGAAATGCCGGTATCGGATATGGACACCGCGCCGGACGGCCCGGTGATCGTCATATTTCCGTTTTCGTCGGAGTCGAACTGAACCAGGTTGCCCAAGTTATCCGAAACGCGCTTGAGCCGCCCGCGCGTGCCGTCGTATTCCTCATACTCCAGTTTGGCAACATTGTTAAAGACATCGCGGATTTCAATCAGCTTGCCCGTGACGTCTTCGAACACGTACTGCTTATTCTCGTTCGGGCGCAGCAGCACATAATACCTGCGTACTTGAGAATACTTGGCGCCTTGGTCGCCAAACATTCGTTTGCTGACCATTTTGATCGTCGAGAAATCGCCCTTCAGCGGATCGGATCTCCATATTACATCGCTTTCCGCGGTGGCGCTCAAATCGCCGCTGCTGGTGAACTCGATCCGCCTCCCGTCCCCCTCAATCAGCACAAGCTTGCTCGCGCCATGAATCAGCCGCATTTCCAGCGTATGGCGGAAGGGCCGGCGAAGATCGGTGAGCCGTGCGTCGAGCACCGGCAAGTACGAAGAGAAGTCCCCGTTTGAACTTCCCGGAGCCGTCGCGTCATGATAATAACTTGCCGAATTTGCATAAGACGATGGCTGATCCTGAAGCCATTTACGCATTCCAAACGGCAACAGCCGGTTGTTCAATTCGCCGCCGATCGCGTCGCGGCTGTCATAGTAAACGGAAATATCCGGGATGATTGGCGAGCCCATACGCACAGCCGGCCACGCGCATTTGAGCGCGCCGGAGACAAGTTCAACCGACGCCACGTCGTTGATCGGCGCGCGCGGCGCGCCCGTGCGCCGCCCTGCATTATTGTCGGAAACGCCATGAATAAACAGGCGCACGGAGGCTGCGGATGTCTGATCGGCGCCGGGAAGCCATTCGATAAAGCGCCGCTCCGAATGCGGGTAGCCGTCGATCGGCGATTCCGGATCGGGCAGGCACTCCACATAAAACTGACCCTTGGACTGTCCGATCATCGAATTAAAATCGGCATAGTCGTCATCCTTCGTCAAATCCCACGTCTTCGAGTATTTGTTTACGATTTTCGTTACGGGATCGGGATCGGGCGATCCAATTAGATTTTCCGGCGTCTTGTTGCGCGTTTTCCAAAGGCGCAAATTGCTGCTGTAGTTCACGGTAATATAGCGTATCGCCACATCGGAATAGTTATTCGGATCCGGCCTCGGATCGGAAAGCGTCTTGTCAAATGTGACCAGCCGCAGCCCTGTGTCGCTCGAGGCATCGCCGGAAGATGCGAAATCCGGCGTCGATGGAGTTCCCGTCGTACCCACTTCAAAATCGTCGTTGATCGGGACAATGACGCCGTATGTGCGCTGGCGGTCTTGGTCCTCGTCGTCTGTGCGTCCATCGTTGTTTTCGTCGATCAAAAAATGGGGTGCAATAACGCGAACCTTGATGTGGTCTGTTTTTGTATCGACATACTCCTCGTACGTCTCCTGATCCGTCGACCAGTGTTTCGTCGTGACGCTCGCGTCAAATATTCCCTCAGTTTCACGCCGCAAAACGACGACCTGATCGGGATCCTCATGAAACGTTAAGGGATCATCGCTCAGTCCAGAAATTTGACCCCATTCCGCCATTAGAAACAAGGGCTGACCAAGCGGAACAAACGAGGGCAAATCCGGTATAATAGGAGGAAAGAATTTGCCCTGCAAATCCTGGAAATTTCCCGCCCCGTCGAAAGCTCTCAACGTCATCAGAAAGGATAACGTCTCGTAGGTGCCAGGAAGGGCGTTCGGATCGTCGCTTAATACCAATGGATAGATGTCACCAGTTTGAAGGTCGCCCTCTTTGCCTTCAGGGCGTGGAATCGAAACTTTGGCTGTCCAAGCATCATTCGATCCGATTCCAAACTCTCCCTCAATATAATAACTGTCCCCTTCTGTCTCCCGCGGAATAATCGCTAAATTATGTATATCATTTTCGTCCCTGTTCATCAATAGGTCAATCCTTGCTATGCCGCTGCCCTGTGGAGGATATTGATCGTCGTTTCGCTCGTCTTTTATGAAATCGTACGGCGGATCGTCTCGCCACGCTCCCCATACTTCAATTCCATTTCCGCAACTGGAATCAAGAAATATGAAGTTTTCTGAAGAATTAAAATACCATTTATCTGTCTCCGCATGCACCATCGGTATTATCGAATCTGCGTAAAGATCGCGAGAGAAAGACTTGATCGCCGGCCCGATTGCGTCTTCAACGCTAAGTTTAATATTCTTCTTTAAACCTTCGGACAGATTCAACTGGATATTAAACGAAGCGTCGGCTATTTGTTGATTAACGGTGTCAATGCCTTCCCCACTGACGGTAATGGAATACGGTGGCACGCCGCCGCGCACGATTCCTATCACGTGACAGAATGTTTTTTTCGTTGCCGGAATCCAGCCTCTATATGTCGTGAGCGTTGGCGGATACTGCACCCCATCAATCGGGGCCGTCAAGAGTGGCTTCGTCACGCCGGTAATGTCGTTCGGATCGAAATCCCAATACACGGTGATCCTGGCACTGTCGGCGCCCGCCGCACCGTCGGGAGCGTTAACGGCCGGCGCGGAGGATCCTCCGCCGGACGATTGCCCCGGAGGCGGCGCCGCAAAATTCTCGTTATCTGTAAGCGCCGGGCCCTCGGTTCCGTACGCGTCCACAGCAGAAATGACAATTTGGGCCGATGGTTGGCCGGTATTCTGAAGGATAATTGTAAAGTCCCCCGTCTGCGGATTGAATTGCTGGCTTGTGATCGCTGCGCCGCTGGGTATAATGTTCAAACTGGCCAATGGATCGTTAGGATCGACGTCAACGTGTCCATAGTATGTAATATATTGCGAACCAATACTGGGATCGCTGATTGTCGGTTGATTAGGTATCGGCCTGTTCAAGGTAAATTGAACGCCTTTGCTCGTGGACTGATTGTTCGCGTCGATCGCGGTGACAATGATCGAATAGGAACCATTTGGCGTGGCTGAAGGCATCGTGAAATTGAGGACCAGAGTACCCGTCGCCGCGTCGTAGGTACCCGAGGGAACGAGAGTGAGCGGCCCCTTCACTGGCGGATCGTCGTTGAATGTGATCGTGATCTTCGCGGGATCGATGGGCATGCCGCTGTCGATAATCTCAACCTTACCCTGCAAAGAAGCAACCGTCGCCCCATCTAACGGTTTGTCAATGAGAATGACCGGCGGGTCATTGGGATTCGCCGCGATGAAATCGCGATGAATCGTAGCTTTATTCTGTACATTGTCCGTCGCGACAATATCCAAATGATACCTCATATTTCGCAGCAATGAGATTCCGAATGCCCAAGGGTCCGGCGGCCCGTCGAATTGCGGAAGGCTCGCGCCGTTAAGCGTTGCCGTGACGGATTGCACGCCGCTTAGCACATCGTCCGCGCTAATGCTGAATTGGTTTGTGGCTGGATCGACGTGTCCCTCCGGAAGCGACAAACTTGTCATTTCGGGCGGCGCCAAATCGACTATCAGAGAAACTTGGACGTTATCAGCGAGGTTGTACGCCAAATCGCGCGCTCGAATTATGTAGGTAATCTGCGCGCCGTTCGCGCGAATTTGCGGATCGGTAAAGGAGTAAATGTCGTCGTGGACATGTGTGGCTGCAACCCAATTTACTCCATCCGCCGATACCGCCGTGTATGCGTCATCTACGCCGGTTCCTCCAAAATCGTCGTCCACCAAAAACTCGAATGCCGGACGGGCGTCGGGTACATAAGGGCCAATTCCTGGCGGTAAGATGACCGGCGCACTTATGTCCTGAGCAACGGTGAACTGTGCCGGCAGCGTTGCCGGCTGCTGAAATACATTGGTCGCCGTGATCTCAATAGTGTGGGAATTAGAAGAAGACCACGGCGCGGTCGGTTGGAATTCCAGCGTTAGAGTCGTAAAGTTAAGCGATGCTGTTGCGAGAATCGCATGGCCATCCACCAGTATTGTCACCTCCTGCTCGACACACGACTGGCTCTGCAGGGCATAAGATGGGTCGTCCACCGTGACGATGATCGGAGTCCAGCAATTGACATCGCCGCCAGTCCACGGAGACGAAAGGGCAATATACGGCGTGGCTGAGGGGGCGCAAAAGGCGATATTGCAGGGAAGATGGAATGAAGTTAGTCCGCCGGGCGCGCTAACGTCAATCCAGTTCCACGTCATTGTCGGCGCGTCCGCCTCAATCGCAAATCTAATCGTCTTGGTTGCCTCGTCTACGGATATTTCTGTATCAGGCAGCGTTTGGCCATTAAAGCTAAAACTATTTGGATCGATACCATTTGCGTATGATACTTCTATCCATTGAAGGCCGCTGGGATCGAACTCGGCTATAAAATTATCGTCAAAGGGCAGCCATGTATTCAACGGCCTTTGCCCTTTAAAGCCGTACAATGCCATCGTCTGGACGCTGTCAATATGCAATGCGTTTCCAGCCAAATCACGCGCGTCCAAATGAATCGTCCTCGATCCGCTGATTGGAGCTGGCAGCGTCAACGTCGCGCTGCCGTCGCTCGCATGCGATGTATACGTTGCGGGAAGCAGCGCGTTTCCAGCCTCCACCGAGACTAGCAGACTGCTCCAATCGACGCCGGAAACACTGTCCGTCAAGTTTATGACCACGCTATCAAGCGGGGTGTCCACGATCGATTCGGACTGAAGCTTGCTTTCACTCGGCGGAGTCGAATCCAATACGAACGTGGACCTGAATTCCTCCGGCCCATTGCCCGCCTTGTCCCAGATTTTAACTTTCCATGTGTGCGGTCCGTCTGCGTAAGACGCCAGGTCAAAAGTCAATCCCGTGGGCGTCACATCGCCGCTTGGCAGATCGACGGCATTGCTCATGTCATCGATGTAAAGCAGGACACGGCTGGTATCGACCCCGGAAAAATCGTCCGAGTAGGCGATGGACAGGCGGCCCGTGCCCGCGGGCACCGAGCGGAATCCGCCGGGCGCGGGGTCGGCGGCGCCAAACGCCGGGCGCGTCGTGTCGCCGATGCTTCTTGTTGCGACGTTGCCGACATTGTCCGTCACAATCAACGTGAAGTGATACAGGCTCAAATTCGGGACATCCGACAATTGACAATCGATGCTGTTTGGCGAAGCTGTGCAGTATTGGGTTATATCCCGATCGCCGTTCATCAGAACCGCCGATGCAATACCTGAATCGGCGTCGGCAAAAGATGCGGAGATAGAAGAATATCCGGCATTCGCATTACCTGTCATCGCGGATATGACCGGTGGAGTCGTATCCACGTGAAAAGTCCGCGTGGCCGTAACGGTTTGGCCTATGCTATTAGCTACTTGCATATCAATGCTATACGTGCCGGTCGTCAAATCGTCGGGCAAGGACAGCGTGAAATCCGCGCCCATTATGATCGGATTGATGCCGGAGATCGCCATTTTTAAGTTGCCATCAACCAGATAGAGATCTACCTCCAGCGTCGAATAATCGATGGAATCGCCAGTAATATGTGCGCCGATGACCGGTCTGGCCTGGCCGGTCCAACTGTCGTTCACGGGCGTGACGTTCGTGAAACTGGGCGGAGGAATGGAATCGACCGTTGGCGTGGCCTCGTTGGAATAGGCGGAGACGCCGGAGGCGTTGGTGGCCTGCACGCGGTAGGTAAATTGCGCATCCACTGTGTCATCGAAGACGGCGGCGTTTGGAGTAGTCATGCCGATCAGCGAGTAGATGCCGCCCGCGCCTTTGCGCTCGATCCTGAATTCGCGTTCGTTGTTGGAGTTGTCACTCCACGACAAATGGACGACAGTCGGTAGAATGTATACCGCCGCCAGGTTCGACGGAGCAGCGGGCGCCGCTCCCGCGACCGGCGGCGTCGCCGCCACGGCTTCGTTCGAATACGGAAGGACTCCATCGGCATTGCAAGCTTGAATTCGATAGGAATAAGTCTGATTCGGGAGGACGGTTGAATCGTGGAATTGCGCCGTGTCCTGACCGACGCTGCTCAATAGAGCGTAGGTGCCGATGGGCGAATCCTTGCGCTCGATGCTGAAACCCGCGTTGTCGGAGTTGGAAATCCAGGTCAGATCGATTTCGCCGGATGGATTCACAGTTGATACCGTCGCCTTCAGCATGGCGGCCCCAGCTTCAATTTGAAGGTAAGCCGTCGCAGTAATCCCATCGCTGGCTGCCGTGACGTCCGCCGGACCCGCGCCGGCCGCGAGATCAATGGTGAGCACCCCGTTGGCATCGATGGCGCCTCCGTTGGCGCTCCATGAAACTGCGGCCGACATCGGCTGGCCGAATTGATCGGCTCCCGTGGCAGTGAATTGCTTGGACGCTCCCACATTGATGGTCGTGGCCGCCGGCGAAATTGCAATCGAAGTGAGCACCGGCGCGACCGCGCCGAACGTCCATTCGACAAGGCTCCCGTTGCCGGCGTTGTCGCTTACAAAGACAAGAATTCTATAATTGCCGGGCTGCAGCCCGTGCAATACCAACATATTGTCTATCACTTCGGAAGTGTACGCGGTATTATCGCTGCCCTGATCGATGATATCTAAAGAGCTCCAATTCACGCCCGAACCGGGATTCGACCAATAATCCAGTGGGTCGGTGATTTCCAGAACCGCGTCCGTGCCGCACAGAGTGCTCGTTTGTGTATATCCATCCGTTACGCTGCCTTGAGGCTGGATACAGGTGAACTGCGGCGGCTGCGTGTCGAGCGTGATTGATTGGGAGGTTGTGAAGGAATATCCATCTACCGTGTTAAACGTCAAATTAAGTTGATACGTTCCATCTGGTATGCTTAACCAAGTTTGAGGATTCGCATAGAACCAATCCGTATCCCAATCATACCATTCCTTATATACATATAAAAGAAATGCATTAAATCCGTTGGCGTCATATCCCATCCCGCCGTACCACCAATACCAGTAAGGTATCGTGTTTTGCGTCGAAAGGCTTGCACTGCTGACCCAAACGCTTCCACTGGAATTGTCATAAGTTCCATAGAAACTCGATGAATTGATATTTGAACCCTGCCCCGAAGTGAGCACGACCGAAGGCGGATTGTAAACATGGATTGTGATGCTCGCAAAAGACTGCATGCCGCCTGGACTCGTGATGACCGCGTCCACCGAGTACTCGCCTGCGCTCAATCCGGTTGCCGTGACGGAAAATGTTCCAGAGTATTCATCGTTCCAAACTGGACTCGCGGAATATTGTGTTCCTCCTATTGTGACGGTGATCCCGGCGATCTGATAATTATACATCCCAGAAAATGAGCCGCTGAGCGGCACGTTCGGTCCGACCGCGCCTTGTTGGTCCGCGGGACTCTGGATTGCGATCGACGGATTGGACAGGTCAACGTTAAATACCCAATTCAGGCTGCTTTGGTTGCCAGCGTAATCGGTCGTGTAGACCGTGTAGGAATTAAAACCGTTGGGAAGACCATTCAGTTCAATGCCGCAGTCGATTGTGTTGAACGATACGGCATAACCGTTTGAATCGTACACAACAATCGAAGCCACGCCTGATCCGGGCATTCCATTCGTGCATGGGGGATCTTCAATGGCCAGCGTGGCTGTTGACGCCGTCAAATACGTATAGGGACCATCGGGGCTCAGGTATGCGATCTGCGGCGGCGTGCCGTCGGTGGTGAAGTTCCAAAAGTAAGCCTCAACGTCGCCAGAGTCGTCCGTCGCGACCACGCCGGCGCTATGAACGTTGTCTGATAGCCCATAGACATATTCATTGACGCTCGGATACGAGGAATAATTTAACGGAACCGATGCTCCGTCAAGCAGCAGGAGCGGCGGCCAATTTCCCCAGTTTACCGTGGCTCCAAGCGTCAATTCGATGCCGGATGCCAGCCCTCCTTCCGAGGGTGCGAAGCCGCTGATCGAGCCGTCCTGTGGATTTATTTGCACGCTGATTGACGGCGCGGGGTTCCACGTGTCGTCGGGCAAAACGCCATACAAAGTATAGATCATTGGCTGGCCCTGCACAGGCGAGGTGTCCGAAAAGGACGTTGACGTCGTACCGCAAAGCAGTTGCGTGCCATAGATACCGTCGGTTCTATAAAGATAGTACAATTGATAAGCCGGATCGCCTTGGAACGTGAAATCGACCTGTGCCGCGCTGCTTACGCTGGCTTGTAAAACCGGCGGCGGCACGTACGTAAAGGTCCAGGGCTGCTGCGCCATGTTCCAGTTGTCATCAAAAACGGTCACGCTGTAAACGCCGTAATCGGTAATTAATGGGTCGCAACTGAATTCCCCCATCTCCTCATCGAAGCGTTGGACGAAACTGCCATTTACATAAACATTGACAGGTCCGCCGTCGTAAAAGCCGGACAGAATGGGCGGGGAAGCCACGCCCGCACCGTTCGCTGGCGATTCAATCCACACCATCGGCAAACCCATGTCCCCAACGGCGAAGTGCGCGGTTTGGCTTGTATAAGACCAAACACCATTGTATGCGTAAATTTGAAACAGGTGAGTGCCATCGGACAAATCCGGGACATAAAGCGACCAAAATCCCGTCGCATCGGGCTGGATGGGATAGTATTGATTGTCAATGAAAGCATACGCGTAACTTATTCCCGATTCCGGGTCCGTAAGATACCCGGTGAAAAACACGTCGCCGTCCGGGAAGACGTATCCGTCATACACATTCAGTTGGGCCAAGATTGGAGGAGAAGTATCCACGACGAAGTTTTGCGACGCAGTGGCAATGACCCCGACCGAATCGGAATACGTGGCCTGCACAACATGCGGTCCGTCGGCGAGGGGCTGCTGAGCATAGAAGTAGAAGTAGCTCCATGTGCCGCTTTGATAGATCACGGGTTGCCCATTGATTGCGCCGTCTATTTTAACAGACAACGTAGAGTTCGTGACGTTTTCGGTGCTGATCCCGCCGTAAAAATAGGGATACGGATAGGCGCAATCGCTGGCACCTACATAAAACGTCGCCGGACAAACCACGACTCCCGCCGTTGCGCTTCGCCCGCCCGTCGATGCAGTCACGGTGTTGCGACCCACGACGCCCCCCGCGGTAAACCTTCCCATCGAATTGATGGTTCCTCCGCCGCTGGCACTCCACGCATAGCTCAAGCCCGCGATTGCATTGCCAAACTGGTCGGTGCAGGATGCCGCGTATTGCTGGCTGGCATACTGGCTGATTGACGCCGTCGCCGGCGTCACATGCACCGTTGTCGGAGTCTGAAGCACGGTTTCCGCAATGGTCCTCGTCACGCTCAAACCAAAGGGGTTAGTAATTGTTACCTCGAATCCGTAGCTGCCCGCTTTGGTAAACGTCGCGGTAGTCGATTTGGCGGCGTTCGTTCCATTGGCGCTGAAGCCGACGGAAGCCGGCGGCGTGCCGGTAACAGCCCAGGTATAAGTCAAGTTCGATTCACCCGCGTCGTCCGCGCCCAGCACACTGAGGACGGTTGTCGCGCCCGTCGCGGGGCTTGGATTTGCCGCGGGCGCTGTCGCAACCGTCGGATAATAATGCATCAAATCGTGCGAGACGGTGAATTTTCGAACCCGATAAGTGGCCGCATCCGCGATGTATATGCAGCAGTTGGTGGAGTCGACGGCCAGTCCGATGGGTGTGCCGATCGACGCTGAAAGCGGCGGGCCGCCGTCGCCGGAAAAGGCCGCTGTGCCGTTCCCGCAAATTGTCGTGATAATGCCGGTCTGGGCATCGATGCGGCGAATACGTCCATATTCGGAAAAATAGAGGTTTCCCGATGTGTCGGCAGCCATGGCCCCGGCGCCGGAGCCACCCACGGCCAGCCCCGCGTTCACCGCGGGCCCGCCGTCCCCGGAATAGGTCCCGCTCATGTTTCCCGCATAGCGGGTCATCGTGCCCGGCGTTCCCGAGGTTACTTTCAATATGCGCGTATCCCAACCGGCAATGTAAAAATTGCCCGCGGAGTCGGATGCGACAGAATACGAATCATTGAATCCTGTGTTGGTTGCTATTGAGCCGTCGCCGCCAAATGTATAAGATCCGTTTCCCGCCACGGTAAAAATATAGGTGCCCTGCGTGACTTTCCGTATGCGCCCATTATAGGCGTCCGCAAAAAACAAATCTCCGGCTGCGTCACACGACAGGGCGCCATGGTACGCAGAGATCGAAATTTCAGCGCTGTTGGCATACCAGGGATCAATGGAATAGCCAAAGGTTCCATTTCCCACCGCAACGTAAATGACACCATTGATCAACCGAAAAATCTTGTTATAGCTGGCATCAGCAATATATATCGTATTGGACGGGTCGATCGCGATGGCGTAGGCGTTTTGCAAACTTGCCTGCAAAGCCGTTACACCGTACCCTCCTCCTGCATCAGCCGCTGTCGCGCCGCCGCCCGCAACTGTTGTGATTATTCCATTCGTGGCCACTTTTCGGATACGCGTGATGTCCGCGATGTATAAATTGCCGGCAGAATCGAGCGCCAACGGGTTGGGCGACCATTGCGTGTTGGCGCTCAATTGCGCTGCCGTCGCGGCGCCGCCGTCGCCGGAATAGCCGGCTGAGCCGTTGCCTGCCACGGTGACAATCGTGTCCTGGCCTTTGGCAGACAGCGCGAGAAGCATTATTGCCGAAACGATGGCTGTGAGGCCCTTCAAACCACGGAATTCATCGCGTTTCATATTCATGCTCCGAATTAGAAAGTTTTCGCGAGTACGGATCTCTTAAGCGTTCGTGCGACTCGAGGTTTTGATTATTTCTTTTCCTGGGCGCCTTCTTTTTTCTGTTCGGCCGGCGCTGAAACAACCGGCGCGGGAACGGCACTTCCATTCTTTGCCTGCGCGGGTGGGATCGCCGGGCGAAACCGGTTAAAGCGGTCAAAGCGCGCGGCCTCTTCAGGATTGAGCGTTTCGCGCAAGGCAGCGGCCGTTTCGTCGTCTTGCCTCGCCGCCTTGACCCGTTCCTCGCGCATCCACGCGGAGGCCTCGGCGCCAGGTTGCGTGGGACCGGACGCAACACCGGGCTGTGCGGCAATCGCGAGTTTCGAGTTGGATGGCTGCGGAGCTGCGCCCTGGCGCAATTTTTCAAGGAAGCCCGCCCGAATCTTTGCGTCGCGCACGGCTGCATCGGCCGACCGGGCACGGCCCAATTCGAGGAAGTTTTGCGCCGATTCGCGTCTCGCTTCCGGCAACGTTGCAACGATCTTTGCGTCGTACTCCGCGCGCAACGCTTTCAATTCATTTTCAAATCTCTGCGCTTTTTCGAGAAGATCTTTCTGGTAGTCGGAGAGCAGTTTCGCCGCTGGAGTCCGCGCGTCTGGCTCGGGCGCAAAAACGTCCGTCAAAGATGCATTGAACGATCCAATCGCGAGCTCACCCGGGCGCGGCTGGATTTTCAGTCGATCCAGCAGTGCGATCCACTCTGGATTTGGCGGCTTGGGCAAAGTGATTGGCGGCGTTGATGTTTTTGAGACATTTGGAGTCGGCGACGTAGGCATTGTTGTTGCAGGCGGGTTAGTTGGGTCTTGTTTCCTCGGTTCTTCTGCGTAAGCGACATGAAAGAGCGACAAAATCGCTGCTGCGAGGATGTGTTCGCGCATGATGTTCTCCAAGGAGCTTTCAACAAGTGACTAGATGATGCGATGTTTGCTGCCGAGATTTGCAGCTTTTATAGATTTTTTTTTCGCGTCGTCAATGCCTTTCTGTGCAGAAAACACTTTCGCACTTTTGATGATGAACGGTCTTGCAAAAACACATGCACAATACCCGTTCCTTCGACAAGGACATTAAAGCACGTAGATGTAGAGCTTTCGGTTTTCTGAGGAGACTCGCTTTCGCAACGACATGTGAACGATTATCCGCGTCGTACTGCGAAATTATTACGCAAACTTAATCTGAAAAACCCAGCGTTCCGTTTTTCCGAAAGGAACTTTCAATGAGAGAAATCGCTCGTGTCCAACTACGATCTATGTGCAGCCTGCTCAGCAAACGCCCTGACATCGGCGTATCTCCGATCGGGATCGAATTGGACAAGAACGGGACCGTTATGATCGTGGGCGAATCGATGGGCCTGCTGACGTGCCCGCACAAGGGCGACATCACACTGATCGCCCGCTTGGCTGGGCTCACGTCCAACCAAGCGCTGCCCGACGGCACGCATCTGGAATCGGCGGGCAACTGGTTTTCCGGAATTATTCTCCGCGAGAACCTCAACGCCCGGCCGGGCGAACCTCTGGGCGGTGCCCAAATCCCGTACATTACACTGCTGGGCTCCGACGACGACGCGACGCGCCATTGCGGCAGCACGATGATCAACGGCGCCGGCAACCAGCCGTCAGGCGATGAGGGACGCGATTCAAAATGGTTCAAGCTGACGCGCAAAGGCGCCGATTTGACGGCCTTCATCTCCAAAGACGGCAAGGATTGGAAACAGGTGAAGACCGTCACGCTGCCTAAGATGAAGGACGAAATCGAAATCGGCTTTATCCATTACGCCCTGCCCTCCGCGACGCTGGCGATTCACTGGGCGAAGTTCGATAACGTCTCGATCATTAAGGAGGCCCGGTGAGAAAGCTTCCGAAATTCGCCTGTATCGCTCTTTCTTTGCCAACCGGAGGTTACCAAACGACTGGGATCCCATAATAGGAGTCCCACTTTCAGGGTTCCCATTTTGAATAGATTGACCGCCCCCCCTACCCCCGGGCAGTAATGACTGCCTACTTCATCGCATCCCGCAGCACGCCCACGGCCCGCTCTATCCCCTCATGGACACGCGCAGCGACCAGACTCTCAATTAAGCTCGCGATGTCGTCGGCTTTCGAAGGCATGGGCGTCGCCGCCGTCGTCGTCGCTTTAGGTCGGCCAGCCTTGCGTCCTGGTTTGCCGCCCGGTCCCGTGCTCTTGCGTACGAACTGTTTGATGCCGCCCAAGCTGCCCTTGTATCCGGCTTTCTTGGCCGCTTCGTGAGCGAGCTTCCACGCTTTGCCGGCCTTGCGGGCCTCCGAGACGGACTTGAGGATGGCCTCTCTCGTGGCGGGGTCGTAACCGAAGTTGGACATGGCGGGCTCCTATGGATTCTCAATTCTTCACTCTTGTATCGGACAAGCCGCCGGATTGCGCCAATGAATTGCGAACTTGAAGCGCGGGTTGCGCGGACTGAGAATGCGCGGCGGCACTGGCCGCATCGATATCAAATGGAAAACAACGACGAGCATGAAAAACAACATTCTTTACGGTATTATCTGGCTGGCGTACGCAGTGGCGGGCATGCATTCGACCGCGCGGGCAGAATCGGCAGTGGCGCTCGAATCGTTGCTCAACGAGATGATCGACCGCGACGCCGTAGCGCGCTGGCCTGAACCGGCGTTTACGTGCAAGCAAGCGAGCAGCTATGATCGTCGCTCCAAAACGCCGGCCGACCCTGCCGGATGGTTCGCCAATAACGATTGGAGCCAATTCATCCGCTCCGAAGAACACCAAGGGCGGCGCGAATGGGTGATGATGGACGCGGACGGGCCGGGATGCGTGGTGCGTTTTTGGACGGGCGGGAAACCGGCAGTCGGCACCGTGCGGTTTTATCTCGACAACGCGGCGGAACCGTGCATTGCGGCGCAATTGCAGGATTTGCTTTCGGGCCGCGCTTTCGTGCAGCGCCCGCTGGCGATTGAGAATCCAAAGCAGGCGGGCAACCTTTATCTTCCGATTCCGTACGCAAAGCATTGCACGATCACATACGATGAAAAGGATCCAAAAGATCCAGCCGCGCCGCCGCAGCAGCGTTGGTACAACATCGAGTATCGCACTTATGCCGCCGGGACAAAAGTGAAGTCGTTCAGCATGGACGATTTGAAATCGGTTGATGTATTCGTCACGCTCAAAATATTGTCTGGACGTCGCCCCAGAATGGTGCGAAGACGATCCACATTGGACACTACGCTTGCTCCGGGTCAGGCAGCGAGCGCTGCGTTGCCCGCTGGACCGGCCGCGGTCTACAACATGGAACTTCATCTCGACAACCCGGACGCACAATCGTTGCGCTCGCTGGTTCTGCGCGCCACCTTCGACGGCGAAGAAACAATTTGGTGTCCCGTCGGTGATTTCTTCGGCAGCGGTGTGGGGCTCAACGAGTTGGAAAGTTGGAATCGCACCGTCACGAAAGACGGCACGCTGCGTTGCCGTTGGACGATGCCCTTCAAAACGTCGGCCACGTTCACTCTGTTGAATCTCGGTAAGGCTCCCGTCCCAGTAACACTCAATACCGCCCAGAGCCCGTGGACGTGGGACGACCGCTCGATGCACTTCCATGCCAATTGGCGGCAGCAGAATCCGCTTTCCACGCGGCCGATGTCGGACTGGAATTACATCACCACGACCGGCAAAGGCGTGTATGTCGGCGACACGCTGTGCGTGTTCAATCCCGTCTCCGATTGGTGGGGCGAAGGCGACGAAAAAATCTGGGTAGATGGCGAAACGTTTCCCTCGCATTTCGGCACCGGCTCGGAGGATCATTATGGCTATGCGTGGGGCGATGCGCATTTGTTCCAAGGCCCGTTCGCCAACCAAGTCCGCTGCGACGGGCCGGGAAACCTCGGCCATACCGTCGTCACGCGCACGCGCAGCCTCGACGCGATCCCGTTCACCAAGTCGTTGCAATTCGACATGGAAGTCTGGCATTGGAAAGAATGCCAGGTTGGCTATGCGGCGACGACGTATTGGTACGCGCTGCCGGGCGCGACGAGCAACCGCGGGCCGCAGTCTGATGAAGCGGCGCGCGCCATTCCCGAAACGCCGGGCGTGGTGAAACTCAAGGACGCGATCGAATGCGAGAAGATGCCGATTGTCGCTCAAACGCCGGGCCTCGCCATCGAAACGCAAACAGGCGGGTTGACGGCGGGTGGGTGGAGCGGCGGCGCTCAATTGTTTGTGCGAGGCCGGAAGCCGGGCGATTTCGTCGAACTGAAAGTGACGACAAACCAATCAGCGCCAAGCAAGCTTACGCTCTACGCCACGAAGAGCTGGGACTACGGCGTGCTGCGCTTTAGCGTCAATGGCAAGGCGGTGGAGAAAGACTTCGACGCTTATAACGCCACCGCGGTCACGAGCGGCCCGATCGAACTGGGCGCGCATGAGCCAAAGGACGGACAGTTTATTCTGCGGGTTGAGGTCGTCGGGAGCAACCTCGCGAGCAAAGGCACAAAGTCGTACTTCGGCTTGGACGCAGTGACGGTGATGACGCCATGAAGGCATCGTCTTCAAGTCCCACCGTGCGGCGTACGAGCCGGGGCGTCCGAACAAGGGCGGCAACCAGCGCAAGCTGAAGTTCTGGGCGACCGCGACGTGCGTCTGCGCGGCCCGAAACGACAAGCGCAACATCGCTCTCTCCGTCAAGGAAACGCCGACGAAGGGCCTGACACCCATCGGCAACGTAACCATCCCGCCGAACCAGGAAATCCCGAAAGTCGGATTATTGGTCGATATTCGCTATTTGTATGCCCTCAAAGGCGGAAGCCTGTTTCAGCCGCAGTTCATCCGGGTTCGCGACGACATCGACTCCGCTGATTCGCTGACCGTGAGATGCTGACACGGGCGTATCTTGAGGGCATCACGGCGGTCTTCGGCGAGCAGCCCATCGTTGAAACAACCTCGTGGCTGTCGGACGACAAGCAGCCGGACGTGAAGAGCGAAATGTCGAAGATGGGGCTGGACTCGACGGACGCAGCACTCGTTCAGGATATCGCCAAACGCCTCGAAATCATCCGCGTCGCCAAATTGTGGATCGTCGAGCAGCGCCAGTATCCGCTCCCACTTTATGATTGGCCGACAGCGTGGCACGAATCGGGTACCGGCTAACCGATTCACGGCCGGAAGGTGCGATCGCCACCGACCGCTTCTTCTCCGGTGCCTTTGATCGCGCCCTTGCTCCACGCCTTCGCGATTGCAATATCGTCCGCAACCTTGGGCGTCAGATTATTGAGATCGACGAGTTGGGCGAGCCGGCCGAGCCGTTGCGGTTTGTATTGGGCCGTGGCAATGGCGGCATACTTCTTCCAATGCTCCAGCGCCGCTTCCAGATGTGTAACGGCCGACGCCTGTTGCTCCGGCTTACCGCTTTGATCGAACAGCGCCAGATCACATGCGGCGAGAATCTTTTCGCCATAATAGTTGCCCAAGTGCGCCATGGCTTCGCAATCGCCCAGGGTCAGGCGCAGTTCTTTGTTGCCGCCCTGCGCTGGGCGCAATTCGGCAACCAGCGTCAAGGCCTTGCCGGCATCGCTCTTGAGCGTTTCCGCCACTTGCAGCGGAGTGATTCCTTCCATGCGTGCGCCCGCAGCCATTCGGGTGCGCCACTGGCGGATGTTGAGGATGCCGCTGTCGGGCATCGTCACGCCCTGGGCAAAATCCTTTACCGTGAAGAAGCCCTTGTTTTGAATGCACGCTTCAGGGAACCACATGAAATCCAGTTCGCGCCAGAAAAAGCGGGTGGTCTGAGCGAAGACCTTCGACGCGGTCGCGCAAGCCTCGAATAGTTTGGCTCCTGGAACCTGCGGGAAACGCGCCGCCAGCGTGTGCTCGAACAGTGCGTTGGGCAGTTCGGGGTCGTAGCTGAGCCGGCCCCACAGCATGAAGCTGTACCACTGTTTTTTCAGCACCAGTTGATGCGGCGTCTCGGGTTCGCGGTCGATAAACTCGCGGCCCCAGCAATATCCGTCCGGCCCCATGTAGAACCCCACGACCTTGTCCGAGCCTGGAATGTTTCGCACGTAGTCCCGCGCAAAGTCGGGATCGCCCCAGCGGAAACTGTAGATGTCGTCGTTGCGCACGGTCAGCCAGGTCTTCATGCCCGCTGG